>Ga0207422_1000463_pt1 | contig 126800 bp, 92 predicted proteins | sample MarCyaLeptolynsp_FD_187757 | JGI IMG/M metagenome (GOLD analysis project Ga0207422, IMG submission 187757) | Marine cyanobacterial communities from Panama - species 1 Leptolyngbya sp. (SPAdes) | ecosystem: Environmental > Aquatic > Marine > Unclassified | place: Panama: Panama City | collected...
TCTACGTGATCTGAAGTTTTCTTGTACTTCTGCTTGAGTTCTGATGAACTCAGATGTGGCAACAATTTAGCTTTTTTAGGCATCTGATTTATCTCAACTAGCTTTGTTATATTATAAGTGGGTTTTCATAACCGGATTTAGTATTAGATCTCTGATTCGATTGTGGCTAAGGTAAAGCTTTTCCAGATTGGTGAGTCGAGATAAAGGTTTTAGATCTCTGATTCGATTGTTACTGAGGTTAAGCTTTTCCAGATTGGTGAGTGCGGATAGGGGCTTGATATCCTTTATTTTGCTATATTGAACGTTAAGCTCTTTCAGATTAGTGAGTGCAGATAGGGGTTCTAGATCCTTAATTGTTCTGATCGTGATTGTACGGCCACCGAAAAGGTCAAGCTTTTCGAGATTGTTTAGTCTTATTTCTCCCTGATGGCAATCTTGTGTGCCAACTTCCTTTAGCAATACTTCAACTGTATGACGTGTCTCTGCTCTCAGGCTTCCCTTATTCGTGCACCAATCGACAAAGCGTTCAGTACGAATTTTATTGTGAGGGCAACCACTTATTCCTAAAGTTAAGAGAAGTAACAGAGCAATACTGACAGCAATCTTAAAACTCAAGTTTTGATTCTTCATGGTTGCACCCCTGAGTGTTTTACCTGATCCTTCAATTATCAATTATTGGATCAGATTCCCACATTACCCATGCGGGTACTTTTCTTGTAGAAATGTAGAGACGCGCCATGGCGCGTCTCTACATGAAAACCCTGTCTGGTCTCGCTTCCACACTTATGCAGCAAGCCCTAGCTAATGAACGAACGTCACCGTTAGCTGCCTAAAGAAGTGCTAGACTCGGTTTGGTTAGTGCGGGTACAATGCGATCGCTAGCCATTCTTGCACCATAGAGATTGCGGGCGACGGGTCCAACCTGTAGAGCTGCCAACCCTCCCATTGCAAATAATTCGCAGCGAGGCCAGCGAAGATAAGTATCAAGAACCGGCAAGCCATTAACAATTGCGGCTGGGAAACCATCCAAAACCTCGCTCAGCATAGGATTTGCTCTCACATCTAACTTCGTTCCCGTTCCCAGCCAGATGCGATCGCACTGATACTCTGTGCCATCATGGCAGCGAACCTGCCAATAGTTGTCCTGCCATATTGCTTCAACAATTTGGCACTGCTCATGGAGCGAAATTTTCCCATTGCGGCAGGCACGCCGTAGCTGCGTCATTATTGCTGGAGTGAGAGAACCTCCATTGCGAGCCTGTTGAATCATCTGCCAACGTTTCTGCCAATCCGTTTCAGCCCAAAATTCCTTCAAATATTTAGGTCCTAGCCAGCCTGGATCAGCATCAAATAACTTTTCTTGAAAATCGCGTCGTGCCATTAATATTACTTGGGCACCACGAGCCACTGCTCCTAGTGCCAAGTGACCGGACGTTAATCCACCTCCCACAATCAGCACTCGTTCTCCAACCAGTTGCCATGAACGCAAATCAACATCATGAGAATGACACAGCCGATCTTGAGGATAGGGTGTACTGATATGACTCACCCAGTCCGGCAAGTTAGGAGTACCGCCCCCTGTTGCCAGAACAACACGTCGAGCAATGACGGAATGCCCATTGTCTAACCACAGGCGAAAGTGAGTCTTCTTCATTGGAGTTAGGGGTTCAAGGCGAGTTACTCGGGCTGGGACGATACACTTATCCAATTGCCACTTGTTGATGAGATGTAAGCAAAAATCCTGAAAAAGCTGAGTACCAGGTAAGTCGTAAGGGGGATGAAGCTCTGTGGGGCGAGATTCGGCAAAGCTCCGCAGTGCATAGGGATTGGGGTGGGGGTGGTGAACCGCAGGCGACCTGAGATGAGGAATTTCTAAGGCGGCAAAGGCATGAAACCACTGGCTCATCCATTGACCACTCTTATCAAAAACTAAAAATTTACCCTGCATCTTCTGACATTTTTGCAGGAGATGAGCGACCAAGGTTAGGGCATGGGGACCAGCACCAATGATGGCAATGTTAATCTTTGTAGGTAGGGGTGCCGATGTATATGCCATACAAAATCAAACTTTTTTACAACAATGATTATCATTCTCATTTTATTATATAATGATTATCCTTACCAAAAGCACTATCCATGATTATTGCTGTCGCTGGTTTACCAGGAGCAGGGAAAACCACTTGGATTCGACAACAGCTAGCCATTGCCAACCAACCCGTGCAGTATTTCAGTCCTGGTTCTGATCCGGTTCCCATTGACATGACCTGTATTGCTGCTGAGCTTCCTGATGTCAAAATTTTGAAAGAAGGTGAGGAAGATCAATTGTTAAACTTGGCTGAGCTTGAGTCGATTACTTATATAGAACTGGGATTTCATGTGGATTTAGCGTCAGTCGAGCCAGTGTTATCCGTGTTAGATGACCTCTCAATTCATCGCGTTGCCTTGATGCCGCCAAATATACAAAATACAGGATGGCACGCTTGGGCTTCAGAAGTTGTGCCGGGAGTTACAGTTGAACAAACAGGAGGAAAACCGGAGCTTTGGCGTGCGCCGATTAGCGGTCAAGTTTTAGACCCAGCAAGCCTGGATGTTTTTTGGTATGAGTTAACTCAAGGAGCCTATGGTAATGTTAACCGAACCAAGGGCATTTTTGACCTAGCTGATGGACGAGCATTTTACTTTGATTTTGTGGCAGGAATTCCTGATAGTACCTACACCGAGTTAACTGTTCCCCATTGGTTAGAAGGACGTCCTCAGCGCTTTAGTGGGATTGAAGTTGTAGGTGTTGAGTTGAATCGAGAAGCGATCGCACAAACCCTCAAAGATTGTTGTTTATCCGATGCTACAATTCATCACTACCAACAACAAATCAAAGAATCATTAGCCATTTGAGATGAAGACCTAGAGTAACTATGAAAGTCGCTGTTATCTCCTGCATTCACGGTAATTACGAAGCCTTAGATGCTGTTTTATTGGATATCGATCGCCAAAAAGCTGACCAAATTTTTTGTGTAGGGGACTTAGTCGGTTATGGACCTTATCCTAATGCCGTAGTTGAACAAATTCGCTCCTTGGATATTCCCACTTGCCAAGGATGTTGGGATGAGGATGTCGTAGAAGGATTAAACGCTTGCGAATGTTCCTACCCTTCACTATTAGCAGAAAAGCGCGGACGCCTTGCCCATGAATGGACTAACGAGCAAATTTACCCCGAAACACTAGAATTTTTGGCTCAACTGCCTCATAGCTTAAAAGACGGAAACCTCTGTTTTGTTCATGGTAGCCCTCACAGCAACCACGAGTACTTGTTACCCGAATTAAACGCTTTTTTAGCCGCTGAACGAGTCATTGCAACAGGTGCTGATGTACTTTTCTGTGGTCATACCCATGTTCCTTATGTCCGCAACTTAGATGCTAGTCAACTGCAAGTCAAAGTAAATGCAGCAGGCAAGCAGCAGGAACAAACCTTTAGTGCTTCTCTCAAGCGCATTGTCAATGTAGGTTCAGTCGGAGAACCCCGTCATGGGCGTCCGAATGCCACCTATGTTATCTACGACACGGATATCGAACAGGTAACTCTGCGAGAAGTCGAGTACGACTACCAAAAAACCTGTACTGCGATTATTGATAAAGGCTTACCTGCTATTTTTGCTTGGCGTCTGGCACGAGGACTAGAGTTTGCTGAAAAAGCAGATGATCCAACTCATGTGTGTGCACGGTAAAGCGATGACCAGAGAGATTTTAGATTTTAGATTGAACAATTAAATTTGAATTACGAAAATTTTCGTGTAATAATGATTAATAACTGGGCAATTTTAAGTGGCATCGAAGGCAATTTAGCTGCCTATGAATCTGTTCAAAAAGATATTAAACGCCAGAAAAGATGGGTGGAAAATATCTATATTTTAGGAGATTTTATTGGACTCAAGCCGGAAAGTGAATCGGTGGTGCAGCGAATTCGGAACCCAAAAACTGGTGAACTTTCTCCCCAAGTTTGTACGGGTTGGTGGGAGGAACAATGCCTGATTCTTTATGGGTTGGGTACTACAGGCGAACCGACTCAACTGCTCGAAAAATATGGTGCTGATGCTGTCAAACCGCTTTGGAATAGTGTTTCCCGCAAAACCGTTGAATGGATTCGTACTCTAAATTTCGGCTTTTTTGAACTCGATTGCTTGCTGATTCATGGCAGTAGCTTGAGTGTGGATGATGAACTGACTCCTCAAACCCCTCCTTTGCAGATGTGCGATCGCTTGATGCGTATGGGAGCAAATAACTTGTTTTGTGGGCGATCAGGTTTAGCGTTTGAGTACGAACTGCAAGGGGGTTCGGTGTCCTCAACGGTAACAACTCTTGAGGGTGAACAGCAGGTTCAGATAGCGACAGCATCTCCCCGTCGAGTTATTGGCGTGGGTAATGTGGGACGAGAACCCGGTAAAGCTACTTATACTCTTTATTCCCCAGATACAAACCGCGTAGAATTTCGGACTGTGCGTTATGGGGTGGGTAAGGGATTTAAAGCCTCTTAATCTGCACCAAAACTGTATGCTGTCGCCAAATTAGGAATAGATGTAGCCCACATTCCGCACGACAAAATGTAGTATATTAGGTGTCAAAGGAAGACTAAGTATAAATACTCAGACTATGACCAGCTGAAAAAGTGGACGACATCAGAGAAAATCAATTGAGAAATGAAACGACCTCTTTTGAATCATGTCCATAGAAGTGAGAAACCTAGATCATTTAGGCTTAGTGGCAGGAGTGGTAGATGAAATCGGAATAGTAGAGCTAATCAACGAACAGCTAGGAGAGCATCCTGCAGAAAAAATTAGTGCAGGTCAAGTGCTCAAAGGAATGATACTGAATGGATTAGGGTTAGTTTCATCGCCATTATATCTATTCAGTCGTTTTTGGGAAGGAAAAGCAACAGAACATCTGCAACTCTCAGCCCAAAAAGAAGACTGGGCGATGAAAGTCATAGTCTAAACTCCAGTTGTTAGCAAGCCCTACTTAACTCCCAATCGTTTAAGGTAGTCCCAGCCTCGCTGAGGCCAAACTGATTTACGACCAGTTTTCCTGGCAATCCACTGAGCAACTTTTGGACCAGACCATGAGCCACCGCCAGGAGCCGGACCTTGCAAAACTCGTCGCAGTTCTTGCTGTTGTTCTAGGGTTAGTAAGGTTCTTGGAGGTGGAGGTTGGCGGTCCTTAGAACGATTTCTCATCCCTGTGGGACCTTCACGATTGTAGCGCTTCACGATTTCTTTGGCATAATCGTAGTTCAGACCAACAATTTGAGCTGCTTGCTTGATGGTCCACTGTTGAGCAACTAATTGCAGGAGGTGCCACCGTCGCGCTTCGGTGGTATCTTTTGCTCTTCGATAGTGGAGCTTGATTTCCTCTACGGTGAGGTAAGGTTCTATGTGAGCTTTTGGTGGCATGCCTCTGATTCAGCTAAGGTGATAAGAGTAACAGTAGAGTAAGAAGAAGGAAGGCGAGGATTACTCGGTTTGCTGACCAAACATACCAAAATTGAAGTTTCAATAGCCCAAAAGCCACCTCATTCTCCAAAGGCTACAGGTCAGCTTTAGCAATGGGTAGAACATCTTTTGCACCACTAGGAATTTTTCCTCTCAAAAGATATAATATCTATATAAGGTAAAGATTAATGAACTCGCATCAATAGATTTGGATTCATTAATATTTGTGCAGACAGTTAGTCAGAAACTCTCTTGGCTTTGGTTGAGTAACAGTAAGTTTTACCTCATCAAGTGAGGCAAATCTGCCAGAAGAACATAGTGTCTCTTCATTTATCTGGTTTTTTTGACAAATTCCGGACAAAATCAGCTTTATTTATGTAATTTCTATACTACACTTGTCTAACTATTCAGCGAAAACTCGTATTGCTATGTTCAGTGCAAACCTCTCACATGCGGTTTTTGGGTAGCTTTTCACCATTAGATCGTGATTTATAATACATTAGTGGTCATATCATTGGTCATTAGTACACTGCGTACTTTCTGACACCTGACATAGACGCCTTCTTCTCCTCTGACTCCTTTAACATACCAGGGGCAGGTTTAGCGACAATCTAGACTATTTTCCAATAATCGTTACAACAATTGTGTTCATTCCTCAAATTCAATAATTGAAGCTCTTCAACTATTAGATTGATAAATTACCCTTTTTGTCCACCAATCTCCAGTTACTGAGTATGGAACTTATTATGCTGTTTTATTTTCATTGTTAGATACTCATAATTAAAGAGATTACTAGTTCAAGTTTGCAGCATGATTTGTCTAATTTGTTTCAGGAAGCAAGGGATAAAGCTTTGTGATAATAATCCTACTTTTTCGACTTTATGATCTGACTTTTCCGACTGACGTAGTTGGTTCAAAAGAATAAAAATTAATAATAGATTATATGGATATCAATTCGCATTAATACCGGAAACAACCAGATGTTCCATGATAAAATTTTATTATTTTATATCTACTCGAATAATAACTTAGCTGCTAACTAATCTACTGCTCAAAACCTCATAAATTATACAATGCCCATTCCCAATTCCCGATTCCCAATTCCCGATTCCCTATTTTTCAACCAAAATAGTTTGATACACCGAAACACTCTGAGATAATTTCTCTCATCAGCTTGTTGTAGTGGTGTAAAGATGACTAATCCTTCGTCAAACAGTCCACCCGAACCAAACATCAATCCTCTAACTCGTCTGATAAGATGGTTGAGACGCCCTTCTACCGTCGTTTTTGGCGTTACCAGTCTTACGATTGGTGGGGTGGGATATGTTGGGGTACAAGTATGGCTCTACCAAAACTTACCTTCCCTGCTGGAAACAGAACTTAGCAAGCTCCTCCAAAGGGAAGTGAAGGTGGGAGAAGTCGAAAGCTTTTCCCTTGGTGCTATTCAACTTGGTCCTAGTTCTATCCCCTCAACTCCTACTGACTCTGATACTGTTTCTGTTGAGTCAATCAAGGTTAATTGGAATCCCTTACCATTAATTACAGGAAAACCTTTAGTAGTCAAACTCACCCTTGTTGAGGTGGATGCCTATGTGGATGAGGCTGAGCAGGGAAAGTGGGTTGATTTCGAGCAAAGTGAAGAGGAATTCGAGTCTCCCATTCCTGTAGATATCGATATTAATCTTGGTAAGGGTCAAATAACTATTCTCCCTTACAAAGCGACTACTGCGATCGCTGTGCAGTTTGATGGTAAGGTTAACTTCCTCGGTGAAACAAACCGTCCCCAACGGCTGAAATATGATCTTGCTGCTGATATCGCTACAGGTAAGGTGCGTATCAATGGTGAGACACTCAAAGAAACTGGTAAAACGAAAGCTCTTGTTAGAGTGCAAGAGTTACCCTTACCAATTCTAGCTTCCCTCTTCCCTTCTTCTCCAGTTAAAGTTAAAGAGGGTAAGCTTAATGCCAATCTCAATATCCAACTACCGGAACTTGAACAGCTACCTAGCAATTTGGCAGAGATATCCCAAAAAAAGCTACCTCAGGCTTGGGGAGTACTGGGTTTACAGGGGATTGAAGTAGAAGCAGAAGAGTTGGATAATGCGGTGCAGGCTGAGGCACTGTTGCGCTTCCAAGGAGACAAGATTCGTATTGAGGATACTCAGGGTCGTTATGGAGATATTACTGCTTTAGTATCGGGTATAGTTGATGGGAAAAAGGGGTTGGACTTGGAAGTAGAGCTTCTACCTTTAAGTTTACCTAATCTCTTGCAGACTATATCTGTACAATCGCCGGTAAATTTAGCCGGGGAGATGCAAGCTAAACTGGCACTAAAGGGTTCCTTTGATAAGCCAGAGCTGACGGGTAAAGTTAGCAATACTAAAACTACCCGTATTGATAAAGTGGAGTTTTCTCAGATTAAGGCTGACTTTGCAGCAAACTTGGGTGAGTTTCAGCTGAAAGGCTTATCAGTGAAGCCAGCAGCAGGGGGTGAAATTAAGGCTCGTGGTAAAGTCAAGGCAAAACAAGGATTTATCGAATATTTACAAGCCAAAACTTCAGCAGCTCAAGAGGAAAAACCTTTACCGAAGACTCAACAGCTACAGCTAGCATTGGATTTTGCTACTTCTCTACCAGTGGATGCACTGCTAACTAAGTCCTATGGTTTACCATCAGAAATTACTATCGGTACTCTTACCTCCCAAGGTAAACTCCGAGGCACTCTCGAAAATCCTTTAGCTAGGCTCACTTGGAAAATCCCAGCAGCTCAATCCTTAGTCCCCAGCTTAGTTACCTCTACTAATACTACTCCCTTAAATATTGCTGGTGCGGGTGAAGTTATCCTGAGTAATCAAAAACTTCGTATCCTCAATACTAAGTTGCAAGCAGGGGAAGGTACTGTGCTTGTTACTGGTACTGGCAATCTCAATACTCTCAATTGGCAGACATCTCTCCAGGCTATATCTATGCCACTAGAGCCATTCTTACCAGTATCAGGGGAATTGGCAAGGGGAAAAATCAATGTGTCAGGTAACCTAAATTCCTTAGAGCCAGACGCTATCAAAGCTTCAGCCAATCTCCAGTTGGAGGTAGAAGGGGGTAAAGTTAATAGCAATGCTAGTTTACAAGCTGGTGCTGTGGCAGCAGAGGCTAGAGCTTTTGGTATTCAACTGAGTAAGTTTGTGCCTCAATTACCAGTAAAGGTTGCCTTGCAGGAGGGTAAGGCTCAAGTTTCCACTTCTATTGATAAGTTACTGGCAGTACGCTCGATTGATGATTTGGGTAACTTAAATGGAACCTTTGTTGGTTTGTTGGGGGTGGATGGGGGTAGGGTTAATGCTACTGGAGAGTTAAAGGCGGGTACTCTGGTAGCCAAAGCCAAAGCTTCTAGTATTCAACTAAGTAAGTTTGTGCCTCAGTTACCAGTAACGGTTGCTTTACAAGAAGGCAAGGCTCAAGTTTCCACTTCTATTAGGCAGTTACTAGCACTGCGCTCCATTGAAGATTTGAGTAACTTAAATGGAACCTTTGCTGGGTTGTTGGGAGTGGATGGGGGTAGAGTTGATGCTTCTGGAGAGTTAAAAGCTGGTACTCTGGTAGCCGAAGCCAAAGCTGCTGATATTGCCATAAACCCCTTAATTCCTCAACTGCCAGTAACCGCATCTTTACAGGAGGGCAAGGCTAGAGTTTCCACTTCTGCTAAGCAGTTACTGACACTACGCTCGATTGATGATTTGAGTAACATAAATGGAACCTTTGCTGGGTTGCTGGGGGTGAATGGAGGTAGGATTGATGCTTCTGGAGAGTTAAAGGCGGGTACTCTGGTAGCCGAAGCCAAAGCTACTGATATTGACATTAATCCCTTAATTCCTCAGCTACCAGTAACAGTGGCTTTACAGGAAGGTGAAGCTAGAGTTTCCACTTCTGTCAAACAGTTACTGGCACTGCGCTCGATTGAAGATGTGGGTAACATAAATGGAACCTTTGCTGGGTTGTTGGGGGTGGATGGAGGTAGGGTTGATGCAAGTGGGGAGTTAAAGGCGGGTACTCTGGTAGCTGAAGCCAAAGCTGCTGATATTGACATCAACCCCTTAATTCCTCAGCTACCAGTAACGGCATCTTTACAGGCAGGCAGGGCTAGAGTTTCCACTTCAATCAAACAGTTACTGGCAGTACGCTCCATTGATGATGTGAGTAACTTGAATGGAACCTTTGCTGGCTTGCTGGGAGTGGATGGAGGTAGGGTTGATGCTACTGGTGAGTTAAAAGCTGGTACTCTAGCAGCTCAAGCCAGAGCTGCTGATATGCCATTAAACAATCTCATTAAATTACCTGTTCCTGTTGCCCTAGAAGGAGGCAAGATAGAATTATCTGGTGCAGTAGAGCAACTACTAGCATTTAACCAACAGCGAGATTTGAGCAGCTTTGATGCTACCTTTGCTGGAGAGCTAGATGGAGCAGATGGTACTGCTCAAGTTAGGGGTAAGTTAAATAATGGTCAGTGGCAAACTAATATTACTGCTGCTAACATCAATACCCTAGAAGTAATCTATCAGTTGGGAGCAGTTCAAGAACCTCTCCTCGCCTCCTTTGAACCGGAACAACTGACTTTAGATGCTAAGTTAGACTTATCGGGAAAGCTTCAACCCTTACTCCAACTCAATCCTACTGCTGCTATCCAAGCCAACCAGCTAGTGGTGCAGTTGGGAGAGCAATTCCTTGATGCCAGGGGTAATATCCTCCTTTCGCGTCTTGCCACTACTCCCGAAGTTGCTAACTTAGACCTCAACATCCGAAAATTAGCTTATGATGCCGATGCTCTCCCCATCAGTCAGCTGATAACTCAGGTAGTGGCTCAGCAGTCGTTGAATTCAGAATTTTTACCTAGGGAAATCGAAATAGCTGGCAGAGGAAATTTTCAGGGTAATTTACAAGGTTCCAACTTATTATCAGCACCCTTTGCTCCTGGTAACTTGAACTTACTAGGAAAACTAGAGCTGAGGGATTTTGCCATTAATGAGTTGGTATTTAATCCCTTGATGGCGGGGGAGGTGAAAGTACAGACAGGAAAAGCCGTGGCTGTTGATTTGCGGGGCACTACTGATGTTATTGCTGCTAGCTTGTCACCCTGCACTAATAAAAGATGCCAACTTCCTTACCTTCCCACCTCCTTAGAATTTCGCCAGGGAGTGGGAGAAAACTCCATTATTGCTACTGGTAGACGCCGGGGTGAAGTTTTCGATGTTTCTGTGCAACAGTTTCCCCTCGCTCTACTCAATATTGCTCCTGCTGTCCAAGTCGGGATATCATCTCCCGTGGCGGGTGAAGTTACAGGCAATGTCGAAGTTAACCTCTTTACCCTGGCAACTGCTGGTAAGTTGGAAATCCAGCAACCTGCTCTTGGTTACCTGCAAGCAGAAAACTTTACTGCTGGTTTTTCTTACCGAGATGGTATTGCCAAACTGACAGAAGCCTCTTTAGCTTTAGGAGAAAGCCTCTACAATCTGGAAGCTGGTTTAAATCTCAACTCCGGCGCTCTCAACGGTAAAATTGATATTGCCCGAGGCTATGTGCAAGACTTATTGCAGACTGTAGGCTGGTTTGATATTGAGGATCTAGCCAGGGGAATTAAAACCCGTGAGGGTAAGGCAAGGGATTTGCAACCTTTACAAAGTGTAGGCTCGCCGACAACTTCCCTTGCCGAGAGACTGAAGCTATTAGCAGAAATTGAGCAACGGCTGCAACAGTTAGCCGCTAAAGCACGGCAACCAGGAATTCCCAGCCAGCTAGACATCAAGGGAGCTTATACCGGAGCAATCACCCTAGCTGGTAGTTTAGAACAACCCCAGATTAACTTCAATCTCCAAGGTCAAGATTGGCGATGGCATACACAACCGGATTATCCTCAATTGGAGGAGCAATTAGTTGTAGAGGTAGCAGACAAGCAACAGCCAACAACCGAGACAGCCGTAATTAGTATAGATCAACTAATTGCTAAGGGCAGTATTGATCTAAACAGACGCTTACTCAACCTCGAACCATTACAAGTTGAAGTCGAAGATGCGCTACTCTCTTACCAAGGACAACTATCCTTAACTAAGGAAGAAGGAGTCTTTCTCGTCAAAAATCTCTCCTTAGATACCCTACGCCACTTTGCTGCCATTCCCGATAACATCCAAGGTAAGCTCAACCTTAGTGGTGCTTTAGGGGGTAGCCTCATCGGTAAGCTGGCGACTCTCCAGATTCAAGCAGGGGAAATTTCCTTAGAGGATGCCACAGTTAATAGTCAACCTTTAGAAGATATCAAGGGTCAATTCAGTTATGCCAATTCTCGCCTGAACTTTAAGACAACTCAACCCTCCAGTTTACAAGCCAGAGGACAAATACCTTTCCCCATCCTACCAGGCATTAGCGATCGCTTTCATCTAGATGCTAAGCTGGGCACAGAAGCGATCGCTCTGATCGGGTTATTTACCCAAGAATTAGTCGAGTGGGAGCAGGGTGAAACGGAGCTGGAGTTAGAAGCTAGTGGACGTTTAGCCCTCGCTCAACAGTTACAGTTACACGATTTAGTCGCTACCGGTGGCATTAGCTTCGATGATGCTACTTTCGTAAGTAAGCAATTCCCTGAAAAACTCCAGCTCAACGGTAAAGTAAATCTCAGCAATCAAAGAATTTCCGTAGAGCAACTCGAAGGTAACCTAGCCAAGAGTCAGTTTTCCATAGCCGGAGTTTTACCCCTACTTGAACCTCTGAGTACCAATGACCCAGACTCATCCCATCCTCTCACAATTGGCATCGCCCAGGGTGAAATTAACTTAGAAGGTTTGTACAAAGGTGACGTTGATGGGCAAGTGGTGCTAACAGGTACAGCACTACGACAGCCAGAAATTGGAGGAGAACTGCGCTTAGAACATGGTCAGGTCTTTATTCCTGAGTTTATCACTAAGAGAAAGCCAACTAAAGATACCATCCTTGCTAGTTCAAATACGGGGGGTAGCCATACTTCACCCTTGGCTGGCTTAGCTCTCACCCCGAGTTTTAATGACTTTCACTTAGTACTCGGAGATGGCTTAAAGATTAAACCTCTGCCTATCGCTCAATTCCAATTTGCTGGTGATTTAACCTTAAATGGTCCTATCCTAGAACCAGAAAAATTACAACCAGAAGGCGCAATTAAACTGCGGCGGGGTTATGTAGAACTCTTCAACAACGAATTTTACGTCACCCGCAATCCTCAAGTTAGCCAAGAAATTGCTTTTACCCCCAACAAAGGACTACTCAATCCTGATATAGATATCCAATTAGGAGCAATAGTCACTGATGCTAGTGGTAGCCGCAATTTCCTCGAAAGAGAAGAATTTGGTAATCGTAACGAAATTCGTGATACTAGCCAATTTGCCCTTGCCAGACCCCAGCAGATTAAAGTTAACCTTAATATTACAGGAGAAGGAAAGCAGCTGTTAGCACTATTGGCACTGGATGAAGAACAAACTAATACTTGTCAGATTAATGAAAATATCATTAATCCGACTATTGAAGGGGGAAGTTATTATTCTCCAGCCGAGTTACAAAAACTCTCAACTTGCTTACAATATGCCTATTTAGGAGAAAAAACCAATATCCAGCTCATTAATTCCTCCTTAGTCACCCTCACCAGTATTCCTTCCTTAAGTGAAACGGAAATTACCGCCTTGCTAGGTAACAGTTTAGTTAATACCCTACAGGACATCCAGCAAAGTTCCGAGGATGGAGATATAGTTAATCAACTCTTAGGATTTGCTGTAACGCGGTTTGTCGTTGGACCATTGTTACGAGATATCTCATATACCTTTGAAGAATCTGTTAGTTCCGTAGGCAAAAGTGTCGGCTTGAGTGATTTGCGTGTCTTACCCATTGCCGAGGGCATTTATCAAGTAGGAGAAGATGCCTTTGTTGGTCTTTCCTATGACTACTTTTTCAATGAAGTAAAGGTTCGATACGAAGTGCGGTTTTAACCGACATTCTGCAACAAGGCAATAGGCAATAGGCAGTAGGGTGTGGGATATTGATTGTGGAACTGGCATCTTGCCAGTTGTTCTTCAGAAACGCTTATTACCAATTCTCTTGGAGGTATCTGATGAAATTTTTGATTGGGGTACTGCTTGCTTCCCTGCTGTTTCTCCCACTTCAGCCACTCACTCAACCAATTAGCTCTTACCAGGCTCAAGCAATGGAATTATCTCCCCAACTAGCTCTAGAGCGACTGTTTACCACACCCCAGCTTAAGCAGGAGTGGTTTGCTCCCTCATTTCTCAATCAAATCCCTCTGCCTCAACTCGAGCAAATTATTGAGAACATAGAAAACACTTTAGGTAGTTACCAAGAAGTACAGGCAGATGGCTCAGATTATTTGGTCATTTTTGAGCAAGGTAGTGTACCAACTAAGCTAGTTCTGGATGTCAATCATCAAATCTCTGGACTCTTATTCCAACCACCCATCTCTAAGGGAATTAGTTTAAAAGTTGCTCAAGAAATGTTCAGGGCTTTACCTGGTAAGGTAAGTTTCCTCGTTGTAGAAGGCAATTCAGAACTGGCTGCTATGGAAGCCAATCAGCCATTAGCTGTTGGTTCAGCCTTCAAACTGGCTGTTTTAAAGGCTTTGAAGCAGCAAATTGATGCTGGTATTATTGCCTGGGATGATGTCGTTAAACTTGAGGAAAATCAAAAAAGTTTACCCAGTGGTTTGTTGCAAACTTGGCCCGATGGCTCGCAGCTGACGGTGCAAACTTTAGCTACATTGATGATCTCAGTGAGCGACAATACAGCTACCGATCTTTTAATTAATTTAGTAGGTAGAGAATTGGTTGAATCTTTTGCTCCTCGCAATCGTCCCTTTCTCTCCACTCGTGAAGCTTTTGTGCTCAAAAATCCTGACAATCAAAGCTTACTTGAGCGTTATCGGCAGGGTGATGAAGCAAATCGTCGGGAACTAATCAATCAATTGCAGCCATACCCTTTGCCTAGTGTAGATATCTTCAGTGCAAGTACTGTTGCTGTAGATGTGGAATGGTTCTTTACGACAAAGGAATTGTGTGAATTGATGGCAACAGTAGCAGATTTGCCTTTGATGAGCATCAATCCCGGTGTTGCTAGACCGAATGATTGGTCTCGTATTGCTTTTAAAGGTGGTTCTGAACCAGGAGTTTTGAATTTAACCACTTGGCTAGAAGCCAAAGATGGAAAAACTTACTGTGTTGCTGCCACCTGGAATAATACACTACCCCTAGATGAGACTCAGTTTACAGCTATATATGCAGGTGCGATCGCACGACTGAATCAATAAGTATAATACCAAATCCAAGTTAGCTACCCAGTGTGAAAGAAAAAGCTGGGTAAAAGTTTAAACAATCTCAAAATAAAATATTAAATAAAAAATATTGAGATAAGTAGGTAGACGGAAATAAACCTAATTATATTAAAAAAAGTAAATAGAGGTCAAACCCTTACCAATGACCAATGACTAATGACTAATGACCAATGACTATCTTTACAAGTTAATTGGCAACTAGAAGATTATTAGATTATAACAGGAATGATTCTTCTAGCCCAATTGAGTTAGAGTTGTCCCATTCCAGATTATAGGTAGCCTAAAAACTTAACATAAGTTAAGAAAAATGTGGTGTTCCGAGGAGTTATAGCACTGTGAAATACTGTCTGAACTTGGAAAAGAAGGTATCCTCTGCCTTGATATTTGCAACCCTTGGTTGCTTGGTAGCTTATTCATCACCAGCTAAAGCTGCACCAGAACTCAGTGAAACTGCTCCAGCTGAGTCTGCATCTGAGGCATCATCAGTATCTACAGATTTGTCTACAGCAACAGAAATAGCCACCATTGGCTTAGCTGGAGAAGCAGTAACGAATGACCTAAATCTGCCAGAAATTACCCTCACTGATTTAGAGACTGACGCAGCACCAACAGAAGCATTTGCAGAAACGAAAGTACAGGACTTGCTCAGTGCTGAGACTCTTGAAGCTCAAGCTCCAGCTAATCCTGAGGCTAGTGAGTCAGAGTCCCCAGTACTCATGCCTCTGGAGGGAGAAGAAACATTAGAGGAAGATGATCCAATGGGTCAAGTTACTAATGTTTCTGACTTATTAGATGTGCAACCGAGTGACTGGGCTTTTGAGGCGGTGAGGGATCTAGTAGAGCGCTACAAATGTCTTGTAGGATATCCCGATCGCACTTTCCGGGGCAACCAACCCACAAGCCGCTACGAATTTGCTGCTGGTTTAAGAGCTTGTTTGGATACGATTGCTGAATTGGTGGATGTTGGTGATTTAGTCACCCAAGAAGATTTTGAAGTCCTGCAGCGCCTCGTCCAGGAGTTTGAAGCAGAACTAGCTCTTATCGGTACACGAGTAGATAACCTTGACTCTCGTGTTGCCTTTCTTGAAGATCACCAATTTTCCCCTACTACCAAACTTTTCGGACAAGCAATTTTTGGACTCCAGGGACGCAGTCAGGACAATAACTTTGAATTATTTGGTGCACAATTTACCGACCAAGATGACCAGATTAGTTTGATCAACAACGTGCAGTTGAGCCTGTTTAGCCAATTCGGTCCTCGCAGTCTCTTGCTCACCAGTTTACAAGCGGGCAATGGCAATACCAGTCCCACTTTTAATAATACCTTGGGTAACTTCACCCGCTTGGGATATGAAGGCGATACAGGTAACAACGACTTGATACTTACTGACCTTAACTTCCGTCAGCTGTTCGGCGATAGTTTTGCCCTAATAGTTGGTACAGAAGGGGTTAACCCCATCAACGTCTTCCGGGGCGTCAACCGCATCGAGAGTGCTGGTTCTGGACCTATTTCCAGCTTTGCCCAACGCAATCCCATTATTGGCGTTGGTGTTGGTGGTGCTGGAATTGGTTTTGACTGGCAAATCGCTACTGCGGTTAGTTTGCAAGGCGTATACACCGCCAGTATAGCTAACGACCCTATTAACGGTGGTATCTTTGGAGGCGACAATGGAGAAACTTCAGTAGGAGCACAATTAGTAGTCTCTCCTGCAGATACCTTTGATATTTCTTTACAATACATCAATGCCTATTCTCCCTTTGGCCGATTAGGAACTGGTATTGGGGATGATCAGTTGGTACTCAATAATCCTGGTGAAAGAGGACCAATTAATACTAATGCCTTCGGTGCTACTCTGGAATGGCGAGTAACTCCGAACTTTACTATTGGAGGTTGGGGTGGCTACACCGACTCCAATTTTCAAGAGGCATCAGGAGATGTGGAAACATTTAACTGGATGGCTTTCCTGAATTTCCCAGATCTCTTAGGAGACGGCAATCTTTTAGGTATTTATGTAGGGCAACCTCCCAAGATTACTAGCAGTAATCTCCCTAATGGCAGAAATGTTCCTAGCTTTGTCAGTGGAGGTGACTTCACTGCTGGACCTGGAGATCAACCATCAACCACAACTCACATAGAAGCATTCTATCGTTGGCAGGTATCAGACAATATCAGCATTACTCCAGGGGTAATCGTGATTATCAATCCATTGCACAACGATGCTAATGACACAATTACCATTGGTGCTCTGCGTACTACTTTTACTTTCTAACATTGGCAATGGGGAATTGGGAATTGGGAATTGGGAATAAAAATTTCATACTTCCCTTGTCCCCCAATTCCTTGTAAGCTCGCAATGCATCTAATTTGCACCAAATTCAATCATCAGCTTCTTGTGGAACAGGCATCTTGCCTGTTTCCGAAACATGCAAGGTGAATGCGTCTAAGCTTACCCTCAAAAGATACAAGATTTTTGTAAAGATCTGCTAGATTGGGAAACTTTAGCTAGAAGTGAGCGTCTATCTTGGGAAGAAACCTTATTAATACTAAGTTAGAGTCAAAACTATAAGTTTGTGCTGGCTCTCAAGTCCGCACTAGTACAGCAAGGTGGAAATAACTAACCAGTTAGAAGCAGACCTAGAAGTAGATATGATAACCATTATAACCTTCTGCCCTCTGCCTCTGAGCCTTCTGCCTTCTTGTATTAGTCAGACATTCACCCTAGATTAAAATTGCATCTATCTAATCCAACTTAGTACTTGATTACCGGGAATTGGTATATTTTGGCTAGGAAATAGACCAGTTCATAGTAAGACAGTAGTCAAAATACATATTCCCCCTTTTTCTAAATACTTGGTGACCTCACCATCTTCAGGATGTAATCTACGCTAAGCATATGTCGCTCTGGGGGCTTCTAGGTTAGCTAGATACCTCCCTATTATTTAGTGATTCAGTCGATGGAGTCTTGAGATGATTTTTAAATCAATTCGCTACATTGTTAGTTTAGGTATAGTTGGTGGTTTAGCAGCTCTATTTGCCCCTACAGCTGTTGCTCAATCGTCCGATGGTATTGAAGTGACAGGTGGTACAGTTAGTGGTCAAGCAGCCTTTTTTCTCCCCAGTATGGATGCTGCTGATAATGTTAAGCTATTTGACGTTGGTATCCAGGAACTCACCATCGAAAGTGACAATGGAGTCCTAACCAATCCTCTGTTTGAACCAACTGCCGCTAGCTTTACAGATGTTGATAGTGACGGTACTCCTAATATGGGAGATACTGGAGTACTACAGGGCTTGCTCACGGGAATCGCTTTTACATCTAATGGTAATCTGGTAACTTTTTCACAACGGGACACAATACTCAACTTTACCCTCAACAGCTTTGATTCTAACTCCAACATTGAGGGTAGCTTGATTAGTCCTGATAATCCTGGTGATGCACCACTGCTCTTCTTACCAGTGCAAAACGTTGATGTTACTACTAGTGGTTTCTCCGCTACGGATGGGGATTTGGAAATTGGGGACTTCGATGCAGACTTAGATAATGGTCTAATAGACCTACCGTCAAGCTTCACATTCGGCAGCTCTAGCGGTGGTGGAATGATGCAAGATGATAGTGTGGAGCGCACGATCAAATTCAAGTTTGAAGGGGAAGAGGTTGTCGCTCAAGATGGTACCGACTTGGGTACGGGCGATGATGATATGGGGATGGATGACGATGATATGGGGATGGATGACGATGATATGGGGATGGATGATGATGATATGGGGATGGACGATGATGATATGGGGATGGATGACGATGATATGGGGATGGATGATGATGATGACGATAGTAACTCCATCCGTTTTGTAGGAACTGCTAATAAAACATTTGAGATTGAGAGTACTGATGATCAGAGCTCTCAGTTCACAATTACTGCCAATGTTGGTGCTGTAGATGTAAGTATTAGCGATGTTGAATTTGATCAAAATGAAAACATCGATACTGATCAAGCATTAGACTTCAAGATTGAGGGTGAGAGCGAGGGCTTCTTTTCCGCCTCTAGTCTCACTAGCTTCAGCTTTACTGGCAATGGCAATACCAGCCAAGACACCACATTTGAGTTTAAGCAGGATGGAAACGAATTATCTGGTAGCAGCGATGGTGAAGTTAGCTTTGTAGCAGTAGCTGGAGTCGAGAACTTTGATGGTACTGTATTTGATGGTGGTGATTTTGATGCTGATGATGATAATGTTCAGGATGATGACAACAATATCATCAACATCTGTAATGTTTGCTTCAATAATCAACTAGTCTTTAATCAAGACATCAACTTTGGCAGCGGCACTGTCTTGATTGTTGGCGGTAGCAGCAGTAGCAGCAGTAGCAGCAATACTCTTCAGTTCACCAACAGTAGTGGCACTGTAATAAATATCACTGGTAGCGGTACAGCTTTCTCCAGTAGTAGTTCTGGTGGAGGTGGAGATGACGATACCAGTGGTAGTGATTCAAATTCTTCCAGCTCCACCAACAACTTTATTGCTGTAGTGGGGTATTCTAGCAGTGCTAGTAACCAATACTCAATTTCCGAATCCATTCGCTTTACTAGTGTCAGCAGTCAACAAACGAATGTAAGAGTCAGGGTTGTGCGCCAAGGGAGCAGCCGCTATTATGTTGCTACCAGCCGCAATGAAGACAATGAAGTTGTAGGTCGTCGTGCTTTCAGGTTAGTTGGTCCAGGCTGTCGTATTTTCCCAGGTTTGGTAGGTTTACGGGAAATTGATGATGAGGAGGTAGCCGTCAATGATGATACCGATACGGATACCGATACGGATGATGACACCGATACGGATGATGATGATGATGACGATGATGACGACGATGATGACGATGATGATGACGATGATGATGATGATGATGATGATGACGACGATGATGACAATGTCTCTTCCGTACCAAGAACAGACATGAATGCTGCGGTAGAAATTAGTAATGATGGTTCTTCTGTAGTTACCGACTTGTCAGAAATCTCAGCTAATGAAACCAGTGAAATGACTACCCTAGAGGTAAGTTCTACAGAGTCAGACAAAACAGCAGCTAATTTTAACGACTCAGTTGAGCATTCAGAACTAATACCAAATGAATCCGAAACTTTGGCAGCAAATCTCGAATAATTTACTCTGTATCTAATTTCTTGTGATTGTCCCCTAATCAGTTAGGGGACAATCTATTTTTTACTTAAGTAGGGTTGAAAGAACAGGTAATACCAAATAATGGAACAATCTCCAAAAAAGAACTCTGCCAATAATCAACTATTGCTCCAGCGCCTGCAAGTTCTAACCGATGGCATCTTTGTGTTGACGATGACTCTGATGGTTTTGCAGTTTGATCTTCCAGAGTTAAACAAGCAGATGACAAATCTGGAAATCCAAAATTTTTTATTTGCTCAGTTTCCTGCTCTCGGGATTTATGTCATATCATTTCTTCTGATTGCTTTCTACTGGGTGGCGCATCTTGAGCAATTTCAGTATTATAAATGCACTGATCAACCGCATATTTGGCTCCAACTTTTGTCCTTAATGTTCTTGGTGATTCTTCCCTACTCCAATGATTTATCTACACTCTACACTCTGAATTTTCCTGTCCAAGTGTTTTATAGTTTAAATTTATTTTTTGTAGGAATATTTTCCTATTTTTCTTGGTTATATGCTACCCACAATCACCGATTAGTTGATCCGGATTTGGAGCAGGGATTTATTGATTCTGTCAAGAAAAAAACTTTAGTCGAACCTTCCGTTTCTTTGTTAGCCATTATTCCAGCTAGCATTAATCCTTCTTTTTGGGGACTGACTTTTTTGTTAATTCCTCTAATTTATATATATCTGGAAAAGAGCAATAGTCAAAATTAAGCTGAAAGCTCAACACCCAGTAGTAGCGTGGCACACCTAAAATGGTGTATTATTCGTAGGTTGGGTTGAGGAACGAAACCCAACACCAGTAACGCTTTGTTGGGTTTCACTTCGTTCAACCCAACCTACAGTTTTAGTCGTGCCACGGCAGTAGAGGAGCGAGGGAGAGCTGAAAGTATTGATTTTTCGTTCTTGAGTTTGTCAACTTTTATTACTAAATCAGTGTTATAGGGATTTTTGTAAAAAAACGTACAATTTCGCGCCAAAATTGAGAGAGATAGAGTAAGGAGTAACCACAAGATGTTGGCATACGTCCTGGCGTTGGCAATTGGTTTCGGTAGTTTTGCCTTTTATATGGCAGCCTTCTTTTTTCCAGAAGTTCATCGCAAAAGTGACTTTTACTTGAGTGGAGGTGGACTATTCTACGCTCTAGTTTTATGGGTGTGTGCTGGACGCATTACCGGTTGGGTTCTGCTGAGCCAAATTGCTAGTGTATCGCTGTTGTACTGGTTAGGTTGGCAAACTTTGACTATGCGGCGGATGCTGACTTCGCCGGAGCAACAAACCGCTATCCCCAACCAAGATCAACTTGCATCCAACCTCCCAGGAGCACTACAGCCAGTTACTAATTTTTTGGCAAATCTCTTGGGTAAAACAAAGTCAGCAATTCCTACCCCCAAGCCACCAGTAGGAAGCACTCAAGACACAACTCAGAAGCCACAAGAGCTACAGGAGCCAGAGGTTCCTACACAGGAAGAAGAGACTATCCTTGAGCCATCCCCGGAGGCAGTGGCAGAAGTAACTCAGGAGCCAGAGGTTTCTGCACAGGAAGAAGAGACTATCCTTGAGCCATCTCCTGAAACTTTGATGGAGGCTCCTGAACTTCCTAGCACACCAGTAACTTCCCCAGAGGAGCCAGAAGAAAATCTTGCCTCAACGAAAAAGCAAGGAGTTGTTCAAAAAGTTACTGGCTTGTTCGAGGGTTTCTTCGGGAAAAGCAAACCAGCAACTCAAATCCCATTAGGTAAGCCGGAAATTTCAGCAATAACAGAACCGGTTGCTACTGAGTCTTCTGAGGCAGAAATCTCAGAAATAACAGAACCGATCACAACTGAGTCTTCTGATGCGGAAATCTCAGAAATAGCAGAAGCGATTGTTGCTCAATCTTCTGATGCGGAAATCTCAGAAACAGCAGAACCGATTGTTGCTCAATCTTCTGATGCGGAAATCTCAGAAACAGCAGAACCGATTGTTGCTCAATCTTCTGATGCGGAAATCTCAGAAACAGCAGAACCGATCGCTACTGAGTCTTCTGATGCGGATAGCTCAGAATCGGTGGAACTTATCCCCCCTAAACCACCATTACCAGAACTGTTAGAAGAGCAAGAAAAATCAGCCTCCTCTGATGCTTCAGAGTCAAAGAAAAAAACAAAAGTGAAAATCGAAGAAATAGCACCGGAAGTAGAACTAGCACCACCAGCTGAGCCAACGGGTGATGGAGATCCTCAAGTTAGGAGTAATAAATGATAAGCGACTGACGGTGAATTCAAAATTCTTGCATTCAAAATTAAAAATTGATGGAATCGCCGCAAAAGAAAGCTAGAAACTAATTACATCAAGGTTTTTATACCTAAATAATACCAAATCCGGTATACATAAACCCCTTATATCCGACCCTGTAGAGACGTTGCATGCAACGTCTCTACAGGATTTCGCGGTTGTTTGAAAACAGCGGTAACTAAACCGGATTTGGTATCAGTATTTTTTAATTTCTGGAGAGCAAAGAGTCATTAGGGCTTGTTGAATAAGTCCTTGGGGCAAGTTTAGGAGGCGAAACTCCCCCTCTTTAAATAGGCTTAAATCTGGTATGATATAGCTTCCACACCCATGCAGGAAGCCCGAATTAGGCTAATAGTTCATCTACTGATATATTGAAACCGAGTAAAACTTTTTGAGTGCTAACTACTTCACCAGAAATAAATATTTTTCTAGATTCTTTTGTCGCTACAATAATCCAGCGATTGTCTGGATAAACTAGCCAAACTTCCTCACCACCAGAGTTTAAATATTCCTGAGCTTTGGAGATGACATCTTCAGCTAAATCTGTTGGTGAAACAATCTCGGCACTGAGGGGAAAACTTTGGGGAAGTACTTTAGCATTGCCATATTGTGCAACTAATTCTGGGGAGAGATAGGCAACATCAGGAAAACGTCCTTGCTGGTTTGTGCGACAGGGCACATTGGTATATACTTTTCCTCCCTGCCCACTGGAGTATTTATAACTTCTCCAATAAAAACTCAAATTACTCTGCACCTTGCTATGCTTAAGAGTAATACCAGTTTTCTCCCTTAATTCCCCATCTATCCATTCAGTATTATTCGGGGGATTTTGCATCCAATCTTCTAAGGATAGGATTATTTGACTCTTAGAGATAACTGGGGATGTCACCATTACTATTAGTTCTCCTTGGGTGTTAGGTGTTAGGTTTATTGATAGCGATCGCTTTTTGATGGTTTTCGCCACCACCAGACGAAAATACCCACAGGAATTGCGATAAGCACTCCTATTATGATATGAGATAGCATATCTAGGAAACTACAGCCGAAATAATTGGGGAGATTAGGTTTTTTACAAACTGGTACGATTTTCTGGGTAGGATTAGAGGCAACTTGGGAAGAAATACCGCTGACGGTTAAGCCTGTACCGACGATCGTAATCACTGCTTCTAATCTTATTTCCCGTTTTTGGGCAGCAGCTTCATTAGCTTGTAAAGTTTTCTGTAAATTGCGATCGCTTTGGGTTTGTTTAACTTCGATGATGCCGCGAATTGTGGCAGTCATCTGCTCAAATAAATTTTGACCAGGTGTAAGGTAGTTTAAGTCTATTTGAATTTGATTTTGCCATTGCTTGCAGGTGTGATCAAGGAAGTTTTGTAGCCATGTTAGGTTATCATTTGGTAAGCTTAGTGCTTGGATTTTTTCTAACCTGGAAGTATAGTTCTGAATATTGGTAGTAATTGTAGTTCTATGGTCTCCCATATCCCGCAGGTATTTAGCGTATTGAAATACCATCTGGGGTGTTAGTTTGAGCCACTCTTCAAGTTCTTCTAGGGTTTCTTCAGGGGGTTGGACTAACTGCTCAACTTTTTGTTCTAATTGGCTATAGAGTTCCCTAGCTGCCTCATTACACTGGCGAGATTGGTCATAGGCGTAGACTATTTTACTGCGACAACAGAGTAAATTGAGTAGGGAGTGGTAAGCCTCGACACTTTTGCTTAAGGTTTCAGGATGAGAGTCTAACCACACCAGAATATGATGCCCTTCCCTGGGCTTCTCTTTGTGGTTATCATATTCAAAAATAGGACTATCGAAGAGTTGACCTGTTGCTGTTGGTTGGAGATGTTCTGCTGTATCTTTGACTAAAGGGGCAACACAGTGATTAGCTAAGTCTTGATAGGCGGATTCTTCGACATTGATTGGTTTAGCAAATAGTAGTAGAGTTTGTCCGATGGAGGCTTGGATTTGGTCGGTAGGATTGAGCTGACTTATTTGAGCTAAATCTACAGTTTCACGGTAACGTAAAGTTAGGTCAAGGGCATAGGTATCGTGAATGCGTAGGGGATAAATTTCTCCCATCAGGCGCAAACCATGGTTATCAGGTTCAGTATGAAAACGCAGCTGACGAGCTTTATTTGATTGGGGATCTTTCCTCACCAATTCCAACCAATCATCTAGATAGGGTTTCTCTTCTCCTGTTGCTTCTTGATCTTCATTAGTGGGATTGTAGTGGTACTGAGAATCTTTTGGATCGTAAGTGTAGCAACGAAGTTCTGTTTTCAGAGATTTGAGGAGTTGGATATTGCGCTGTTCACCAAAAGTAACACATTGTTCCCACAGTTGGTTAGCATTATCCATTACCTGTTGGTTGCCTTTGCTAATGTCTTGGCGCAGTTGAAAGGCGTAGAGTGTCAGGCTAGGATTTTGTACTTGCCATGCTGTAGGTTTCTGGTTCATTTGTTAGAGTCTGATGGTTTTTTCTCCTTAGTGGTTTCGGGAAAACTTTCCCGCATCTGGTTTTTGATCAATGTTTTGTAGTCTTCGGGTTTAGCTTCAGGAATCGAGTCATCTTGCCCCCTAGGGTTTCCAGGTGTTGAATCAAATAAGCTTTTTCGCGTTTTACTCAAAGCCTTGCGTATGTCGGGGTACTTTTTGCACCAAGCGGAGATAGCATTAGACAGAGATGTAACATCTTCTGGAAACTGGTCTATTTGTTGCTCTAAATCAACTCTATTCTCAGCTAAAAAGATAGAGGGTAGGTTGTTGATGAGATGAATAAAAGCTTCAATGTTCTGTTCAGGCGTCAGTGACATGAGAAAATTATCAAATAAATCTGGAGTGAGCTTTATTTACCGATCGCACAAAAGGCAGCCCAGTAGTAAGGTGATTGGAAAGGCTGTTCTGTTGTTTCCTCATCCTCAAATAAATCGAACAAGGCATCTTCCTGAGTAGGAGTTAGGGAGAGATGATTTGTCCACTCTTGTAATTCTTCTTTTGTAACATCCCGCAGCCAGGTTTGAGCTTGGTTGAGGGCAACCGCAACTGCACCTGTTTCTCTGGTGGGAAGCTGACTTAGGTTTTGGTAAAATTTAACCATTAAGAAGGCAGTAGCGAAGTCATTCACTGTCCAGAGGTCACTGACAACACTGGGACTACCTGCATAGAGGAAACCGCTGGGTAAACTAATATATTCATCGCTGTTGTATTGATAAGTACTACCAGCAACTGGAGTAATGCCTGTTTCACAAGCAGAGAGGGTGACAAGGCGGCATTGATTGAGACTTAATCCAAAGATTTCGGCTAAAGTGAGTTGTCCATCTTCTGGACTTTCATCTTTGGCAAGAATCAGTGCAGATTCTAGGGGTGATCTTACATTAAACTTACCATGACAAGAAAAATGATGACAGTGGGATACTGGCATCTCTTGATTAGTCTTAACCGCAGTTTCGGTTGCATCCTGCTTAGCTAAGACTTGGGAGGAAGGGAATAATGGGAGAATGTTTTCTACCTCTAAGTCGGTGTAGTATAAGTCCTTAGTTGGATTTTGGATAGCAAAAAGCTTATTGAAATGAGGACGCTGTTGGTTTTGACTCAGTTGCAGTAATTGGCAACTGGGAGCATAGCGAACTCCTTTGGGAAATAAGTCAAGTAAGTAAGTATTATCGCAGGGCAATGCATGAAGAGGGAACAAATGTAAGAAGCGATAGGGGATGAGAATCAACTGGTTACATCCTTGGGGAAGTTCAGCTAGAATTTCCTCAATATGCAGAATCTGGGCTAATCGGCTTAGTAGCTCATCGAGTTTAGTTTTCCACTGGTCTTTTTTCTCGTAGTAATTGCTCAGATGCTCATCAATAGTCAAATAAATTAGGGCTTCCCTTTCTTTAGAAGAAGACTGCCTCACCTGCGGGTATTGATCTTGACGAGTGATAATAAAGGTAAGAATCCGATTGGGTGTAATATACCACTCAATAATAGCGGTGTGGTTATCAATGAGGGCTTGGATATCACTAAAGGGAATTGGTTCAACTTGTTGGGTGAATCTAAAGCTACTATCTCGTTGGTTGATTTCCTCAAGGAGATCAGCCTGCTGCTGTTTTAAGTAGTTTAACTTTTGCTGCTGTATTTGGATATTGTTGCGGTATTTTTCCTCTGACTCCCGATTTCTAGTGAATATCTCTAACTCTCGCTGTATCACTGGGATTTCCCGTCGCAGCTGTTCTAGTTGCCGGCAGTGAGTTTGGTAAACCTCTAAGTTGGGGTAGCTATCAGCTTTAGGATAGAGGTTTTTGTTAGCTAGGAGTTCTACCAGGTTTCTACCTTTGCTACGTTCAATATATTCGATTGCTTCAGTTGGTTTGTTCAATTCCAGACAGACTTCAACCATACGGCGGTAGAGGTAATGCCATTCTTCAGCCAGTTTTTGTTTGTCTCCTTCTATTCCGGAACCAGATATTATATCCTCGCGCAGGGATTCTACAGTTTCAATCGCCTCAGCAAAGCTCTTGTAGGCGTTGGTAAACTGTTGAGCATTTTGATAAGCAAATCCTAGATTATATAGGGTTTCAGAATGGCTTTGGGGAAAAGCTTCACGGGTGTAAACTTCCAGAGCATATTGGTAAGAAGCGATCGCATCTTCAAGATTCTGAGCCTTATCTCCCCGTATCCGATTTTTGTAGGCATTTGCCAAGTTATTCTGAGTAGTTGCCCACTCTACCGGCAAAGTTTCTCGGGTGTAAACTTCTAAAGCATATTGGTAAGAAGAGATCGCATCTTCTAAATTCTGAGCCTTATCTCCCCGTATCCGATCACTGTAAGCAGCTGCCAAGTTATTCTGGATCATTGCCCAGTCCACGGGAAAAGCTTCACGGGTATAAATTTCTAGGGCATATTGGTAAGAAGCGATCGCCTCTTCCAAATTCTGGGCTTTATCTTCCCTTATCCGCTCCTGGTAGGCATTTGCCAAGTGATTCTGAGTAGTTGCCCACTCCACGGGAAAAGCTTCACGGGTACGAACTTCTAGAGCATATTGGTAAAATGAGATCGCCTCTTCCAAATTCTGGGCTTTATCTCCCCTTATCCGCTCCTGGTAGGCATTTGCCAAGTTATCCTGAGTCATTGCCCAGTCCACGGGAAAAGCTTCACGGGTGTAAACTTCTAGAGCATATTGGTAAAATGAGATCGCCTCTTCCAAATTCTGAGCCTTTTCTCCCCTTATCCGCTCCTGGTAGGCAGTTGCCAAATTATCCTGAGTCATTGCCCAGTCCACAGGCATTGCTTCACGGGTATAAATTTCTAGGGCACATTTGTAAAAAGCGATCGCCTCTTCTAAATTCTGAGCCTTATCTCCGAGTATCCGATCAGTGTAGGCAGCTGCTAAGTTATTCTGAGTAGTTGCCCACTCCACCGGCAAACGTTCACGGGTATAAATTTCTAGGGCACATTTGTAAAAAGCGATCGCATCTTCTAAATTTTGAGCCTTATCTCCGAGTATCCGATCACTGTAGGCAGCTGCCAAGTTATTTTGAATCCCTGCCCACATACAGGGAAAAGCCTCAAGGGTGTAAACTTCCAGAGCACATTTGTAAGAAGAGATCGCATCTTCTAAATTCTGAGCCTGATCTCCCCTTATCCGATCAGTGTAGGCAGCTGCTAAGTTATTCTGAGTAGTTGCCCACTCCACCGGCAAACGTTCACGGGTGTAAACTTCCAGAGCACATTTGTAAAAAGCGATCGCATCTTCTAAATTCTGAGCCTGATCTCCCCTTATCCGATCAGTGTAGGCAGCTGCTAAGTTATTCTGGGTCATTGCCCACTTCACAGGCATTGCTTCACGGGTGTAAACTTCCAGAGCATTTTTGTAAAATGAGATTGCCTCTTCTAAATTCTGAGCCTGATCTTCCCTTATCCGCTCCTGGTAGGCATTTGCCAAATTATTCTGAGTCATTGCCCAGTCCACAGGCATTGCTTCACGGGTGTAAACTTCCAGAGCATTTTTGTAAAATGAGATTGCCTCTTCTAAATTTTGAGCCTGATCTCCGAGTATTCGATTTTTATAGGCATTTGCCAAGTTATTCTGAGTAGTTGCCCAGTCCACAGGCATTGCTTCACGGGTGTAAACTTCTAGGGCATTTTTGTAAAATGAGATTGCCTCTTCTAGATTCTGAGCCTGATCTCCGAGTATCCGATCACTGTAAGCATTTGCCAAGTTATTCTGAGTAGCTGCCCAGTCCACAGGCATTGCTTCACGGGTGTAAACTTCTAGGGCATATTGGTAAGAAGTGATCGCAGTTTCCAGATTGCTGGCTTTGTTCCCTAAAGGAAACTGCGCGATGAGATTCCCCAAGTCAACCAAATCTCCAGCAATAGATAGTGCTTGTTGAGGTTCGACTGTAGCTAAAGTCTCTGTTACCCAAGCTTGTAAGATTTGTGTCAAGCCATCATCGAGCTTATCCAAGTTAGCTTCCAGCAGGGGATAAACAACTTGTGGATTGGCATCATTTTCTCTTATTGCCTCTAACACCTGTATCAAAAATTCCAAATATTCCTCAGGTGTTGCTGCTACCATTCCCAAACCGTGGGCAATCTCAACTGCATATTGTCTAAACCAACTTGCATCCCCATCTCCCTCCGCTGCCATCTGCTCAGCCACGGATATCATCACCTCCACCAATCCTGCATCCACGAGTTCCCAATGTGCCTGCAATGTCTGAGTTTCTTCCCCATCAGGGCAACTCAGCAACGATTGAATTAGTTTCCGGTAAGCCTGCCAGCGGTGTTCGTCCATTTTGGCGTGAAGTGAATTTAGAATTAAGAATGTAGAATGTAGAATTTTCAGCTATCTGCTTTGCATCTTGTTCACTATCCGTGATTACCAATAACCGCATTTCTCACAAATTTTGCGATCGCTTAGGGCTGATACAGGCTGGAAGCCTGTTCCACAATTGGAATGAGAAGCCTGTTCCATAATTAGAATGAGAAGCCTATTCCATAATTAGAATTAGGAATTAACAATTCTTGCATGATCACCTCTTCTCTTAAAGTTTGAATTTTGAATTGTAATCAACCGGTCAAGAATCTCTCGTTGTCGTATGGAATATTCAGCTAAATCTCCATACTTGTGAGTCAATTTATCTAAAACCAATTTTTGAGTTTCTTGACTTTCCTCAAATTTGAGCTGGCTTTCTTTAAGTTCTCGCTGAACAGACAACATTCTTTCTATAATTTTTTGCATTTCTTCAAAAGTCATGTTGTCCTCCCATTAGTTTCAAGTGATTACCTCATTATCTCAAGTAGTGCGAGCATCTTGCTCGCTAAGCTAAGACGCATTTAAATTGGTTCGTCCTAATCTCCGCGTCTCGGTTTCTCTGCGTCCCCGCGTCAGTACCAATTCACAATTTAAATGCACAACAGCTTATCAGTGTTGAGCGATCGCTTACCATCATCTGCGATCGCTCTGTTAACCTGCTACAACTAGTGTATCCTAGGAAAGCGATCAGCTACGCTGGTGCCGTAGGCAATCGCAGAGATTGGAAGATCATGAGTACCACTGAACTAAAAGTCAATCTGCCCCTTGGATTGTCCGAAACTGAAGCCAAACTACTCCTAGCTATTAAGCTTTACGAAGGGTGAACTATGCAACAACTCGGAGACTCTCTAGAAGAATATTTTAATTTCTATCGACCTGATGATATTCGCCTCAAAGGTACTCGTGTAGGTATTGAACATGTTCTCCAGGAGTATATCCATAACAGCAAATCTCCAGAGGAAATAGAGTCACTCTTTTCTACAGTGAGTTTAGAGCAAATTTATGCCACTATTTTGTACTATTTGCGTAACCAAGAAGCGGTAGGTAAGTATTTTCATAAGTGGCGCGATTACTGTCGTCAAGCCCAGGAAGAACACGATCAAAATCCACCACATGTTGTGCTGCGACTGCTTAAATTAAAAGAAGAACAAAAAGCAGCTCAGGTTGTCAAATAATGCCTATTAAATACTTGAGGATCTGATTTGCACACGATCGCTTACGGCTGATACAGGCTGGAAGCCTGTTCCACAATTGGAATGAGAAGCCTGTTCTACAATTGGAATGGGAAGCCTGTTCTACAATTGGAATGAAGTAATGAAGTAATGATGAGATTATGAGAAAAGCGATCGCTTTTTTCAGATGCTATAACTATTATTTCTTGTCATGTCCTCTTTGTTTGACAAACCACAAACTAGCAATTCCTAAAACCAACACAGGTATTAACCACACAGCCACAGACTGATTCAGAAACACTCCTTTTGACTCAGAGGATACTGTTTTTTGAGCAGTTTGAGACTCTAAATTCGAGTTTTCCTCAGCTGAACTAGCTTTCGGTAGAGCTCTTCCACCAGTAACGTTAACATTGTACTTGAGCTGAAACTGTTGGAAGTTAGCACCAGATTTGGGTGTTCCACTTAACTCCAGTTCATAGGCTCCTGCTTGAGGAAATACTATCTCAGCTCCTGGAATTCCCTGATACTGTTCAGCTGAGATGGCTTTTAAGGGTGGCTCTAACAAAGGTGGCTCGTCTGGAGTCGAGGGTTGCTGATAAACCGCTAACTGACAGTTACATTGTTCTAAGGGAATGATCTGCCCTCCAGAACGAGTTAGCGCAAACCAAATTGTAGCAATTTCTCCAGCACGAGGATTGTGATTTGGTTCCAGGTGGAAGGTAGCGCCGACATCAGCATCAGTCTTCAGTGTGTGAGCTGTTGCTGGATTTATGAAATTGGTCATTGGTCATTAGTCATTGGTCATAAACTATCTTGAATTTGTTTCTATTATCATCTCAATTGGGAAAGCTAGGAAAAAACAACTTAACTGCTCCAGCAGCAAGAGCTAGGACAAACCCTACCACCACAGAGCGATTGATAAACTCTTGCGTATCCAAGCGCTTGCCAATTCCTTTGACTTCAGTCTCCAAAGTTTTGATCTCTCCTTTGAGTTCAGATTCCAATCGGACTTGTCCAATGTTGATTTCGACTATCTCTTTTTGGAGGCTTTCAAACTTATCATTGACATCTCTTTGGAGGTTGTCAAACTTGTCATTGACATCTTTTTGGAGGTTGTCAAACTTGTCATTGAAATCTCTTTGGAGGCTTTCAAACTTGTCATCAACATCTCCTCGGAAGTTTTCAAACTTGTCATCCATGCGATCGAGCTTCTGAATGATTTGTCCTAAAACCTCTTCCAGGGAATAGGTAACTGTCACAGGGCTTTGAATCATTGGTTGTGCTCCGTGAACAAAGCAGTACGAGCGCAAATTGTAGCAAATTGTAAGTGGGCATTGTACTGAAGAGCAACTCCACTGGCGGCGCACCACTCGCTACGAATGAAAGAAACACTTCCTACTCCCAATTCCCAATTCCCGATTCCCAATTAACCACAGAGGGTTGAACTTAGGGTAACTTCTCGTGGATAATAGATAGATTCAAAATTGCCCTACTATACTTTGGCGTCAGACTGTGACAGCATCCAAAACCTACAAAGATACCGTAAATCTACCCAAAACTAAGTTTGACATGCGGGCGAACGCCGTCAAGCGGGAGCCGGAACTGCAAGAATATTGGGCAGAACATAACATTTACGATCGCCTGTCACAGAACAACCCTGGGGAAATTTTTATCTTGCATGATGGACCACCTTATGCTAATGGTTCCCTGCATATGGGTCATGCTCTCAATAAAATCCTTAAAGATATTATCAATAAGTATCAGTTGCTGCAAGGACGCAAGGTACGTTACGTCCCCGGTTGGGATTGCCACGGCTTGCCGATTGAACTGAAAGTTCTGCAAGGGATGAAGTCAGAAGAGCGGCAGGAACTGACGCAACTGAAACTGCGCCAAAAAGCTCGGGAGTTTGCCCTTAAAGCAGTAGAAGAACAAAGTGAGGGCTTCCAACGCTATGGTATTTGGGGAGACTGGGAGCATCCTTACCTCACCTTGAACCCGGAATATGAGGCGGCTCAGATTGGGGTTTTTGGTGAGATGGTTTTGAAAGGCTATATATATCGGGGTTTGAAGACAGTTCACTGGAGTCCTAGTTCACGGACAGCCTTAGCAGAAGCCGAGTTGGAATATCCAGAAGGACATGTCTCTCACAGCATCTATGCAGCCTTCCGCATGACTCAGCCAGCACCAGCACTGAAAAAACTCTTAGAGCCATTTTTACCTAATCTGAGTGTGGCTATCTGGACAACCACTCCCTGGACAATTCCCGGTAACTTGGCAGTGGCAGTCAATCCGGAACTAACTTATGCGGTAGTGGAAGTTGCTTCTGCTGCCTCCACTCCCCTAACCTCCTCTGCTAAAGAGGAAGGCAGCAAAGCTACAGCTAAAACTAGCCGTAAGTCAAAGAGCTTTGGGGAAGCTTTAGCTAATCTTCGAGGTTCAGCAGCTGACTCCAAAGCCAAAAAGGGGTTTAAGAAGAGTAAGAAAGAAAAGTCCCAAGCTACGAATCCCAAGCCGCTCCAATACCTTATAGTTGCTACTGAATTGGTGGAACGGTTATCCGAGAAGCTGGGTAGTCGGCTGGTGGTGAAAGCGACAGTTAAGGGCAAGGATTTAGAGCATTCTACTTACCAACATCCTCTCTTTAACCGGGAAAGTGCCATTGTTATTGGTGGAGATTATGTCACAACTGAGTCGGGTACGGGTTTGGTACATACGGCTCCAGGTCATGGACAGGAGGACTTTGCCGTTGGTAAACGTTATGGCTTACCTATCCTTTCACCAGTAGATGCTAAAGGTAACTTTACCAAAGAAGCAGAGCAGTTTGCTGGGTTGAATGTCCTTAAAGAAGGTAATGGAGCAGTAGTGGAAGCGCTAGCTAAAGCTGGTTCCCTCCTCAAAGAAGAACCTTACAATCACAAATATCCCTATGACTGGCGCACGAAAAAACCTACTATCTTTCGGGCAACGGAGCAGTGGTTTGCCTCAGTAAAAGGATTCCGAGAAGAAGCACTAAAAGCGATCGCATCGGTTAACTGGATTCCTGCTCAAGGGGAAAACCGCATTACCCCTATGGTAGCAGAGCGCTCTGATTGGTGTATTTCCCGTCAACGGAGTTGGGGTGTCCCCATCCCCGTCTTCTATCACAAAGAGACGGGGGAAGTGCTGCTTAACCAGGAAACTATCGCCCATGTTCAAGCAATTATCGCTGAAAAAGGTTCGGATGCTTGGTGGGAGCTACCAATAGAAGAACTACTACCAGAAACATATCGTAGTCAGAGCAAGTCCTACCGCAAAGGAAGTGATACGATGGATGTCTGGTTTGATTCCGGTTCCTCCTGGGCGGCAGTCAGCAGCCAGCGAGACGAACTAAACTATCCAGCGGACTTGTATCTAGAAGGTTCCGATCAACATAGAGGGTGGTTCCAATCCAGTTTACTTACTAGTGTTGCAACTAACGGTTTTGCTCCCTACAAAACTGTTTTAACCCACGGCTTTACTCTAGATGAACAGGGCCGCAAAATGAGTAAATCTTTGGGTAATGTTATTGATCCCAAGATTGTTATTGAGGGAGGGAAAAACCAGCAAGCAGAACCAGCTTACGGTGCAGATATCCTCCGTCTCTGGGTATCTTCCGTAGATTACTCTTCCGATGTTCCCCTCAGTAAAAATATCCTCAAGCAGCTATCGGATGTCTATCGCAAGATTCGCAATACATCCCGCTTCCTACTGGGTAATCTCCATGATTTTGATCCAGAAAAACATGCAGTAGCTTACGAGGAATTACCGGAATTAGACCAGTATATGCTGCACCGGATAACTGAGGTGTTTGCAGAAATAACCGAAGCCTTTGAAAATTACCAATTCTTCCGCTTCTTCCAGACAGTACAAAACTTCTGCGTGGTAGATTTGTCCAACTTTTATCTAGATATTGCCAAAGATAGACTCTACATCAGCTCCCTCGACTCCCCACGCCGCCGCAGCTGCCAGACAGTGCTAGCAATAGCATTAGAAAACTTAGCAGTAGCGATCGCACCAGTATTGTGCCATCTAGCAGAAGATATCTGGCAATACCTCCCCTATCAAACACCTTACCAGTCAGTGTTTGAATCTGGTTGGGTGAAGTTGGAAGAACAGTGGAAAAATCCTGAGTTAGCTAGCTCCTGGAACACCTTACGCAGCATCCGCACAGAGGTGAACAAAGTTCTGGAGCAAGCAAGGGAACAAAAGATGATTGGCTCTTCCTTGGAAGCCAAAGTATTGCTCTATGTTCCCAACGAGGAGTTACGAGAGCAGTTACAGGTTTTGAACCCAGCCAAGGCAGCAATACTCACCCCTACAGTTGAACCCGAAGAGCCAGTTACCCCAGAACCACAACCACCGGCAGAGGTAACAGCAGAAGCTCTGGATGAGCTAACTTCCTTGGAGCCAGAACAAAAACAGCAGTGGGAAACAGCTATCCAGTTTCTGGGTAATTTCCCCCTGGTAGTGAGTAATTTTTACCAAGACAATCAGCGCTCATTAGTAACACTTGGCTTGATTGTGGCAACAATAATTGTCTCTAAGGTAATGTTAGGGGTGGTAAATGTGCTCAATCATATTCCCCTAGTTAAACCTTTCTTCTTCTCAATTGGTACTGGCTACAGCAGCTGGTTTCTGGTGCGTTATGTACTCTTTGCCGCTAATCGCCAAGAATTGTCCGAGAATATTAGCTCCTTGAAAAAACTGACGGTGGGAGAGTCTAGCGCTGTAGTAGATGTTCCAACTGAAGAAAAACCCCCTGAAAATTCAGAGATAAGCCAGCCAGAAACAACTGAAGTAGACGAAGCTGATAAGATTGCCACCGCTACCCTATTAGAATCAATTAACAACGTAGACGAGTTACGCTATCTATTTTTAGCCTCTCAAGTAGGACTATTAGACACCCCTAAAGCAATTCAAAACACCGAGTACAATTCCCAATCAGAGATGCTCCAAGTCGGCGTAGTCAAAGCAGAAGGAGAAAAATGCGATCGCTGTTGGAATTATTCAACCAATGTTGGCGATAATACAGAGCATCCCACATTATGCGATCGTTGTGTCGGTGCCTTGAGCAATAATTTTTAACTGATACCAAGCTGTGATAAACAACAATAAAGTGGTGCAGTCTTTGATCATGATTACCGCTGCCAACGCCGAGTACTTTGAACTGACTCAAGGTACGATTGATTCTATCCGGGCAAAACCCCAAGGGCAAGAAGTCATTATCGGATTTTTTGATCTCGGCTGCACTTCAGAACAACTTCAATGGCTAGAAGCACAAGTCGATATAATTAAGCAAGCTGATTGGGAGTTTGACTTTCCTGGTAGAAATGAGGCTCCTGAATATCTCAAGGGCTTATTAGCACGTCCCTTTTTACCAAAGTACTTTCCCGGTTTTGATATCTACTTTTGGATTGATGCTGATGCTTGGGTTCAAGACTGGAGAGCGGTTGATTTGTTTATCCAAGGGGCTGAGTACAGTGGTTTAGCTATTGTTCCAGAGATTGACCGTGGTAGTCAATTCCCCTATGGAGGATTGCCTTGGTGGTGGCAATGGGTGTATCAGCAATACAGCTCAGTGTGTGATGAAGAGGTAGCTAAGCGTTTATGCAGTTATCCTTTAATTAATGCTGGTGTCTTTGCACTCCATAAAGATGCTCCTCATTGGCAAATTTGGGCAACATATCTCAATCAAGGACTACAGAAATCCATCTCCCTATTTACAGACCAGACAGCCTTAAATTTGACTGTTTACGAAGATTTATTTGCTCAAACTGAACTGCTCCCAGCCTGGTGTAACTGGACTTGTCACTGTGGCTTACCTGCCTGGGATAGCAGTAAACATTGTTTAGTAGAACCTTACTTACCCCACACACCTATTGGCATTTTACATCTGACGAGTGCCAAGCACAACCGAGTTCAATTACTAACAACTGATAGGAAGCTAGTTGAAGTTACTGTACGCTATGCTGCCCAGGTAGAACTGATAGAATCAAACGATTCCAGTGAGCAACTTACAGAAGATGTTTTCCGACAACATTTTATCAAACAACGCAGGAACTCACAGATAGTTCAAGCACTCCAACAAACTGCATTACCTACGGGGGATTATATCTCACCAGGATTAGCAACGGTACGACCTGATCACTGTTTTCCCAACATGATTATGGGCGATACCAGCTGTTGTCAATGGCCTTATCTCCGTCGAGAGATTCCTCATAACTGGTATGTAGATCAGCGTTATCCTTTCATTGGCTTTATCAGTCGGGATGAAGCCCATATACTATATAATACTGCCCTCAAGTTTAAAGGAAAAAGAGCTTTAGAAATCGGTTGCTGGATGGGTTGGTCAAGCTGTCATTTAGCCTTAGCAGGAGTAGAGCTAGATGTTATTGACCCAATCTTAGCAAAACCGGAATTCTACACCAGTGTTAGTAACTCTCTTGAGACTGCTGGTATCCTTAATTCAGTGAGATTAATTCCTGGTTATAGTCCTCAAAAAGTAGAAGAACTCGCTGCTGAATCCCAACATCAATGGTCATTAATTTTCATAGATGGTAATCACGAAGCACCAGGACCACTAAATGATGCGATCGCTTGTGAACAATTAGCAACAGAAGATGCTCTGATTTTGTTCCATGATTTAGCTTCACCGGATGTCACTCAAGGCTTAGATTACCTAAAACAACAAGGATGGCAGACTATGATCTATCAAACCATGCAAATTATGGGTGTGGCATGGCGAGGAGATATTGAACCTGTTATTCATCAACCTGATCCGAATATTACTTGGCAATTACCAGAACATTTACAAGGTTATGCAGTTAGTAGCATACCAACTCAAGGACAAGGAGATACACAGTTAATAACTGAACTAATTCACTATGTAGAGCAACTCGATAAGCAAATTATTTATCAATCTTTAGATAGAGATTTTAATCAAGAAAAGTTAATTAAGTTAATTTATCAAGCTCAGGAAGATTTTAACCAAGGCAATTTTAACCAAGCATTAGTAGCTTTCCAAGAAGTTGTCGAACTCAACCCCAGTTCCGTAGTTGCCAACAAACACCTAAATTGGTTGTATTGGCAACAGGGAGATATACAGCAAAGTATCAAGCATCATCGACTAGCACAGTCTGGCACAGAAGTTTTTACTAGTAGTTCCAATAGTGAATTTCAACAAATTCTTGCTACTGTTCGACCCTACACTATGTTGAGTGAAGCCAGGTTATTTTCCCTCTACTCTCTGGCAAAACAAATTTGTTTAGATGACATTCCAGGAAATTTTGTCGAGTGCGGTACTTGGAGAGGAGGTTCAGCTGCATTACTAGCATTTGTCATCAAAAATTATAGTCTACAACCACGACTTCTTTATGCCTTTGACACCTTTGCAGGTATGCCCGAACCTAGAGATATGGATCGACATCAAGGAATACCAGCCAATGATACAGGCTTAGGAGTAGGCACTTTAAAAGCGCCCATACTTGAAGGCTTAGCACAAGTATGTCAGGCTTTGGATGTAAGAGATATTGTTGTACCTGTTCAAGGTTTATTTGCACAAACACTTCCCCAACATCAATCTCAAGTAGCTAATATCGCCTTGTTACATGCTGATGGGGATTGGTATGAGTCAACAATGGACATCTTAAATAACCTCTTCAAGCAAGTGGTTAATGATGGCATTATCCAAATTGATGATTATGGTTTTTGGGAGGGCTGTCGGCAAGCCGTACATGAATTTGAACGCTCTCGGGGACTTGCCTTTGGTTTGCGGATCATCGATGATACTGGTGTCTGGTTTCGCCAAGAAGGAACTACTTATTCTGAGTGCAATCATTGGCGTAATTTTTGGTACTTAGCTCAAGCAGCAGAGAAGATGGAGGACATTAAATTAGCTCAGAAAGCTGCTCGTGCCACCTTAAAATTGGTGCCAAAGTTAGCAGCAGCAGAAGCAATGTTAACTCGTCAGCAATTGCAGGCAGATTTCGAGGAACAGATAAATCTATCTGCAATTAATCTCATTATCTTTCCAGACTGGAGTCAACCGGAAGAATCCCTACTGACTGATATGGCAAGGGTAATAAAAGGAATTCTGACTCATCCAGATAGCAGTAATCTGACTCTTCTGATAGAAACTAGCAATATTGCTGAAGAAGAGGCAAATATGGCTATATCTACTGTTGTCATGAACCTGTTATATGAAGAAGATGTGGAAATTACAGATGAACCAAAAATTTCCTTGCTCAGTAACCTCAGCAAATTGCAGTGGGAAGCACTGCGTCAGCGAGTTACCAGTAGAATTAGGATGAACAATGAAAATACTTCCGCAATTATCGCAGCAGGGATGGCAGATGTGCCTTCACAGGAGATATAGCTTTTCTCATTTGTTAGACAAGGTATCTTGAGAGAAGTGGTAGCGCAAGCAGATCGAACTAGCACAAGCTCTTTCAAGATAGTAATGCTATACTTAGATATTTATTACTAGTTGTTTCATTGAATCGAATGGAAGTAACCCGTTTGTCAAATGAGGGTGAAGTTATCATTCCAAGGTCTTTGCGTACTGCTCACCACTGGGAAGCAGGTCAAGAACTGATTGCTATTGTTGTCGGCGACGGTATTCTTCTTAAACCCAAAAAGCCTTTTCCAGAAACAACGTTAGCGCAAGTTGCAGGATGTTTGAAATATCAAGGAAAACCCAAAAGTCTAGATGAAATAGAAGAGGCAATTAGACAAGGAGTACAGTCGCAGTGGCATGATCGCAGTTGATACCAATGTTGTTGTACGTCTTATAACACAAGATGATGAACAGCAGTATAACAAAAGCCTCAACCTGTTTCAGGAACAAGACATTTCTTCAATCCAGATTTTTTGGTCTTTCAGGCGAAGATGAATGATGTTGCGTTTGATACGATTATCTTGATACCATCCCATTTTTAGGAGAAGATACTGATCGCGAATGGGGTCAAGCAGTATGGTAGGTTCGATATTAGAGTTGCCTGAGCCGAGCTTTTGATATTCTTCTAGAATTTTCTGGATTATACTTCGGTAGTGGTTGAGTTTATCCATTGTTGGATGACCTCCTGAACTGGAGCAAAAACCAATAGGTTGATCTGGGCTTTTTGAAGCATTAATTGAGCTAGTGGTGTTTGAAAACTATTGTGATACAAATCGGCTGGAATTGCTAAAAAAAGTTTGAAATTAAGTTTCTGAATCCTGACCACTTCTTGGTACATGATATATTGACCAATCGTAGCTTGTGTAACGTCACATTGATGTTGGGTTATTCTGCGAATGAAGGCTTGTGCCTAGGTCACCTCAACTCAATCTACAAGATCTAAACTATTCCAGCAAACTTCATAATCCTTGACAACTCATCGAGATTTACAAAAATATCTTCAATCCGAGAGTTGGGATAGATGAGTTGATGTAAACCACAACCAGGTAATGTTTCCCCCAGTAAATAGTAATATTCACAACCAACTAGATTGCTCAAAAGCCAGTAGCAATGATACACATAGTTCGGTGAGAAAATTTCGATAACTTTAGTTCCTGGACTACAGAATACCGTATTAGTCAAACCACTGCCGTGGGGAGCTACTACAACTTTAGCCTGAGCCAGTAATGCTGCCTGCTGTTGGACTGATAGAGATTCTAAACAGACGCTGGTAAAACCAAATTTCTCTAAGAAGCTGATAACTTCATTTTCATTAATAACTAAGCGGTTGGTTACAGATTGACGACTGATATAAAGACGTTCTGTTTTTTCCGAAACTTCAATCGCATTTTCAGCTAAAAATGTCCTTCTTAGAAAATTGCCAACCCATTTTGGCATCCAGGCTACAGTACCAGGGAAAGAGGGAACAACTAATCTCTTGGCTTGGAGATGAGGATATTGAGTTGTTGCTAAAATTTTTGCTTGTGGAATACCCAAAATCTGCAACGTCTCTTGCTGGAAAGGGAGGTTGTTGCTAATTAAAAAATAGTCTATTTCAGCTAACTCGATTCTACTTTGCTGCAATAATTCGATGCGAGGCAGTATATCGAGCATCCAATGAAAGTATAGGTCATTTAACAAACCAGCTAAAATAGCTACTGTTCCTTCTAACCTCTGAATAGGTGGTAACTTACCCACAGAAAAAACGGAGTGTTTGCTGGGATGCTTATCTGGATGTCCTGGACTTAAAATGGGGAATTCGGGAGAAATATCTCCTAATAGCTGATTATCTGAAGTAATTACCGCACTTGTGGACTGAGCTTGATTTAACCAAAAACGTCCTTCTGGAACCACAGTAACAAAAGGTGCAGGTAACTCAATTTGATTGCCAAATCTAAAGCTAAAATGTATAGATTGTTCTGGTGTCCTAGGTGGGATTAAATAAATGATACTCTGGGGATAAATATTGATATAATTACTATCTGCTAAGTTAGAGTTAACTGCCCAATCCTTGGTTAGTTCGTAAAAACCCCTAGGAACATCAACTGGTAGTACCTGTTGTAATCCTAAAGTTTCCTCATTTATTTTCCCTTGTTGCCCAAGATTATTGATAACCTGGTCGAGGGATAAGGCAAGGTCTGGGTTAATCTCCATTACTTTAGAAAAGCAAAAGATAGCCTCGCTAGCTTGATTTACCTGAGCCAAGGCAATACCTAAGTTACAGTAAGCATCTACTGAATCTGGTTGAAATTTCAGGTGCTGCTGGTAATACTCAATCGCTTCCTCCCACTTACCGCTAGCTGCTAGAGCATTTCCCAGGTACAACCAGACTTCAGCTAAATCTGGATTCAGTTGCTCTGCCTCTTGATAAAATGCGATAGCCTCTTCTAAATTCCCTTTTCTTGCTAGTAATTTCCCTAACTCAAGCTTAGCTACTGCGCCATTAGCTTGAAAGCTCTCCACTGGCTCACCCGCAGCCCTTATTGATGTCACAAGCGATTCAAATACTCTTCCCTTCCCCCCTTGGGGGGACACAGGGGAGGTTTGCCTTCTCCCCCCTGCCTTCTGCCTTGTTTCTTGAAAGAGTATCGCTTGTTGATAAGATGCGATTGCCTCATCTAAATCTCCTGTTTGTGCCAAAACTTTTCCCAGTGCTAAGTAAGCTAAAGGTAATTCTGGTTGCAGGCGTATAGCTTGTTGATAAGATGCGATCGCTGCGCGCTGCTGCTGTGCTACCTTTAAATTACCTTGTTTAGTTAGAGCTTGACCCAAATAAAAGAAAGTTTCAGATGAGACTGGTGAAACCTGGAGAGACTTTAATAAGTAGGCATTAGCCTTTCTTTCTTCATGGACTACTTGGTTATCTACGACATGACAGTAAACTTGCGCAAAGCTAGGTTGGAGGTGAATTGCTTGCTGAAAACGAACAATCGCCTCATTCAACTTGCCTTGTTGCAGTAGAGCGTCTCCCCAATCACCATAGGCTGGTGCAAAGTCTGGTTGAATGTCAATCCCTTGTTGAAAACAAGCAATAGCCTTATCAAGGCTGCCTTGTTGTAAAAAACACAATCCCAAATTGTAGTAAGTTTCAATCAGATCTGGTTTAATCTCTAAAGCCTTTAAATAGCAGGTGATTGCTTCTGGGAAATTTTCTAATTTTTGATGTACCTGTCCCTGATTGTGGTATGCTTGCCAAAAATCTGGCTTCAGTTCAATTGCTCTTTGCCAACAGGCAATTGCTGCATCAAAATTTCCCTGCTGTGCCACTGCATGACCTAAATTGTAGTGGATTTCGTATTGACTGGCATCCAATTCCAGAATTTGCCAGTAAATCTCTGTAGCTAGTTGCAGGTTGCGCTCCTTGAGAAATTTAATTGCTGTACTATCCAATACAGTAATTAGTTCCACCATCCACAACTCCATTTCCTCTGGAGTTCCCTGAGTGATGGCACAAAACCAAATAGCTTGTGCTTCTGATGTTTCTCCTTGAAGTAACCAGGCTAATCCCAAATGCCAATAATTGGACATCAAAATAGGATTAGCTTCAATACACCGCTTATATAGATCGATGGCCTTACTATACTGCCCTTTTATCAGGTATTCAGCAGCTTGTTGTTCCATTTTAGTCAAAGCCATCTAGTGATATCAATTTTTTTAGATTATATAGTGAAGAGCAAGACGATGAATGGAACAGAAGCGGCAAACAATATTTATTTCCAGAACTATGTTTCCCCCTTTGGTAGGAAATTGATTAAGTTAGGTTACATAGAAAGCGATCGCATGCAGCAAGCGCTAATGGAAAGTTACAGATCAGGTCGCCCTTTGACAGAAGTTTTAGCATCAATGATGGGACGTCCACTTTCTAAGAGCCTACTGCACCACTACAAGCAATTTCGGCTGTTTGAGCTGAAAGTTCTCTATGGAATTGAATCTATACAACCGAGAATTAGTCAAATTGCTACCCAAAGAATCTACCACCTAATTAAGCAACTTATTCCGATTGATTTATGTTATCGCTATCGCTTAGTGCCTCTATCCCTAGTCCCTCAACTAGAACTTGAAACTGAACAGTTATCGGTTTTAGTGGCAATGGTTAGTCCTGATAACCTAGACGCTCAAGATCGACTTCACTATATTTTGCAACCTCTGGGATTAGGACTACAGCGGGTAGTAATCACTGCAGACGATTATCAGCAATTGATTTCCCTCTATTCAGAACAGCAGGATTTTTCTGTATTTCCCCAGCAGGAGAATGCTATTGAAGTAGAGGAAATACAGCCGAGAACAGGTGATATGGTGCTTGGGGGTCAAGTTCTAGCTCCAGAGGATGGTGTAGTTTTAGGAGGAATAGAAGGTCTTCAGAGGCAGTTAGCAAGCACTAATATCGAACCAAGAATTGCTGCTGTGTCTGAAGCACCAAAATATGGAGCACCAGGTTGGAACTTGGTGATTCAAACCCTAAAGGATGAATCAGAACAGGTACAACAAGTTGCTGAAAATTTACTGCTCCAAAAACTGAGAAAAAAGTCCAATATTCAGCCCCAGATGAATTTTCTTTACACACTTAGAGGGCATTCATTTTGGGTTGTATCTGTAGCCATTAGCTCGGATAGGCAAACAATTGTCAGTGCTGCTTTGGACAATACAATTAGAATCTGGGATTTACAAACCGGACAAGAACTTCGTGTTCTGAGGGGAAGTTCATCCTTATTTTATTGCCTTGCTCTGAGTCCAGATGGTCAGATAATTGTTAGCGGTAGTCGGGACAATACGCTCAGAGTCTGGGATTTTGAGACAGGACAAGAACTTTATCACCTTAAAGGACATAGAAGGGAGGTTGACTCCCTTGCTATTAGCCCAGACAGTCAAACTATTGTTAGCGGTAGTCGAGACAAAACCATCAGAGTCTGGAATTTGCCTACGGGACAGGAACTTTGTATACTCCGGGGACATACAGGGGAGGTTTATTCCCTGGCGATTAGCCCAGATGGTCAGACAATTGTTAGTGGTAGTCGGGATAAGACCATCGGCATCTGGAATTTATTTACAGGACAGAAACTTGGTATTCTCCGGGGACATACAGATGAACTTCGTTCCGTGGCAATTAGCCCAGATGGTCGAACAATTGTCAGTGGTAGTCGGGACAATACGATCAGAGTCTGGGATTTTGAGAAAGGACAAGAACTTCGTACCATCCGGGGACATTTGTCCTCAGTTCAATCTGTAGCAATCAGTTCCGATGGGCAGACCATTGTCAGTGGTAGTCGAGATAAAACTCTCAGGATGTGGAATTTGACTACGGGTAAGCAAATTCGCTGTCTGAGAAGGCATAAAGACTTAGTTCGTTGTGTGGATATCAGTTTAGATGGACAGACCATTGTTAGTGGCAGTCGAGACAATACTATCAAAGTATGGGGCATGCGATAGTAGAAATTACGTCTAATGTGAATTAGGGTATCGTCCAAAAATTGTCCTAATTGATGCTGGGTATGGAAATAATGGCTCTTTTTTGAATGTATTTGCTAAGTATAAAGCCAGTTTGGACTATATTTGGGCTTGATTTTTGCTAAAGTCCCATTGCGATCGCATAGAATTAAAGTTGCCCAAGAATCTCCCTGACTTGATTTGGGGTAATATTACAAGCGGTGGCAATTTGCTCTATGGTTAAACCCAAGGAGAAGAGCCGAGTTACAGTTTGTTGCTGTTGCTGTTGAAGCGCTCTTTCGGCTCTCTCAGCACGTTGTTGCTGTTGCTTGGCACGTTGTTGCTGTTGCTCAGCACGTTTTGAGGTTTCCACATAAGTCTCCATCCTTTGGCCATCTGGTCTATACAGCTCCAGTGAGCCGTTGGCTGTCTCCAATCGGCAACCGAGCCTAGGACTGCTCCAGCCTTCCATATTACCAATAGCAATCAACTGCTTATTCTGTTGTAACCACCCCTTGAGTAGATTGGTTGCTGGATCATACAGATAATATTCCTCGACACCATAACGCTCATAGAAGTTAAATTTAGTATCCATCTCTGCTTTGGTGTTGCTCTTGGAGAGGATTTCAAAGACAACTTGGGGTGCTATGTCTTCTTCTAGGAATTGCTTGTAGGAGCGCCTATCCCCTTTAGGACGACCAAAAACCACCATCACATCCGGTGCCTGACTTTTTGAGACTCCTTCGACAGCTTCTACCGGATACCAAAGTAAATCTCCAGCTACAAACACATTAGGGTCATCGGCGAACAGGGCATCGATGCCTCCCTGAAGGGTGGTAATTAGGCGAAACTGAACAGTATTGTCGGACAAGGGTTTACCATCACTTTCGGGATAGAGCCAATCCGAATCAACAGCGGTGGGTTGAAGTTGCTGAACCATCGTACCAGTTTCCCTGCCAAATGCAGCACTTTACATTTTAATTGAGAATTGAGAATTCATTAGAATGAGTATCTAACCTGGTTCTGCCTGAGCTTGACAGTTTGCAGGTTGGTTCCAAGCACTATGGGCTGTACCATTGGTGGGATAAGCTACTAGTTCCACTTGACCATCAGGATGAACTACCCATCCTTGAGCTTCGATAATCTGATGGGGAATGGCTGATTGGAAATTGTTCTGCCCCCTACTCCCTACTCCCTGTTCCCTTGTTTCTCGATAGCGCCCGACAGGCGCGGCGGTACCCGCAATGAATGGAAAAAACAAGCCAAATCTTCTTTCCTTCTGGTTCCTGACTCCTGACTCCTGACTCCTGACTCCTGTTTCTGAAGAGTAATTATTAACTACTGGGAGTTGATGATTAGCAACCGGTGATGACTCTTGCAATTCCCGATTCCCGATTGCCGAATCCTCACTCCGCCAATCTATCCAACCTGCTGTTGAGTTGACTACTTCATTAGCATTAGGAGGTAACCCACCTCTTCCTGTAACAACGAAAGTACTATCCGCAGAACTAGCACAGCTAGCTACTACTAGTTGTTTAGTATCTATTACCTCAATCGGTAAGTCTATTAAACCAGTGCTGGGGTCAATAGTTAATTGGTTAATTTCCACAATACCACTGAACTCTGGACCAAGTTCAGAAGTCGCGGTGATGTCGCTTTCTGGGGTTAGTTGCTCCCGGAACTCGGTACCAAAAATTGCTTGAGCATTGATAGTTACCCTACCCCCTGTGCCTTGTTGAGCATTAGCAGTGATGTCACTATTTTCTAGAGCAACTAAAACATCAGCATTAATACTGATATTACCGCTATCACTATTACCAACATTAGTCGTTATCAGGCTATTGCGCCGTAACTGGATATCCGATGCCATAAGTCTGATATTTCCACCTGCACCAGAAATAGTGGCAGCGCTGAGAGTTCCTTGCTCATCCAGCAGGATTGAGCTAGCTTCAACTATTAATTCACCTGCTTTGCCGACATCACCAGGCGCTCCATCTGCTGTACTCCTGACTCCCACTTCCGCTCCATCTCGAACGATTAAGCTTCCGGTTTGAATCATCAAATCCCCAGCATCTCCTGCACCCCTAGTATTAGATTCAATAGCGCTGGGTACAATGCCATCGCCAACAATACCAAAGGAAACTAGTTCCACTGCAGGCTGGACACCAGTAGCAAAACCGATTACTTCCACTGACTCAGAAGCATTCACCGTCAAATTTCCTGCAATCCCCTCACTACCGGTTGCAGCTGATACTTGAGCACCGTTCCGAACGCTCAATCGCCTAGTAGTAATGGTTAAGTCTCCCGCTGGAGCATTACCTGGAATTCCAGGCACTGTTACTAAGGAGGAAGAAGTGATCAAGCCACTGAGAAACTGACCATCGGCTGATATACCACTTAGTTCTACCACATCAGCATCTACAGTAAGATTACCTCCAGCTCCTCCACCAGAAGTAGTGGCTGAGACTTGAGCTCCATCTGCAACTATCAACTCACCAGTGTTTATCGTTAAATCACCCGCAGCACGAGTACCGAGAGTAACAGTGAATAAGCCACCAGGAACTGCTACTCCAGGTGGAGTCCCCCTCAATTCAATCGATTCCGCAGTTACGTTCAAATTGCCTCCTCTCCCTGTGCTATTAAGATTAGGAGTGGTGGCGAGGGATGTACCATTTAACACCTGTAACTGTTTGGCATTAATCGCTAAATTGCCTGCATTTCCCATCCCTGTGCTTCCTGTAATCAATAAGGAGCCATTGCTGAGTTCTGCCAACTCTGAGGCATTTAAAGTTATGTCTCCTCCAGGACCTTGCAAAAAGGTTGAAGTCAATACATTAGCACCATCTTTGACAATTAACCTATTACTGTCAATCGTTAAGTCTCCTGCTGCACCACTACCAGCACTGAAGCTATACAAGCCGTCGCTGAGGCTAAAGGGGTTGAAAGTTCCCAGTAAGAGCTGTTGTGCTGCGGCAAAAGGGGTAGTGCCAGTCAGTTCTACTGTCTCGGCACGAATCCTCAGATTTCCCCCCGCACCGTCACCAAAGGTGGAAGTGGAGATAAAGCCTCTATCTTGCAATCTGAACTGACTAGCCTCAATCTCGATACCTCTACCAGCAACATTGCCAAAGGTTTCAGCTAGCAAGCTTGAACCTTCGGTTAGACTCACTTGCCCTCCCTGTACCTGGATGGTACCACTACCTAAACCATTGACATTGACTGCGGCAGCACCCGATAGCTCAATGTTGCCAAAATTCTGGATACCTTGATATCCGAAGTCAATGCCAGTTGGGGTAGAAGTGAGACTCACTAATCCACTACTAGCTACACTACCCAGTTCAATTTGTCCTTGAGGAGCTGTCACATTGCCACCATCTAAAATTACATCACCACCTAGCAGAGCTAAAGTTCTACCTGGGATTACTTCCAAACCTGCCTGGAAGTCCGGAATCACTAAACTATCAGCTACAGAGCGATTGACAATGGAGGAAGGATTTGCTCCATACTGCAAGCCAATGGGTACATTAATAGTTAATAAAGGTGGTGCTTGAGGATTGATAGCACTAAATTCACTCCCATCAGCCAACTTGATGCTCTCAGCTGTAGAGCCAATAAAGGAGCCGCCAAGATTTAGTTGTGCATTGGAACCAAAAATAATGCCACTGGGATTGAGCAAAAACAAATTAGCTGTACCATTAGCCCGAATTAAACCATCAATCTGGGAAACATTACCTCCTGTAACCCTAGTAAGGATATTGGTAACATCTGTTGCATTGTTGAAAAAAGCTTGATTGCCACTGAGTAAGGAAAACTCAGAGAAGCTATGGAACAAGTTACTTCCAGCTCTTGTGCCTTGTTCAATGATAAAGGTGTTACCGTTGAGGTTAACCTGAGTATTAGTTGTACCATCAGTCCTAATTGGTTGTGCCCTAGCAAGAGTTGGCAATAGGCAAAATGCGATCGCGATAATTAAGAACTTCCAAATAAAAAAATAACCAACTCCTCCCAATGCAGGGGAACAGGGAGCAGAGAGCATGGGGAGTAAAACAGCCAAGTTAACCCGTTGCTGGGCTCTAGGAGAGCCTTTTAAACTTTTACTTTCCACAGGGCAAGACCTTGTTGTGTATCCGAAACACCGATAGTATTGCAACCTGACTCTACACTTTAAACATTTCAGGCGGACACAACCTTATATTGTACAGTATCTCATTTTTGCAATAATCCTCTTAAAGTCTTCGGTGTGTCGGTGATAATATTATCAACTCGGCGACTTAAGAAAGTCTCCATCTGGGTGAGTTCGTTAATTGTCCAGACATGAATCTCCTTACCCTGAGCATGAGCCTGGTTAATAAACTCGATGGTTGCTACCGAAGGTTGCACTGAATAGAAATCTACTTTGAATTCATCTGCTTTCACACTTGCTCTAGTCATAATTAATCCTGTGGCAATCTGTGGATTAATTTCCTTTACCTGTAACAAAGCATGATAATCAGCAGAGCTAATAACGCATTGTTGAGCAAACTTCTGCTCATCAACTAGCTTAACAACCTGTGCAGCAAGTTCCTGTTCATGACCATTGAGTTTGAGTTCAATATTTAGCTTAATTTTACCCTTAGCAGTCTGGATTACTTCTTCAAGGCAAGGTACTCTCTGTTGAGCAAACTTCGAGTCAAACCAACTACCTACATCCAGTTGGCGTACTTCTTCGTAGTCAAGTTCCCAGATATTCTGAGCAACACCTGCAACTCGTTGGAGGTTACTATCATGAAGCACCACCAACTTACCATCCTTGGTTTGTTGAACATCAATCTCTACATAATCAGCTTTGTCTTGGATGGCGAGATTAATCGCACTTATGGTGTTTTCTGGTGCATCCATTGAGCTACCACGATGCGCCGTAATCTCAATAGGCTGAATCTCCTTGTAGATATGAGTCATTGACATCCTTTGGGACGATTTGTGACCTAGCAATACTTTGATATCTTAAAGGTGATGTTGTAATAAAATTAAGTCTTGCTTTTCTTTAAGCACTTACATTTTCTGAGTGCTCTTGTTGCCAGAGAAAATCTAGATAGTCTTCCAATTGCAGCCGCCTCGATTTTGATAGTTGACGTAACTTGTCTAAAATCATTTCTTCCTGCTGCCACTGAACAATTGAGATAATTTGCGAGGCGGCGACTTCGATCGTAACCTGAGGTATATCAAAGCCTTCCAGGCTGTACCCATCCTCTTCCCCTTCTGGCATGGGGTAATGTTCTACAATTATCGCAGTATCTCCTCGCTTCAGGTTATATTCCGGTAAATCCTGAATTAGGGCAACTTGGGAAAATAGAGGGTGCTGTACTTTCATCCATTGGCTCCTTTATCTGGCACTAAAGTGACAAATTTAGTCGTATCGTTGGCAACCATCCAAATAGTCAGGATATTGAGTTTAAGCCCATTGGTTCCTCGCAAACATGCACGAATAGCGTACTTCTCACCATAGCGATTAATTTCAATCAGTTCAGCAGGTTGGGTTAAGATCTGACTACGTAGATCTTGTTCAAGTTGCTGCCAATTGTCCAGTGTGTACCCAGCTCTAGCAAGAAATTGCGATTTATCATCTTTCGGCAACGGCACAAGCAGGTAGTTGGTTAGCTTTTCTGCCGTGATTATTGCATCCTGTGGTAAGAAGACCATTAGTTCATAGTATGAATTGGGGGTAAGGATTGTTGACTACTCTCCCCATAAATCATCTGTAGCCAAAATTTATTTCATCTTAGATTCTCCATTCCTTGCTCCCCAAAATCCTTAGTGTGACACCGTTTGGGTACGGAATGAGGGATACTGGGATTAAGTTGGTTCTAGACAAGCCGAATTCTTATCCAAAACATGAATCAAACAGCTAATGCCTTAAGTACAATTGATGACGAATTATCTAAGCGTCATATTGACCTTGATCCAGAGGGATATTTTATTATCTACCTGGATGTCGAAGCAGGACTAATTTGTGCCAAGCATTTCACCAATGTAATAGATGAGCGTGGCTTAGCTGTTGACCCGGAAACTGGTAAACCGATACCAGCTCGGGGTAAAGTTGAAAGAACTCACACGACCTTGTTTACTGGCAGAACTGCTAAGGAACTATGTGTTGCTATTTTTGAGGAAACTCAGTCCCCTCCTCTAAGTAAGTTCGACCATGCGGCTTATTTAGGACGAGAATTTGTTAGGGCTGAGCTTGCTCTTGTTAGTGGGCAAGAGTACGTTCAGGATTAGGAAAAACCCTGGTAAAAGAAGTAGGTAGCCATCGGTACTACCGTAGCGATAATCAATAGACCAACTACCCAAATTGTGGCATTTTGGGTATCAGTTTCTTCTGCACTAGTGAAAGTGCTTTCGATTTGAACCACCTCTTCAATTATGGGAGGACCTGGGTCAGGCTCACCAGAAATTACAGCTATGATGCGATCGCAACCATCCAAGAAAGCTTGATTATACTTGTCTCCCTGTCGGAGTGGGGCAGCCATTGTTTCGGAAGCTACGCTCTTGATAATCTCGTCGGACATAATTTGCTTAACAGCTTCACCAGTAATAATGGCAGTGTTATTGGTGAGGGTATCAACGAGTACTAAGGTTTGATTAGCTTGAGCTTCCGGTGTCGGATACCATTTAGCAAATAGGGCTTGACCAAAGCTTTCTACTGTCTCACCGTAGTCTAAGCGGCGGACTGTGACTATCCTCACCTCATTGCCAGTTTCTTTGGCTAAATTCTCCAGCCTATTGCTCAACTTGCCTTCATTGATGCGGCTGAGAACTTCTGATTTGTCAATAACCCAAGTTGATTCTCCTGCACTGATATTGGGCATTTGATAGAGGCTAATGGCATTTACTGGTGCTGCCACTAATCCGCTAGCTAGCAAAATTAGGAGCAGATGTAAAAATAGCCTTTGCAGGTATTTGTGTCTCTTGTCTAGCTCAGGGAGGGGCTGTCTCATTAATCTTTTCTTCATTGATAGGTTTTTAGTTAAGATCGAGTTGCTTTGTACTGCTTTTGTATATCTTGAATAGTAAACACTGCTTGAAAATTGAGCCCTTTTTGTTGATACAACTCACCTCCTCCTTGTTGTCGATCTACCAATGCAATGATCTCTTCTACTGTGTAACCAGCACTTTTCAGGCGTTCGGCTGCTTTCATGGCTGATTGCCCAGTCGTGACAACATCTTCCACAACCACAACCTTCGCCCCTGCTGACAGAGGAGGACCTTCGATATATGCTCTAGTACCATGCCCTTTTGGCTCTTTACGGATAATCAAACCGGGGATTGGTAGGTTCTCATAGGCAGAAACTACAGTCACTGCACTTACGATAGGATCTGCTCCCAGAGTTAAGCCAGCTACTGCTTGGGTATCACCTGGCAGCATAGATAATAACAAACGTCCAACTGCTAATGCTCCTTGGGGATGGAGGGTTACCTCCTTACCATTGATGTAATAAGAACTCGATTGCCCAGAAGAGAGAACAAAGTCACCCTCTTTATATGCTAGTTGGCAAAACAACTCCAGCAACAATTGGCGCACAGCAGTTAAATCTGTTGACATTTCACGATAAAGTAAGTAGTTAGAGACTAGCAAGTAATTCTTGCTAAGCAGAATTTGGTAGAGAATTGAGCATCAGTTTCTGCAATGCCATGCGCAGTTCATCTCGTCCTTGGAAATTGTCAAGGCGGTAAATCAACTGACCATCTTCAAATAAGAGCAATGTTGGCAGGGACTTGAGTTTATAAGTATTGGCAAGCTGGAAATTGTTATCAGCATTAATTCTTGCTACTTTGATTTGATTGCTCCATTCCAGCTGAAATTCCCGTACTATGGGTTGTATTATTTGACATAATCCGCACCAGGGAGCCCAAAAATCTACTAGAACCGGTTGAGAACTTTTTAAAACCTCTTGTCTAAAAGTCCGCTCATTGACAGACAGTATCATAGTCTCTGGGAATATATAGGTTTTTACAAATCTTTAGGATTATGTTACATCTAATTGGGATCAAAGGAACAGAGTAAATCTAAAATCTAAAATCTAAAATCTCAATATTTCCCACCCCTTGGATCAAGTAGGGATGTACCCACCACAGCAGTAAGATGAAACCAATAACACCTAGGTAAGCAGGACAAAGAAACTCTTCCCATTTGAGAGTCTGTCGTCCTTGGAGAACAGCCAAGAAAGGAATTATAGAGGTGCGAGCTTTAGCTACCTCAAATGCACTCCCATACCGCGCTAACAGGCGTCTGTCCCCATGCCAGACAGCAAAGAGATGATGCACAATTAACCCTGCTGAGGTGAGCAGAGTGAAGGTAGTACCAATCCAAAGGGTGTGGGCAAGACACCAAATTACTTGTCCCACCATTTGAGGATGTCTGGTGATACGAATAATGCCAGTCTCAAACAGATGAACTTGAGGTTTTTGGATGGCAGCAATTTCCAAGAGATTGAAGGTAGCTGGGTACAGAAACAGGAAGGAAATTGCTGAAAGTACCCAAACAAGTGATTTGACTCCCGGAGTTCCCTGAACCTGCCACAGTTGCCAGCCATCATAACGATGATTGATAAAGTAAATAATTAATACAATAGCTAGGGGGAGGCTAACTAGGGCAAACAAAACGCGGTATAATCTAGCTCCTAGATGTCGTTCACCCCAAGGTCTGAGGGCTGCTAAGCCACTGTGAGCGATCGCAAACCCCAACAACAAACTGCTCATGATTAAGTGGCTCGGAGTCAGCCAAGGAAAAAACTTCATAAAAACTTTATAGAAATAGACCCTTGAAATACTCGATTCTAGCAAGTATTCGGGGTAGACTTGAGCCCTTGGTGTGTTACTGTCAATGTCAGCGAAGGTTTATATATTCATATAGGGGCAATCCATCGCTTGAGTCAAACCCCATCTCTAATGCAAATGTTGGTTGCCTCAGTTACTCCTTGCCCTGAGGTTTAGCCTATGTCTGATTTGCCTTTCACTTTGGATCAACTCCGTATTCTCAAAGCTATTGCTTCTGAGGGGAGTTTTAAGCGTGCTGCCGATAGTTTGTATGTTTCACAACCTGCTGTCAGCCTACAAGTGCAAAACTTAGAGCGACAGTTAAATGTGCCGTTATTTGACCGGGGTGGACGCCGTGCCCAACTTACGGAAGCAGGACATTTACTGCTGAACTACGGAGAAAAAATCTTGACTCTTTGTCAAGAAACTTGCCGTGCTATTGAGGATTTACAAAATCTTCAGGGTGGAACCTTGATAGTGGGAGCCTCTCAGACAACGGGCACCTATCTTCTCCCACGTATGATTGGGATGTTTCGACAGCGATATCCGGATGTTGGAGTACAATTACAAGTTCATTCCACTCGCCGCACTTCTTGGGGTGTTGCCAATGGACAGGTAGACTTAGCAATTATTGGTGGAGAAGTGCCTAGTGAGCTACAAGACACTTTGCAAGTTACTCCCTATGCCGAAGATGAGCTAGCACTAATTTTGCCAGTTTTTCATCCCCTAGCAAAAATTTCTACAATCCAAAAAGAGGATTTGTATAAATTGCAGTTTATTGCCTTAGACTCCCAATCCACAATCCGCAAGGTAATTGACCAAGTTCTAGCCCGTTGTGGTGTCGATACCCGACGTCTGAAGATTGAAATGGAGTTGAACTCAATCGAGGCAATCAAAAATGCTGTACAGTCAGGTCTAGGAGCAGCTTTTGTCTCTATTTCAGCAATTGAAAAAGAGTTACAAATGGGTATACTCCACCGAGCTCCAATCCACGATATGACTGTCAAGAGAGTGCTCTCAGTCATTACTAATCCCAATCGTTACTGTTCTAAGGCAGCAGAAGCTTTTAGCCGCGAAATTTTGCCAGAGTTTACTCCTAATACCTGGCGAGAGGCAACCTTAACTTCAGCGGTGAGGGTGGCGAATAATCTCAAGGCAGCTTCTTCTCCTACAGCAAGGGGGTGAGGGAAAAAAAGGGTGGGGAGATGGGGAGATGGGGGATGGGGAGATAAGGTTTAAATTGTAGCTAGAAGCTGACAATCACTCCTTTGGGGAGTGTAAGTAGTTCACTCCCGAAACTTGGAAATATGGAAATTTACTGCACCCGCCCTGGCTGCCCACGCCCCCAAAACTTTTTTGCCGACCTTGATGATAAAGTGAAACTCCAGACAGCGCAGCAAAAATTCTGTACTGCCTGCGGTATGCCTTTGATTCTAGTGGGGCGTTACCTCCCTTCAAGATTACTGGGTAAAGGAGGTTTTGGAGCAGCATTTTTGGCTCGCGATCGCTATACTCCAGCTATGCGTGAGTGTGTGGTAAAGCAGTTTCAGCCTTCTGGTGACTTGAGTCCCAAACAGCTCGAAATTGCCCAAAATTTATTTGAACGGGAAGCAGCAGTCTTAGAAAAACTCGGTAGACGTCACCCGCAAATTCCCGATTTGTTTGCTTTCTTCCCTTTGAGTGTCCATAGCCAGCAACCGGGCAAAGAAGACCAATTTTTCTATCTAGTCCAAGAATTTATTGATGGATACAATTTGGAGCAAGAATTAGTAACTAAAGGCAAGTTCTCCGAAACGGAAGGGTTGGAGGTGCTAAGAGAAATTCTCAACGTGCTGAAATTTGTCCATGAGAATGACTCAATTCATCGAGATATTAAACCTTCTAACATCATGCGTGAACGCAGTGGGCGTTTGCATTTGTTGGATTTTGGTGCAGTTAAACAGCAAGTAACCCAGGGAGCAGGAGCGACACCAACTGGAAGCTCAACGGGTATTTATTCTATGGGATTTGCTCCCCCAGAACAGATGTCTGGGGCTCAAGTCTACCCCTCAACAGATTTATATGCTTTAGCAGTAACGGTGATTACTTTGTTAACTGGTAAAGATCCAGGGGATTTATTTGACTCTTACAATAACCAGTGGAACTGGAGGGGCTATACCCATGTAAATGACACCTTAGAAGCAGTCTTAAATCGGATGCTGCTACCAACGCCTAATCAACGCTTTAGTTCAGCTCAAGAGGTGATGGATGCTCTGAAGCCTCAATCTACACCTTCGCAGCCTCCCATCACGACGCCAACACCTCCACAGCCAACCCCTCAACCGCCAATAAATCCAACCCCTCAATCTCCGCCCCCAGTTTCAGCCAAAAAATCAGCTTTCTCGCTAATAGAGATTTTAGGAGGGGCAGCGTTTACGGGATTTACAGGGGGATTACTATCCTTTGCTCTTCGGAGCTTTCTGGGGTTGTCAGGAATTAGTATGGGACTGCTAGGCATGATTGTCGGTGGAATGATTTATGCTCAATACCGTCGCTTGATTGAAGGAAAGGATTTACCAATTATTGCCGGGGTTGCCTTGCTTGTGATGCTTATTCCTGTCTTAAGGGCTGATTCTCCGTTACCTTATGTAATTGCGATCGCAGTTTTAGCAGGAGCAGCGGCAGTTGCTGTAACAGCTATCTTTCGTCTAGTTTATCTGTTATTATCTCGGCTGCTTTAAGTTTGTTATTTGTTGTTTGTTGTTTATAGGACTTACTGGCTGAGTGCTCATTGTTTAAACTGAAAGAAGCATCTCAAAGTTGCAAATTCATCATTTATCAGCTATCAGGTTTTTGACTGAATGCTGAGGAGCTAATTAGCTTATGTCCCAAAAAAACGAAACTAAAGTTCTTCTGCTTGCTTTAGCAGTCACCCTTGCTCTGGTAGTGCCTGGAGTGTGGTGGTTTATTAAATTTGAACGATCACAAAATGATTCAATTCAGAAAGAAAATTTCAGTGCAGGTGAGCAACTGTTAATTCCTTTAGATACAACCACAGAAAAGGAAGCTGCTATCAAAGCGATCGCAGCAGGGAATTACGAGGAGGCTGTAGTTAAACTGGAGTCATCTCTCAAAGCTCAACGCAACGATCCTGAAGCACTGATCTATCTTAACAACGCTCGCATTGGTAACCAAAATTCCTACACTATTGCTGCTTCGATACCGATTGGGAAGGAGTTGGGGGCAGCTCAAGAAATGCTGCGGGGTGTGGCTCAAGCACAAACGGAAATTAATCAAGCAGGTGGCATTGGTGGTGTGCCTTTAAAGGTGCTAATTGTTAATGATGACAATGACTCAGAAATTGCTAAACAAGTCGCTCAAGATTTGGTAAAAAATTCAGATATTTTGGGAGTTGTTGGTCATTTTGGGAGCGATGTTACCTTAGCAGCAGGGGAGATTTACCAAGCGGGAGAACTAGTAATGATTTCTCCTACTAGTACCTCAGTAGAACTATCGGGAGTAGGTAAATATATCTTTCGTACTGTACCCAGCGATCGCTTTGCTGGTAGTACCCTTGCTAGTTATATGCTCAACAAGTTAAATAAACAAAATGCTGCCGTATTTTTTAATTCTGAAAGTAACTATAGTAAATCACTAAAAGATGTATTTACTACTACAGTATTCGGTGAAGGAGGAAAGGTGGTATCTGAGTATGACTTTGCTAAGTCTAACTTCAATGCAGCTGAGGCAGTTAAAGAGGCAATGGAGCTAGAGGCTGAAGTGTTAATGTTAGCTCCTAATTCTGGTACTCTCGAGCAAGCTTTATTTGTAGTGCAAGTAAATGACGGGCGTTTGCCGATGCTGGCAGGAGATAGCGTCTACAAATTCAAGACGCTGCAAATTGGTGGTAAGGATGCAGAGGGTATGGTGTTGGCAGTACCTTGGCATATTCTAGGAGATCCAGATGCTGAGTTTCCCAAAGTTGCCAATCGTTTGTGGGGCGCAGAGGTTAGTTGGCGCACGGCTTTAGCTTATGATGCTACCCAAGCCTTAATTGCTGGCTTAAAGCGGGAGCCTACCCGCAAGGGCATTCAAGAAACCCTTTTAGCATCAGGATTTTCCGTCCCTGGTGCCGGAGGAGAGATTCGCTTTCTACCCTCAGGCGACCGCAATCAGAAAGTTCAATTAGTTACGATTAAACCAGGCACTAGATCCGGCTCTGACTATGAGTTTGTTCCAGTAAAGGACTAACGACAAACAACAAATAACAAACAACAAATAACAATTCCCAATGAAGCACAAGAATCCAGCAATTATAACCTTACTTTCCCAAGGGATTATTCTTCTTTCCACCTTCTTAGTATCTGTTGGGTTGGTTAGTGCTAAACCTCTTCAATCCGAGTTTCCCTCAATAACTCTTGCCCAAACAATAGACAATCGAGAGCGGGAAGAGCTGGAGGAATTGCGGCAAGAAAGGCAAGTTCAAGAGCAGGTGCAAGCTGAAGCCAATCGTGCTTTTAGTCGGACAACAACCTTGTTCAATGTTTTGCTGGCAATTCTAGCTTTGCTTTTAGCCGCAGCAATCGTCGCTCTGTGGATACTGCGACGGGCAGTAATTAGAGAGGTTACAGAGGTTGTTAAAGCACACCTTGAGGAATTGGGAGGTTTGGAGAGTCAGCTGGCTAGTGCTAAACAAGAAGTTAACAATATTCTGCAAAGAGCTGAAGCTGTCGAAGGTAATTTAGATCATAAAGCGGAAGCATTTCAACAGGAAATCGCAACCCATAGAGAAACTTTATCCCAACTAGTCTCCGAACTCTCTCAGTTTAAAACACAAAATATTGAAGAACTAGAAGCACAGTTGGGAAGTGCGAAACAAAGGTTAGAACAGTTAGAATCAGGCTTTAGTGAGCAACTTTCCCAATCACAGTCAGTTACAAATAAGCAAAAAGAATTAACTCTACAAAAATTAGAACAATCTCAACTGGAGTTTGTTAATCAACTCTCCCAACTCCAGTCAGGAACTCAAGAGCAAAAGCAACTTGTCTTAGAAAAACTTGGCAAGTTAGAAGCCGAGCTGGCTTTAAAGCTGGATGAGTTCTATCTTGCAGCTCAGCAGCAGGTTCAGCAACAGCAAGAAGAAGCCTTAGCAACCCTCGGAAAATTGCAGAGTGAGTTTAGTACTGGAGTTTCGGAACTACAGTCAACTGCGGATGGGCGCAAGGGTGAACTCTTGGAGCATTTAGCCAAGCTGGAGACTGAGTTTAGCGCAGGAGTGTCACAATTGCATTCAACTGCTGACGGGCGCAAGAATGAGCTACTGGAGCAGTTAGGAAAACTCAACTTTGAGTTTGCTACTCAGCTATCTAAGTTACATGAGGATGCTCAGGAACACAGGAATAAGTTAGTTGAGAATTTGCACAACCTTGAAGCTGAGCTAGTCACTCAAAAGTCAGAGCTACAGTCGGATACCCAAGGTTATAAAGAGGCGATACGTCAGTATCTAGAGCAAGCAGAAGTTCAGCTAGCAACTGGAAAATCCCAATTAAACTCCGAGCTTCAAGCTCAGCAGGAGACGATGCGTAAATATCTAGAGCAAGTGGAAACGGAGCTGGCTAGTGGGAAATCTCAATTGCAGTCGGAGCTGGAAGCAAAAAAGGAGGTAATCAGCGAAAATCTGCAAAAACTAGAGTCTGAGTTTGCTGCTGAACTATCAAACTGGCAATCAGGTACTGATGAACGTAGAAAACAAATTGTTGAGAATTTAGAGAAATCCCAGACTGAGCTTGACGAACAACTATCTACCTTCAAGTCAGATGTTCGCACTCAAAAGGAGAAGATTAGCCATAATCTGGAAAAATTAGAGACTAAGTTTGAGACACAACTCTCACAATTACACCTCGGTGCTCAAGAGCACAAGGATCTAACTCTCCAGAATTTCCAAAAAACCGAAACACAGCTAGCTACTGATTTTTCCAAGTTACAATCAGATGCTCAAGTCCAAAAGGACGAAATCCTGCAAAAATTGGCTGAGGTTACACCTCAATTTATCTCCGACTCATTCATTGCTGAAGCTCACGAGAAAATCCAGAGCCTTACCGCACAGCTGAATGTACTTCAATCCAACCATCCTCAACTATTTTTCAGTGCGGATGACTATATTCAACAGGGAGATGCCCTCTTATCAGAGAAGCGCTATGAAGAAGCGATCGCTAATTATGATAAAGGAATTGAACTTCAGCCCAGTATTCCTAAGGTTTGGCAACAAAGGGGCACAGCTCTAAGAGAATTAGGAAAGCTTGAAGAAGCGATCGCTTCTTTAGATAAAGCCTTGGAAATTAAGGGTGATGACTTTGATAGTTGGTATCAAAGAGGCATTGCCCAAATGGAATTAAAGCAGTATGAAAAAGCGATCGCAAGTTTTGATGAGGTGATTCGCCTCCAACCTACTGAGGAAAAAGCCTGGTTAAACCGAGGTATTGCCTTAGCAAGGTTGAAAAAGTACGAAGAGGCAATTTCCTCTTACGATAAAGCAATTGAGCTTAACTCCGATTATCATGAAGCTTGGGTCAACCGAGGAGTAGCCTTAGGGATTTTACAACGCCGTGAAGAAGCCTTCACCTCCTTTGATCGAGCTACTCAATGTCAACCAGATGATGCCGTTGCTTGGCTCAATCGAGGTCTTGCTTTAGAAGAATTGAAACGCTATGAAGAAGCTATTGCTTCTTTTGACAAAACCATTAAATTTAAACCTAGCTCCCACAAAGCTTGGAATCATAGAGGTTATGCCCTAGTTCAGCTAGAGCGGGATGAAGAAGCTCTACTGAGTTTTAACAAAGCTTTGGAAGCTAAACCTAACTATGCTGATGCTTACTATAACAAAGCTGTTTGTTGTGTCCTACAGGGGGAAGATGACTCAGCTTTAACAAATCTGCAACAAGCAATCAAGCTTAATCCCAGGTATCGACAACAGGCAAGAACTGATCGAGATTTTGAAGTAATTCGAGATGATGAGTGGTTTAGGCAGTTAATTAGGGGATAAAAATCCTTTCCATTCAACTTCATACTTTAATCTTCTCATGCGCCGCTATCTCAAATACCTGATCGTTGCTGCTGCTACCCTGCTCTTTGTGGTAATTTCTCCTCTATTACCTGTTGCTTCCCAGCACTCACCTGTCGGAGTGGAGACGCAAAAAGACCAAGCAACTGAGGTAGAAAAGCTCTTCCAGAAAGGGATTGAGCAATTCCAAGGGGGTCAGTTGCGAGAGGCGTTGGCGACGTATCAGCAAGTGTTGGCGATTCATAAAGAACTGAATGATCTTGCTGGTGAGGCGGAAGTACTCACTAGATTGGGGGAAGTCTACCCCGAATTGAGTCAAAACACGCAAGCACTGAAAGTGTTGCAGCAAGCACTAACAATTTACCAAGAACTGGGTAATCGTAGGGGTGTTGGAGTTGGTCTCGACAATATGGGGGAAGTTTATCAGATTCAGGGGGACTATCCGCAAGCACTGGAGATATTGCAGCAAGCACTGGTGATTCGTCGAGAAGTGGGTGATCACATCGGTGAAGGAGAAACGCAAAATAATATGGGAGCAGTTTACTCTCTACAGGGTGAATATCCCAAAGCGTTGGCAGCATTAGAGGAAGCACTGGCAATTCACCGAGAAGTGGGTAACCAGTTCAATGAAGCCAAAACCCTGGTTTGGATGGGAATAACTTATTTAAGTGTAGGAGAGTCTGAGGATGCATCGGAGTTTATTGAGCAAGCTTTGGCTGTGAGTCAGCAGATGAGTTATCGACTGTTAGAAGGTGTAGGGTTTTTCTTGAGGGGAGTATTGTCTAAGAGCCAGGGTGAGTTGTCTCCTGCCTTAGAGGATTCTAAACAGGCACTAAGGATTATTCAACCAACTGGCAGTCTGTTTTGGGAATATAAAACCCTTCTTCTCATGGGAAACATCTATCGCCAGCAAGGAGATTATGCTCAAGCCTTGGAATATTACCAACAAGCCTTGACTATAACTGAGGAAATAGGCGCTCGTAGAGGAATAGGAGTAACTCTCAATAATCTGGGGTTAGTTTACAACAACCGAGGAGAATATCAGCAGGCACTGCACTACTACCAGCAAGCATTAACTGTGATCCAGGAAGTGGGCGATGGTGCAGCAGAAGGAATTACTTTTAATAACCTTGGGGGAGTTTACCGCAGCTTAGGAGAGTATCAGCAGGCATTGGCTTACTACCAAAAAGCTTTGGCGATTATAAAACAAGTAGGCGATCGTGCAGGAGAAGGAACTACTCTCAATAATCTTGGCGCAGTTTACGAAAACCGAGGAGAGTATCAGCAAGCATTGGATTACTATCAGCAAGCTTTGGCTGTGATGCAGGAAGTGAGCAATCGTGCGGGGGAAGGGTCTACTCTCAATAATCTTGGCGCAGTTTACGATAGCTTAGGAAAGTTTCAGCAGGCATTGGATTACTACCAACAAGCTTTGGCTGTGATGCAGGAAGTGGGCAATCATTCAGGAGAAGGAGCTACTCTCAGTAATCTGGGGTTAGTTTACGACAACTTGGGAGAGTATCAACAGGCATTGGCTTACTACCAGCAAGCTTTGGTGATCATACAACAAGTAGGCGATCGCGTTGGGGAGGGGACTACTTTCAACAATTTGGGACTAGTTTACTATAAACTAGGAGACCATCAGCAGGCATTGAATTACTACCAGCAAGCTTTAGCTATTCGGCAAGAAGTAGGCGATCGTGCAGGTATAGGAACTACTCTCAATAATCTGGGAGCAGTTTATGACAATCTAGGAAAGTATCAGCAGGCATTAGGTTACTACCAACAATCTTTGGCTATCCGGCAGGAAATCGGCAATCGCGCCGGTGTTGGGATTACTCTCGATAACATTGGTTTCTTGCTAGAAACCCAGAACCAGCCAGAACTAGCAATTATTTTTTACAAACAATCCGTCAATGTCACACAAGCAATTCGGGACGATATCAAGGCATTACCAACTGAATTACAACAGTCCTATACTGAAACTGTTGACCATACCTACCGTAGCCTAGCTGACTTGCTCCTCAAGCAAAATCGGGTACTCGAAGCACAACAAGTCCTCGATTTACTCAAAGTTCAAGAACTAGAAGATTACCTGCGAGGTGTGCAGGGTGAAGTTGAGGAAAAGGTGGAGAATCTGCCTCCAGAACAGAAAATTCTGGAAGAATACACCCAACTACAAAACCAAACCATTGCCTTTGGTAAAGAACTTACCCAACTACGCCAAATTCCCCCGGCTCAATTAACCCCTACTCAAAAACAGCGCCTTGGGGAGCTTGATGCCAAGCAACGGCAAATTAATCGCCTATTTACTGAATTTCAGCAACGTCCTGATATTGTGGATCTAGTCAAGCAACTCAACCAAACTGCTAGAGAGCAGAGTCTCCAATTAGGAAACCTTAGAAAACTTTCCAACAATCTCCAACAAAATGCCGTCCTCTTGTATCCTCTCATTCTGGAAGACCGCTTAGAACTAGTCCTTGCCACCCCCAACTCTCCACCTATTAATCGCACCACACCAGTGAAGCGGGAACAACTCAACCGGACAATAGTCCAATTCCGCCAAGCCTTAGAAACACCCACCTCTGATACTCTCACTCCAGCACGTCAGCTCTACGACTGGCTTATCAAACCTTTAGAAAATGACCTTGCTACTGCTCAAGTTCAAACCATTATCTACGCACCAGATGGTCAATTGCGCTATATTCCCTTAGCAGCACTTTATGATGGCAAGCAATGGCTCATCGAACGCTTCGGTATCAATAATATCACTGCTGCCAGCATCGATGACCTCAACACCCAACCCCAACCGGAACTACGCCTATTAGCTGCTGCTTTTGCTCAAGGCAATCATAACGTCCAAGCTGGTAGACAAAAGTTCTCCTTCTCTGGTTTACCTTTTGCGGGACGAGAAGTAGAAAATCTCGCAGCTGCTATTCCCAGCACCACTAAACTGGTTGATAACGAATTCAGCAAAGCTGCTATTCTTCCTCAAATGGATAGCCACTCGGTAGTTCACTTCGCCACCCATGCCGCTTTTGTACCAGGGAGTCCCGATGATTCCTTTATCCTGTTCGGCAATGGGGATTATGTCACCTTAGGAGAAGTCAGAGAAGAATGGTTCCTTACCAATGTAGACTTAATCGTCCTGAGTGCCTGCGAAACCGGAGTAGGAGGCATGGGTAACGGGGAAGAAATTCTCGGTTTCGGTTACCTGATGCAAAATGCTGGAGCAAGAGCAGCTATCGCCTCATTATGGTCAGTTTCCGATGGTGGTACCCAAGCACTGATGAATGCTTTCTATGAACTACTCACAACTGGTAAATTTACCAAAGCAGAAGCCCTACGACAAGCACAAATTGCCCTCATTACTGGTGATTACTCTGCTGTTGGGGAGAATCGAGGTAGTTTGATTGTGGAGTACGTCGGTAATGAATTATCCCAAGCTGTGAGGAAGAATCTAAACCATCCCTACTATTGGGCTCCATTTATTTTGATTGGTAATGGCTTATAGTACCAATGTTTTTTAAGTCAGCCATTGTTGCAAGAAAATTGGTATTACAAAAAGCCCCCGCTGCTAGTCGAGGGCTTTTATTTGTTGCATCTACCACTTACATTGTGTCGTTTTATGACATATTTTTGATTTAGCTTCTGTGAAGGTTTGATGAATTTTTCAAAAATTTCCTCTTACTTAGGATGAATATTGACATTTCAAATTGTTGAGTTAAGTGGTTTACCATACAAAAAAATCGCCCAGCAGTCACCCGCTAAGCGATATAAAAGAAAGAAGGAACATGAAGTAGATGTCCCTTTGAGCAATTCATACCTCAGCACTAGTGATAGCGGGTTGAGGGGGCGGATACCTTATTTTGATCGGGAGCTGGGGGAGCTAGAGGGGGTCAAGCACCAATACTTCACCAGCTCAAGGGGTGACAACAAAGGTAAAAAGGAGACGGGGTGTAGGGTGTGGGGTATGGGGTGTGGTGAAAAAGAAGGTACGTATCACGCTTGGTTGAGAGCCTCATCAACCGAATGGCACTTAGTTAAGGCTGAAACCTAAGCCCAGAGGGAAAAAGGGCGGGGGATTGCATTTAGTTCTCTGTTTTTACGAGAGAACTAGACTTAACAGCACTCGCGTGTGGAAGTAAATTATCCCTCTTCTGTCACTTTCCGAAATTCTGACGAAATTCCGTCATTACAGCCAACGACACCTAACGAGAGAATCAGGGTTTTACCCCCATTTTTCGGAGTCTGACAGAAGAGGGCTATGCCAGATACAGCTAAAAATCAACAAGCCTATCCTCAACCTAGCACTCAAGCACCTGGTTGTGGCTTTCCAATTGCTAAAATTGGTGTTTTCTTCAGTTTGGCTACAGGAGCTGCCATTGCCGTAGTTATCGATGTTCTCAAGACACATGATATTAAGTTGGCAAGACCACTGTATGACTTCCTTAACCCCAGGGACGTGCTTTTAGGAGACCGGGCTTTCTGTTCTTACGCAGATGTAGTCTTTGTCAAAAACCGTCAAGCAGATGTCGTATTTCGTAAGCATCAGGCACGTTTTCAAGAGTTAATAAAAGGTCGAATTGTTGGGTCACATGATAAGCAAACTGTTTGGCATAAGCCTCACGCCTGTCCTATGGGTCTAACCAAAGAACAATTCGCCACACTTCCCTTAACTCTTACTGTCAGAGAAATCCACTATTTGATTGCTGTTCCAGGATTTCGGACACAACAAGTTTCTTTCATCACCACTTTATTAGACTCAACTGCTTATTCGACAATAAATTTGGTCAAACTTTACGGATTTCGTTGGGATGTAGAACTCGACTTAAAGCATCTCAAAACGACTTTGGGAGCAGCAACCTCGTTATATTCTGCGTCAGCAGATGGTGAAGGCTTGATTAAATTGGAGCGCACTGGCTTAAGGCGAATGCTGTTAAGCATAGTTCTCTTCGTTTTGTAGAGAACTAAATACAATCCCTTCTTTCCCTCGCTTGCTTGGGTTTGAGGCTTAACTAAGTGCCATTCTGTTCTTAACCTAAAACCCAAGGTTTACACTAGAAGAAAGTTTGAAAGACCAATATGGTTAACAGGAGAACAGCAATAGCATGGATGTTTATTTTGTCGGCTGAATGTGGGGCGCAACAAGCTGTAGCAGAGTAATTTGACCACCATTTTCAGGAAGTTTGCCGGGTTCTCTCCAATGGTAGCCAGTCTTAGTCTAACTTCCTACCGAAGCCCCAAAAACCACACTAAATCCAGGAGAACTAGCATGAAAGGTGTGAGTTTTATAGGTTACTCATCATCAATATGGCTGATGTTCTGTGGGATTACCATGCTTGAATCACCTGCTTGGGCAGGGGATTTTGGCGATGAATTCTATAATCCAGTCACCACAATTCCTTGCAAGGGAAACAATGAGTTAGATGCTAGTCAAGATGCTACACCTTCCTCAACAGATTCTAATCCAACCCTACGTTCCGTACAATTTGCGGATTTGAGCCATAACCGTGCGCGAACATGGGGGTTTAAGTTGCATGCTTTTTTATGGTTTTCTAAGCAGAAACCTGGATTTTTCAACTGTGGACGACCTATCGACCTGCGCCGAGAACAGGACAGCATCCAGCAGTTCAATGAGGAGCTGGTGAAACGTTTTTTGACAGATCCAAATGAAGACACAGGGGCACACGTTACCCAGTATACGTTTATCCCAAAAGTTGAGAGCGACGGAACTCTCGTCTTACAAATCGTAGAAAAGGTCATTCAAGAAGTTCAAATATTTGACTGTTTCGGGAAAGTTAATCACGACGAAAAAATACTCTTAGACCCTCGTGAACCATTGCCTCTTCGGGGCTACAAACCAGATACTCTCATCCGCCGCGAATTGGGATTTGGTTCTGGAGATAGACTTCCAAGTGATGAAGTGCATAGCCAAGCACTAGAGCGAGTGATGAATTTAGGGCTTTTCTGGAATACTAGCTTTTTCATAGCCCCTGGTCAAAAACCTGACAAAATCACTTATGTAATTTGTGTTATTCAGAAAAATGAGGCTCAACTCACCTTTGAAGAAGCGCAGCAAATAGAGAGCGACGGCTCGGCAGAATCGTTGAGACAAGCGCTCGCTAAATACAAAGAAGCTCTCTTGCTTTTCCAACAGTTCCAAAACACCCCCGAAAACACCGACACAACTACGACGGGAAATGTAAAGAAACTTCCTTTCCTATACTGGCAGATGGGGAGTATAATTTGGAATGAATCTTCTGAGACAGATGCTTTGACCAGACTTGCCGCCGCGTACAAGTCTTTAGGTGAAATTTATCAGGCACTTCACTACTATCAACAAGCCCTTTCAGTCCTTCGAGACGCAGAGGATAAGGATAAGAATAAGAATAAGGAAGCATCAGTGGTAACTGCGATCGCCAGCATCTATGACTCGCTAGGTGAACAACAGCAGGCAAGTCTTTACTACGAACAAGCCCTATCCTTACACCTTGCGAATTTTCAGAACAAGCTGGCACAAAGAACGCAGCAGCCAGCACAGGAATCAGTACAGAAGAAAGAACCTCAACCAGGGAATGGAGAGATAATAATAGAGATAAATCTCACGGAAGAAATACGCAGTGCTGCACAAGATGCTCGCTCTGAAGGAAATCTTGCACAAGCTGCCTTCCTTACTCTAGGGGAGGCTAGACAATACTATCGCCAACATGATTTTCCACAAACAATCCAACGTCTGAATGAAGCACTGCAACTTTTCCAAACGGCTAACCTTCCAGCGAAGGAAGCTGAAACCCTGACTTATCTGGCTACGGTTCACAACCAACTTGCTACAGTCCACAACAAACCCCAACAAAGACAGCAAGCACTCCAGTACTACGAGCAGGCACTAGCGTTGTGGAACACAGTAAGATACCGCCAGGACGAAAACGGTAATCGACCATTTGTGCCTTCAAACGATCAGGCAACTCGGCTTCAGGAAATTGCTAATCTTTATCAACGATTAGGTCAACTGCAACCCGCACTCGACTATCTAACCCAAGCGTTACTCACAAGCGGACAGGTTCCTCCCACTCAGTTAGAAGCCGAGCGACTCGTCCACATGGGCTATCTCTACAATCAATTGAGTCAGCCGCAACAGGCGCTGCACCACTACAATCAAGCACTTCAGTTCCTTCGTGCCACAGAACACCAAGCAGGAGAAGCTGAAACACTTTTCTTTATTGCCAGCGTTTACTACTTTTCCCTCAACAATCCTCAACAAGCTCTGGAGCACCTCAATCAAGCGCAGTCAATTTGGCAAGCAATCAAATCCCCCGCAGACGAAGCCAAAGTCCTTGTCATCAAAAGCTGGATTTACAACCAGCAGGAGCAGATACCTGAAGCAATCAAGTCTCTGGAGCTGGCAATACCCTTGTTTCGAGTAGCAGGCGATCGCCTCGGTGAACTCAAAGCATCCCTGCTTCAAGGATTTTCCTACGAGCGTCAAGGTAATACTGCTCAAGCAATTAACCTATACCAACAGACGATTGATGTTATTGAATCTCTTCGAGGCGATATCAAGCTTGACGATCTCAAAGTAGCATTTATTGCTCAGCAGATCAATGTTTATCATCACCTTATCGATATATTGTGGAGTACAGGAAACGTTTCAGAAGCCTTTAGCTACGTCCAGCGTGCTAAAGCACGAGCCTTTCTCGACCAAATGGCAGGTGCAAGGATCAATCTCCGCGCTGGAGCTACTCCTGAACTCATTGAAAGAGAGCAAGCACTTAACAGCAGCATCACCAGGCTGCGTCAGCAACTAGTCAAACTTAGGGAAGAGTCTGGTCAACAGGAGAAGATCGAACAAATACACCAGCAGCTTACATCTGTTGAAGCAGAATACGAAGCATTGCTGACACAGTTGCAAGTTAGCAATCCTGAAGCTGCCAGTTTGAAAAGCGTAGAAGTCTCATCACTAGCAGAGATTCAAAGTCTGCTCGACCCTGATACAACCCTTGTTGAGTACTACGTCACTCCAGGACGTACTCTTGCCTTCATCCTCACTCAGGATACCTTCAACACAGTTACTCTAGACGTTAGCCAGCAAGAATTAACCGATGCCATCCAAGCCTTCCGTCGCTCCTACGGCGAGGACGATTCCAGCAACCAGCATCCTAGAGCCAGCATTGCAGTCATCCCCAACTTCAACAGCGAAAATGGCTCGATCAATCAACATTCTCAGGAGTTACAGCATCTGCACCAATGGTTGATTGCTCCGCTGCAACCTTACCTAAAAACCCACACAATTAGCATCGTTCCTCATAGCAGCTTGCACTACTTACCTTTTGCTGCTCTAACTAATGGCGAGAAGTATCTCAGTGATGAGTATGCCTTATTCTACCTTCCCAGTAGTAGTGTGTTGAGCTTTTTACAGCACAAGCGCAAGCCGAACACAAACACGCTACTGGCTCTCGGTAACCCAGATACGACTGAGCCTCCTCTCAAGTATGCACAGCGGGAAGCCGAAGCGATCGCTGCTTTGTATCAAACCACAGCGCTAGTGGGCAGGGATGCAACCGAGAAAGCCGTATGGGAACGAGCTGGAGAAGCGGAAATCGTACACCTTGCTGCTCATGGTTGGTACAACCCCAAAAATCCTCTGTTTAGTAACCTGTTTCTAGCAGGTAATATTCAAGCAGAAGATACTCACACTGATGGTCGTTTGGAAGTACGCGAGGTTTACGAACTCAATTTGAAAGCGACGAACTTGGTAGTACTGAGTGCTTGCCAGACGCAACTAGGTGAGTTGAGTAATGGGGATGAAGTGGTGGGGCTGACTCGAGCGTTTATGTATGCAGGGACACCTAGTGTCCTTGCCAGCCTGTGGAAGGTGGATGATGAGGCGACTGGATTACTGATGGAGCGGTTTTATGTACACTTGAAGGCAGGCATGGGGAAAGCAGAAGCTTTGCGTCAGGCACAGATTGAGCTGCGGCAAGCTAGTCCCAAATACGACCATCCCTACTACTGGGCAGCATTCACCTTGACTGGCGATAGCGCTCATTGAAAGTATAAGCTCAGTCAGCACGGTTAATTTGGAAGTCCCTGAATCTTGATGCCTCTACTTTGCATTGTTTGTTCAAATAACTCAGTAGGAAGTGCCTGTTCTACAGGCCAGACTCCTGGTTTATTTAGTTTACCATCCAACATTAGCTGGGCAAGGTTACCAGTACCTGCACCTGCTGCAACAGCAGTATTTTCATGTACCAAGGTGGAACAGACTGTAGCAAATTCGCCATCCTTGCGTCCTCGTACCTCACTACGAATGGCGACACCAATACCACTGAAGCGATCGGACACAACAAGTTTCTCTCATCACCACTTTATTAGACAATAATACTTATTAGACAATAAATTTGGTCAAACTTTATGGATTTCGTTGGGATGTGGAACTAGATTTAAAACATCTCAAAACTACTTTAGGAATGGATATCTTGCGTAGCAAGACTCCAGAGATGGTACGGAAAGAAATTATGGAATTGGACTTTGGACAAAAAAATCTATATTCTTCATTCTCCATTCTCCATTCTCCATTCCCTTGACAAAGACGATTTTGCCTTAACTTGTCACCAATAGATGCTAGGGTCAGTGAGACAAGGAGGACAAGGAGGGAAAATAGACAAGGAAGAAAGAAGGAATTGTATATTAGGAAGTATTCATAACAAAAGATGATTGGGCCAGAGAGTAGCTACTGCCATAGCACTCCCAATTCCCGATTCCCAAACAACAAACAACAAATAAGTTGATACACTTGTGCTACTTGATCAAGTTCAATTAGCCAGCGCCTATGGTTCATATCAAGCGCGTGGAACTCTCAAATTTCAAATCCTTTGGCGGCACTACCCAAATTCCCCTGCTGCCAGGGTTTACTGTTGTTTCTGGTCCCAATGGCTCAGGTAAATCCAATATCCTTGATGCTCTACTGTTTTGCCTTGGTCTGGCCAGTTCTAGGGGCATGCGAGCAGAACGCCTTCCTGATCTAGTTAACCACGATAAAGAGCGTCGGGGAACTGTAGAAACTAACGTTACTGTTACCTTTGATTTATCAGATTTCGATCAACCCTTGTCCCTTGTCAGTAGGGATGAAGAACGGACAAGTGATGAAGAACCAAACGGACATCGGCAATATCCTGAGCAGATGCCGCACTTAGACGAGCAGGGGGAGCAGGGCAGTAATATTGATGAGCAATCAACAATAGAGCAAGAATGGAGGGTAACTCGGCGGCTACGGGTAACTCGGCAAGGTAGTTACACCTCGAATTATTACATCAATGGAGAATCCTGCACTCAGGGTGAACTGCACGAGAAGCTTAACAATCTGCGAATTTATCCAGAAGGCTATAATGTGGTGCTGCAAGGAGATGTCACTAGCATTATTTCCATGAAGTCGCGGGAGCGTCGGGAAATTATTGATGAGTTGGCTGGGGTAGCTGCATTCGATCGCAAAATTACTCAGACAAAAACTACCCTAGAGGAGGTTAAAGAGCGGGAAGACCGTTGTCGTATTATTGAAAAAGAGTTGATTGTACAACGCGATCGCTTAGCGGCTGACCGGACTAAAGCTGAGAAATATCAAAAGCTACGAGGGGAACTCCAGCAAAAGCAACAGTGGGAAGTTGTACTTAAGTGGCGAGTACTTCAACAACAAGAATTTCAACTCCAACAGCAGATTGAAACGGGTGAAGCTCAAGCACAACAGTTGCATGTCCAGCTTGATACTATAGCAACTAAAGTTAGTCAAGCTACTACAGCATTAGACCAACTCAACACTCTAGTCAAATCTCTGGGAGAAGAAGAACAGCTAGCTGTTGCCTCCAGTCTGGCTCACCAAGAAGCGGAACAACGTCAGTTACAAAATCGGCAACAGGAATTGGCAGAGCAACTGCAACAAATTGCCACCAATCTCCAAAAGACACAGGCAGAAATCCACAATACTGAGCAAACCCAGCAAACCCTCACCGCAGAAAAGCAGCAAGTAGAAACCCTACAGCTAACTTCCCTACAAGCTGCCAGAGAAGAAGCTCAAACTGCTCTTAATCGCAGTCGAGAACAAGCAAGTGTCATTGCTTCTGCTTCTGAAGCCTGGGTGCAGCAACAAACGGCACTCACCAAGCAAATCGAAACCTTACTGCAAACCATTAATCCCCAACGCACTGAGCAAGCTCAGTTGCAAGAGCGCCAGAATCAACTCACTCGTCTCACCGAAGAGCAAACTCAACTGCTACAAACTTTAGAGCCAGAAATTGCTGCCAAACAGCTTGAAGCAGCGCAATTAGATCAACAATTACAAGCTTATAACCAGCAAAGCCAATCCCTCACTCAATCCCTAACCACCGTTGAACAAGAACTACATCTCCAGCAGCAAACCCAAACTAGACTCCTAAAAGAGCAACGAGAGCAACAGCGGCGGTTAGATAAACTAGAAGCTCAAGCTCAAGCTCAACAAGAAGCCCAAGGTACTTATGCTAGTAAAATTATCCTAGAAACAGGTATACCCGGGGTTTATGGCTTAGTTGCTCAACTCGGTAGAGTGGAACCCCGTTACCAACTAGCTTTAGAGACGGCAGCGGGTGGACGTTTGGGTAATTTGGTAGTCGAAGATGATGGAGTGGCAGCAGCAGGCATTACTCTACTTAAGGAAAAACGAGCTGGGAGAGCCACGTTTTTACCCTTAAACAAAATCCAGGTACGAGCATTATCGGAAATTATGGCTCTGCGCTATGCTAAGGGCTTTATTGATTACGCAGTTAATCTTATTGATTGTGAACCCCGCTACAAGAAAATCTTCGCCTACGTTTTTGGCTCGACGGTAGTCTTTGAAACCCTTGATGATGCTCGTCCCTATCTCGGTAAACAACGGTTGGTGACTTTAGAGGGGGAAATCCTGGAAAGCAGTGGTGCCATGACTGGGGGTAGTCAGAATCAACGCTCTGGATTGCATTTTGGTACGAGTGAGGCTGGAGAGTCAGCAGAGGTTACGGCTCTGAAAAACCGCCTCCAGGAAATTGAGCACATTTTACACCGCTGTAGTGACTTGATTGAGCGAGATTCAGCATCAGTCAAACAACTGACTCAGAAGCTAACCGAGGCAAAGACAAAACGCTCAGAAACCAAGTTGCGCTTAGAACAGTCTCAAAAAGAGAGGAAAAATCTAGAGACTCAACAACAACAAGTGCGATCGCTTTTAACTAAGAATACCCAAGAATTGGCAGCTGCCAATGAACGGTTGCAAACTCTGGCGGGTGAATTACCAGCTCAAGAAACTCAGTTGCAGAAGTTGCGCCAACAGCTTAACCAACTAGAGGAGTCACAAACCCATAGTGAATGGCAACAAATTCAAATTACCATCAAAGCTCAGGAAGCTGAGTGTGCCGAGTGCGAACAAGCTCTGCGCACAGCAGAAAAACGACTGCAAGACTTAGAACATCAACTCTCCCGTGCCACGGATAAAATTGCCGAAGGTAACCAACGGATAGTAGAGTATCAAAATCAACAGCAGTCCATACAACAATACTCTAGAGGACTCAGCAATCAGTTGGTAGCAGTAGCAGAGCAAATTAGTCAAACTCAAGCATCCCTTAAGGAACTAGAACGGAGATTAGGAGAAATCAAACAAAAACGCGATCGAGCAGAGCAGCACCTAAGAGAACAGCAGCAGCAAGAGCAACAGTTATCCTGGCAACTGCAAAAACTCCAAGAAACTCAATTAGAACGACGAGAAGAACTTACCACTCTGCAAGCTCAGCTACAAATCCAACAAGCAGAGCTACCCAATCCCTTACCAGAAGTGCCAGTACTAGTTCAATCTCCAACTAGCGAATCCCAGGAGAGTGATTCAGAACTAGTCACCTTTGAATCCTTCACCGCACAACTAGAACAACTGCAAAAAGAAATACGACAGGGACAAAAACGCCTTCAGGGGATGGAACCAGTCAATATGCTGGCATTAGAAGAATATGAGCGCACTCAAACTCGTTTATCTGAACTTTCTGAGAAACTGGCGACTCTCGAAGCCGAGCGTACGGAGCTCTTGTTGCGTGTAGAGAATTTTACCACCCTGAGGTTCCGCGCTTTCAAAGAAGCTTTTGACGCCATCAACGAAAACTTCCAAAATATTTTTGCCGAACTTTCCGATGGCGATGGTTACCTGCAACTAGAGAATCCCGAAGATCCCTTTAGTGGTGGACTCAACCTAGTTGCTCACCCTAAAGGTAAACCAGTACAGCGGTTAGCTTCCATGTCAGGAGGGGAAAAATCTTTGACTGCTCTTAGCTTTATCTTCGCTCTACAACGCTACCGTCCTTCCCCCTTTTATGCCTTTGATGAGGTAGATATGTTTCTCGACGGGGCCAACGTCGAGCGATTAGCTAGAATGATCAAACAGCAGGCAAAACTTGCTCAGTTTATTGTTGTTAGTTTGCGCCGACCAATGATTGCCTCTTCCGAGCGTACCATTGGTGTTACCCAAGCAAGGGGAGCTTATACTCAAGTATTAGGACTGACACTACCGTCCAGCAAACGCTAGCTAGTACAAGAAGGCAGTCCCAATGAAAAAATTTATTCGTCAGCGCTCTGACATTGTAAATACTCAGGTAATTACCTGTGCAAACAATAAGCGTCTTGGAATTGTCAAGGAGTTATTGGTAGATATTAACCGGAGTGAGGTTGTCGCCTTAGGTATACGAGATAGCCTAATCTCTGTTGCTGGAATGCCTCGTTACATGCTCCTGAGCAGTATTCGCCAAATTGGAGATGTCATCTTAGTTGAAGATGAAAATGTGATAAAAGACATTGACATAGATGCCTACAGAAATTTGCTCAACAACGAAGTGATTACCGACGTTGGGGAACTGCTAGGTTGGATTAGGGATTTCCAGTTTAATGTAGAAGATGGTAAAGTTGTTTGCCTAATTATTGCCTCTATAGGTTATCCTCAAATGCCCGCCCAAGTCATCAGTACCTATGAACTTTCCTTTGATGAAATTATCGGTAGTGGTTCCGATTGCTTGGTTGCCCCTGAGGGAGTCCAAGAGCGGTTAGTTCAGTTAACAGTAGGAGTTTTGGCAAGACTAGGGATTGGGAGAGCACCTTGGAAGTGAAAAGAGGAAGCTTCCTTCTCGACGGGGCAAACGTCGAGCGATTAGCTAGAATGATCAAACAACAGGCAAACTTGCCTAGTTCATCGTTGTCAGTCTACGCCGACCAATGATTGCCTTTTCTGAGCGCACCATTGGTGTCACCCAAGCGAGGGGAGCTTATACTCAAGTCTTAGGACTGACATTACCGTCCAGCAAACGCTAGCTAGTACAAGAAGACAGAAAGCAGGAAGCTCTAAAGCTGATGATATCTGCTTTTTCGTCCATTGTTAAAAAGGTGGGTTGTTTCCACGCCACTGCACTAGTAGATTAAATTTTAATATTAGCGTTGAATATATTTTAATATGCCAGCAGGAGTCGAGATCAGGATTACGAAACATAATGACAAGTGAATTTATTCGTCAGCGTTCCGACATCTTAAATACTCAGGTGATTACCCGTGAAGATGGGAAGCGTCTTGGAATTGTCAAGGAGCTATTGGTAGATATTGACCGGCGTGAGGTTGTAGCCTTAGGTATGCGAGATAACCTGATCTCCGTTGCCGGAATGCCTCGTTATATGCTCCTGAGCAGTATTCGCCAAATTGGAGATGTCATCTTAGTTGAAGACGAAGATGTAGTTGAAGACATTGATGTAGATGCTTACAGTAACCTAATCAACAACGAAGTGATTACCGAAGTTGGGGAACTGTTAGGTCGGGTACGGGGCTTCAAGTTCAATATAGAAGATGGCACAGTTGTTGCCCTAATTATCGCCTCTATCGGTTATCCTCAAATACCTGACCAAGTAGTCAGTACCTATGAACTTCCCATTGATGAAATTGTCAGCAGTGGTCCCAATCGCTTGATTGTCTTTGAAGGCGCTCAAGAGCGGTTAGTTCAATTAACAGTAGGTGTTTTGGAGCGACTAGGGGTGGGGAGAGCACCTTGGGAGCGCGAAGAAGAAGAAGCTTACTATACTCCCGCAACACGACCGGAAAATCAACTGGGAACCGGAATTCCGGTTCGCACCCCCGTATCTCAAAACCTCCGCACTCCTCAACGGGTAGAAGCATCCTGGGATGATGACTGGCAACAACCAGCACCAGAGCCTAAACGCCGACGAGCAGCAGAGCCAGTTTACTACGAAGAAGAAGATAGGAACTGGGGTGATGACCAATGGGTAGATGCTCCCAGCAGGCAAGTCCCATACGATAAACCAGCGTATAGTTCCTCTAACTCTTATCAAAGGGACTATGCAGATGAGTACACAGACTACGGAGTTGAGGGGGATGCTTGGGATGATGAGCCAGAGCCTGAGCCTTACAGAGCTCCTAAGGTTAATATTCCAGAGAAGACCAAAACTCCTGAATATGAAGAGGAAGCAGGTTATTGAGATCAGGTGTTAGGTGTTAGAAGATGTTTGAAAAATCATACTGAACGTAGCGCAGCGTAGTGTTCGCGAAGCGTTCTCTAAGGTAGGGCTTGCTGTATGAGTGTGGAAGCTATACCAAACAAGGCTTTCAATCATGCAGCAAGCCCTACTTAGTTGTGACACACTTGGTCCTACAGGATAAGGTTTTTGGCTGCTCATCTCTGACATGACTTTTAATTTTTGGTATTAGATGCATTCATCTTGCATGTTTTCACAGACAGGCAAGATGCCTGTTCCACAAGAAGCTGATGATTGAATTTGGTGCAAATTAGGTGCGTTTTAGCTTATTACTCATAGTTTAAAAACTGGGATTAGGGATTCTCAATTTCTAATTGCTTGCTCAATTTGAGTTTGATCAAGCTGACGACCAATTAATACTAGGCGTGTTTGGCGAGATTCCGTTGCTTGCCAAGGTCGATCATAGAATGTTTCTAAGCGATTGCCTACCCCTTGCAAAACCATGCGCATTGGTTTTTGGGGAACATCAACAAAGCCTTTGATACGGTAAATTTCCTGCTGTTGTACCAACTGTTGGAGTTTAGCAATCAGAGCTTTTGGTTCAAATGCCTGTTCCGAGACAAATTGCACGCTGTTAATGTCTTCATCATGGTCATGGTCTTCTTCTGTATCATGATGACTAGGACGACTATCTAAGTTATCTTCCACAGCTGCATTAAAACCCAACAAAATGTCAGGCTTAATCTGTCCTTCGTGACAGGGAACAATCTTTACTCCGGAAGGTAATTCCTTTTTTAACCACTCCATTACCTTAGTGCGACTTGCTTCATCAACCAAATCCACTTTAGTAAGTAATACTAAATCGGCACAAGCCAATTGATCTTCAAACAGCTCCTCAATTGGTGTCTCATGCTCCAAATTGGGATCAGCTTGCCGTTGAGCTTCCAAAGCATCCAGATCACCTACCAGAGTACCAGCGGCTAGAGCTTGACAGTCTACGACAGTTACTACACCATCAACTGTTGCACCGTTGCGAATTTCTGGCCAGCGGAAAGCTTGAACTAAGGGTTTAGGTAAAGCTAATCCTGAAGTTTCGATCAGCATACAATCAATCTGCTCTCGGCGCTTGAGCAATTGTTGCATGGTAGGGAAAAATTCTTCTTGGACGGTACAGCACAGACAACCGTTGGTTAGTTCAACAATGTTGTCGGTGGGGTTGTCTTCTTCGCAAACTTGGCAGGAACGCAATAACTCGCCATCAATTCCTACTTCACCAAACTCATTGACAACAACTGCAATGCGACGTCCCTGGTTGTTTTGCAATAAGTGGCGAACCAGGGTAGTTTTGCCAGCACCGAGAAAACCAGTAACTACAGTAACGGGTATTTTATGCATTTTTGGAATTGGGAATTGGGGAATGGGGAATTGGGAATGGGAAAAATAATAGATTCTGGCTCCTACATTTTTCCCCAATGCTTAATACTTAAAACTCTTAACCAAGGATGGCAGAGGAGAGGAAAGCTGCACCAGCACCGCAGATGGTGAAGCCAGCAAATCGCAGTAAGAGAGTGGGTTGCTCAGTAACTTGCTTCATAGCAGATTTCCCAACTTGGAAGGTAAGCAACGCGATCGCTAATTGAATTAGACTAAAGCCTGCTAAGTAAGCTACTAGTGGTGTTATTTCGGCTCCCACAATTGCTTCACCATAAGCATAACCGTGAAACAAACCTGCGATCGCAGCTAGGGCGATCAAGACCATTGAATTTGGGCTACTCTTGAGTGCTAGCATAATGCCAAATACCAGCACGGAAGCAGATATGATGACTTCAGGGAAAGGTAAATCCAGGCTCATTAAGTGAATTCCAGTTCCCGCCAAAGCTGTCAAGACAAAAGCAATGGGAATAAAGATACCCCGCTCCTTGATTGCTGCTAACAAACCAACAGCAACAACAAAGGCAAAATGATCAGGTCCAATTATCGGGTGACCAAAGCCAGAGAGCAAGCCTTCAAAGAAGTTGGAGGGAGTTTCACCACCAAAGGGATGGTGTGCAGCTGCTGGAGTAGCTGTTAGTAGAAAGCTAATGCCCACCACTAGAGCAATTGCCTTTACTAGTGCTTTTCTAGAGGTAATTGCACTGACTTTAAACTCTTTTTTAATTGTCTGGAACTTGGTAGTTTTCATTTTCAACACAGATGGGATATTTTTTTATTTGGAAGTCTCTAATTGTGGTAACGGTGGAATCTTAGCTAGGATACCTTTTTTGAGTGCTTCAGGTCGCTGTGACCAAGGTAAAGAACCATCAGCTTTAGCATGGTATAGACTGGCACAATCGAGTACAGCAGCAGAGATGGCTGGTAGGGTTTCTTCCGCAGCAGCTAAATCACCAAACAAATAGGTGTATTTGTTAACAGCAGTAAAGGAGACGGCACAGGAGCGATTGCAAGCGCTCATACACTCCACAGGCTGAATCGGAAATTCATCTCGCAAGTCCCAGTCTTGGTGGAGGTGCGACAATTGCTCTAGCAGTTTTTGTCCACCGCTAATGCCTATTCGTCTTCCTTCTTTCCATGTACTAGCGCAGGTGGTGCAAACAAAAAGAGTGTGTTGAATCTTCACGTTGTTATTGTTGTTTTTAGCTACCTAAGTTAAATACTCATCTGGTCAAACTTGCACTGATTTTTTGTCTTTTTTTCTTCCATAATGCCTACTTTAGTGAGATAGAAGGATTACCTCGCTTTTGTCAATGAGCTATGCCGACATGGAGCTATTGATTTGTTATCAAGTGATTTGGATAGGCAACTGACTTTCTCGCCGAACTGAATGATTGAAGGGATTCTCAAAAATAGTTAGTTCGTCAGAAGTAGATTTTTTATGGAAGAAACAAGCTCAAACCTTATTGCCTATTGCAAGAGTGCCTATTGCCTTGTTTCTTAAAAGCGACTTGAGCCAACCTAGGGACTGTTGTAATGCTGTTTTGACTATCATCTATACCTCGCAGATGAGTATTTGTTACTAGTTACACGTCGGCGGGCATTCTGGCTACTGAGACTTATAACAGTCTCATTACAGCTGCGGGACAGCGTCGGACTTCCACCGAACTTTCCCCGTTACCTTTGATGGCTGGTTCCCACCAAAACCGACTGATTGATTAGCGTATCATACTAAATTAGGGTTAGCTACCCCCGTTATCTCAAAAAAGCAGGGGTGTAGGGTGTAGGGTGTGGGGTATAGGGAAGGATTGAACCCCTTTCTTCGGTCCAAAAACTGTTAAGAGTGCGAAATAAGGAACATCACAGAATGTCAACTGAAGTTATTGAAAAACTAGTTGCAGCTTACTTTACCCAGATGCAAGCTATGAATCCAGAAGGCTGGCTGGAAAACTTTGCTGAAGATGCGGTGATCAATGATCCAGTAGGAAGTCCACCTAAAGCAAAGGAAGATTTTCAGAAATTCTTTGGACTCTTATCTATGGTCTTTGAGAAACTAGAACTCTCACGAGACCATACCTTTATTGCCGGAAATGGTGCAGCAGTCAAGTGGACAATGCGGGGATTAGGGAAGAATGGACGGCAAGGTACTACTGAGGGTATCAGTGTTTTTGAAATCAATGAAGCTGGTAAGATTCAGCAGGTGTCATCTTACTGGGATGAAGCAGCCATGATGGCTCAATTGGGAATTAAGAATTAAGAATTAAGAATTAAGAATTGAGAATTGGGTGAGTGTAAATATCTCCCTTGTCTCTCTCAGCTTCCCCAGCTCCCCCAGCTCCCCATCTCCCCATCTCCCTGCTCTCTAACATGCCAAATCTCTCACTAATTTCGGTACACCTGCTGTTAGTACTTCATTACCTGAGGATGTAACTAACACATCATCCTCAATGCGAATGCCAATACCTCGCCAACGTTGATCAATTTCTGGTTGTCCTTCTACAGGCTTAGTCTCAGGACCAATATACAGTCCTGGCTCTACTGTTACCACCTGATTTGGTTGCAAAATTAGGGGATTTTCCCCATAGTTGTAAACTCCACAGTCATGGACATCTAGACCTAGCCAGTGACCAGTGCGATGCATATAATAAGGTTTGTACTTCTCTTCCTTAATGATTTCTTCCACATCTCCTGTCAGGAGTCCCAAATCAATCAAACCTTCTACTAGCACTAGCACTGCTGTATCATGAAACTGATTATAGGGATTACCTGGTTTAACTTGTGCGATCGCTTTTAGTTGTGCTTCTAAGACAATTTCATAAAGGATTTCTTGCTCTTTGGTAAAATTGTTTCCTACAGGAAAGGTGCGGGTAATATCGGCGTTGTAATACCCATAAGAACAACCGGCATCAATTAGTAGTAAATCGTTATTCTGCATCTGCCGATTATTCTCAATGTAGTGCAGTATACAGCTATTGGCACCGGAGGCGACAATTGAGGGGTAAGCTGGTCCTATGGCACCGTGCTGTCGGAAAATATGTTCTATCTCTGCTTGCACCTGGTACTCATAAAGTCCTGGTTGAGCGAATTCCCTGGCATGGTTATGAGCTTCTACAGAGATGGCAATAGCTTTACGCATCATCTCTAACTCCGCTGGACTTTTAAGTTGTCGCATTGGGTGGAGTATAGGATTAGTAGATTCTAACGCCATTGGACCGGTGCCACGCTTGGGATAACCAGCCATTAACTGTTGCCAATGCTTAATAACTACATTATTGAAATTGCGATCGCGTCCTAGATGATAGTAAATTCGTTCTGCCTTTTCTAGATACTGAGGCAACTTCTCGTCTAACTCGGCAATTGGATAAGCTTCATCTGCACCATATTTTTCCTTGGCAGCTTCTACACCCGTCCGATAACCGGACCAAACTTCTTTTTCCCATTCCTTAGGTTGAACAAACAGTACAAAACGGTGTTCTTCGTGATGAGGTGCTAGCACCGCTACTGCTTCCGGTTCATTGAAACCCGTCAGGTAGTAAAAGTCACTGTCTTGTCGAAAATTGTACTCGACATCATGGTGCATAACAGCAGCTGGGGCGCTGTGAAAGATGGCAGTTCCATTAGCTATTTTTGCCATCAACTGCTCGCGACGCTGGTGATACTCTGTTGGCAGAATCATCGATTACTTTCAAGAAACAAGGGAACGGGGAACAGGGAACAGGGAACAAAAAATAGGCAATAGGCAATAGGAAAAGATATTGTTTGTCCCATTCAATTGGGGGCGCGAAGTGCTTCTGGGGAGCTCTCTATTTAGAGAAGACTACCTTTATACAAGGCATAGAGACCTACTAACAGCCCTAGGGAGATTATCAAGGCGGTCAGGTCTCTATATACATTAGAAATATTATAGGTTAATCATGGGCCGAACAATTATTGGTTAATTTGTCATTTGTTGAAATAACTAACAACAAATGACAAAAAACAAACGACTAATTAGTTCAACCAGCCTTTGAGGCGTCGAGCAACTTGGGGACGGCGAAGTTTACGCATAGCTTTGCTTTGAATCTGACGCACTCGTTCACGGGAGAGATTGAACATACCGCCTACTTCTTCCAGGGTGTAGGGTTCACTACTAGCTAAACCATAGCGCAGAGAGATGACATCTTTTTCTCGCTCTGTTAAGACATCACTCAAGACATCCCAAATCTCTTGGCGCATCATACTTTCATTCATCTGCTCTTCAGGCAACCGCAGTTCATTGTCTTCTAGCAAATCTACAAGTTCGGTATCTTCTCCTTTACCAACTCGATGATTGAGAGAAAGGGAGCGTCTGCGCAACTGTAGTAAATGACGCAAACTCCCACGGTTAATTTCCAAGGCTTCCGCTAGTTCCCATTCTGTGGGATTACGTTGCAGTTTTTGCTTGAGCTCTCGCTGAGCTTTTTTGAGCTTATTGAGCTTCTCCACAATGTGGATTGGTAAGCGAATGGTGCGAGCGTCGTTAGCAATCGTGCGGGTAATTGCCTGACGAATCCACCAGTAAGCATAAGTGGAGAACTTATAACCTTTTTCTGGATCAAACTTTTCTGCTGCACGATTTAATCCCAATGCACCTTCTTGAATCAAATCTAGGAAAGGTACTCCCCGGTTCAAATACCTTTTGGCAATTGAGACTACCAAGCGCAAGTTGGAACGAATCATTTTGCGTTTAGCAATACGTCCTTGATAGAGGCGATATGCCAATTGACTTTCTGTAAGATTAGCAGCTTGTGCCAGTTCTGCTTTGGTTGGCTTGCATCCCAACTGCTCCTGCAATTTTTCTTGCAGTTGATCTATTTTTACTAAAAACTTGACATTATGAGCCAACTCTACTTCTTCTTCTGGTTTGAGCAGTGGATAACGCGCCATCTCTTTAAAAAATGCACCTACATTGTCATCAGAGCTAGTCTTGCGGTATCCGAAGGAACGAGTTACTGCTAGCTCCTCCTCTGAATCGGAAAATTCCACTGCTACTAGATTCAAATCGTTTACTTCTGGTTCCATCAGATCAGGATGAGAAAAATTGATATCTTCCGTAGATTGGAAAGAATCAGTTGGGTTTAATTGAGAGGTATTCATAGAGTGTTTTGAGTTGGGATTGTCTGAAAGTTTATAAACAGGCTGCTTTGTCTGGTTGAACGAGTACAAGGTAAACAATGATACTGAAATTTCGTTGATGTTAATTTTTCAAAAATGAAACTGATTTTGCTAATAGGCAAAGGATTGGTAAGGGTAAGTTTCTCTATGATTTGGCCAAGCAGGGTAAATTACTGGTGAATTCGTCCCTACAGTAGGTAAGAACACAGCCAAAAGTGAAGAATGGTAAAGCGGTAAGAGTGCACGATATCAACTCTTTAAAAAATAATCTGTAACGAATGAGCATGGGGGAATATTAATCTTAAGGTAAACCAAAGCAATTTGGCTAGTTATTTGGACACAAAACTTTAAACCAAATTGGTGTATGTACTCTAGGGGTAAAACAAATATGAATCACGAAAGAAACTACAAGGCTAAGGATAACCAGAAAGCTTGCGCCGCTCTTGAAGCTGATCTGGAGTTTTCACACTGCAAAGCAATAAATCTACATAACCCTAGTTTGCGAACCTAAACTGTGAGCTGGATCACTGGTGATTATTGTCACTTTCGTCACTTTAGGAGACTGAATTTGCTATGTTAACAGAATCTCATATCGCTTTGCATTCGCTATCTACCGATAGTGATAAAGTGACTAGTTTACTCAAAGAATGAAAATTATTTTCTCTGCGTCTGGAGTGTCCTTGCGTTCCCGTGCCTATTTTCAGATTAGTCCCAATGAATAAAGTTTTTCACTACAATTGACTCATTATCAAATCATGACTCATTATCAAATCAAAACCTCCGAAAATCTGGCAATAATTTTGGGTAAGCAGAGTTCACAATATGTTTAATCCCCCTTCAAGTCTAGTGCTAGCAGAGCCTGGGGTATCTTATCAATCTGGTGCTAAACTCAGTCGCTGGATTGAAGTTCTAGTCGATTGTCCAGGAAACCAAGGGCTATTTACTTATCGCTTACCGCCAGACTTAGCAGTTGAACCAGGAGATATCTTAACTGTACCCTTTGGACCACAAAAGTTAGGTGCGATCGCAATTCGGTTGCTAGATTCACCCCCTTTAGATTTGACACCGACTAAAATTAAGGAAGTCGAGGATGTAGTTTGCAGTGGCTTCTTCTCAAGATCTTACTGGCAACTATTAGGGCGAGTTGCTGACTATTACTGTACACCGCTGATGTTGGTGCTAAGAGGGGCACTACCTCCCGGAGTACTGAGCCGCTCCCAGCGTCGGGTGCGCCTGAATCTAGGATTGCTCCCTAGGGAGGCAGATACTTTAGTCAGTGCCACAGCTCGTCAGCTGTTAGCGCTGCTCCAAGCACAACCAGAAAAAGACTATAGCTTTTCCTATCTCCAGCGCCAAGTTAGAGGAGCAAGCCGGGGATTAAGAGAATTAAGCCAGCGGGGTTGGGTGGAAAGTTATTTGGAAGTTCCCAAGCCTACACGTCCCAAAGTTCAGAAAGCTGTGACATTAGTGACAGATGGACTTACCCTAGAGCTAACTCCACGGCAAAGGGAAGTTTTAGAAGTACTGCGGCGTCGCGGTGGTGATTTGTGGTTGTCAGATTTACTGCAAATTTGCAATACAAGTTCCTCAACTATTAAAGCCTTAGAACAGAAAGGCTGTGTAGTAATTCTCTCTAGAGAGAGATTGCGAAATGGGACTAATCCCTCACACTATGGTGATCAGCCAAAGGTATTGAGCTCTACTCAAACTCACGCATTAGAAGTAATTACTGGTCTAGATAGTTTTGCTCAAGTGCTGTTGCATGGGGTGACAGGCTCTGGAAAAACTGAGGTATACTTACAAGCGATCGCGCCAGTATTAGAGCAAGGCAAATCTGCCCTAGTTTTGGTACCAGAAATTGGTCTAACGCCCCAACTAACTGACCGTTTCCGCGCCCGTTTTGGCAAGAAAGTCAGCGTCTATCACAGTGCGCTCAATAAGGGTGAGCGCTTTGACATCTGGCGGCAAATGCTTCCCGGTGAACCTCAGGTAGTCATTGGTACCCGTTCAGCAATTTTTGCCCCCTTACCTCAGCTGGGTTTGATCATCCTCGATGAAGAACATGATTCGAGTTTCAAACAAGACCAACCAGCCCCCACCTACCACGCCCGTACCGTTGCTCAATGGCGTGCTGAATTAGCAAATTGCCCCCTTATTTTAGGTTCTGCTACCCCCTCTGTGGAGAGTTGGGTAAATATTAGGGAGATGGGGAGATGGGGAGACGTGGAGACGCGGAGACGCGGGGACGCGGAGATGGAAGAGTGTGGGAAGCTGGGAAAGATGAGGAGACACGGAGATGGGGAAAAGAGGGAGAGCAATTCCCAATTCCCCATTCCCGATTCTCCAAATTCAATTCTCAATTCTCAATTCTCAATTCTCAATTCCCCATCCTATTACCTATCATTACCAGAACGCATCCAATCCCGTCCCATGCCGCCAGTAGAAATTGTGGATATGCGGCAGGAGTTGCAGCAAGGAAATCGCTCGATTTTTAGTCGTTCTCTGCAAAAGAGCTTGCGACAGCTCAAAGAAAGAGAACAACAAGGTATCTTATTTATTCCTAGACGAGGACACTCTACATTTGTCTCTTGTCGCAGCTGTGGCTATGTGGTGGAATGTCCTCACTGTGATGTCTCTTTGTCCTATCACTACACCCACGAAGGAGCAACAGAGTTACTCAGATGTCACTATTGCAACTACACCAAGGTACATCCCCGCAGTTGTCCTGAATGTAGCTCCCCTTATCTAAAATTCTTCGGTAGTGGTACTCAGCGGGTTGCCAAGGAGTTAGCGAAGCAGTTTCCTGAGTTGAGTGTTATTAGGTTTGATAGCGACACCACCCGTACCAAGGATGCTCACCGCACCCTACTTACTCGCTTTGCTAATGGAGAAGCTGACTTGTTAGTAGGTACACAAATGCTTACCAAAGGACTTGATCTAGCTCAAGTTACTTTAGTAGGTGTAGTAGCAGCAGATGGACTACTCCATTTGGCAGATTATCGAGCTGCAGAAAGAGCTTTTCAAACCCTTACTCAAGTAGCAGGTCGTTCTGGTCGTGGGGATGATCCTGGTCAAGTTATAATTCAAACTTACTCTCCCCAACATCCAGTGATTGAGGCGGTAAAAGGTCATCAGTATGAGTCTTTCATTGAAACAGAATTAGAACAACGGGCAACATTAAATTATCCTCCCTACGGAAAACTAATTCTCTTACGATTGAGTGCTGTGGATGGAGCGTTAGTAGAAAATACTGCTGAGGAGTTGGCAGATTGGTTGATGGAGGCAAGCTCAGATTACGAAATTTTAGGACCAGCACCTGCAAGCATTATGCGAGTTGCTCGTCGCTATCGGTGGCAAATTTTGCTCAAGTTTCCTCCAAATGCTTCTATGAAGCTATTCAATTTGGAGCAGTTGTGGAAGCGCTGTCCTAAAGAGGTTAGCTTGACAATTGATGTAGACCCATTAAATATGATGTAGTTATTTTTACCCTACATTCGGCAGGTTCCTCAGCAAAGGAAATAATATTTTTCACAGGCTGAAGAGTAGTTACACTGGAGGCATAGTTCCTATCGCCTATCTTCCCAGTTTTTTGCTATGTCATTCACCCAGGATGTAAAATCTCTTGATGTTATTCCAGAAGATATCATCTTCCCTCGTGGTGAAATAGAGAGCAACGAACCTCCTTTGGAAACTTATCTCCACTTACAGCAGATGCTGCTGTTGATTAAATGCCTAGATTGGTTGTGGCGAGAGCGCAATGACTACTTCGCTACAGGAAATTTGACGATTTACTACAGCCCTCAACAGCGCAAGTCAGAAGATTTCCGAGGGCCAGATTTTTTTGTCGTACTCAATACCGAAAACAAACCGCGCAAAAGCTGGGTGACTTGGGAAGAAAACGGCAAGTACCCCAATGTAATTATAGAGCTGTTGTCTAGTTCAACTGCGCAAACAGACCGGGGAAGTAAAAAGCAGATTTATCAAGATATATTTCGCACGCCAGAATACTTCTGGTTTGACCCAGAGAGTCTAGAATTTGTAGGGTTTGAGTTATTGCGGGGAAGGTATAGCCAACTACAACCGAATGAGCAAGGTTGGCTTTGGAGTGAGCAATTAGAACTTTATTTGGGGATTCATCAGAGGAAGCTGCGCTTTTTTACCCGTGAGGGGCAATTAGTAGCGACACCGGAAGAAGCGGCGATTGCTCAACAGCAGCGAGCTGAGCAAGAACAACAACGAGCTGAGCAAGAACAGCAGCGAGCTGAGCAAGAGCAGCAACGAGCTGAGCAAGAACAGCAGCGAGCTGAGCAAGAACAACAGCGAGCTGAGCAAGCTGAAGCGTTATTAGCTCGGTATCGAGAACGCTTTGGGGAGTTTTCAGAGGAATGATAGTTCATCTCCTATGCCAGAAGTAGCTTGGGCGAATCGTTTTTAACTCACATCTGCCCCTGTTTCAATTGGCGATAGAGCAGCGCAGTTGCGGTGAGCAGTTAAGTATTCCTTCCAAGCTATCCAAAGGAATTGGGTTGCCTTCAAAGAACAGAAAAACACTGTTGGTTAGTCCTGCTAAAGGACTAACATCTGTGATTTGATTGTCTTCGAGGTAAACATAAAGGGGCTTCAGATTTGTAAATTCTGCAATGGGACTGACATCTGTAATTTGGTTATTGTTGAGGGCAAGGGATTGCAGGTTGGTCAGTCCTGCCAGAGGAGTGATATCTTTAATTTGATTGTTGTGGAAGTAAAGCGATCGCAGGTTGGTCAGTCCTGCTAGAGGAGTGACATCTTTAATTTGGTTATTGTTGAGGGAAAGCCAAGTGAGATTGGTGAGCCTCGCTAGAGGACTAATATCTGTAATTTGATTGTTGCTGAGGTCAACAGAAGAAAGGTTGGTGAGTCCCGCCAGAGGGCTGACATTTGTGATTTGGTTAAATTCAAGATCAAGGTTCTCCAAGTTTGTAAGTGCTGCCAGAGAGCTAATATCTTTGATTCGGTTATCTTGAAGATTGAGAGATTTTAGATTTGTTAACCCTGCCAGAGGACTGACATCTGTGATTTGGTTAAATTCGAGATCAAGGTTCTCCAAGTTTGTAAGTCCTTGCAGAGAGCTAATATCTTTGATTTGGTTGAGAGTGAGGTTAAGCGAAGTGAGATTTATGAGTCTCCCTAGAGGACTGATATCTTTGATTGGATTGTCTTCGAGGTGAAGCCTTCTCAAGGTTTGTAGTGTTGCAAGAGGACTGATATCTTTAATTTGGTTGACTCTGAGGTCAAGCTCCTTCAAGTTGGTGAGTCTTGCCAGAGGGCTTATATCTGTGATTGGGTTGAGAGTGAGGTCAAGCTTCTCCAGGTTTGTAAGTCCTGTCAGGGAGTTAATATCTTTGATTTGGTTTGTGTCAAGGTCAAGGGATTCCAGGTTTTTTAGTCCTGCCAGAAAGCTGATATCTTTAATTTGGTTTCTGGGAAGGGAAAGCCACTCTAGGTTTGTCAATTCTGCCAGAGGGCTGATATCTGTAATTTTGTTGCCATCAAGGTAAAGCGACTTCAGGTTTGTCAGTCTTGCCAGAGGGCTGATATCTTCTATTTGATTACTAGGCAGGAAAAGCAGAGTAAGGTTTGTCAGCTTTGCTAAAGGTCTGACATCAGTAATTTGGTTAGCATTGAGGACAAGTTTCTCCAAATTGGTGAGTTCTGATAAGGGACTCAAGTCACTGATTCCTGTGGAGGAAAGGTGAAGCTCGGTGCGACTTAACAGATTTTTGGCAGCTAGTTCACAATCATTGGTGCCTGCTTCTGCTAGCAACACTTCTACTGTAATTCGACGCTCGGCTGACAAATTGGCTTGTTGGTTACACCACTCTATAAAAGAAATTCCCTGATTGGGTTCATCAGCTTGAGCGATTCCCCATCCCCAGCCACTGAATATCCCCATACTTATTATCAGAGTAGGGAGTAGGGAGTAGGGAGTAGGGAGTAGGGATAGAAGCATGGCGTGCTCATCGGAGAACTAATCAAATCTTACCGGGATTAGTAGGAATGGCCGAGAAGGTATCAATTGAGTTCAAGCTTGTCAAGAGAATTACTTTGCCTTCTGGAAGTAAATTAAGATTAATCTATGCTTTCCCTTGATAGAAGACCGAACCATGCGTCTATATCTAGTCAGCCTCACCTTTGCCACTTTGCTACTTTCGGTAACCCCTGCCTTTTTACCACCTATCTTGAGTCTCTCACCTTTAGCTGCACAGACGCTTTCCGAGCCAGACCAAGATCAGAAAGCTAAAGCTGATCGCTTATCTAGAGAAGGTGTATATCGGCGTGGTAGGTATGGCGTTTATAACCTTGAAAGAGCATTAAAAAACTTCGAGCAAGCCTTATTAATTTATCAAGAAATAGGCGACAAGGCAGGCATTGGGAAAACCCTCCAAGACATTGGGGATGTGTACTCCTACAGGAAAGATTATGAGCAGGCGTTAGATTACTACCAGCGAGCTTTGCCCATTCAACAGGAAATAGGTGATGACGATGGGGAACAATTCACTCTTAAGTCGATAGGGTCTATTTACTATACACAAGGTCTTCAGCTAGCCGCACAATATCAAGAGCGAGACGCTCTCTTAAAATTTCAGCAAGCTTTGGTTATTGAGAGAAAGCTGGGTCGTAAGGAAGGCGAATGGTACACTCTCAACCAAATGGCGATCGCTTACACCAATTTGGGAGAGTATAAATTAGCCTTAGAATCCTATCAGCAAGCCTTACCGGTTAGTAACGAAGCAATTTTAGGGCACTGGGTAGGAGTGGAATTCAAGATTGGGCGGATTTATGAGCGGCTTGGACAATATGAACTAGCGTTGAAGTCCTATCAGGAAGCTCTAGAACTCGCCAGAATCCCCGCACTACTTAACTTGGATGGGGCAATTGGGGATATCCCCGGTGAAGTGAGAGCGCTCAACGCCATTGGAAATGTTCAGAGGAGACTCAAACAGTACGAATTAGCATTGGATTTTTATCAGCAAGCCTTAGCCGTCCTCAAAACCGTTGATAACAAAACTACTAAAAAATCCCTAGAAGCCTCAACTTTTAATAATATTGCGATTGTTTACCTTGAGCAAGAAAAGTATGAATTAGCCTTGAAGTTCTTGCAGCAAGGTTTCACAATTAACAAACTCCTTGGTTATAAGCAGCCAGAAGGAGTCTTCCTCAATAATATTGGCAAAGCTTACTTTGAGTTAGGGCAGTACGACTTAGCCTGGAATTCTTATCAGCAAGCCTTAGTTATTACCCAGGACATTGATAACCAAGAAAATGCAGGACACGTTCTGAAGAATATTGGTTACTTACTAGAAAAACGGAACCAGCCCGAATTAGCAATTATTTTCTTCAAACAATCTGTCAACGCCAGAGAAGGGATTCGGCAAAATATCAAGGGACTTCCCCAAGAATTTCATGAATCCTACACCGAAACCATTGCTGAGGATTATCGCCATTTAGCTGACTTATTATTACAACAAAACCGCATCCTTGAAGCTCAACGGGTACTAGATTTACTCAAAGTTCAAGAACTCGACGACTATCTCCGTAACCTGCGCGGTACTAGCCAAAGTGCGCAGGGTGTACCCAATTTACCCCCAGAACAGCAGATTCAGGACGGCTACCAAGAGATTTCCAAACAAGCGATCGCTCTTGGTCAAGAACTAACTCAACTACGAAAGAAAGTCAACCGTACTCCTCAAGATGAACAGCGCCTTACTGAAATCGTTAACGCTCAAGAAAAAATTATCGCAGATTTTAATAACTTTATCGAGAGCGATGAAGTTGAAGCTCTTATTGCCCAACTTACTCCCAGCACCCGCAAACCGGATTTAGTAGACGACTTGGAAGACTTTATCAGTATCCAAGACAACTTGAGAAAACTGCAACAAAATGCCGTCCTCCTCTACCCTCTTATTCTAGAAGACCGGTTGGAACTAGTTCTGACTACCCCTGATTCTCCTCCAATTCGTCGCACTGTTCCAGTTACCAAAGAACAACTTTCACGAAACATCCTGGCTTTCCGTCAAGCGTTACAAAACCCTAGCTTGGATGCCAAAACCCCTGCACAACAACTCTATAACTGGTTGATTAAACCCTTAGAAAATGACCTAGCTACAGCACAAGCTGAAACCTTGATTTACGCATCGGATGGACAACTGCGCTACATTCCTCTAGCAGCTTTGCACGATGGCGAACAATGGTTAGTCCAACGCTACCGTATCAATAATATTACCGCTGCCTCCCTCACCGAACTCAACACCCAACCTCAATCTGAACTAAAAGTTCTGGCTGGAGCCTTTACCACCGGACGCCATAGCTTCACAATTGGTAAAGAAAGCTTTGACTTTGGCGGTTTACCCTATGCGGGAGTGGAAGTGGAAACCTTAGCTAAAACAGTTCCCGATACAACTCAACTTATTGATAGTGCCTTTAATCCTCAAGACACCAAACCGAAAATGGGTGACCATAATGTCCTACATTTTGCCACTCATGGAGCGATCGTAGTGGGAACACCGGAAGAATCCTTTATTTTGTTTGGGGATGGCACTCCCGTTAGCATTGCCAATGTCCGCAACTGGAACCTCAATAACGTGGATTTAGTAGTACTTTCTGCCTGTGAAACGGGACTTGGTGGCAATTTGGGTACAGGGGCAGAGATCCTGGGTTTAGGTTACCAAATGCAGAGGGCAGGAGCCAAGGCTTCTATTGCTTCATTATGGACTGTGGATGATGGCGGTACTCAAACCTTGATGAATGCCTTTTACGCCGCATTACAAGATGAGAAGACGAAAGCTGAAGCCCTACGACAAGCACAAGTTGCTCTGATTACTGGTGATTATCAAGCTTTGGGGGAACAACGAAGCAGTTTGATTGTCCAGTTTATTGGCAACACTGTGCCGTCTCAGGTGAGGAATAACCTCAATCATCCTTATTATTGGGCACCGTTTATTCTGATTGGTAATGGGTTGTGAAGGGAATGAGTGAATTTATTAGAATTGGTGGAACAGGCTTCTAGCCTGTCTCAACCTTTCAGAAACAGCTCAAACCCTTTCAACCACAAGGGAAAGTGACCGCTAACAATTCCACAAAGATAAAACAAGTAATATTAATTTTTGTAAAGTTATCAAAAATTAACTTCTAACACAAAAAAAACGCAAATACTTGGTGTAGCGTTACTTTTTTACAAAATCTTAATGTAAATCTTTATTAAAAAAGCCCCTCATTTTTTGATCCCCTTGCTAGCCAAAGTCAAAACTTCATGTTAGGGTATTTCAGTTCAAATAAATAAAACGAAAACGGAACGAGTACGACTTAACTGGTACATTTTGAGTTCTCGCAGCAGAACCAGCAAAAATCAACCTCGAATTCCCAAGGCTTTTAACAATTGACGTATGAATCAAAAAATTTTGAGTGGCATCACTGTTACTTTCCTAGCAACCTTTCTTGGTGCAGCGACACCTAGTTATGCCCAACAAGTGAAGACAATTGACTATGTTGTTGGGGTAGAAGAATCTCCGTCTTTGGTAGCAATGGCACCGGAGGAAGAAGCCATTGCCAAAATTTATGCCTATGAATTAGAGGGACGTGAGGCAGCAACCCTCTATGTACGCAGTATCCCTGTGCTAACTTTTTTGGATTCCGAGTCAGTTACTGCTGACGCTAGCAAAATAGCAGCAACTAGTCCAAAAAAGACAGCTAGCTTGGCTGCTTCAGAGGAAAATGGAAGCAACTCTAACCAAGTAAATGAAACAATCCCGTTAGCGATCGCCTCAAATGTAGATAATACTGCCAATGACCCAGTTATACGAGCTACGGCAGTTGCTCGTCGGCTCAATCAACTTCATTTAGACAAAGTAGATGCTACAGCGCTCAATGTTCGCTGGAACGATGAGTGTGACTGCTACAGCATCGAAGTAAAAGATGAAGAATTAGTCCAAGTCAACCAGACAACTATCTTGCCAGATACCACCCAAAATCTAGCAGTCGATGCTCTCCAGGCAACTAATCGCCTACGACGCTTGATGGGTGATGCTCCCCCTTTGCAAGAAATCACCGGTATGCCGGAACCTAAAGTAGCACAGCTGTCTCCCGAACGAGTACAACAACTTTCACGTAGTGGTATGGCATCTTGGTATGGTCCCGGCTTCCATGGTAGAAAAAGTGCTAGTGGTGAGAGATTTAATCAAAATGCCCTAACCGCTGCTCATCGCACCTTGCCTTTCGGTACAAATGTCCTGGTTACTAACTTAAATAATGGCCGTTCTGTCATTGTAAGGATTAATGACCGAGGTCCTTTTATCAGGGGTAGGGTAATTGATCTTTCCGTAGCTGCTGCCAGAGTAATCGGCATGCTTGAGTCTGGGGTTGCTCCTGTAAATGTGCAGGTTCTGGAAAATTGATGTAGCCTTTCTCCTTGGGATGAGGTATCGCACTAGGCAAATACGTTAGGACATGAGGAGGACTTACCACAAAGCCACAAAGAAAATCTATTATGTCCTACTATCCAAAATTGAAAAATCTCAAATCTCATGCGCCTGTTTACAACCAAGGCTGGATTGCTCTGCTACTTGGAGCGTTATCGGCAAAATCAGGAAGTTGGTCTTGTTCCCACTATGGGTTCCTTGCATGTAGGTCACTTAAGTTTAATTGAACGGGCAAGACAAGAAAATGGCATCGTTATTGTCAGCATTTTTGTCAACCCACTACAGTTTGGACCGACAGAGGATTTTCAGCAATACCCACGTCAGTTGGACAAAGATAGGCAACTGTGTGAACAGGTGGGAGTGGATGTGATTTTTGCTCCCTCTACTGAGGAAATGCTTCCTCCTTCCCAGTCAAACGATAATACTCAAGTTATCCCACCAACAAAGATGATATCTGGGTTGTGTGCTCGCTCCCGCACTAGTCACTTTCAAGGAGTCGCCACTATTGTCACGAAACTGTTGAACTTAGTACAGCCACAACGGGCTTATTTCGGTCAGAAGGATGCTCAACAACTGGCGATCATCCAACGTATGGTGACAGACTTAGACTTAGGTGTGGAAATTGTACCTTGTCCGATTGTTCGAGAAAAGTCAGGACTGGCTCTGAGTTCCCGCAACCAGTATCTAACCAAGTCACAAAAATCCCAGGCTCCACTAATATATAGATCATTGCAGGAAGCCCAAAAGGTTTTCCAAGCTGGTGATTGTAATTGTGCCAATCTGATTGAGGTAGTCAATACAGAATTAGCCACCGCCAAGGATATCCAGGTGGAATATGTGGAACTGGTAAATCCTACAACCATGATGCCTTTAGTACAGGTGGAGAGGGTAGGATTATTAGCGATCGCAGCACGTTTGGGTTCTACTCGTTTAATCGACAATCTGCTGCTGCGACACCGTAAGCCTATTGTGGCAATTGATGGACCAGCGGGTGCAGGTAAATCTACGGTGACTCGCCGCATAGCCAAAACGCTAGGACTAATGTATTTAGATACTGGTGCCATGTACCGAGCTGTAACCTGGCAGGTGATGCAAGCGGGAATTGAGCTGGAAGATGAACCTGCGATCGCTGAGCTAGTTAGTCAGTCTCAAATTTCTCTAACCACTGATGATACCAATGGTGCAGCAGTTCGCGTTTGGCTGGATGGAGAGGAAGTTACCCAAGCGATTCGCTCCCCCGAAGTCACTGCCAATGTATCTGCGATCGCGGCTCAACCAGCAGTTCGCCGTGAGTTAGTTAAGCAACAGCAGTCTTGGGGGAGTAAGGGAGGTATAGTTGCTGAGGGTCGTGATATTGGCACTCATGTCTTTCCTGATGCAGAACTAAAAATTTTCTTAACCGCCTCTGTCCAAGAAAGAGCACGCCGACGTCAACAGGATTTAGAACAACAAGGATTTCAGCATGTGAGTTTAGCAGAACTGGAGCGGGATATTCAACAACGCGACCTCCGGGACAGCACCCGCACTTTTGCTCCCCTGCGCAAGGCAGCTGATGCGATTGAAATTAACACAGATGGTTTAAGTATCACCCAAGTCACTGAAAAAATTGTCAGCCTGTACCATCAGCAGCAATCCGCGATCGTAGAATAGTTGAGCTGATGCAGATATCTGATGAGAGTGACAAAACAGGGGTAGGGTGTCTTAGCGTAACAAAGTGGAGCGTAACGCACCGATTTTTTTAAGGAGTTGGCTTTCCCGTCGCTTTTTCGCGAAGCTCGGTCTTTTTTCCCTACACCCTACACCCTGCCTACTTTTAAAGTTCCTTGTCACCCCTTGAGATTTGAGATTATTTTGTCAAGTAACCTGACCGGAGCCTTGAACCCACCTTCCCTCCTAGAGAATTTTGTAAACTAGATTTCAAATAAGCAAGCTGTGAGGACTAGTTAGTTGTCTGGTGAAAAAAAACTTACCGTATTTTCCGGAAAATCATGGGTTTTTGCAGTAACTTTCAAAGTATTCTCAGCTTGAGGGCAAATTTTGATTTCGCGAGCAGCCAAAGTCTCACAGAGTCCTTTATATTAATGGGAAATGACTTTCGCGGCGGGAAGACATTTCCCCAACCATTTAAGGAGTTGGCTTCCCAGTTGCTTTTTGTAACAGCGTCACAAGCCAAGTTCATTGTAAGATGAAATTGCCCAGTACTTGTGCTTTCTCATGGGTAATCTAGGCAAACCTCTTTCTTAGAATGTTTTCCCAATTGGAGCAACTGTCAATCACTGCCAATTGCTAAGCTTAAGGCTAAGAAAAAAATTAATTTTTGCCCTCAAATTAAACGGTGTTTAAAGGAGTGAAGAAAACCTAACGTGGCGAACCATCATTTGTTTGTTTGGCAGCGTAGTATTTCCATTGTAGCTGCTGCTGCCCTGGGTTTTATGGCTGGCTTCAGCTTGACAGTAGATAAATCAATTTCTCAGAGGGCTGTTAACACAATTACCTCACCTTTGGGAGGACAAAATCAAAACACTAGCAACTCTCAATCTTTTGCTGTGCAGTCAAATGAACAATTTAAAAAAGTTGTTGCTAAATTGATGGAGGAGGAAAAAGCAAAGCGTATTAATCCTCCTGTTCCTGCTCAGTTTAAAGGAAAAACTATTAATGATATTCCCCTCAATAGTGGAGAGAAAGTAATTGCTTTAACTTTTGATGATGGTCCTTGGCCAAAAACTACTAATGAAATATTGTATATCCTTAATAAAAACAACATTAAGGCGACTTTTTTCTTCATAGGGAGAAATGCACAAACCTTTCCACATCTTACTAAGCTAGTTGTAGAACATGGTCATGCCGTTGGTAACCATAGCTGGAGTCACCCTTATCACCAACACTCTCCTGCTGCAGCTGCTCAGCAAATAGACCGGACAACTGAGTTAATCTACAAACTTACTGGTATCAAAACTACTATGTTTCGACCACCAGGGGGTTACTTAACAAATGGGTTGGTGTCTTACGCTCATAGCAAAAAATATGTGAACGTTATGTGGTCAGCTGATTCTAGGGATTATGCTGTTTCCTCATCAACGTTGCTCCGTAATGTAATTAACCAATCTTCTCCAGGAGGAATTGTCTTAATGCATGATGGTGGTGGTGATCGTATGGGTACAGTACATGCTCTACCAGAAATGATTAATCAACTCAGAAAACAGGGTTACAAATTTGTAACTGTACCGGAACTGATGGAAATGCGAGAAAAAGAACTTCAGGCAAATAAAGGCTGAATTACAACGCATTATGGGGAGATCTGACAAGGGTAGGTTTTTTACTTTCGGGTTGGGACAAGACAATGTGGACAAGGTGACAAGGGAGAAAAACCGTACAAAATTCTGTTCGGTTGTCAAAAATCCAAGATGCTGAAGAACCCAGTTTTTCCTGAAAAATCTTCCTTGTCCACTTTCGGTACTTTCCTCTGATTGTTTTGATACTTAGCTAGAAATTCCGCCCAAAATGCGGCTGCCAACCAAGGTTTTTTTCTCAAGTAGAATGAATTCGGTGTTTCAAACTAGATATTTGATGTCCTTGATCAAAGTTATATCTCTCATGCTCATTGCCAGTGGCATCGGATTAGAGCTAGGGAATACTTATGCGCTACTAACCCACAGTCATACACCAACTATTGCTAAATTCATTTTTTGGCTTGAGCGTTTTGCCATTAGCGCTCATTTGGTTGAAGCAGCTATAGCAGTCTATTACGCACATGCCAAGGACAAAATACCAATCATTTATGGTATTTATACATTTTTTGTGGGAACGGTTGGATTGTTAGAACTATTTGATTTTGATAAGGTGCTAGGTCTTAAGGGCGACGAGCTGAATGTAGAATGTTAGCTATAATTTCTTGATTTATACAGTATCACATTGAACTTGTGACTAAGGGAAAATGCTATGAATTGGAAGATTGAAGAGGCTAGGCAAAAATTCTTAGAACTAATAAGTGCAGCTTTCGCATCTGATAGTAATTGTCCTCTATTTTCAGATTTGCTTTTTTCTTCTGTTTCTTTTTCTACCATTTTTTCATTTTAGTTCTTTAGCTGTGATAATTAGACATCTCCAGAAAAGAACCTAAAATCCTTATGGGACATAGGTCAATATTGAGTTTTTGGAGATGTCTATTGCTATTCACAGAGATTATGACTCTAAGAAGATGAGCGTTTGTGTTGCATAATTGCTTGCCGAAAACCCAGTACTACCAAAATATTGGAAAGAGTCAAAAATAATTCTGCACTCCCATGTAGCCAATCTACATTAGCTAAGGATTGGCCATAAACTACTTGCGAGTAAATTCCAGCTGGGATAGTAACCCCAACAAAAATCAACAGAACATAATACCCAATGAGAGCCAAACGAGGTGTTTGTCCTGAACGAGTCATAAACCACAAAAATCCCAGGTAAGGAAATAGGGAAACGGCAAATAAGGTATCTTTAGAAATCATCTGCTTAAGTCTAAACTAGTGTAAGAAGGTTGCTAGGGAATAACCTTTGTAAAATAAGCTCAATTACCTTCCCACAAGGGAATTTCAATTCCCTCTTTATCAAAGGCTTCTTTAACCATCTTACGAATAATTCTCCGGATACGGCGATGTCCTCCCGGTTTTACTTTCGTAATTGTGCGAATTAACAACCTATACTCACCGAATTCTTCCAATCCATCCACTTGTGTTGGTTCAATCACAGCCGGTTCCTCTTGTTGTAACTGTTTTCCCACTTCTTCAATAACCCGATACACATGATCCAAGTTAGAATCATAGGCAACACCAACTTCCACATTGGCATAGGTATACTGCTTTGAATAGTTAGTAATTGAGTTAATATCCCCATTCCGGATAATCTCGAGTTGACCATCAGGATGTCGGATGCGGGTAGTTCGCAGTTCAATCGCCTCCACAGTACCCTCTGCATCCTCTATTTGAATATAATCCCCCACTAAGTAGTAATTTTCAAAGAGAATGAAGAATCCACAGACTATATCATTGATCAAATTTTGTGCCCCTAAACTGAGGGCGAAACCAGCAATGCCAGCAGCTGCTAGGATTGGTTTAGGATCGATGTTAATAGTTTCAAGGATAGTAATACCAGCACAAAAGTAGGTTCCATATTGAAGAAGGCTCTGGAATAGAGGAATTATTGTTAGCCGTCTCTGTCTCTGGAGATCACTAATATTTTCGTCTTTAAGTAATGCCTCTTCAATTAATAGCCTACACACTTCAATCAAGACACGGCTCATAAAAAGAATGCCGATGATCTTGACTACTATGGAGCCATAAACAGCAAAACTAGCAATCGATTCCACCTGCTGGATTGACAATGCTGCAATGCAGACATAGATGACATACTCAAAGCATCGCTTGGAGAAGGGAATGAGATGCCTAAGACTATCATAGAAGCGTAGGATGTTATCAGAATTAGCATATTTATGAATGAGGCTATCAAGACTATCAACAATCGTAGTAGTAACTTTAAATATAAGTAACCCAATATTGATAATCGCATAGACCTTCAGTAAAATGTACAGATATTGAGGAACGACTTCTGGTAATGGGAGAAACTGGGTACACCAAATTACAGACAACAGCCAAAGGACATTGGTGATAATTCTTTTGAGAAAGCTAAAGAAAGCATCAACAGCCTCATCATTGTCAGATAGTAGTTCAACTTTTTTTAACCGATTGCGCGCTAAGTCTAGCCCATGCCTGAGAGAGCGTAAAGTAACCCATACCAATGCTAAAACACCTAGAGTTTTAATGCTCCCAATGGCTAATGCTGAAAAAGGAATATCACGAATCCGATTTATGGTGTATTCCTGCAGGTTTTCACCTTGGTAAATTAGCCAACCATTAGCAACTACGATTGCTAGACTAAGTACCAGAACTAGAAGCAGCAAAATTAACCTGATATTCCGGTGCAGTACTATTGCACTCTTTTCTCCTTTCTTAAGCCAAGCAACTTTCATCAGTTGTTGGAAGCTCTTTCCTAGCAACCAATTAAGCAGTAAGCCAAGAAAAATCAGTAGGCTGACTTCAATTAAAATAATTAAGATGTTCACTTAACTAAACTATTAAATCGCTCTCTTAAGCGCGTTAAACTACATATTTCCAACCCGAAAGTAAAAAAACTACCCTCGTCAGCCCCCTTAACCGAGCAGTATTGGGTGTAGAGCGGCTATTCACCCCTACTCTTACCCCTTGCCTTTTAAATTAGCATCAGCTTGCTGTGCACAACGCCAAATCCACCAAGCGGCAACACAAAGAGTAATATTACCAACAACAGTCATGGAAGCTTGAAGGGTTACTAGCCATTCTAGGGATTCTAAGTTATCGAAAAAGTGCCAGGTGATGGCACACATGGCGCTCATCAGAGCAGGTAACATGGCGAAGGATAAAGTCCACCAATAGCGATTGCCAGTAATTTCACCATAAGTCCAGATCAACCAAATGGCGGCAACCCACTCGATGACACTGGAGATGTGAATGATCCAAGTAGGAATAGAAAGAGCGTGCATAGGTAAGGAGCAAGTAGAGTTTGTTCAAAAAGTTAGTCGAAACCTAACCTGGATTTGGTATTAGCTGGGATTCTCATAGAGCCAGTAAAAAGGAGGAACAAAGGTTTTAGTCCAGCCCATTGTTACTAAAGAGTCTGCAACATTGATAAATTCTTGATTAACCATTAAGTTTTGGTTAACTAGACTAGTATACCAATGTCCAGATAGCTGTCCTACTAATGAGACAGGAGGTGGATTGATTTGAGCTGGTATTGCCACCAATAAACTACATACATTATTAGCTTTAACGTAGTTTTGCAAAGCTTTGTCATTGCTTAAAGTTTGGCTAGGATTATGGACAATGCGTCTGTCTATTGTCGGAAGCCCTAACGCCAAATGAGTTGCTACCATAAAGCTGGTAGCTCCATCGCTAACTAATAAACATTCCGAGTCAAGTTGGCGATGTTTCAACAACCATTGGGCGCTAACATCAGTTCGCTGGAGTGATAGTTCTACTGGTGGTTGGTAAATTTGGAACCAAAACCTGCCTCGATAGGGATACATAGGAGGTAAAGCAATAACGATTGCTAAAATAATTGTCAATAGAATTAATTGAAGTTGAGGTAGATGTAGCTTAAACTTTTTAGTTAATAAGATAAAAGTTTCTTTAAGTCCCAAAACGAGCATGAAGCTAGTGGGAAAGGCGTAGAGAGCTCGGTAAGTACCATAGTTACTTGAATAACTTGATGCCATTGCTACCACAAAGGAGAGTACAAAGGGTGGGAATAGCATTAAGAAGTAGGGTATTAGAGTCAACAGAGCTATGGTTTTGTGTTTGGCAAACCAAGCAACTGCTAATAGTAAACTAATGAAGCCATGAACAGCAATGGTTTCAAAATAAGGTAGTTTTGGATCCCAAATGCGAAAACTTCCCCATGAGGAGAGATGAGGCAAACTTAGTCTACTACTGGCTGGTTCTGGTAATAATTGAGGATTGCTGACTACATAAGCTCCTAAAATCAGAGCTATAAGCATTGCGATCGCAACAATAGCATAAATTATTTTTCTCTGTTTTCTCCGAGCCGTTAAGTAATCCAAAACTAGGGCAAATCCAGAGATGAGCAGCAGCAATAGCTCCTGAATGTGGTTGTAGTACATAATTAATGTCAAAGGCAGGAGGTAGGCTAGCTGCTTTCTATCTCCATTTCTCGCATTAATTAAGATGATTAATGACCTCAAATAAGCAATGTAGGCTAACGGAGTTGAAGAGAGGGCATAGTATCTGTAAAAACCAAACAAGTTAGTACCGAATAGAAATATGGTGGCAACTACTTGGACTTTTGCCCAGGATTTGTCAAATCCTAAACGAAGAGCTAATAAATAAAACTGGTAAGCAAGCAAAAGCTGCCAAAAAGCACTGTAGATATCAAGACCAATTCTTCTGTACAATGGCTGAACATTAGACATCAATGTCCAACCCCAAAAGTAAGTGAACTTGTGACTAATTGGGTTGTCTCCAACAAAAGAATAGGCTGACCAAGAAAAAATCCTACGGAAATGTTCCCAAGGGTCAGAGGGAAATTCCAGATAAGCTCTTGGTTGCAGGAAGAGAATAGCTAGAAATAACCAAAATAAAATTTCCGCTGATTTAATTCGCTGGCGACTATTATTCTGATAGAGATAAAAAAGTAATAAAATGAAATTGATTACATGTAGTATAATAAATAAATTATGTAATGTCGAGGTTGGTAAATTAGCAAACTTAAAGTAGAGATATAACAACAAGTATGGTACGAAAAAGAACCAGCCATTAGCAAATAATAGTTTGGTCATTGGTCATTGGTTATTGGTCATTGTCTATTAGTACAAAGGACAATTGACCATTGACAAAGGACAATTAACTAACCTTCAAGATAATTTCTGGAACGATTGAAGAGTTAGTGAAGATTCCAACAGAGCTAGACAATGGTGAGCTGTGAGCCAGAGTTCCTCAGGAGGGAGACTAGCTGCTGTAGCTCTACAGAGAGTTGCCATCACCTCCTTCCGTACTTCCGGGGATGGGGGATGGCTAGAAACCAACATGATTTTGGGATGCTCTGTGGGCATAACCTTTTCTGTAGAGCCTACCAAAGACTCGTGCAGTTTTTCTCCTGGGCGCAAGCCGGAAATCTGAATAGGAATATCAACTTCTGGGGTAAAACCTGCCAAGTGGATCATTTGTTGGGCTAGATCTAAAATTTTCACTGGCTCACCCATATCCAGGATTAAAGTTTGACCAGATTTACCCACCGCTAGACTCTCAATCACCAGTTGAGAAGCTTCAGGAGTAGTCATAAAATAGCGGGTCATAGACGGGTCTGTGACGGTAACTGGACCACCTCGAGCAATTTGCTTTTGGAAGATGGGAACAACGCTACCGCGACTACCAAGAACGTTGCCAAACCTTACTACTAAACAGCGAGTTTGGCTAGTAGCACCATAAGCTTTCACCAATAATTCTGCCAAGCGCTTGCTTAACCCCATAAAGTTGCAGGGATCTACAGCTTTGTCTGTGGAGATGAGAACAAATGTTTCTACCCCCTGTTCCTCCGCTAGCTGTACCAGATGAGCTGAAGCCAAACTATTGTTTTCCAGAGCTTCAGTGGGGTTGTGCTGCATTAAAGGAACATGTTTGTGAGCAGCAGCGTGGAAGATAATTTGGGGTTGCCAGGTTTTGAGGATTTGCTGAATACGAGTCTGATGTCGGATGTCAGCAATAATGGAGGTGACATTAAGGTGGGGAAAATCTCGGCGTAATTCTTGTTCAATAAGAAAGATACTGTTTTCCCCTCGTCCCAGGAGAAGAAGTTGTTTGGGTTTTAGGCGTGCTAGCTGGCGGCAAATTTCTGAGCCGATGCTACCTCCAGCTCCAGTGACTAAAACTGTGCTACTTTGAATTTGCGATCGCGCGGCGGGAAATTGGGAATTATATTCACTACATAAGTCAAGGCGCACTTCTGGACGTCCCAAGATATCCTGGATTTGGATTTCCCTAGCTTGAGGAGTCAAAGAGCGATCGCGTAAAATTTCTGCTTGTCCTGGTAGTACTTTAAGTGTGAGAGAAGTGCCACGGGCAAGATTGACTAATTTGCGAATTTTTGCTGCCCTAGCAGAAGGCATGGAAATCAGTACTTCATCAGCGTTGAGGTTTTGGGCTATTTCTACTATCTGATCACAATACCCAAGAACAGTTACTCCTTCCACTTTCCGCCCAATTTTGCTTTTGTCATCATCTACGAAGCCGACAATTTCCAGATTCAGTTGGGGATTTTGCCGCACTTCCTGAACAATCTGGGAACCTGCTCTGCCTGCTCCTACCAGCAGCACCCGCTGTTGCTCTTGGGATTGGGGTCTTTTTAGTAGGATAGCTCGCAAAGAGTTATCTCTTAATCGACGATGGACTAACCAGCGACGAGTGTAGCGTAGGGCAATCATTCCCATCAAAGCAAAGCTCCAGTCTATGACAGCAACCCCCAGAGGAACTCCTTGGAAGGACATAAAGCGGGGAATAATCAGGCGGGTGGTAACTAAAACTAGAAAAGAATAAAAAGTAACTGCATTGAATAGGGTGGTGACATCTTTAATGCCAAACAGTCGCCAGACTTGTTTATATACACCAAAACTAGTTTGGATAATGAGACGTCCAGGAATTGCTAGCAAGGGCAGTATCCAAACCATAGTTTGGTAACTAGTGGGAATATTTCCTTCAAAGCGAACCACAAAGGCAAGGTTGCAAGCAAACCAGACAATAAAACTATCCAGGCTCAGTTGTCCGAGTCGATATACAGAAGGAAAGAGTACCCACTTGGGCATAAGAATGATCCTCACAACATATTGGCCGCAATTTTTAAGGATACCCTTGCTTAGACGTCTAGGCTACTATTAGGTTTCTCTTGGGATAGTTCTTCCCTCAAATGTGGGATTTGATTGCGGATGATGGCAGCTAAGACGGCAACCATAAAACCAGCAAGGATGGCAAATACTGCTACTTGAAGGATAGAGGAGCTTGAGGTTGTCTGCGGCACATCAGATTGGCTAACAATCTGCACAGAAACTACTTGGGAGGCAAACTCGGTAGGGTTTTCCAGAGCTTTTTCTAGATACTGTTTGTTAAATTCCAGAGCGCTAATCTCAGTAATTTGCTTGGAGCGCTGTGATTCGAGTGTAGACATTCTTGGATCTGGAAATTCAGTTGGCGCTCTCTTGGGCACTTGAGCAATTTGTTGTTCGAGCTGGGCTAGGATCTTTTTGTTTCTTCTGGTCTGGATTTCTACAACGTTTAAGGTAGCCTTTAGGGTTTGACTAAAAATAGCACCAAAATCTTTTTCCAGTTGATTCAATATTTTTGTGCTAACACTGGTCAAAGTATTTGCCTCTGGCAACTCTAGTGTTAGACTAATTTGTTGGGTACTAGGGGTATATTGAGGTTCGTCAGTAATCTCCTCTAGTTTGGGGTTGTGCAATAATTCAGCAGCTAAAGCACCAACTTGATTAGGAGTCATTTTAGGAAAGGTTGATACTGGGACTGAATTGAGTTGAACTGACAAAGTTAGCTCTTGTTGATATTGAGTAGTTTGCTTGGGCTTAAGTAACGTTAACTTGAGGATAATGACAATCGCCGAGAATCCTAACGTTGTTAGAACCAGAAACTTCCAGTTGTGGCTGAAAAATCGGATGATATCAACTAAAGAAATTTCATCGTCGTTCTCCGGTTTACTTGATTGAGTTTGTTGCATAAATTGATGTCTACTCCTTACATTAGTATTTGAGTTAAGCTCAACTAACCATGAAGAGATTCTACACATGACCTTCGTTAAGGGTCTAGCAGAGCAAAAAATTATTGAGACAGGGGACGGGGAGTCTATGTGTAGCAGGATTTAATGAAATGGAACTATGAGAACTCAGATTGGCGCTTACTGAGTACTAGATGTATTTTCAGAGTGAGACAATTTTGTTGAAAATGGTCAACTTAACTATTCCCAACGCTTTTAAAGTAACTCACGAACAATTTCAACAGTTGGCTAGGGTTAACCGAGATTGGCGGTTGGAAAGAACAGCTACCGGAGAATTAATCTCTATGCCACCTACAGGAAGCATCACTAGCAATCGTAATTTGGATATTGAAGGACAGTTATGGTTGTGGAATCGCCAGACTAAGTTAGGTCAGGCGTTTAACTCTTCTGGAGGATTTCATCTACCTAATGGTGCAGATAGATCTCCCGATGCGGCTTGGGTGATTCAGGAAAGATGGGACTCTCTGACACCAGAGCAACAAGAAGGCTTCGCGCCTATCTGTCCCGATTTTGTGGTGGAGTTACGTTCTCCCTCGGATAATCTCAGACCTCTAGAGGAAAAAATGCAGGAATATCTTGACAATGGAACCCGTTTAGGGTTCCTCATTGACCGGAAGAATAAGCAAGTAAAAATCTATAAGCCTAATACAGAGGTGAAACTATTGCAGTGTCCGACTAGCTTGTCAGGAGAGGAAATTTTGCCCGGTTTTGTTTTAGATTTGACCGAGGTGTGGAGATGAAAGAGGCGATTATGCTATATCCTACACTAAAGTAAAATTAATCATTCAGTTCCAGAAGTGGGCTTCGATGGTCTTAATGATCTCAGTCTCTTCAGCGCAACCTTCTTGCTTTAATGCTCGTCTATGTGTAATTAAGGCGTTGTTTCGGAGGCCAAAGTGCAGAAAAGGTGTGCCCGAAATCGAAAACGCTCAAAACGGCGAGGGATTTATTGCCCAGAGCATGGCTGTTATTTGGACAGTGTTAGCCAAAAGTATCGTCTATATACGGAGTCAGCGGAAACTCTACGCTTACGGGGAATGAGTCGTTTATCAGCATTGATGTTGGTGGCGAGTAAGACAGCGGTTACCCTAGAGGGAGAGTGGCTCGAGGGGTTTTGGTGTGACCAATGTCAGCAAACACGCTGGTATCATGTAAGCAAGATAGGCGATCGCGAATATCAAATTCAGCCAGCTCCGCGAGAGTTATGGAGTCAAGCTAGTGGTGTAACTAATCTTGATGGAAATCCTTCAGTAGGGGAATTTACTCGCCGCCAAGCACGCTCAAGGTCAAGTTTACGGGATTTTCGATTCATAGGGTGAGGGATTTACAAAAAATAAAACATCCCATAAGAGAAAATTATTATTACTTTTAACTTGTGGTTAAACTTCATAGAATTTTGAATGACTAAATGTAGAAGCTATCGTCAACTTATCAATAAACTCAAAGGAAGAAATCTTAGTGCAGTCTTAATTAGTGGTGCTGGTATATCTTTCCTCGTTAGGATAGGAGGAACTGGAATTGTTTTTTTAAGTGAACTTTTTTTAGCCCAAGTCATGGGGAAAAATTATTATGGCATTTATACTTATGTATTTAGTTGGCTAAATGTACTATTACTTCTATCTAAAATGGGTTTTGATAGTCTTTTAGTTAAATGTGTTGCGATTTATCAAGCTCAAAAAGAATGGGGTAAGCTTAGAGGTTTACTTAAAATTAGTCATATATTTGTATTTTTTAGTGGTATATTTATTGCCACTGTAACTTTAATCATTTTTAAAGTTATAACTTTGAGAGCTTCTGTTAGTGCAGAATTAGTAACAACTTTTTGGTTGGCTTGTCTAGTTTTACCTTTGTTGACAATAGTCCAGATACAAAGAGCTACTTTTCAAGGTCTAAAAAATATAGTTTTGACTGAATTTCCAATCTACATTTTTCAACCCATACTTTTAATTATTTTCATTATTAGTGCACAAAAGATTTTTGAAAAATCTATAGATAGCAAGACTGTAATGGGCTTGCAATTTATTGCAGTAGTTGTTGTTTTTTTATTTAATTCATTTTATCTTAGACGTTTTTTGCCATTAGAAATAAAGAATGAAGCGAATCAATTCTTATATAAAGAATGGATTGAATCATCTTTTTATTTCCTATTTTTGTCCGGCATGTATGTCATCTTAAATCAGACTGATAAAATTATGATTGGTGGGATGATTGGCACAACAGAATCAGGAATTTATTCAGTAGCTTCTCGTGCAACAATGTTAATAACTCTTGGTTTAACAGCTGTTAATATGATTTTTGCTCCCATGATTTCTGAATTATATGCTAATGGTAAAATTGTCGAATTACAAAATATAGCAACAATAGCTGCTCGTGGTATTTTTGCTTATTCTATATCAGTAGGTTGTGCCTTTATTTTACTAGGAGATCGCATACTTGGACTATTTGGAAGTGGATTTACAGAAGGGTATTCAGTTTTACTTATTTTAACTGTAGGAAGCCTTGTGAATGCTTTAGCAGGATCTGTGAATTTATTGATGATGATGACAGGACACCAAAAGCAAGTTTCTACGGTAGTAGCTAGTAGTGCACTGCTAAATATCATCTTGAATGCTGCCTTGATTCCTGTATTTGATATTAATGGTGCAGCTATAGCTACAACAACTACAATGGCTATATGGAATATAATCTTACTTATCTATGTCAGGAAATATTTAAATATTAACCCAACAATTATTTAATGCCATTCAGATGCAAGACAACTTAATAAAAACTGTTTATTTCCTGTGGCTAGGTTTGTGCTTATCATTAACCATAGCCACACAAAGTCGAATAGAAATTTTTTCTTTATCTATGGGCTATGGAGAAATTTCTTTGATAAGTTGGTTAACCATATGCCTAGTTACTATTTTAATCAAAAAGAAAATAGTTGTTTATTCTTTGAATAAAAAGCTTTTTGTTTTCTGGTTAGTGTCATTTTGTTTATTGTTATTAGGATGTTTATATAGATTAATTTTAGGTGTAAATAGTCAATTTTTCTACCATAATCTCATTGCTTTATTTTTTGTATCTTGTTTTTCATTTTTACTTTTCTCCTTTCATCGTCAAAAGCAAGAAATTGTTCTCATAAGTAAAAATATTATCGTTATTAGTACCTTCATACACCTAATTTTGTTAATTTGGAGTATTTATAATCCTGAAATAATTGGGATTGATTTGTGGAGAGAAAATCAAAGATATCAAAGTCTTGCTAGCAATCCTAATCAATTAGCATTGTTTTTTACCACTACCCCATATTTTTGTTGGCATTTTTATAAACAAACCCACAGGCATATATGGTTAATATTGATTACTATCAATTTAGTATTAGGTTTTTTGACCAAAAGTGATTCTTTATTACTTGGTTGGTTGATTGGATTATTTGTTTTTATTTTAGCACATATTTCTTACATAAAATCTTTAGCAAAGAAAATTATAATTTATTTTTTTATCTTATCTAGTTTAGTTCTATCTTCACCTTTATTAATCACAAAAATAGCGGCTAGTTTAGCTGAATTATTTAACAAGGAAGGTCAACAAGGTTCAGCAAGAATCGCTTTTTGGACAAATGGCATCTACCCTATAAAACAATCATTATTATTTGGCTGGGGTCCTGGTGCCTATTCAGGTTTGTCCGAATCCTTTTCCAATGGAGAAGCACACAATACAATTATTGACTGGGGTACACAAACAGGAATTTTAGGAATTATCATTTACGTTCTTTTTTTATTATGGATATGTTCTTTTCCTCTTAAAAGTAAGAAAACAGAAATACTGGCAGCTTTTACCTCAATATTTATTTTTTCTTTATTTCATTATACACTTCGTCATCCTATTTTCTGGTTTTGGATGATCTCAATCATATTTTTGAGTATATAAGTATGTTAATATTCTTTTGTATTTAAGTTAAATCCCCAAATATTCAAATCATGAAAACTGATGAAAATCATCAAAACATTTCTATTGTCTATATAGCTGGTTATGGTCGTAGTGGCTCTACATTACTGGATACTATACTAGGAAATCATCCCAAAATTTTTGGTGGGGGTGAATTGACAAATTTATTTGGAGAGTTAATAGATAACAATAAATGCTCATGTCAGAAAAACTATTATGAGTGTGATTTTTGGACACAAGTTTTACATAATAATAAGCAATTTTCTTCAAAAGAAAACCAAAAAAAAGCAAAGCAAACAACTCTTCAGATGGAATCGTTAACTAATTTCAATCAAAATATAACCGACTATTGTGATTTATGGAGAGAATTATTAAAATCTATATCTGAAATTAGTGGCAAAAAAATCATCGTTGATTCTTCTAAAACAAATAGGAAAACTTGGAATAGAATTTTTCTTTTTGGTAAATGTGGTTTCAATCTGAAAATTATTCATCTTGTTAGAGATCCAAGAGCAGTCATGTGGTCTGTAATTAGAGGATGTAATAAACGCATGGAAGCTGGAGCCAGAAGTACAAAATACCCTGGCGGTATGACAAGAGGTATTCTTGGATGGATTGTTTCTAATATGAGTGTTGAATTCATGAAATATGCTTTCCCTTCTTTAGATATTCTTTTAGTTAAATATGAAGATTTTGTTGTTGATCCTCAAAATGAACTCAAAAAAATAGGACTTTTTTTAAATGTCAATATGGAATGCTTGTGTAAATATATTGAATTTGATTTACCATTTGAATCAGGTCATGGAGTATCTGGAAATAGAATGCGTAGAAAGACGATAATTCGTTTAAAGAAAGATGCTGAGTGGATTGATCATTTACCTAAATATCTGAAAACTTTAGCTCTTATAAGTTATCCTTTAATGAAAAAATATGGCTATTAACTAGCAAATAATTACGCTTTAACAGTGGTTAAAAATATAGTTTTATAATTACTATGTGTGGAATCACAGGCTGTTGGCATGGTGATCAAAAAATTGGTGAAAAACTGGAAGTGATTGTCCAGCAAATGTCTGATACCCTCATCCAACGTGGTCCAGACAGTCAAGGTATCTGGGTTGATCCAGAAGCCAGTATAGCACTGGGACATCGACGCTTGGCAATCATTGATCTTTCCCTCGAAGGTCATCAACCAATGTACTCCGCTAATGGTCGCTACGTCCTAGTCTTCAATGGTGAAATTTATAACTTTCAAGATCTCCGTCAACAACTGCTCACTCTCAATTACTCATTTCGTGGTCATTCTGATACTGAAGTAATGTTAGCCGCCTTCTGTCAGTGGGATATTGAAGTTGCCGTACAAAAATTTGTTGGCATGTTCGCTTTTGCCCTCTGGGATAGACAGGAGCGAATTTTATATTTGGGGCGTGATAGATTAGGAGAAAAACCCCTTTATTATGGCTGGATAGGCAATACTTTCCTATTTGGTTCAGAACTTAAGGCATTAAAAGTTCATCCTCATTGGCAAAATGAAATTGATCGCCATGTCCTCACTTTGCTACTGCGTCACAGCTACATTCCTTATCCCTACTCTATCTATAAAGGTATCTACAAACTACCTCCAGGAACAATCATAACCATTGACAAAGCAAACCCTAACTCACACCCTGAACCTCAACCCTACTGGTCAATGAAATCAACGGTTAAATGGGGTCAAGCCAATCTATTTGTTGGCAATGAAGTTGATGCCATTGATAAACTTGAGCACCTTCTTCGAGATACCATTAGTCAACAAATGATTGCGGATGTTCCCTTAGGAGCTTTCCTCTCTGGCGGTGTTGATTCATCAACCGTTGTCGCTTTGATGCAAAGTCAAAGTAACCGACCTATAAAAACTTTTACCATCGGCTTTCAAGAAGCTTATTATAATGAAGCTCATGATGCCAAGGCAGTTGCACAACATTTGGGAACTGACCATACAGAAATCTATGTAACACCAGATGAAACACTTAAAGTTATCTCCCAACTGCCCAGGCTATATGATGAACCTTTTTCTGATTCCTCCCAAATTCCTACCTTTCTCATCTCACAACTCGCACGGCAGCAAGTTACAGTTAGTCTTTCTGGGGATGGTGGAGATGAACTGTTTGGCGGCTATAACCGCTACTTGTGGGCAGATCGGATTTGGAAGCAGGTTGGCTGGCTACCCCAAGGCTTGAGAAAGGTGATTGCCCACGCTATTACAACCCATTCCCCAGAAGTCTGGAACCAAACCTTTCAACGACTCACCCCCTTCCTTCCCAAAACCTTACAACAGCGTTTTCCTGGTGATAAACTACATAAACTTGCTACAGCCTTACCTGTCGCTAGTCCAGAAACCCTATACACAACCCTCGTTTCTCACTGGCAAGACCCCACTTCCGTTGTGATTGGCACATCCGAGCCACTAACTGCGCTTACAGCTCCCACAGACTCTACTAACACTGCTAATTTTACCCAATGGATGATGTACCTTGATGCCATAACTTATCTACCAGGCGATATTCTCACAAAGGTGGATCGTGCGGCGATGGGAGTAGGTTTAGAAACCCGTATCCCATTCCTAGATCATCGTATTGTGGAATTTGCTAACTCTCTTCCCCTCAATTTAAAAATTCGCAAGGGTCAAGGGAAATGGCTACTACGTCAGGTACTCTATCAATATGTCCCTCCCCACTTAATCGAGCGTCCTAAAATGGGTTTTGGAATTCCCATTGATCACTGGTTGCGCCATCAACTTAGGGATTGGGTAGAAGAGCTCCTAAATGAAAAACGTCTACATCAAGAAGGATTTTTTCATCCCCAACCAATTCGTGAAAAGTGGCAAGAGCATCTGTCTGGAAAACGTAATTGGCAGCATCATCTCTGGGATGTGTTGGTATTTCAATCGTGGTTAGAGGCACAATAGTTTTTCCATGAGCGATCACATTGCAGTTATTGGTTATTGTCAGTCGGATAAAGCTCATTTATACATAACCATCACCAAACCCCTTACCTTAAAGGAATGAATAAAGGTTTAACAATTATTATTCCTGCTTTCAATGAAGCTCAGGCTATTAGTTCAGTAATTGAGAAAGTTCAAATTACTTGTTCAGATATCATAACTGAAATCATTGTGATAGATGATGGTTCCAGTGATGAAACCTCATTTTTGTCTCAACAGACAGGAGCAAAAGTTTTAATTCATAAACAAAATAGAGGTTATGGAGCTTCCTTGAAAACAGGTATTCGTCATGCTAAAACAGATTTCGTTTTGACTATGGATGCAGATGGTCAGCATCGGGCAGAAGATCTTCGATATTTGTGGGAAATAGCAGACAGCCACGATATGGTGGTAGGACAAAGAACCAAATTAATCCACAGCTCCTTGTGGCGCATGCCAGGCAAGTTATTGCTGGGAATGATGGCAAATTATCTAACACAACGTAGAATACCAGATTTGAATTCAGGATTGCGTATTATTCGTAGAGAAGTAGCACTACGATATTTACACCTGTGTCCTGCGGGTTTTTCCTTTTCTACCACTATTACAATGGCTTTGCTCAGTAGGGGTTATAGTGTAGCTTATCTACCAATCCAAGTAGAAAAGCGGGTGGGAAAAAGTACTGTATCGCTCAAAACTGGCTTGAATACTATCATTTTGATTTTGCGAATTGCTGCTCTGTTTAATCCTTTACGAGTATTCTTGCCCTTGAGTATTTTGATCGGAGGGATTGGTTTAGCTTGGGGAATTCCCTATGCTCTTGTGGGAAGAGGTGTTAGCGTGGGAACAATGCTAGCAATGGTAACCGCAATTCTTCTCTTTGGGCTGGGTATCCTCTGCGATCAAATTTCCCAATTACGTCTGGAGCGTTTTGAGTAATGTGTGGTATTGCTGGTTGCATACATTTTGATGGTACGCCAGCCCAGGCAGAAGTTATCAAGCGCATGACCGATATGATTGCCCATCGAGGACCAGATGGAGAGGGATTTTATCTTTCTGGTTCGGTGGGTTTAGGACATCGCAGACTGGCAATTATCGATATCTCAACTGCTGGCAAGCAACCTCTATCTAATGAGGATGAAACAGTTTGGGTTACATTTAATGGAGAAATCTATAACTTCCTAGAGATTCGCCAAGATCTCCTGAAGCTAGGGCATAAGTTTCGGTCGCAAACAGATACAGAGGTAATTGTTCATGCCTATGAAGAGTGGGGGACAAAGTGCTTGCATCGCTTCAACGGTATGTTTGCCTTTGTTTTATGGGATGAGCGAAAAGGTTGCTTGTGGTTGGTAAGGGATCGTTTGGGTATTAAGCCTCTTTTTTACACTTATTCATCCCAAGGTTTGGTTTTTGGCTCAGAGATTAAAGCAATTCTCTGCCATCCTCAACTAGAGAGGAAAATCGACTATGAAGCCCTCACTTATTACCTAGCTTTAAACTATACACCAGCTCCTTACACACTTTTTGCTGGCATTCGTCAATTATTACCTGGACATTATTTAATAGTAGATGCTGCTGGTTCGTTACAGGAAGTAGAGTATTGGGAACTTACCTACTCAGAAGAAGGTAAGGGTAATGAAAAATACTATTTAGAAGAGTTTAATTCCCTGCTAGCAGATGCCATCAACCTACGCCTAGTTAGTGACGTACCCTTTGGTGCCTTTTTGAGTGGTGGCTTGGACTCTAGTAGCATTGCTTACTGGATGTCTCGTCAGATGAGCGAACCTGTCAAAACTTTTTCTATCGGCTTTAATGAATCTTCCTTTAACGAACTAGGCTATGCTCGTCAAGTAGCCCAAACTATTCAAGCTGAACATTACGAGCAGATAGTTAAGGCTGATGCTGCCCAGATTTTACCTCAACTTGTTTGGCACGCAGAAGAACCAACTGCTGATTCCTCCATGGTAGCAGTTTACTACCTAGCCCAGATGGCAAGGCAACAGGTGACAATGGTACTTGCTGGTGATGGTGCTGATGAGATTTTGGCTGGTTATGAAACTTACCAAGCCTATTATTTGCATCGGCTCTACCAGTTTATACCAGCTTGGTTACGTAAAAAGGCGATCGCACCTCTGATTAATAACCTACCTGTTTCTGATGCCAAGGTAAGCTGGGATTTCAAACTTAAGCGCTTTGTGGCTGGAGGTGAGTTATCTTCAGAAGATGCTCATGCTTCATGGCGTATGATTTTTGATGCAGATGCTAGAGCAGAATTACTCTCTCCAGTTTCTCACTTATATCAGGTTAATGCTGATGTGTTTGAACTGTATCGTGCTAAATTTGCTCAAACTAATGCTCGTCATCCTCTCAATCGAATGTTGTATGTGGATACACGATTTTACTTACCGAATGATATGCTCGTTAAGGTAGATAGAATGACGATGACTCATGGATTAGAAACAAGAGAACCATATTTAGATCATCGTTTAGTTGAATTTGCTGCTTCTGTACCTCCTAAATTAAAACTAAAAAACTTGCGGCATAAAAAATATCTGCTAAAATCATCATTTAAGGGGAAATTACCTAAACAAGTATTATGGAGAAAAAAACAAGGCTTTAATGTGCCTAATTCACGCTGGATAAAGCAAGAGCTTAAATTTTTTGTTACTGATAACTTATTGTCTAAATCATTTATAGATATAGGTTTGTTCAATTTTCAAGCTATAGAAAAATTGTTAGAAGTTCATTTTAATGGTAATGCTGATAATAGTCATCAAATTTGGTGCCTCTTAACATTATCTTTGTGGCTACAGCGCTTTTTTTAAAATTATTTAATAATATTTTATTTAATCTTTTCAAAAATAAAAAAAATAAATTATGAAAAATAAACAACAACAGACAATAGCTGATTTTGGTAAACAATGGAAAAAATATAAAAAAAACCAGGGCTATTATGGTTCCGTGGATTTATTATCAGATATATTTTCTTCACTGCTAAATGTCAATGAACTGCACGGTGCTAAAGTAGCAGAAGTTGGAAGTGGAACAGGAAGAATTGTCAATATGCTCTTAGCATCTGGTGTTGCTCATGTAACAGCAATAGAACCATCAGAAGCTTATGAAGTTTTAGTGAAAAATACTGATAATACAGATAATCGAGTTACTTGTTTGCAGATAACTGGAGAACAGCTGCCTTTAAGAAACTTTGATTATGTATTCTCAATTGGAGTTTTACATCATATTGAAGATCCGTTTCCATGTGTTAAAACTGTTTTTTCTAGTTTAAAACCTAGTGGACGTTTTTTAATCTGGTTATATGGCAAAGAAGGAAATACTTTATATTTATCAATAATTAATTTATTGCGTTTTGGAACTACGATGATACCAGATTCTTTATTAGATGTTTTAGTAATAGTAATAGATTTTTTTCTGATTATTTATATAAAACTTTCACAACTATTTCCTTTAGCACTTTCCCAATATATAAATGAAGTTTTAAGCAAACTAAACAAAAAAAATCGTAGATTAGTTATCTTCGATCAATTAAATCCAGCTTATGCTAAATATTATAGTCGTCAAGAAGCTATAGATTTAATGAAGTCAGGAGGTTTTGTCAATATTCAAGCGTATCACCGGCATGGCTATAGTTGGACAGTTATTGGTACTAAACCATAATGAATTTTTAAATATTGCTATCAAATAAGTTTGTAAGGATAAAATTAAATGACAAATCTTCAAAGACAAAAAGAATTCTTTGAAAAAGAACAAGATTTTAGAAATTATGATCATCCAATAGTTGCCACTTTTGCTAGACAAAGAATAGAGTATATCAATAACTTTTTGCCTTTAAAGAATATTAAAAATGCTTTAGATGTGGGCTGTGGTAGCGGATTTTCTACTTACTATATGCACAAGTACATTTCTAATATATGGGCAGTTGATCAATCCCCTCGTATGTTAGAAGACCATCCTTTGAAAAACACAGAAAAACTTAAACTTGGAGATGCTCTTAATCTTCCCTTTCCCAAAAATAGCTTTGACTTAGTATATGCTTGGGAAGTATTACACCATATACCTGAACCCAGTTTAGCAATTGCTGAAATGGCTCGTGTCAGTTGTAAATATGTATTAGTAGCTGAACCTAATCCTCTTAATTTAGCTCAATTTCTGTTTGCTTTAGTAGATCAAGAGCATCGTTGGGTGTTACGCTACAGATTGCCCTATATGTTAAACCTGTTTGAAACAGTAGGATTAAAAGTTGAATATTCAAGTTCTGGTGGATGGATATTTCCCAATAAAACACCGGCATTAATACTACCTTTACTAAAAAAGCTTCCTTATCAGTCTCCAATTGGAATTTCTAATTGGGTCTTAGGTATTAAAAATTAGTTTCAAAAAAACCTAATTAAACATTATGAATGACAAGTCTTTACTACAAAGCACATGGGATTTCTTGGGAATACCATTTCGTCTAGTATTGTTCGATCAAAATTGGCTACCTTGGTTTAGGTGGACAACCTTAGAAGAAGAGAGGTTAAATAATGTTTTACCTTATATTCAAGGAGAACTATTAGATATCGGTGCTGGAACGAATAATTTAGTCAAACTTTATGGTCAAGGAGTTGGTGTTGATATATTTGATTGGAGAGGAGGAGTAATGGTTGTAGAAGATACCTCGAATCTTCCTTTTAAGGATAAGTCTTTTGATACCATAACTTTTATTGCCTGCCTGAATCATATTCCTTATAGAGCTAAAGCTATTAGTGAAGCCAAAAGACTTCTTAAAAACGATGGTCAATTAATTGTTACAATGATCAATCCTATTTTAGGAGATATTGGTCACGCTATATGGTGGTATGGAGAAGATAGGCATAGAGGTGGTATGGAAGAAGGAGAAGTTGGTGGATTGTGGAAGTCTGATATCGTTCAAATGTGTGAACAAGTAGGACTTAAATTACAGCTTCATAAACGTTTTGTTTATGGGATGAACAATTTATATATTTTCAACTATCAAAATGCAAAATAAATTATTTATACAAACAAAAAATAATGAAAAATTACATTAATCAATTTCAAAAAAAAATAGAGTTATATGATATTTTTATTATTGGTGCATTTTTGATTTTTGCCATTATATACTTTTTAGGAGTGTGGCAAGGTGCATATCCTTTTGTCTTTTTAACTTCTGATGCCGCTAATATAGCAAATTTTGCAGTAGGATGGGATCATTATCAGGATTTACTTAGTAATGATCCAGTTATAAGTAATCCCGACAATTATCGATTTTACGCAACTATACATATTCCTCTTATTAGATTTTTAAGCAAAATAACTGGCGATTATGGCTCAGCTTTTATCTCCCTTTTAATACCCCATATTTTTTTGCAATCTCTTGGTTTTTACTTATTAGGTTGTGTTATTTTTAAAAGTAGATACTGGGCAACTCTTTTAGCAATTATTAATTTAATTACTATTAGGACACAAATAGGCGCAGATTTTTGGGGAATTTTTATTGATTCTATACCAAGATTTTCCTTTCAGGCTCTTCTACCCTTTCTACTAGCTGCTATTTTATATTGGGGAGAAAATCCTAAAAATTGGTGGTGGTTGATGGTTGTTAATGGATTACTAATATATTTTCATCCAGTTAGTGCTCCTGCTTGGGGTTTATCTATTTGGATAGGACTATGGGGATTTCAAAAATCTTTTAAACAAACAAAAACAAGACTAGTATTTTTATTTAAAAGTGGAATTGTTTATATCGCAACAATATTGCCTTGGACTATTAATTATCTAAGTAATCATGAACATGGCAAAACAGAAAACTATGAGCAGATTTATAATGCTGCTTCAGTTCGTTTGAATAGTGATTTTCTAGATTTAAGTGGATTAAAAGACTTTTTAAGTAATATATTAAGTTATCATTCATTATATCTTTTGCCATTATCTATTATAAGTTTGATTACTATAGTTTTTATTAAAAATAAAAATAAAAAAAAGTTGACTTTTATTTGGATAGTTATGTTATGGTTATTTGGATTAATATTATCTTCAGCAATTATTCCAATTATTCAGTTGTATATTGAACGAAACAACCAACTTATTCCAGTTCAAGTTGATTTAATTAGAAATCTCCGTTATACAATCCCATTAATGCTATTGATAGTTTTATGGTCTTTATCTGAAATAAGCATAAGCTTAAAAAATCAAATAAATAGATATAAATTTTTATCTGTTGTAGGACTTATTTTCACAGGCATATGGATTATTTTAAACACTCAGATATTTAATATCAGTAACTATATTTTTAGCATAGAAAAACCAATTAATTATACATTTTCATGTTGGCTATCTCAAAAATATGTATGCTTATCAAAAGAAAAAAAATATCCAGAAGTATTAGACGGGTTAAAGCAGGTAAAGGAACTTGTTCCTGCTAAAAGTAGAATTCTACCTTTAGGTTCCCAAGCACAAAGATACTCTCTAGCAATGAGATATTACGCCATTCGACCTGTTTCATACTCTTTTAAAGATGGTAATATTCTGTTTTATGCGAACCATACAGGGTTTCTTGAATGGTATAAAATTCATCAAGAATATACAGCTATAGAAAAACAATATAAACAAATACAAAATAATCAATCTTTAAGTTATGATTATAAAATTTTAGCTGATAGAATAAAGAATTTAAGTAAAAATTTAGACACTGAATACATAGTTCAATCAGATTGGATTTTCAATCCTAAGATTGCAAAATACCTTGATGCAAAACTACTTTATAAAAATAGCTTATTTTATATTTGGAAACTTGAACAGAAAATATGAGCAATCACATTGCAGTTATTGGTTTGGGTTATGTTGGGCTTCCTGTCGCATTAGCATTAGCCAACAAGTTTCAGGGTACTGTTGGCTTTGACATCAGTAACGAACGAATCAGTGAACTGCAGAAAGGATGCGATCGCACTGGAGAAATAACAACTCAAATACTACAAAATACTACTATCAAATTTACATCAGATGTGAATGATTTATCTGCAATTAACTTCTTTATTATTGCAGTTCCTACTCCAATTGATAGTAATTCTCGTCCCGATTTCAACCCTCTGCTTAAAGCTTCTGAGTTAGTCGCAAAAGTTCTTAAAACTGGTTCAGTTGTCGTCTATGAGTCTACAGTTTACCCAGGGGTGACAGAGGAAATCTGTGGTTGTCTTCTAGCTCAAGTCTCTGGCTTAGAGCAAGGAGTCGATTTTAAACTCGGCTACTCTCCTGAACGTATTAACCCTGGTGACAAAGCTCACAGGCTAGAAAAAATTGTCAAAGTAGTTTCAGGGGAAGACGCTGAAACCTTGGAAAGGGTAGCAGGGGTTTATGAAGCGATTATTGAAGCAGGGGTTTATCGTGCTCCCTCAATCAAAGTCGCTGAAACTGCCAAAGTAATCGAGAATACCCAACGTGACCTTAATATTGCACTAATGAATGAAATAGCTTTGATTTGCGATCGCCTCAATATCCGTACTCACGATGTACTTAAAGCTGCTCAAACCAAGTGGAACTTTTTACCCTTTACCCCTGGACTAGTCGGTGGTCATTGTATTGGGGTAGATCCCTACTACCTGACTACCAAAGCGGAGGAGCTTGGCTACCATCCCCAAGTAATTTTAGCAGGGCGAAGAATTAATGACAGTATGGGTACTTATTTAGCCCAGAGACTTGTTAAACTGCTCGTAAAGGCTAATGTACCAATACAAGATGCACGAGTAGGAATTTTAGGTTTAACCTTTAAAGAAAATGTGCCTGATCTCAGAAATAGCCGCGTTCCTGATATTGTTGAGGAGTTAGAGCAATTTGGGATCAACCCCCTGATTCACGATCCCTTAGCCAATGCTCAAACAGCAGAGCATGAATACGGTATTCAATTAGTCGAATGGCAAGATTTATCTAATTTAGACGGATTAATTTTTGCTGTGAGCCATCAGTTTTATCTTGATTTACCCCAAAAACAACTTCTGGCGTGTTTGCACTCGCCCGCTGTGTTAATGGATGTTAAATCAGTCCTTGCTCCTGCTACACTACCCCAAGACATATATTACTGGAGCTTATAAGGAATTAACGTGGTCAAAGTTTTAGTCACTGGTGCGGCAGGTTTTATCGGCTTTCACCTCAGCCAACGCTTGTTGAATCGAGGTGATGAAGTTGTGGGACTCGACAATCTAAACAACTACTACGATGTCTCTCTCAAACAGGCTCGATTAGCTCAACTGGAAACACAAGTAAATTTTAACTTTTATCAGCTAGACTTAGCAGATACACAAGGAATAAAACAGCTCTTTGCCGAACATCAATTTGACACTGTGGTTAACCTAGCTGCTCAAGCTGGTGTTCGCTATTCCCTCGAAAACCCCCACGCTTACGTTAACAGTAACCTCGTCGGTTTTATTAATATCTTAGAAGGATGTCGCCATTCACAAGTCAAACATCTTGTCTTTGCTTCTTCTAGTTCAGTCTATGGTGCAAATACTAAAATTCCCTTTTCTGTCCATGATAATGTCGATCACCCCATTAGCCTCTACGCTGCTAGCAAAAAAGCCAATGAATTAATGGCTCATACCTATAGCCATTTATATCAAATATCCACTACAGGACTTCGCTTTTTTAGCGTTTATGGTCCCTGGGGACGTCCTGATATGGCCATGTTTATCTTCACCAAGGCAATTTTAGAGGGTAAACCAATCAATATCTTTAATTACGGTAAGATGCGCCGTGACTTTACTTATATCGATGACATTATCGAAGGAGTAGTGAAAGTAATTGACAAAATACCTCAGCCCAATCCTCATTGGTCTGGAGAAAATCCTGATCCAGGTACTAGTAATGCTCCCTACAAAATTTACAATATTGGTAACAATCAACCAGTAGAGTTAATGTACTTTATTGAAGTTCTGGAAGATTGTCTAGGTAAAAAAGCAGACAAAAATATGCTGCCCATGCAACCAGGAGATGTTAGCGTAAATTACGCAGACGTAGACGATTTAGTTAGGGATGTAGGTTTTAAACCTAACACTCCTATAGAGCTAGGAATTGAAAAATTTGTCAATTGGTATCGTTCTTATTACAATTATTAAAATCATCAATATTGCTATCTTTGACTTAAATAAACACTAATCTCAATGCCTAAAATTAATCGGGTTGCTGTTATTGGTACGATTTCTTCCTCAATGGTTAGTTTTCGCGGGTCATTATTAGCAGACTTAAACACACACGGCTGTGAGGTTTTTGCTTTTGCAATTGATTATGATACTGATACTGAAGCTAAAATCAAGCAACTCGGTGCACAACCAGTGCTTTACCATTTAGAACGCACTGGAACTAATCCAATCAGCGATCTGTCCTCGACTTTACAACTGATTCGCTTGCTCAAACAATACAAAATTGATACAGTATTCAGCTATTTTATCAAACCAGTCATTTATGCATCACTAGCTGCGAAAATTGCTGGCGTACCCAATCGCTTTGCCCTATTACCTGGCTTAGGCTATGCTTTCACAAAAACGCTGGAAAAGCCAACAACATTAAAACAGCGTGCGGTAGAGATCGTAGTTAGACAGCTACTCAAGTCATCTCTCCAAGAGAACGAGCGAGTTTTTCTTTATAACCCAGATGATATTGAAGAGGTTGTACAATCTAAATTAGTCGAGCAGCAAAAAGTTTGCCGTCTTAATGGCACAGGAATTCAGTTAAAAGATTATCCTTTTGTTGCTCCCTGGAATAGTCCTATAACTTTTCTCCTCGCTGCTCGACTTTTAGTTGAAAAAGGCATTCGTGAGTTCGCCAAAGCAGCAGCAAAAATTAAAACTTTATATCCTAACACTCGCTTTATTTTGTTAGGTAATTTGGATACTAACCCAGGAAGCCTGACAGAAGAACAAATCCAAAGCTGGATTAAAGATGGGATAATAGAGTGGCCTGGTCATGTTCCAGATATCAGACCATGGTTGAAAAAGACTAGTGTTTATGTTTTGCCTTCTTACCGAGAAGGTGTTCCCCGAAGTACCCAAGAAGCACTTGCAATGGGACGAGCAGTGATTACAACCAATGCTCCCGGATGCCGAGAAACTGTTAAGGATGGAGTGAATGGTTACTTAGTACCTGTTCGCAATGCTGACGCTCTCGCTGTGGCAATGACTCAGTTTATCAAACAGCCTACTTTAATAACTAAAATGGGTTGGGAAAGTAGAAAATTAGCAGAAGAAAAATTTGATGTGTGTAAAATTAATGCCAAACTTTTACATGAGATAGGATTGACTTAAATAGAATGAATTTACAAGCTGAATACGAGCTAGACTTCTATGCTTGGGTAACTAAAAATGTGGAATTATTACGAGGAGGTCGTCTGGAAGAAATTGATGTCGAGCATATTGCCGAAGAATTAGAAAGTATGGGTAAACGTGACCTCCGTCAACTTCGCAGCCGATTACAAGTTTTAGTCATGCACCTCCTCAAATGGCAATATCAACCGGAAAAGCAAAGCAAAAGTTGGCTAGCGACGATCGACCATCAAAGAGATGAAATTGAAGCGCTATTGATGGATAGTCCTAGTTTGAGGGGGCAGTTAGAGCCAGGATTAGAGATTATTTACCCGAAAGCGGTGCGGGATGCCTCTAGAGAAACAGATCTTCCGGAAAAAGTATTTCCCTTATCTTGTCCTTTTGAGATAGAAGAGATTTTAGCTCAAAGTTTTCTACCAGATTAAGGCTAATCAATCACCCATCTGTGCTTATCCTTAAAGAAAGAGCTGCAATAGAGCAGCGAGGATGCATCTATGTGGAACACTACCATAGTTATAGACATCTTGGTGATAAGCTAAATACTTTGTTAGAACAAGTGGTTTCACCGAATAATTGAGGTGAATTTGAGGAGTGACAATGCAAGATAACCACAGCAAGTGGCAGCAACTAATTAAGTCAGTAGTAGATCGATTAGTTGCCGCGATCGCTTTGATGGTATTTTCCCCTGTACTGGTACTAATTGCGATCGCGATCTATATCAGTATGGGTAACCCTATTCTATTTACCCAACCCCGCCCCGGTAAAAATAGTTGCATCTTTACCTTCTATAAATTCTGTACTATGACTAATAAGCGGGACGAGAGAGGTAATCTTCTACCAGACGCCAAACGCCTCACCCCCCTTGGTAAATTTCTACGCCAAACTAGCCTAGACGAACTTCCTCAGCTCTGGAACGTTCTCAAAGGAGATATGAGCTTCGTTGGACCTCGTCCTCTTCTAGTAGCATACTTAGATCGTTATACTACCAAACAAGCCCGTCGCCACGAAGTCACACCGGGTATCACTGGGTGTGCGCAAGTTAATGGACGTAACTCCCTCAGCTGGGAACAGAAATTCCAACTCGATGTTTGGTATGTTGATCATTGGAGCCTCTGGCTCGACTGCAAGATTCTCGGCTCTACCTTCCTCAAAGTCTTGCAAAGAGAAGGCATATCCCATCCCAATCATGCAACTATGAACGAGTTTCAAGGTAGCCCTTCTTCTGTAGGGAGTAGGGAGATGGGGAGCTGATGGAGCTATATCTTTTAAGAAACACATTTTGAAACCCTTACGCAGCAATGATTTGGGATTTTCAAGAAAAATGTGTTTCTTCCATCTGTTGCGGATGCGTCGCGTCCGTTGGACGCTCCTTAGCAATTCCCAATTCCCAATTCCCGATTCCCAATTCTAAATTCTAAATTCTTGGACATCTATCTCTACGGTTGTGGTGGACATGGCAAAGTCATTTTCGATATCCTGCATCAGCAGGGGCGAATCGTGACAGCTATAGTTGATGACAATCCTCCCCTAGGAGTCTCCCAAATTCATGGAGTTCCTATCTACCTAACTAAAGAAATCCTGCCGAAAATAGAACCAAAGGATAGTCAGTGGATTGTTGCTATTGGCAATAACCGCATCCGTCAACAAATTGCTGAAAAACTCCAAACTCAAGGACATAGGTTTACTACAGCTATCCACCCTTCAGCTCAAATTGCTCTTGGGGTTGAAATTGCACCGGGTACTGTGGTTATGGCAAATGCAGTAATCAACATTGACACCCGAATCGGCACTCACGTTATCGTCAACACTGGTGCTACGATCGATCACGACTGTCAAATTGGCAATTATTGCCATATTGCACCAGGCTGTTCCCTGTGTGGTCAAGTAACCTTAGGTACAGGGGTATTTTTAGGGGTTGGTAGTTGCGTCTGTCCTTGTTTAGAAATTGGCGAGCAAACAACCTGTGGTGCTGGCTCAGTAGTGATTCGCTCCCTACCTTCCCATTGCTTAGCCTACGGTTGTCCTGCCAAAATAGTCCGGACTAACTAGTACCGCTGCGCGGAATTCAAAATTCTTGCATTCAAAAATTCAAAATGCTTATAGCACCTCACAATGCATGGCTAAACCGATTCTCCTCTCAACTCCTCACCTAGGCGATCGCGAACTAGAATTTGTTCAAGAAGCTTTTGACACTAACTGGATTGCCCCTGTAGGTCCTCACATAGATGCCTTTGAGCAAGAATTCTGTCAAGTTGTTGGCACTCGCCACGCCGCTGCTGTAAGTTCTGGCACAGCAGCCCTTCATCTTGCCCTACGGCTGATTGCTGTGGAAGCTGGAGATGAAGTTTTTTGCTCCACCCTCACCTTTATCGCCACTGCTAACCCTATTATCTACTTAGGGGCAAAACCTGTCTTTATCGACAGCGATCACACCTCTTGGAATATGGATCCTAATTTATTATGGGATACCCTTACTCAACGTGCCAAAATCGGAAAACTTCCTAAAGCAGTTATTCTGGTTCATCTTTACGGACAGAGTGCTGATATTGAACCTATTCTTGAAGCCTGTAATCATTATGAAATAGCTCTGATTGAAGACGCGGCTGAAGCTCTAGGTGCAACTTATAAAGGAGGAGCTCCCGGAACTTTTGGCAAAATTGGTATTTATTCCTTCAACGGTAATAAAATCATCACTACTTCCGGCGGCGGAATGCTCGTTTCAGACGATCAGAGCCTGGTAAAAAAAGCCCGCTTTCTTGCTACCCAAGCCCGCGATCGTGCCCCTCATTATCAACATTCTGAGATTGGTTATAACTACCGTCTTAGTAATATCCTAGCGGGAATAGGTCGGGGACAGTTAAAAGTTTTGAGCGATCGCGTTGCAGCAAGACGGCATAATTTTGCAGTTTATCAAAAAGCGTTAGGCGAATTACCTGGAATTGAGTTTATGCCAGAAGCCCCATTTGGAAAAGCAACACACTGGCTAACTTGCCTAACAGTTGCTCCAAATGAATTTGGAGTTGATCGAGAAACCATTCGCCTGGCTCTTGCCAAAGAACAAATCGAATCTCGCCCAGTTTGGAAACCTCTACACCTTCAACCTGTGTTTGCAGCTTGCGAGTCTATTGGTGGTAGAGTCGCAGAAGATTTATTTGAGAGAGGTTTATGTCTTCCTTCTGGTTCTAACCTCACACCAAACGATATTGATAGGGTAATTGAAGCTATTGAGAACGTTCACGCTAACCTTTAGCAGTTACTTTGTCCTCCTTTATTCTTTAAGTTTTATTACAATTTTACGGATTTTTGTTGAACAATCCCGAAACCCTGGGAGGCTATACAGAAGCAAGATTCAATCCCCGGTTCTTGGAACAAAAAAATCACGACAAAAAGTTAGTCACACGGTTTGAAAATATCACTCATCCGGTTTTATAAGTTTTTTTTGAATAGGGGGTGACATACCCCACCCCTATGGTGCTATATTATGTTAAGTAGATGCACCCTGATAATCAAGAGAGCCACTTCCCGTGACTCTCTATTTTTTTGTCCGTACCTCAGTGGAGCAATTCATCAATTCTTCACCACCACCAGCAGCAAAAACCGATTAAATGGAACTTAATAACCATTGGTGGTAAAAAAATCTAAATAGGGGGTAACATACCCCACCCCTATGGTGCTATATTATGTTAAGTAGATGCACCCTGATAAGCCGGAGAGCCACTTCCCGTGACTCTCTATTTTTTTGTCCGTACCTCAGTGGAGCAATTCATCAATTCTTCACCACCACCAGCAGCAAAAACCGATTAAATGGAACTTAATAACCATTGGTGGTAAAAAAAATCTAAATAGGGGGTGACATACCCCGCCCCTATGGTGCTATATTATGTTAAGTAGATGCACCCTGATAAGCCGGAGAGCCACTTCCCGTGACTCTCTATTTTTTTTGTCCATACCTCAGTGGAGCAATTCATCAATTCTTCACCACCACCAGCAGTGAAAACCGATTAAATGGAACTTAATAACCATTGGTGGTAAAAAAAATCTAAATAGGGGGTGACACACCCCACCCTTATAGTGCTATATTATGTTAAGTAGATGCACCCTGATAAGCCGGAGAGCCACTTCCCGTGACTCTCTATTTTTTTGTCCATACCTCAGTGGAGCAATTCATCAATTCTTCACCACCACCAGCAGCAAAAACCGATTAAATGGAACTTAATAACCATTGGTGGTAAAAAAAATCTAAATAGGGGGTGACATACCCCACCCTTATAGTGCTATATTATGTTAAGTAGATGCACCCTGATAAGCCGGAGAGCCACTTCCCGTGACTCTCTATTTTTTTTGTCCATACCTCAGTGGAGCAATTCATCAATTCTTCACCACCACCAGCAGCAAAAACCGATTAAATGGAACTTAATAACCATTGGTGGTAAAAAAAAATCTGAATAGGGGGTGACATACCCCACCCTTATAGTGCTATATTATGTTAATTAGATGCACCCTGATAAGCCGGAGAGCCACTTCCCGTGACTCTCTATTTTTTTTGTCCATACCTCAGTGGAGCAATTCATTAATTCTTCACCACCACCAGCAGCAAAAACCGATTAAATGGAACTTAATAACCATTGGTGGTAAAAAAAACTGAATAGGGGGTGACATACCCCACCCTTATAGTGCTATATTATGTTAAGTAGATGCACCCTGATAAGCTGGAGAGCCACTTCCCGTGACTCTCTATTTTTTTTGCTTATTAACCCAAGTTGCTAGTTACAGGTTAAAAATCCTCCCTAGACACCCTCCTATGCATCAGTCACCAAAACAATGGGTTTGAAGCCTCGTCCTTAAGCGGGCGACTTTTGATTCTGTATATACCCCTTAAGCACTTCAATTGGAGCACCACCACAAGATGATGCGAAATAACTAGGACTCCACAAATGCTTTGCCGTAGAAGGATATTTCTTCCTAAACATTCTACTAGAAACACCTTTGAGATGATTAACTAAGGTAGATACAGATAGCTTTGGTGGGTATTCAACCAGTAGGTGTACGTGATCAGATTCCCCATTAAATTCAACAAGCTTAAAGTCCATTTTTCTGGCAACACTTTCAAATGCCAGTTTTAGTGTTTCTAAGCCATCTGAGTCAAATAATGGCTGTCTGTACTTGGTCACAAAGACCAAATGAGAATATAGTGCTGTAACACTTTGCTTACCTTTTCTCAGTCGATTGCTCATACAGTAGACCAAATGCTATAATCATTATATGAAAGCACGTTATCGCTACCGAATTTATCCAACAGTCGGACAACAAATGGCATTAGCTAGGTTGTTTGGCTGTGTTCGAGTGGTATGGAATGATGCTTTAGCTTTTTGTATTAATCAGTACAAAGCTGGGGAGAAGAAGTCCAGGAATGCTGAACTTCAGAAACAGTTCATAACTCAGGCTAAAAGGACAACTGAACGGGAATGGTTGTCTCAGGTTTCTTGTGTCCCCTTGCAACAAGCTCTCAATGATTTAGAGCAAGCTTATCAGAACTTTTTTAAGTCCTGTAAGGGACAGCGGAAGGGTAAACTTGGTTTACCTCCAAAGTTCAAAAAGCGTCATGCCAAGCAGTCAGCTAGGTTTACCCAAAGAGGATTTACTATAAGGGGTGATTGCTTAAAAATTGCCAAGATTGGAAAACTTAAAATAGTTTGGTCTAGACCACTGTCAGCTAAACCATCGT
>Ga0207422_1000466_pt1 | contig 125594 bp, 95 predicted proteins | sample MarCyaLeptolynsp_FD_187757 | JGI IMG/M metagenome (GOLD analysis project Ga0207422, IMG submission 187757) | Marine cyanobacterial communities from Panama - species 1 Leptolyngbya sp. (SPAdes) | ecosystem: Environmental > Aquatic > Marine > Unclassified | place: Panama: Panama City | collected...
ATGGCCATACTCATAACACCGCTCCGGTTCTGCTTGCCAATGTTTACCGCAGGCAATCATCGGCAGAACGGAGCGGTTTTTATTATCTAAAACGGCATTTGCGCCACAAAGTTGGTTAACGGCGTTGGGTGCCATGCTGACCCAACCGCGTTTCGATTGTTGATCTCAACACGGGTTGCTTCCCTCGAAATCATACGATTGCGAGATAAACGCGAAGGTCGGCATGCTTCGCGCGCGAACCGTCTATCTTTCGGTGTTCAATTGTTGAGGTTAGTGAAACGGTGTCGGACGCGGTCACCTATGGTGCTTAGCGTCGTCGCGCGGTTCGGGCATGCCGACCTGCGCGTTCGTTGCGCGATAGGATGGTCGCGCGCAAGGCTGCATCGTTATGTGTTTTGACATTTTTTCGGTTGGGTCGGCATGGCACCCCGGATTGGTGTCGTCGCGCCTATCGGGCATGCCGACCTAAACATTGGTTGCGCGATTGGATCGTCGCGCGCGAGGTTACGTCGTTATGTGTTCTAACATTTTTTTGTTTGGGTCGGCATGCCACCCCGCTTATTTATCGTCATCATCCGCCCCAAACGGATGAAACGTGCCAAACTCTATCCCACCCGTTTTTTCCGCACGATCGAATGGTTCCGCTTCAGCCTCAAATTCACCCTCGATCCATTCGTGTTCGTACCAACTGCGACACCAATGCATCTCGATCAGTTGAAGTCGATCTTCCGCTAGTACCAAGAGCAGCTCTGAAATAGCGTCCTCCATCGACTTGCAGTTACGGTATGCAACTACGATTGCACCATCGATATCAAGGTCAAGGAAATCACATTCGGGCAGAGGCTTAACTTCAATTAATGCCAGGAACATCTTGTTTGTTTCATTCATTTGTTCACCAGCTAGACTTTGAGCGTCATCGTCTCGGTCGCAGTTCTACTATCTTTCGACAGGTCGCGGCATCGCCCTGCCGACCCAACCGCAATGAAACTATGCGACTATGTCACGGGAGCCTACGTCGGGGCCAAATGGTCGCGAAACCAACGTAACGGTCGGCGTGATTCTTGCGCGAACTATTCGTATTCCGATGTCGAATATAACCGCTTGTGGTATAAAGTTTCGGCTTAAGTCACGATTTGGAACAAACGAATTCGCGCGTCTAGGGCATGCCGACCAATACGTTGGCTATGTGATTGAACGGTCGCGCGCAAGGTTACCTAATCATCGACGCACAACGTTGTATCGTTTAGGTCGGCATGGCACCCGCGAGCCGCAAGCCTCAAGCCCCACAGCCCAAGACCCACGTCTCAAGACACAAGCCCCAAGTCTCACGACCCACGCGCTACCGCACCCTTACCACCACCACCGTCAGATCGTCGTCCAACGGCTTGAGCCCCACGAAGCGGCGCACATCCCACATGATCTGCTTGGCCACCAATGGTGCGGGGGCGGGTTCGCCTTGTAAGACGCTGTGCTTCTCGATCGATTCGAGGAAGCGCGCGCGGCCGTAGGTTTCGCCGTCGTAGTTGGTGGCTTCTACCACGCCATCGGTGACGAGCACGTACAAGTCGCCCTGCCGCACTTCGGTTTGGCCCGATTCGTATTCGGCGGTCTCGTCGATGCCGAGCACCAAGCCGCCGACGTCGAGCGAATCGAACTGGCCGTCGCGATAGCGCACCAACGGTTCGTGACCGGCGTTGCAAAAGTGAAGCGTGCGACCGTCGCGCGAGAGTTGGCCGAAGAAGAGCGTGACGAATTCGCTAATCAGCGTGTCTTCGCAAATGCGCTTGTTCACGGCGCTCATCAGTTGGCTAAGGTTCTCGGCGGGCGCGAGATTGGCGCGCAAGGCCGACCGGGCGCTGCTCATGATCAGCGATGCGGGCACGCCTTTGCCCACCACGTCTGCGATGGCGAAGCCGATGTCGCCCGAGGGCAGATCGACGAAGTCGTAAAAGTCGCCGCCGACGTCGGAGTGCGGTTCGTACACGCTGCCGAATTCGTACGAATGATGCTGCGGCATCTCGGCGGGGAACATGCGTCGCTGCACGTCGCGCGCCAGCTTGAGCTGGCGGTCCAACCGTTCGGCTTCGGCCGCGTCGCGCCGCAAGCGCGCGTTGACGATCGCCGAAGCCACTTGCGAGGCAATCGCTTCGGCCAGCGCGACGTCGAACGGCGAGAATTCGTAGATGCCGCCCATGTAGGCGCGCATGACGCCGATCGATTGGCCGTCCGAAATCAACGGCACGACCAACACGCTGCCGATGCCTTCTTCGCGCGCCTTCTCTTGGTAGTAGTTGCGCGGGTCGGTCGCGAGGTCGCGAATGTAGAGGGTTTCGCCTTCCAACGCGGCCGAATCGATCTCGCTTTCGCTGGCAAGGATGGCCTTCTTGCTGAGATACTCTTCCGACAGGTTACACACGGCCGCGATCTGCAGGATGCCGCTCTCTTCGTTGAGCAGGCGCAGGCCCGCCGCCTTCAAGTCCATCGTCGACACCAACTGTCGCACGGCGGTATCCAAAATTGCCTGCAACTCGGTGCGACCGGCCAGATGCTGGGCCACGTCGTGCAGCGCGGCCAGGTCTTCGACGCGGCATTGCAATTGGTACGCGTTAAAGCAAAGCCGCGCGATGGTGTTCGCCAATTCCTGAATGAACGCGGTCGCCGCCGTCATGCGGTTGTCCGACCACGGCTTGAGGTCTTCGGCGGCGGCGGCGATGTCGGCTTCGGCGATGCCCGTGGTTTGCGAGAGGCCTTCGATAGACAGTTGCGTGAGCTGATGGCGCGGGCGATCGCCGACGATGATCGTGCCGACATGATGGTCGCGCACGACGATCGGCGCGACGGTTTGGTGCAGGCCCGCGTGACAGTGCGCCAAACATGGCGCGTCGCCCGTGCGCACCATCTCGGCGGCCTCGCGATGCGACGCGCGACACGCCAGCAGCCCCGGCTCGGTGCTTTGAATCAGGCCGCAGAAGTCGGGCTTGTTGGTCGGGCTGGTGAGCGCGTTGCCGTTTTCATCGCGAATGCTGGTGCTGATGCCCGTGAGCTGCGCAAAGCGGTCTTGCAGCGACTGCAGATCGTCGAGGCTGATGAAGTCGGTGAGTTGAAAGCTGGGTGCCCCCGGCGTGGTCATTTACATCTTCCAAACGGGGCCCATGCATGCAGATGGATGCGCCCGCGATAGCGTGTGTGGATCAAAATGAATGATATCGCGGTGAGCGGCACGCGGCTATGCGCGGTTGCGATTCCCCACCCTTCGCTGGCGCGAAGGATGGGGCAGCCGACAAAGCCTCCCGCACTGCATCATCCGCCACGATTGGGCATATTTTGCGTTTAACGTCCGGCTACCGATTCGGTTACAATGTGCGGCGGCTAATGACTGGCGCGCGACGCGAGCCCGGGTCCCCACTTGTTGGCGCGACCCACCATGACGGCAACCTGAGCCACTGCCGCCGCTTCAGACGTCGCCCGGTCTTGATGCATATTTGCAGGAAGTGAGTCATCATGGTGATGGAACTGGATGTCCTCGGGAACCCCGAGGGCCAATGGAACGGGCCGCGCTTTCCGGTACAACAGAGCAGCTGCAGCACCAGCGGGCGTTGCGGCAACGGCATGGAGAAGATCTACCCCACCTGCGCCGTGCGTTACGGCCTCATGGGCTACATCGGTGAGTTTCGCTACTCTCCCGGCCAAGTTTTCAACTGCGGCGGCCAAGTCGTTATTCAAACCAACCGCGGCATGGAACTGGGCGAGCAGGTCAGCCTGACCTGCACCGGCTGCGACAAATCCGTCGACCGCAAGCAGATGTTGAACTACGTCAAAGCCAGCGGTCCGGAGTTTATGACGCTCAAGGCGGGCAAGATTCTGCGAGCGGCCACGCCGCAGGATATCGACGAGGCGATGCACCTGAATCAGGATGCGGCCCGCAAGCTGATCTACGCCCGCGAAAAAGCCGCCGAGATGAAACTCGATATGAAATTCGTATGCTGCGAGCACCTGCTCGGCGGCGAACGGATCATCTTTCATTTCATGTCCGAAGAGCGCGTGGACTTCCGCGAACTCGTCAAGCTACTGGCCGCCGAATACCACACGCGCATCGAGATGCACCAAGTCGGCGCGCGCGACGAAGCACGCTTGGTCGCCGACTACGAGATTTGCGGGCGCGAGTGCTGCTGTCGCAACTTCCTAAAGAAACTGCGGCAGGTCAACATGAAGATGGCCAAGCTGCAGAAGGCCACGCTCGACCCCAGCAAAGTGTCGGGCCGTTGCGGTCGCTTGCGCTGCTGCTTGCGCTACGAACACGAAGGCTACGAAGAACTCAATAAGAAGTTGCCGCGCAACGGCAGCCGCGTGCGAACGGAACGCGGTGTCGGCACCGTCCGCGACCGTCAGGTGCTCACGCAGTTGCTCGTGATCGAATACGACGATAACAACGAGCGCGAAACGCTCGGCCTCGAAGCCGTGCTCGAACGCGGCTTGCCCAAGCCGAAGCGCCCCGACAAACCCGAAGGCAACGGCCCCGACCAGCGCGACGAGAAACGACCGCGCAGCCGACGACGCCGCGACGACGATCAGCGCGAAGGTGGCGGTAGGCGAGACGATGCGCGGCCGCCACGAAAGCGCCGCCCTAAGACCGGCGACGCCCCGCGACCGCCGCGAGACGAAGCGAAGTCCGACGCGCCACCTCCAGCTGACGCGCCACCATCCGAAGAGGCGTCACCAACTTCAAGACCGCCGAAGGATGCGGATTTGCCCGCCACCGATGCCGACACCCAAGGTGCCGGTTCTGCTGAAAGCAGTGAAGAAAAGCCTCGCAAACGCCGCCGACGCGGCGGTCGCGGCCGCAAAGGCAAGGGCAAAGGCGGCAAAAAAGGCGGCGACAAGGGCAATGGCGGCAACGATTCGAGCGGCGGTTCGTTTAGTGACGGCATTTAGCCCGGCAGTCGGGTACAATCCGGCGTAGAATAGACGAGTACGCAGGGAGGCGTCTGGGGATTCGATTCCGACTTTGGTAAAGTATCGACACGATGGCTGTGGAAAGCGAAAAATTGAAGCTCACGATTGAAGAACTTGGCCGCTACGCCCCGCCGGCGTTCGACTTTCTGCGCGAAGGTCTGGATTTCACCTCCAACAAGATTCACGGTGCTGCCGACCCGCGAATCGAGCGGCTGGCCCACTTTCTGATGGAAAACCAAGTCGAACCGCTCGACCTGCCGATGCTGGTCGATGACGAGCGCCTGCCCGAGCCGGTGCTGCAAGCGATCGATGCCATGGGCGGCGTGCATGCGGTGATGTCGCAACTCAATCGGCACGTCACGGGCCGCGACCTGTGTTGGGGCTTGCGCGATTACGCCATGGACCAATGGGGGCTGATGGCGCCGGCCGTGCTGCATAGCTGGGGTATCACGAGCACGCGCGACTTCGGTCGCATGGTATTCGGCCTCGTCAACAAAGGTGTGTTGCAAAAGCAGCCCGAAGACAACGAGGAAGACTTCAACAACGTCTATTCGTTCGACAAGGCCTTCAGCAGCGATTACAAGATTCGCATCGGCAACGGGCACGAAGATAACTAAGCGGCTTGCCCACGCGCGACCGCTTCGCAGAAGGTGAATCACAACATGACCGACAGCGACAAAACCGTAGGCACCGTCGACGACGATCACGCGTGGGAAAAGCAATACGCACCGAAGATCGGTCGCGGTCGCGTGATTCTCACGTTGGCGGTGTACGGAATATTCCTGCTCGGCTTGGCAGCGATTGCCACGCAACGCTGGTTCTTTGGCGCATTGCAGTAAGCCGACACGTTCCGTGATGCGATTTGAATAATGGCATTAGCGTCAATCGACCCGAAGAGAAATCTCTTAACATGATGATGCATGGCATGGATGCCGCCCTTTCCGAACCTCAATCGGCCTTCACCGTTGAGCCGAATGCGGAACGCCTGCTCCATGCCAACCTTGCCGCCCTTCTCGAATCTCAAACCTATGCCATAACCGCAATTCGTTCGGCGTCGTTGCCTCACAATCTCGAAAGAGTGACCGGTCGTGACGGCACGCCGACGTATTGTCTGCGCGACGCCACGGGAAATGCGACGCAATGGCTAGGCCCCACGACGACGCCTTTCGTCACTGCTGATGCGCTTTTAGGAAAGTTTGACGCGGGCATGGGCAACGTGCTGCTGCCGATGATCGGTGATGGGTCGATGGCCTCGGCGTTGCTCGCGAAGTTGCGACCGCATCAGGCACTGTTTGTGGTGGAGCCGGAGGCTTGGCGCGCGAAGGCGGCGCTGATGTTGTACGACTTCACTGTAGCCGCACGCGAAGGTCGGCTCGTGTTGTGCGTCGGCCCTGACGGTTGGGAGCAACTGCGGCAATTCCTTGCTGCCTGTCCGGGTTACTTGCCGCCGGAGCGCACGCTGGCCTTGCCGTGGATCGACGCCGCACAGATGCGCGCGATTCAGGCAGAGATGCAAGCATTGCAGGCCACGCCAGTTTCAAATTCTGGTGAACGACATCCAGACGCCGGGGAACGATCGACCGCCACCAAACGCGTCGCGTTCGTGAGTAACTCCCTCGCACCCGAAGCTCAATACATTGCTCGACAACTCGAAACCGCCGCCAACGATGATGATTCTTGTGACGCGTTCTGCTCGGTCCCGGATCGGCCCGACAGTTTGCATCCCAACTTTGTGCAAACGCGACTGAATGCTTTGCAGCCGACGCATCTGCTATTGATCGACTGCGGCCCACAGGATTTGTCGGTCGCGCTGCCGGAGGCGCCGAAGCACATCGTTATTTCCCATGGCGATGACATATCGGTAACGCTATTCAAACAAGATATGCAAAACACCCGTTGGTGGGTTCGGTCAAACGCACAACGTGCGGCCGCAATCTCCGCCGGCGTCGATCAAGATCGCGTTGCGACTTACGTTCCAACCTGTTGCGTTGCTACAGAACCGGCGGCGATTTCCATGGATCGCATCGTCGTTGCTGGGCCAACGCACGTGCCTGAGGCGGAACACGTTGGTCTCAACCTAGGAAGTCACCGCGCGTTGTGGCGTGCCTGCGCGACGATCATCAGCGAACGCGTGGATTCCTATACGGACGAGCACGCCGATCAGGTGTTGCGCGATGCCGAACGTACGCTGAAGACGTCGATTCAAAGTGACGACGTGCGCGCCGGCCTGGTCGAACGCGTTAGGCAGCACCTCGGCCCCGCCGTCATTGCCGCGCGCGTGCGCGACGCCCTTGCAACACTGAACATCGAAGTGATCGCGACACCACAAGCAACTCTGTTGCGCGACACGCCTCACGCTCCAGTCGTATGGATCAACACCAGCCGCGTGATTCATCCAGCAGCCATACGTCTCGCCGCCGCGGGCATACCTATCGCGCTAAGGTCCACCAATGCAAGTGCAGCAGAGACCGACGACGAATTGCTACAGGTCATGCCAGCTTTCGCCAACTTGGATTCGCTAACGGCGCTTATCGATGACTGGCAACGCAACGCTGAGTCGCTTGCGCGCCAGGTGACACGAGTCTTGAAACACCTCGATGCGAGCAGTATGCAATCAGCCTCGCTGTTTCAGAAATTTGTCAACGCCAAATCAGTATAACGCGGCTTTTAGCAATCCTGTGAATAGACTAGCACCGCATCCACCCCCCAAAAAATCGTTTACTTCTACTCCCTCTCCCTCGCCGGGAAAGGGCTGGGGTGAGGGTTTCAGCCCGTTCGCATCCGCTTCTATAGCGAGCGCAATGCAGACATAACGTTGAGATGCCATGCGTGAAATCCAACGCCAAAGGCGTTGCGCCAGTAGTCCAGGGTTGATGCGCAGCAGCTACCCTGGGGTGCAATGTAAACTAAGGGGTTCAACGCTGAAGGCGTTGCGGCATTCCGTTCGGGGACAGAACTCCTTCAGAGTTCAATGATATTTCTCCAACGATTTCCTGGGGTAGCCGCTTCGCGTCAACCCCAGGCTATTGAGACAACGCTTTTGGCGTAGAAGAGGATGGATAAACATGGCCGTCAGTTCACATATCCGAAGAAATAAATCGTGCTTCAAGTCGTCGGCAAAATCTCAAGTCCGCTACATTTGAATTCGGCACGCTCTAGTCGAGAAAATTTTATTGACCGATCCCAAGGCACTACAAAACAGCCGTTACCCACATCGATTAAATATTCTTTAACTCTCGGCACAGTTCGTCACCGATCGCAATGAGAAATGACGTGGTAAAACGAAAAAGCAAAGCAAGCGAAGCGTTAAGATTTTCGAAACCTTCCCGCCACACGTTGGGCGATTCAACTACAAACCGTACGCACCGAAATAATTTTACAATTCGAGAAAATTTTGGTTGATTACACACACATATGAGTTAAAAAGGCGGCACAAGTGAAGTGAGGTGCTCACCTTCCAAAAGAAGCGAGTTCGCGAATTAGCAAAACCAAAAACCATTCTCGGAGGAGAATCATGAAGATCGTTTACCCCCAACGATCCAGAGTCTCTGTGCGCTTAGGTTGCGCACTCGTGCTTGCTCTGGTTGCAAACGCGCGAACAAGCTTCGCTCAATTCGGGTCCGCGCCATCCGGCCAAGTCGTCGAGGCCGAAATAACCGAAATCGGGCCCGGCATTCAGCCACTTTACTGGCAAAAACTCAACGGCGGCGGCTTTGTCGACGCCGGTGAGCCAATTAGCACATCGAGCGGCACCAACGGTACCGCTCATTTCGCCACACTTTTCAATGACGCCGGCGATTTGATGTACACGTTCCGATCGAAGACCGTCGGCAATGCTATGGGCCGGCTTTCCGCTAATAAGGAATGGCAACTGTTCACCGCGGGAAATTGGTCCGCTGCGGCGGATACCACTGCCTCGGCAGTCGGCCATGCGTTCGGTTTGTATACTGAATCAAAGATCTTTCAGCACCCCGACTTCAACAACGGCTTGCTGGGCTTCAGTCGCGGTTCGATCCGTTCAGGTACGCGCTCCTTTAATCAACACGGAATGACGATCAGTTATCGCTTCGATGGCACAAAGTTCGAACAATACGACCAAAACGCAAACTATGATGAGTTTCGCAACAAGTCGGTCATCTCCTCGTGGCCGCATCTTATGGCCGACTTCGATTACGACCAGACGACCCGAACGGGCATCTTGGTCAGTACGACCGGTCTAGCCAACTTTCAAAGCAAGGAGTTTCTAACTGCCGCTCAGTATCGGCACGACGACACCAGCCATACGTGGCACCGATGGAACCGCCCGTCGACCGGCGAATACGGCGAGCCCGGTTTCATGTGGACCGGTCCCGGCGATTGGGGTCCAGACGCCAGCCCCGACACCACGCGTGCCTCGTTCATTTTTGAAAATGACATGGACTGGGAAGCGTATCAGCAAGATTCACCGCGCGTCACTCATCTCCACGGCACCGGTGACTACTTCTGTTCGTTCACCCTCAGTTCGCATCCGGTCAATCAAGGATTGACGTTCGCCCGTTACACCGAAGGTACGCCGCCGGTGTGGCAATGGTGGGATGGCTCTGCATTCCAATCGGGTGAACCTTACGGCTTTACCACCTTGACCGGCTCCGAAAACTTCAACAATCGACGGCAATTCTATTGGCGCGACGGTCTCGTCGTCATTCTCAATCGATTGAACACTGGCGAGCTTCGTGAGATTGTCTTCAACACAGTGTCCGACACGATCGCAAGCGATCAAATCATTCTCACCGGTGTCGCGTCGTTTACTGCTGGCGTCACTACCCAAGGTGTCTATCAGCTTTACTACACGCTCGACAATCACGACATCCGACGCATCAGCAAGTCGAATCTCGGCAGCAGCACGCCCGTGTCGCAGGTGATCTACCGCGAAACGTCGATGGAGATTAATCCGCTGGGCGTCAATTACTACCAGCACCCGAAGCGCCCCGTTCTGTTCATCGGCGTTATCACAGACGCCGGCGAACGCATCTGCGCGATCTCGCCAACCTCTAACTACTGGAGCGACGAAGCGACCATCGCGCTCGACCCGATACCCGGACCCCAACTGCTCGACGCATCGTTATGGGGATTCGAGAAGGCGGTTGGCAATGACGCCCCCGGCAACACCTACGGCTTCGGAACGCCGACGTCGATGGGCATCGATGAAGATGGCTATCTTTACACCGGTCGGTACGGCAACACCGCCGCGATCGTGCACACACCCGGCAACATGACGTCAGAAGACAACATTGCCTGGGGTGGCCACTGGGATTTCTTTGACTTCCCGGGCGGAGCCGATGTGGATTCCGCTCGCGGCAAAGTCTATATGACGGACTTCATGGCCGTCGGCGGTCAAGGCGGATTGGCGACCAATAGCGGCGTGTTGATCTGGCCGATGGCATGGCGCGATCAACCGATCGGCTATCAGACCTCACCCGGTGGCAGTGGGTTGCCATCTTTCATGAGCCGCGCTCACCACGGCCAGGAAATGCGTGGCGGACTGAGTTGGGCGGCAGATTTGGCGGTCGATAGCGACGCCGGATTGCTGTACGTCGTCGACGCCCTGAATCATCGCGTGCGCGTTTACGACATCGAAAATCTCTCAACCAACACCAATCCTTTTGGCCGAAGCGGGCTCTTCGAAAGTCGCATCATCAGCAGCCACTTACCCGTCGTGCAAGACCTCGTGACTGCCATGATCGACGCCGACCTGCTCAGTGACGGAGGCCCTCCGGGAGATGACGGCGGCACAAGTCTGACGTGGGTCAGCCAGGACGTCGAAAACGAAGTCGTCCCGTTCCTGATGGCTCACCCCGACTACGCCCTGCTCGACTCCTCGTACGACGATCAGGAGTTTCTCCGCAACGTTCGCCAAAATTGGTTCGCCCGCAACGAGCGCCCCGACTCGTTGACCACGTTCGGCACATACGGCACCGGACCGGGTGAGTTTCGCTTCCCACAAGGCATCGATCTGGATGCAGACGGCAACATCTTTGTTGTCGACTCGGAAAACAACCGCGTGCAACACTGGATCAACAACGGCGACGGCACATTTAGCTTCGACTTCGCATTCGGTTCGCTGGGCCGTGATGCAGGCGAGTTTTTCTATCCGATCGCATTGGCTGTGGATAACGCCTATAGCGAAGTCCACGTTACTGACCCTCTCAACAGGCGCATACAGACGTTCGATCTCGCGGGGCAGTTCCTCTATGAATGGGGCTCCTTCGAATCGAATAACGGCGTCAGCGATTTGGGTGACAGCTACAGTCTCGCTTGCAACCACATGGGTCGGTTGTACGTGGGCGTAGGCTCAAACGTGGTAACGTTCCGGTCACAGGATGAAGCCCCGATACTGATGGTCACCGACCCGTCGCCGTGTGACGTGCTCGATTTCGGCAGCAATCTGCTCACTGGGTCGACTTCCGATGACATTGCAGTCGATCGCGTCGAACTCAACATCACCGCCGGCAATCAGGTGCTCGTCGATGTGAGCAATGACGTGGTTGCGGGGGCATTCGCGTTTTCTTTCGACGTTCCGACATTGGTACCCGCAGGGACGTCGGCCCGCATTGAAGTCGCCGCAGTCGATAACATCGGGCAAACCGATACGCTCGTTTTCTTCGTCATGGTCGGCGGCCCCGGCAACGGCGTCGATAGCGATGGCGATGGTCTCGCCGATAATTGCGATAACTGCCCCAATCATTCAAACGCCGACCAACTCGATTGCGACGACGACGGCACCGGCGATGTTTGCGAAATCGCAACTGGCGAAGATGAAGATTGCGACGGTGACGGCGTTCCGGATTCGTGCGAGTTGGCCTCCGGTGCTGAATTGGACTGCAATCAAAACGGCATACCCGATGTCTGTGAGAATGATTGCAACGGCAACGGAATTCCCGATGACTGCGACATCGTTTCTGGCGCGGCGAACGACTGTAACGAAAACGGCGTGCCGGACTCGTGCGATATCGAAGCCGCAACAAGCACCGACTGCGATCAGAATTTGATTCCGGACGAATGCGAACTGGAACTCAACGACTGCAATAACAACGGCGTGCACGACGCTTGCGATATTGCGTTCGGTACGAGCACGGACTGTCAGCCCAACGGCTACCCAGACGAATGCGAATTGGTCGTTGCCAAGATTCCGCTAACGTCGCAGCCCGATTCGCTTTTCTATAGCACATTGCGCGATCAAGTGAGTGGCGATGTGTTAATTAGCAGTACTGACGGAATCGGCCGCATCGATTCGACGGGCAGTTACGTACCATTCCTGTCGTCGAAGAATGTGTCAGTCGCCATCGGCATGAATCAAGATCCGGCCACCGGCGATCTTATTCTCGCAGGTGTCGGTGATGGCTTCGCGGGTATCGTGGGACGAATGTCATTGACTGGCGTTGAAACCATCGTAGCGATGGTGGCCCCATCCCAATACCTGACAGACGCACTACCGTTACCCAACGGAGATATTCTGGCCTGCTCGACCCTAACGTCAGAGATTCTTCGTATCGCTTCGGATGGTACGGTTTCGGTGTTTGCGAGTGGTGCCCCATTAGTGGCCCCATTCGCCATCTGCGCTGATACACAAAGCGATGGCTTTATTGTCGGCGACGGCGCTGGCGTATTTCGACTGGACGCCGCCGGAATTGTAACCACCGTTACGACGGATCCGAGCGCGACGAATATCACCGGCGTGGCAGTTTCCGCAGATGGCAACACGATTTTTGCGTCGCGGTCGGAATCACCTGGGCTGATCGAAATTCAGTCGGATAATACCATCGTACCACTGCTCGATGCTGCCGATTTGATGCAGGCGTACGATGTTACGGCCGACGACGACCAACGCAGTTATCTCGTATGCGGACGATCGAGTGAACACGCTCGCGCATTGCGCGTCGTTCCGGGTAATGACTGCAACGACAATGACATTCCCGATGATTGCGATCTGGCCGACGGTACGCTCACCGATATCAACGAAGACGGCATCCCCGATCAATGTCAATCTATCGGCGGATGTTGTACGGATGTTTTCTGTGAGGTACTAACGTCCGAGCAATGTGCCGCTCAATGCGGTATGTATTTCGGCGACGGCACGACCTGCAATGTGCCATGCGGTTCACAAGCTGCAGGTGCATGCTGTGTCGATGGAGTGTGCGTCGAAGAAATCTACGGACCCGATTCCTGCGAATGCGCGGGCGGCAAGTGGGAAATCAACCTATCGGGCACTGGCTGCGCGGGGGTTGATTGCACACCGTAATCGGGAGTCCCGATTTCCCCTAGCACCGTATCGCTTAGTCGATACGCCAACCGAATCCGAGCCCGGCATCGCCTTCGAGCATGCCGGGTTCGTTTTTTTAGCACGCGCAATAAAAAACCGCGAAGCGTCTAAGGGCATTCCCTCATTCGCATCGCGGTTTTATTTCTTTACGCCCCGGCCAACGCTTGAGCTGCCTCCATCTCAAACGTTGGCAGCAGGGCTCATGGTGGATGGTTGCGTCGGCTTGCTTAGCAAGCGACGGCGCGGCGGGCGCTGCTGCGACCGCGGGTGCTGGTGCGGCGGGTCTTGCTGCCGGTCGTGGCGCGGGTGCGGCGCGAAACCGAGCTGCTGCGGCGCGACGTGCGGCGGCCTGCGGTGCTGGTGCGGCGCGAGCTGCTGCGAGCCGAGCTCTTGCGCGAAACCGAGTTGGTGCTGGTCTTGCGAGCCGAGGTGCGGGTGTTCTTCTTGGCGGCCGAGTTGAAGGTCACCATGTTGAAGCCCTTGCAGATCCAAGCGGCGGCGCCGAACTTGCAGCTCGTCCACTTCTTCTGGCAGGTCTTGAGTTCCGTGCAGATGCGCTTGGCTTCGTTCTTCAGGAAGTTCTTTTCGCCGACCGTGTTGGCGACCTTGAATCGTCGCATGCAGCGGTTGAAGAAAGCCTGCTTGCGCTTGATGTCTGCTTGGAAGCTCGCCTTGGTGAAGTTGCCAGTGTTCATAGCCATCTTTTCATTCCCTCAAATGGAAAAGTAATCGATTACCCTCGTGGTCCAATACCCGGGGCTAACAGGCTCGTCGGCATGGCTTTGAGGGTGGTTAAGTAACGAATCCGACGAAGGTTGAGGGCCAATCGCCGAAAATCCGCCTCGAATGCGTCGCAGAGCCAACCAGCCAGAATCGTAAACCCAGCATTTAAGCCAACTTATATCAATCACCCACTATCAAATTGCGTCACAAACGGCATCACCGGTAACAAAAAATACTGCGAAAAAATTTGCAAAATGGTCTTTGGTTCATCTCATTTTAAGACAATTGTCGTTGTTGATCGCGCTGTCTCGACAAACAAAAAACCGCCGCGCACGCTTGTGCACGACGGTTTGATTGACGGGGGCAACAGTTGTTTCGCGTGTTGCGATAAGCCGCTTATTTAGCGGGCAGGATCGCATCCTTTGCCGCTTTCGCGACTCGGAACTTCACGACTTTCTTCGCCGGAATCTTGATCGATTCGCCAGTGGCCGGGTTTCGACCCATGCGCGCCTTTCGCTTAACGAGCACGAGCTTGCCGATTCCGGGAAAGGTAAAGCCGTTCTTGGCTTGGCTGTAGGCCGTATCGACCAGCGAATCCATGAATGCGACCACTTCTTTGCGGGTCATTTCATTCTTCTCGGCCAGATGATTGATCAGGGCCGACTTGGTCATCGTCTTGCTGGCGGGTTTCTTGGCGGTGGTCTTGGTTGCCTTGGTCGTCTTCCGTGCTGCCATGGCGACTCCTTCTTATAAATGTGTGGGTCTTGGCGCGCTGCGCCGCGAATGTTGGTGGCCGGCGTATGACACACACGCCTCATCGGCCTTACTTTGTTTTTCGTCAGTTTTTCGGGCCCTTCCCGACGATTTTCCCAACAAATTCGACCATTTTTTTGCGAAACCTCCCGCCAATTGCCATTTTTCGCCCCGATCAGCGCTTATGACGGTACACCCAGCCCACTTCCAACGGTCCGCGCCGCACCGTATGCACCTTTTCAAACCCCAGTTGCAGCAGCTCCAAAGGCGGATGATCGGGCTCTCGATCGCCGTAGCCGAGCAGGTTGTTGATGTGCAATAGCACGTAATTCGCGTCGAGCAGCGACGGCATATCCGGCAACGCGTCGGACTGCTCCGTCACCCCACGCGACACGAATCGAAACGCCGGCGGGTGCTCGTTAAACACCTCTTGAATGATGCGGTCTTCCCATAAATAGCTAACGACCGCCGCATCCGATTCGGCGTTGTTAAGGCACCAACGCACGAGCGATTCGACACCATCGCTCGGTGTTTGAATCAGGTTGCGATAACCGCGCGACTCGGCCCCCAGCCAGCGGTCGCCGATCATCTCGTAACCGTAAATCTGATAATTCGGCGCGACGCGCCGCGAATCGAGCCCGAGATTGCCGACGATCACGAGCAGGATGATCACGGCAGCGATACCGTAGGGTTGGCCCAAGCCCCATGCCCAACGTCCGAATGACACCATCATCGCTGCGGTCAGAATCATCAACGCCGGATAGATCGGCATCAGATAGAACGTTTGTCGCAACGGCAAAAAGCAAAGCATCGGGATATAAAACACGACGGCAAACAGACATGGCCGCCAGCGCCCTTCGAACACTTCGCTCGTCATGGCGTTCAGAATTGCCAGCACCGTAAACACACCGACGGGAATCGTCGCCTTGATCGACACGATGCCGGTGTAGAGCCGCAGGTGATCGCTCCATAGCGCTAACGGTGTGCGACCGTCCCACGTAATGGTGCGCACAACGATCTCTTTGAGGATCGCCGGCTGCAACGCATGCACGGGCAATAACGCAAAAAACGTGAGCCCCGCGACGCCGACCAGCGCATAGAACCGCCCCGATAACGACGAGTCGATGACGGATCGATTGATCGCAAACCCGAGGACCACGCCCCATATACCCACAACGATGATCCACGCAACGATTGCCGCATAGCGACAGATCGAGTGGACCACGTCGGCACCTTCGACCGTGAGTTTGGTGTCGCGCAATACGGAAAAACCGAGCGTCATGCCGACGGCCAAATACCCCAGCGCGATGATGCGCCGCAGTCGCTTCACGTCGTTCGGATCGCGACTAAACAGAAACGTCGGCTCCGAATACGTCGTGCGGCTCAACACGCCGAATACCGGTATCAAAAAGATGCAGAAAAACTTGGATGCAATCGCCAACCCCAGTGCCACGGCTGAAACGCACCACCAAACCGCCGTCGGCCTGCGCAGGTATATCACGTACACCAACAACGCGACGGTTGTTAACAACGCGGCGAAGACATCGCCCTCGGTCATGGCGATGCGCATAAACGATAAGAAATATGGCGACAGCGCCAGCAATATCGCCGCCAACACGCCCGACCACGCGTCAAACAACAATGCCGCCAATAACGCCGCAGCGAGAATCGTCAGCATGCCCGCGACGATGCTGATCCCACGTGAGAGCGACACGTCGACGTCGGCTCCCAACCAACCCGCCACCGCCGTCACATACATGGGCAAGCGAAACTGCGATGGATCGAGCGGCTCGCCGCCAACCAACGGCGCGCGTGTTAAACCCCGGGCGATTTCAAGATCGACGGCCTCATCCCACAGCGTATCGACATTGCCCAGTCGATCGGCAGCCAAACACCCACCCAGCCCAGCAATCGGTAGCGCAAGCACGACGGCCAGCAGCACCAACTGCGGATTGACTTGCCGTGGAAAGCCGGGGTTTACCGTCACGACTGATGCGGTCTCGCTGGCAGGTTAGGGAGTGAATCGTTCGACTTGAACAATCGCGGGTAAGCCGACGTTGCGCCGACGATCCATCGTCCGGCGCGTGCGAAGCGTGGGTATCAACTAAGGTCGCGAGGCAATCGCCTGCGCCAATGGCTGCACCACCAACGGTAAGACCTTGCTTTCCGCCAGTTCATACCCAAGCTGAAGCAGATTGGTGTGCGCATCCAAGAGCGATTCGGATTCGCGAAAACCCCAGAAGCGGCGCAACGTGAGAAAGACCGTGAGCGGTTGCGGCTCAAACGTGCCGGTGCGCACTTCGAAGGTGGTGGTACGACTTTTGATTTCGAGATACGCCTGGGTATCGCAATCTTCATTGAGTGCGATACCGAGGAAGGGCTGACTGTCGATCACGCTATACGCCGGGCCGTTCAATAAGAATGCGGCCAACGGCCCTTCGGAAAACAACGTTTCGGCGATCAGTTGATCGTGGTTGCCGCGGTATTCCAGATCGAAACCAAATACGACCTCCATATGGTCGTAATCGAGATCGCCCAGCGTGAGGTGATACGGCGCGCGATCGAAGACCACGCGGGCATAGCGTTCGATCGAATCGCGTGATTCGGGATTGTGATGGCCCAGTCGCAACGAGTTTTCATCGAGCCGCAGCCACGTGCGATTGCTGCCGACGCCCTCTTCGTCTTCGAGCACCAAAGCCGTGTCTTCCCGGCGGCGCAATCGGCGCATCCGAGGGAATTCTCGCTTGATGCTGTCAAAAAAATGTAGGACGGTTTCTCGTTCCATGCCCAGATCGAGCTTGAGAAACAGGCGCGAAGACAGGTGATATTCGTCGCAATGGGCGCTGAACATATCGCTCATGGCCGAATTCCTCCCTGGCTTGGCCGCAAAATCGTACCAACTGCGTTGGATTATGAGCGCTCTGGTGCACAACTTCAACGAATTCGACGGCTTCCGCAAGGCAATTTTGTCACCGCATCGCAAATTTGTGCACACGAACCCTTATACCGGCAAAAATGGTGAACGGTTCGCAATCAATACACAAGGCCATATTCGTTGCATTGACCGCAATCGGAACCGCTTTGAGAATCACACGCTCATCGGGAAAAGCAAGCGCGTTTGTAACCCGATGAATAACAAGAACTCACACGTATCGAATGGCACGGCTACCATCGGCGCTGTCCGACGTCGAATCGAGTAAAGGCACATGCCCAAACGCAACATCGCGTGGATATTCATCGTCTTCATCATCGCACTGGTGATGTGGCAACTGCCGCAAACCATTGCCAACCGCGATGCCCTGTTGCGCTCCTTCGGGCCTATCGTCGCTGCCCGCACGACCATCGAACAACACGCCGTGCGCGAAGTGGACGACCAACAAATCGCCGACGCCGCCGTCGATGCCGCCATCAACGCAATGGTCGCCGAACTCAACGATCCTTACGCGATCTATCTAAATCCCGAACAGTACGTCGCCTTCCAATCGAAAGTGGCCGGCCATTACGGCGGCATCGGTGTGGAGGTCTGCGGCGCCGACAACGGTTTGGAAATCCTCAACCGCGCGGCAGATTCGCCTGCGATGGCTGCGGGGCTCTGGCCGGGCGATATCATCGTCGCCATCGACGGCGTGAAGCTCATCGACATCCCCCCCGTCGAATCCGTTAACAACATGCTCAACGGCGTCATCGGCAGCGACGTCGAATTGCAAATCGAACGCATCGACCCCGAAAACGACATCGCGCAAACGCTGACCGTCACGCTCACGCGCGCCGATATCTCGCTGGAGCCGATTCGCGGTTGGCGTCGCACTGTCGATGGCGGTTGGGATTATGTATTGAGCCCGACCGATCAGATCGGCTACGTGCGGTTGGTGAAATTCACGCCGGACATCGACGAACAGCTCGCCGCTGTTGTGCGTCCGCTCATCAGCAAGGGGCTGAAGGGTCTAGTGTTGGACTTGCGCGAAAACTCCGGCGGCCTGCTCGATAGCGCTTGGGAAATCGCAGACATGTTTCTCGCTGACGGCCTCATTGTGAAAACCGCCGGTCGCAGTTCGCCACCGCAACAGTGGTTTGCCCAATCCGAAGGCACCTTACCCAACGTTCGGTTGGCCGTGCTGGTTAACGGCGCCAGCGCGAGTGCCTCCGAAATCATCTCCGGCAGTTTGCGCGATCACAAACGCGCGACGATTTTCGGCTCGCGCACCTTCGGCAAAGGCAGCGTGCAGGACGTTATCCCGCTCGGCGAAACCGGCGGCGCGATCAAGCTCACCACGCGTTACTACTATCTGCCCAACGGCGTTTGCATACATCGCCACACCAACGACGGCCCCGAAGACGAATGGGGTGTCATTCCCGATCGCCCGGTGGACTTAACCGATGCCGAGCGTCGTCAATGGCGCGACGCCTGGCGCATGTCGGCACGCGAACCCACGGACGCTGACGACCAACTCAGCTTAGAGAAACTCGTCGAGCTAGACCGATGTCTAAACGCTGCGGTTAACTTTCTACAAACGCCGGCGACCGAAACGAACTGAATCACCATGGCCTGCATTCTGGGTATCGAAACATCCTGCGACGAAACGTCGGTCGCGATCGTGTCAAACGACGGTCCGCGCTACGACGTCCATTGCAACTTGATCGCCGCTCAGCTCGACTTGCACGAAAAGTATGGCGGCGTCGTGCCCGAAATCGCTTCGCGCGCACATCTCGAAAAACTCGACTTGCTCGTCGCCGAATCGCTCGCCACCACTGGCCTGTCGCGCGACGACATCGACGCCATCGCCGTGACCAATCGCCCCGGCCTTATCGGTGCCCTGCTCATCGGTGTAACGGGCGCCCGCACGCTTGCATGGGCGTGGGATAAGCCACTCATCGGCGTGAACCACATTCACGCACATTGCACCAGCGCCGCCATTACGCTCGACGCGGCCCCGTGGCCCGCAGTCGCTCTCGTCGTCAGCGGCGGTCATACCTCCCTGTTCCACGTGCGCGACTATCTGGATATCTCACCGCTGGGTGCAACCATCGACGACGCCGCTGGCGAAGCCTTCGATAAGATCGCCGCGATTCTTAACCTCGGCTTTCCCGGTGGCCCTGCCGTCGATCGCACAGCGAAGAACGGCAACCCGTCGGCGCACGATTTTCCGCGCGCCCTGCCCCAGCGCGACAGCCTCGATTTTTCCTTCAGCGGCCTCAAGACGGCCGTGTTATATCAGGTGCATGGTCCGGGTAAGACGTCCGGCGGGTTGGAAAAATTATCCGAGTCTCAGGTCGCCGATATCTGTGCGTCGTTCTCCGCCGCTGTGGTCGATGTGCTCGTCCGTAAGGCGCTCTTCGCTGCCGAACAGGTTGGCGTCGACACGATCGTGGTAGGCGGCGGCGTGGCGGCCAATTCGATGCTTCGCGAGCGTCTAACAGCCGCCTGCGACAAGGCCGGCCGCACGCTGCACCTCACGCCGATGAAGTTCTGCACCGATAACGCTGCGATGATTGCGGCGCTCGCCCTGCGTCAATTCGAGGCGGGCCAACGCGATCCGCTCAGCCTCACCGCGACGGCCCGCGCGTGACCGGGCGTATCCCCAGCCGATTATCAGCCTTGGCCGCGTTTACTTGCTGCCCTAGCGCGGCCTAGTATACACTGGGTCGGGACTGGAAGGTCTGCTGACCCCTATCAGTGATCTCCTACCTTAGCTGATGACGCATGCGGTCGGCCCCGCCCCGCTTGCCACACCCAACCGCCTATGAGCGGCAACTTAGATGCATTGACCTAAGCAGACCCGATTGCAAGACACGCTGTTACCCTCTCCAGCAGACTGGAAGGCCCTCCATGGCACGCAAACGATTGAAACTCGGCGAAATCCTGCAGGAATGGAACGTTCTTTCCAAAGCCGACGCCGACAAAGCCGCCGAATACGGCCTCAATAACAACAAGCGCATCGGCGAAGCGCTCATCGAGCTGGAAATGGCCGATGATCGAAACGTTTATAAAGCGCTCGCCGAACAACACGGCATGGAATATCTCGAAGTCACCGGCAGTACCGTCAGCCCCGACGCACGGTCGATGCTCGATGACAAACTGCTAAAGCAATATCAGATCGTTCCAATCTCACACGAAGACGGCGTGTTGAAAGTCGCCATCGGCGACCCGCTCGATCTCGACACGATCGATATGCTGCGCTTCCGCATCGGCGTGGGCGACGTCGTTCCGGTCGTGTGCCCGCCCGCGCGCATTCGCGAATACATCGACAAAGCGGTCGACAGCCCCGAAGCCTCCATCGACGAACTTTCCAAATCGTTGGACGCCTCCGTCGACGCCTCGCTCGACCAAGACGCCAAGGACAAAGAAGACGCCGATCAGGATTCCGACGCGCCCATCATCAAACTGTTAAACATGATGATCTCGGAAGCTGTGCGAACGCGTGCTTCTGATATTCACGTCGAACCGATGGCCGATCGCGTGCGCGTGCGCTATCGCATCGACGGTGTGTGCATCGAACGCGAGAACATTCCGAAGCGTCTGCAAAACGCCGTCACCACGCGTATGAAAATTATGTCCGGCGTTGATATCGCCGAGAAACGCATCCCGCAGGACGGTCGTATCAAACTCAAAATCGGCGGTAAGCAGATCGACTTCCGAGTGAGTTGTTGCCCCGGCGTTCACGGCGAATCGATCGTGTTGCGTATTCTGCGTGGCGATGCCGCCGCCGTGGGTGTACAGCAGCTCGGCTTCGAGGACGAAGATTACGAACGATTCCTACGCGTGATCAAACGCCCCAACGGCATCTTTCTGGTCACCGGCCCCACGGGTTCAGGTAAGACGACCACCCTTTATGCGGCGTTGCAGGAACTGAACCGCCCGGACAAAAAGATCATCACTGCCGAAGACCCGGTCGAATATGTCTTCCCCGGCATGAACCAATGCCAAATCCGCGAGGACATCGGCCTCACTTTCGGCAAGGTGCTCAAGTCGATGTTGCGTCAGGCACCCAACATCATTCTCGTCGGTGAAATTCGAGACTTGGAAGTCGGCGAAATCGCCATTCAGGCCGCACTGACCGGTCACTTGGTGTTCTCCACGTTGCACACCAACGACGCCGCCAGCGCTCTAACGCGTCTGATCGACCTCGGCATTAAGCCCTTCCTCGTGGCGTCCAGTATTCAGGCGATCATGGCCCAACGTCTCGTACGTAAGCTGTGCATGGAGTGTCGCCGACCCGACGAAAACCCCGACCCGTCGTTGATGCGCGTCTGCGGTATGACCGAAGACATGCTCGAAGGCCACACGATCTACAAGGCCATCGGTTGTTCGCACTGCGGACATTCCGGTTATCGCGGTCGTCAGGGTATCTTCGAACTGTTGTTGATGAATTCGGAATTGCGCGAATTGGCGTTTAACCGTGCCGGCATATCCGACATTCGACGCGTGGCGCGCGCCACCGGCATGAACACGCTGTTGCATGACGGTCAACGCAAAATTTTGAAGGGTATTACCACGCTGGAAGACCTAGCGCGGCTGGCCCAGTCTGAAATCGAGGCATAGTTTCGCAATCGTTCGTTGCCGCTCGCGGCGCTGGGCGACCATTAAGCATGATTGGCAAGTTGTTGTCGCCCCAGAGCGACGGGTGGGAGATAAAGCAGCAAGATGGCTACCGTTCATATTGACCGCATTTTGGAAACGTGCATCAAGCGCGGCGCATCGGATATTCACTTGTCGGTGGGTCGCCCGCCGGTGTTGCGCCTGGGTGGCCGTCTGCGACAGCTCGAAACCAAGGTGCTCGAACCGGAAGACTGCATCGCGCTGATGAAGTCGATCACGCCCGACCGCAACCAGCAAGAACTACAAGAAGAAGGTGGTACCGACTTCGGTTTCGCGTTCGGCGATCACGGTCGTTTCCGTGTGTCGATCTTTCGCCAAAAGGGCAACATCAGCCTCGTGTTGCGTCTGATTCCAAGCCGCTTCCTCACATTCGAGCAAATCGGTTTGCCGAAGATTTGTCGCGCCCTCTGTCGCCGCCCGCGTGGACTGTTCCTCGTAACCGGTCCAACGGGTTCGGGTAAGACCACGACGCTGGCATCGATGTTGAACTACATCAACAGCGAACTCGACCGCCACATCGTGACGATCGAAGACCCGATCGAATATTACCACGTACACAAGAAGAGCCTGATCAATCAGCGCGAAGTCGGCAACGACGTGCACAGCTTTGCCGAAGCGTTGCGTCGTGTTTTGCGTTCCGACCCGGACGTAATTCTCGTCGGTGAAATGCGCGACTTGGAAACCATTTCCAATGCTATTCTCGCCGCTGAAACCGGCCACTTGGTTTATTCAACGCTGCACACCACGGGTTGTCAGGGTACCGTCAACCGTATCATTGACGCGTTCCCCCACGAACAGCAGGATCAGATTCGCGTGCAGCTATCGACGTCGCTAATTGCGATTCTGTCGCAGGCACTGATGCCGCGTAAGCCCTCCGGCATGGTCGCCGCTTACGAGTTCCTCGTGGTCACGCCCGCTATCGCCAACCTCATTCGCGAAAACAAAACGTTCCGTATCGACTCGGCCATTCAAACCGGTAAGAAGTACGGTATGCAGTTGCTCGACGAGCACCTTTGGTCGCTTTACGAACGCGGCCTAATCGAAGCGGCCGACATGCTTGACCGTGGCCGCCAACCTGCCGAACTGCAGGAAAAACTGGAGAAAGCCGGCAAGCTGCATGAAGCCGGCGATGCACTCGTCAACGAAGTCGGCGCATTCGTCGACGAAGCTGACGACGACTAAAATGAGTGATGTATTACGCGCTGCGTAACCCGCATGACTGCGTTTAGGATTTTGGGAGATCGAATCGATGTCCGCCGTTGCACCAAAAGCAGGTAAAGGGGGAGGCAATTACAAAGGCCGCCCCCTAGGCCGCATCCTGATAAAAATGGACAAGCTGAACCGTCGACAGGTTCACGAAGGGCTTGCCATTCAGAAATCCAAGCGCGGTCCGCTCGGTCAGATCCTGATCGACTTGGGTTACATCGAGCCCGCCGACTTGCAGATGGCCCTCGCCGCGCAAATCGGTATGGAGCCGGTCAATCTCGACGCCATCGATATCGGGCAAGAGGTCATCAAGCTCATCCCGAACCAGATGGCCAACACCTATCGCATCATCCCGGTCAATCACGATCCGGATACCAAGACGCTCGAAATTGCAACGGCCTCACCGGATAACTTTCAAGCGACCGACGACCTTCGCAAACTGCTCGGCATGAGCATTCGGCCGCTGATCGCCTCCGACGATCAACTTACCGCCGCGCTAAACCGGTACTACCCCGAAGAACAAAGCCAGTCGATCAACGACCTGCTTGATGAAATGGGCGACGACGACGATCTGGCCAAGTTCGAAGGCCGCGGCGAATCGCTCGACCTCGAAGAGCTGCGCGAACTGACCGACAGCAACCCGGTCAAGCAATTGCTCAACCTCGTGCTCTTGCAAGCCATTCGCGATAAGGCCTCGGATATTCACTTCGAACCGTTCGAAGATGAATACAAGTTGCGCTACCGCATCGACGGTGTGCTTTACGAAATGCGACCGCCCCCCCGCTTTTTGGCGATGGCGATTGCCAGCCGCTTGAAGGTTATGGCCGACCTCGACATTGCCGAGCGACGCATGCCGCAGGACGGTCGTATCGCTCTGACTGTCGGCGGACGCCCGGTGGACCTTCGTGTTGCCGTATTGCCGACGATGTTCGGCGAATCGGTCGTATTGCGTATTCTCGACCGCAGCAACGTAAATCTCGACTTGGACAAGCTGGGCTTGCGCGAAGACGACGGTAACGTTTTCCGCCAACTCATTCAGCGGCCCAACGGCATCCTGATCAACACGGGGCCGACCGGCTCGGGTAAAACGACCACGCTGTATGCCGCGTTGAACACGCTAAACGACCCGAAGCTGAAAATTCTGACGGCCGAAGACCCGGTTGAATACGACATCGACGGCATCATTCAATGCCAGGTCAACCCGAACCAGGGCATGACGTTTGCTCGCTGTTTGCGTAGCTTTTTGCGACAAGACCCCGACGTCATTCTGGTCGGTGAAGTTCGAGACGCTGAAACCGCCCAAATCGCCGTACAGGCATCGCTCACGGGCCACTTGGTATTCACCACGCTGCACACCAACGACGCGCCGTCGGCCATTGCCCGTTTGCTCGATATCGGTATTGAGCCCTTCCTAATCACGGCAACCGTCGAAGCGATTATCGCACAGCGTCTGGCTCGTCGCGTTTGTTCGAACTGCAAAGAAGCCTATGAGCCTCGCGAAGAACAGTTATACGAACTCGGCCTCAAGCCTGCCGACATTGAAGACAAAACCTTCTACTACGGTGCCGGCTGCGACTATTGCAACAGCTCGGGTTATCGCGGTCGTGTCGGTCTTTATGAAATCATGGTCTTCAACGATGAGATTCGCGACTTGATTATGCAAGGCGCCTCGACCGCCGTGTTGCACGATGCCGCTTGCCGCAACGGGATGCGCACGCTACGCGAAAGCGGCATGCTCGCGCTATACGACGGCGTCACAACGATCGAAGAAGTCGTTAAAGAAACCGTCTTTAGCGACTAAGCAAAGAACCAATGAAAAACAAGAAAAGCCGATGGCGAATCTTCGATTCCCCATCGGCTTTTCTTTTATCAATTAAGTTCGCTTACTTAAACGGGCAACAACTGCGGCACATCAAACTTAACCGCAAACCCGATGCGATGATGATCCTGCGTTGCAAGATTCAATTCCACGCGTGTTACTGATGCAAAGCCGAGCGTTGGCATCTGCTCGGGCGAAGCGACAGCGGCATCTTCCCCGCCGATGCGCACTTCGTATCGTTGCCCCACGGCCAGACCGTATCCGATCGGACACGTTCCAAATAATCCGCCGTCGCCGATATCCTGCGAGCGACAACGCAAGACGTTGTTCTCTTCGCGGTCGATTAGATACACCGTGTGCGCCCGATTGCGCCGCGAATACACGCGATTATTGACCGGACCGCTGTGTTCCGGATCGCGAAAACTGAAATGGGGGAAGACCGGCGGCTCGACTGTGTGCGGGCTACCTATCGGGCGGCGATGGCTTGCAATCTGTTTTTTCATGGCGGGTCTCCATACCATCATCGACGAACGCAAATTGCGCTGGGCTCGGCTCATCCAAGCCCACCCCCAAAGTACGTTTGCACATCCAATGCGTTCGACGTCTTAACCAATCGGTCGTTGCTCGTGTGACGCGCCAATCGGCACGTCCGAACGACCAAAACGATATGCTCTTTCCCGGACATCACAGCTTCCGCTCGAGGCGGCCCCACGCCGTGACCTCGGCATTATACCGTTATCGGGACCGAGACGGTCAAGTAAATTCCGAATAACACCCTGCACGCATTGCGAAAACGTTAAATTCAACGCAATAAGGCCGATTCTCAAAAATTAAACGCGCAAAAGCGGCCAATCGCGGCCATGAAAAAACCCGCCAGTAGCGGGTGCGTGTGTGTTGATCTTTTGGCGGCAAAGTGGTGCCGCCTGTGTTCTGTCGAGATGCAATGAAGTTCTCGATTAAGGGTAATAGGTATCAAACTCGGTCTTGGTATTCGCAAAGATATCGGACACCTTGGTACCCAACAAAGAAATCGCACCCATACATGCCAACACAATCATCGCCAGCATCACCGCATACTCGGTGGCTGTGGCGGCCTCGTCGTCGACTAAAAATTGTCGACCTATCCTTAGAAAATGACACATCGTCGTTCCCTTTCCGGGACGTGCCTCGACCGGCAATCGCTCCACACCATGTGAACCCTGAATCCCAATGACGAACCGGAGTTACGGATCGGGCCGCCTCAGATACCCGTATCGGTTCGCTACTTACATTGTCCAATTGGAATTTGCATCGTGCATCCGCAAATCACCAATTTAGCGTCTTCCGTCCGCATAGATCGGCTCATAAAAAAACCGCGCCGAGGATCGGCGCGGTTTCACAAGCAAACAGGTGCAATAATCTCGCGGTTATCAGTACGACAACCGCGGCATCGGCTTACATCAGCTTGGCGAGGCGCAACGCCAAATCGCCAACGCGATTGGAGAAGCCCCATTCGTTATCGTACCAGCTTACCAATTTCAACAGCTTGCCCGACGTCATCGTACGGGTGCTATCGAAGATCGAGCTATGCGGGTTGCCGACGATATCGCTGCTCACCAACGATTCTTCGTTGTATTGCAGGATGCCCTTCATCGGGCCGGCAGCCGCGTCAGCAAATAGCTTGTTAACCGTCGCAACATCGACGTCTTTTTCCAATGTGACCGTCAGATCCACGACGCTACCGTCGGTCACCGGCACGCGGAAAGCGAAACCATCGAGCGTTACGTTGTCGCTCGGAACCACCAAGCCGATTGCCTTGGCCGCACCCGTCGACGACGGAATGATGTTCACCGCCGCAGCGCGAGCGCGGAGCAAGTCGTCGCCGTGCACCTGATCGAGAATGCGCTGATCGTTGGTGTAAGCGTGAATCGTCGTCATGAAGCCGTTGATCTTCTCACCGAACACGCCGGGATTATCGACCAGAATCTTCACGAGCGGTGCCAAACAGTTCGTCGTGCAACTTCCGTTACTGACGAATTGATGATCGGCCTTGAGCGTTTCATCGTTTACGCCCAACACGACCGTGGCGTCGATCGCGTCTTTGGCGGGTGCCGACAGGATGACCTTTTTCGCGCCGGCCTTAAGGTGATCGTCGTAGCCCGGCTTGTCACCGCTGGAGCGCTTCGTAAACACGCCCGTCGATTCGATCACAATATCCGCACCGAGTTCGCCCCAAGGCAGCTTCGCCGGGTTTCGCTCTGTCATGACGCGAATGCGATCGCCGTTAACGACGATGCTATTTTCATCGTGCTCGACCGTACCGTTAAACCTGCCGTGTACGCTATCGTACTTGAACAGGTGGGCATGGGTTTTAGGCGTCGAGCCGACGTCGTTGATCCCGACCAGATCGAATTCACCCTTTCGTGCGAGCATGGCTCGCGTCACCAACCGACCGATTCGTCCGAAACCGTTAACACCAACTTTTACCGGCATTGCTGCAAACTCCTTGGTTGCCTGATCTTGCGGGCATATTTCCGTGTTGGCGGGGGTGCCCCGCCTCTTTTTTTATGGAATTGACGATAGGAGCCCCCTCTGACCCCGTCAAGTCGCCCGGAGGTGGATACGCCGCTGGAATATGTCCGGTTCAGCCGCCCGGATCAAAGGCAGGTTTAAACGCGTTAAACGCATATGCGAGATGGAATCGCGGAGTCGATCAGTCCAAAGGTAGGTCGGCCGGATAGCTCGGCGCTTCACCACGCAGAATGCGAATGACGTCGTCGGCCACATCGTAGCGGCCTTCGACGGCATCGAGCGTGGCCCCCGCGACATGCGGCGTGAGCAAACAATTTGGTGCCCTGCGAATCGGATGATTACCGGGCAACGGTTCGTTCTCGAACACATCGAGCGCTGCGCCGCCTACCTGTCGCGCTTCTAACGCTGCAGCCAGCGCCGTCGTGTCGATGATTGCGCCTTTGGATGTGTTAATGATTAGCGCGGACGAGCGCATCTTCGCCAAGCGCTCGGCATTTATGAAGTGCTTATGCTTTCGCGTGGTGCTCACAAAGATACAAAGCACATCAGCGCGACCGAGCAATGTTTCTTCGTCGACTAGCGTTACACAACTTGGCAAACCAATCGAATCATCCAACGGCAATGCGATAAGATCTGGTGCAAAGCTGTTATGCAACACTTCGGCCACGCGCTGCCCTACTGCATCCATACCGAGAAAGCCGACTGTGCTAAGGCCGAGGCGGTAGCCCATCGGTCGGCGCAGGTTTTCAAACTTACCGCCGCGCAATTGCAGATCGAGATAGGGAATGCGCCGACGGTGCGCAAGTAACAACCCCACGACAAACTCCGCCGAAGACTCGACGGCTGCGTTTGGCGAATACACTACCGAGATGCTTTTGCGTCGTGCCGCGCGCAGGTCGATATGATCGACCGTCGGACTAGCGCGGGCGATTACGCGTAACTCAGGCGCTGCGTCAATGATGCGAGCAGTGACATGCGCCTTTGCGCGGACCAACAGCGCTCGGGCGTTATCGATTTCTGCGAGTAATGCTTCGGGAGAGGATTCGGGGAGGACCACCACATGACCGACTTCGCGCAGTCGATCCAATGCCGTTTCGGAGTACGGCTCTGCAACCACAATCTTTGGAAGTGTGGTAGTCACCGTATTCGTTAGCCCCCTTCATGCAAAGAACTACGTAGGCGTACTGTTTTTTTTCGCCCAAACTTAATGGCAGTGTAGGCGCAGTCTGATGGTATTCAAGAAAAAAAACGGGATATATGTAATTGAAATTTAGATTATATGTCTTAAACCAGTGCCGGATTGCCGGTTTGTATTCCACGAGTGGCTCAAAAAGATATAATCTCTGAATCATTTTTTGAAATGATTCCTGCGTAAACGTCTCTCATTCGGGGTATAAAAGATACGACACCTCAAGCATCGATGTATTCGCATAAACGAGTTGATGCCGTTGGCAAGTGCGTGAGAAATTCCCTTTGAACAAAAACGAGAACGAAAAACTCGATGATTTCGTAAAATCGAATGCCGAACTCCGGCTGAAACGAGCGCAACAAGGTGCTGTCGCAATTGCGATACTCTTGGTCGCAATCATTGTGTTTCTTTCCTTTCAGCGGGAAGAGAAAGTAGATTCGCCCGACAAAGAAACCGCTGACTCGTCGCAGCCGTTTTCCGCCGAGTTGGCCGCGCGACAATCTCAACAATCCGGCGAGTTTGAAAAACTGTTGATCGATCGCATACGACGCGACGGATACTTAACCGTCACGGTTCATACCGCCCTGCTCTCATCGCCGGAGAATGCCAACGATCAGTTTCGCAAGGCCGACCAGCCGAGCACCAACTTGGTATGGGGCGCGCTGTATGGCATCGACACGCACTTTCCAAACGCGGCGAAGTGGAAACGTATATTGACCGACCGTGGAGATGGCAATCCGCATTTCCTGCGTCGCTCGGTCTTTAAGAAAACCAGCCGCCCGACCGAACACTGGGCCGCGCGGGGCATAACCGAACCGTTCGATGTTTACGTCTTAGCCCTCGCCTGGCACGGCGATCGTTCGCTCGACGCCATGCAAGCACCCGTGCGCGACGCGATGTGTAGCATCGAACGTACCATCGACGCCGATGGTCGCCGCCTGCGTTTCGGTGGCGACAGCGTCATCCTCGGTTACGCGGGTGAGAATATATTGCTCGAAGAGTACGTGGACCCGATCGCCGCAGCGCATCCGTGCAAACTCAATGAGATTCGCGGCATCTTCTATTTGTGTTCGCGCTCGGCCGTGGTCTTGCATATGCCGCTGATCGACGCCGGATTCCATTCGATTTTGTTCACGCGCGGCAACTTGCCGCCCGAGGCCTACACGATCAATGGCATCATGGATGCCCTGCTCATCGGTGATCTTGACCGCGGCTTTACGGATTCGGCTGCGACGCAGTTTAAGCGATATCAAAAAGGCGTGGGTATGGAGAAGGCGCGGGCGTTGTTTTATCGTTAAAGTATCGGAACAGTGATATCTTAGTCTTTTGAATCATTAAACTGAATACGCTTTTCGCAATATGAACTTGAGCAGCGTCTACCAGATTACGTTAACCCTATCCATCCTCGGCACCGGCCTAGTCGCCGGCATTTTCTTTACGTTTTCGACGTTTGTGATGCAAGCATTGGCGCGCCTCAAACCGGGCGAGGGCATTCGCGCGATGCAGGCGATTAACGTCACGGTGCTAAATCCGTGGTTCTTTACGGCCTTTTTTGGCACCGGTATCGCCTTATTGCTTCTGGCGTTGTTACCCGTCATGGGGCACGACGTGCCGAATCACGCTGCCGTCGTTGTTTCCGCGTTGCTGTACAACATCGGTACGATCGGCGTCACGATTGCCCGAAACGTGCCGTTAAACAATCGTCTTGAGAAGCTTGATGCCGAATCATCCGAGGCGCATGAGTTTTGGCAAATCTATCTTCGCAAATGGGTTTTCTGGAATCACGTCCGTACACTCGCAGCGGCGGCGGCATGCATATGTTTGATCGTTGCGACATTGAATTGAATGAAACCAAGCAAACGCTTGCTGTCGCGCAATTAATGCTGACGCCTCTCTTATATTCAAGCTGCTCGTGCAACCTATCCCCGCCCGCGCAGGTTCAGCACCAATTCGACTTCACCGATCGAACAGTGCAAACGTTCCGCCACATCGGCGGGTGCCAACCCGTTATCGATTAACGCACAAATCTGCTCGTCGCGATCCAGCGACGATGTTAGCTCTTGCTGATCTGAGTCATCCGAAGCTCGTTGGGCTTTGCGCCCACCGCGCACTCCTGCAGCCGCTTCCTGATTGGCGGCCATGATGGAATCGTCAGTCGATTCATAATGATCTTGCTCGTTCCCTGCTCCGGTCGCACCACCTCTTGGGCCAGTCACTCCCGCGCCACCCGTAAGGTGGGTTGTACTCAACCCACCGTTCTGCGGCGGATGTTGACCTCGCGCTGATACGTCTCCCACGCTTATGTTGAATCCTTCACCCCGGCCCACTCGCTGCAAGGGAGAGGGAGCGAGGTCACCCGCGTCGTCGATGGTTGCTGTGCCACCGAACTGAGTTGGCCTTTTTCGCTCCGGCACCGCGACGCCTGCTGCTTCCAACAGCGCGGTCAATTCAGCAATCCGCTCATCCGCGTCGCGAATCGAATGCTCCAACTTGGCAAAACGCGTGTCGATCTGGCCATTGGCTTGGCGCGAAAACTCGGAGAGTTCCACGACCAGCGATTCCAACTCGCGCCGCAACGCTTCGGCCTTTCGGTCTAACCGTTCGGCGTCTTTGCGTTTGGGTGATTGGCCCAGTCGTTGACGACGGGCGTTGATGTTGAGGATGGTGATGATGAACAAAACGGCCCCCAACGCGAGCAACGCCTTGCCTGTGCTCATATCTTCGAAGGCGGCGAGGGGATGGGTGGTTCGGAGGAGCGTCGAGATGAGGTCGCGCGCGTGGGGATTGTCCCCCAGCCCCATAGGGGCAGGGGCACCCAGGACAGCGTCATCCGTAGCAGGGGCACCCGGTATTGGGGCACCTGCATCCGCGGTGCTGGTAAGCGCGAGCACCACACAGGCCGGCGCGACCGCGCGGGAACACAATAAATAGACAAACGTCAACATCAGCATCCGTGCCGAAACAGATCAGTTCTTCATCGCCGCCAATGCGGCTTGCATCACGTCGCGCAGGGCCACGCCGTGTCGCTGGGCCGCATCGCGACAGTCATCATACTCCGGCATCGCTTTGATGACATCCGAATTCCGCTTGCCGACCTTCACGCGGATCGAACCGAACGGCGTCTCGACTGTCACGTGTTCGCGTGCCAGCTTGCTGCGCGTGGCACTCATCCGACGCACGCCGAAGCTCGTCGTCTGTCGCAGTATCAGATCTTCCAGAGATGCTGCCTCGTCGGGTCGCGCCAACACGCTCAACAACACGCCCGGGCGCGACTTCTTCATGGATATCGGCGTCGTCCATACATCCAGCGCCCCCGCCGTCAGCAACTGCTCCATCACGAAGCCAACTTCCTCACCCGTGCTGTCATCCAAATTCGCCGCCAATTCCACGACCGCGTCGGTCTCATATGCAGCGCTCGCGGCGGCATCTCCCAACAAGACCCGCAATACGTTCGGTCGCGTCTTTCCGTCGCGCGTGCCTGCACCGTACCCCATCGCCGTAATTTGCATCTCCGGCATAACGCCGAACCGACCATTCGCCAGTTCCGTCAAAATCGCAGCGCCCGTCGGCGTAATGAGTTCACCGGTTTCGTCGCACGCCGCCAACGGCACGCCGACCAACAATTCCGCCGTGGCAGGCGCGGGCACGGGCATGACGCCGTGATCGCATTTGACGGTTCCGCTGCCGGTAGGAATCGCCGAGCAATGCACTTGGCCTACCTCCAAGATTTCCAACGCGATGCACGCACCCACGATATCCACGATCGCATCGATCGCGCCCACCTCGTGGAAGTGCACCTTCTCAATCGTCGTGCCGTGCACCTTCGCTTCCGCCGCGGCCAAGCGCGTGAAGATCGAGATTGCTCGGGTCTTCACGCCGTCGCCCAACGCGCTGTCGTTGATGATCTTCTCAATATGGTGCAGGTGTCGGTGAGCCTTTTGCTCTTCAAATTCGACGTCCACCTTAACGGCCGCGAACCCCTGCTTTTTGACGTCCGCTACCCGCAAAGACCAACCCGGCACGTTGAGCTTCTGCAGTTCGGCATCCACGCGCGATCGGTCCGCCCCGGCGGCGATCAGGGCCGCCAAGATCATGTCGCCGGCGGCGCCGCTGAAACAATCGAAATAGGCAATTCGCATAAGTGTTCGCTCCTTCAGGTGTTGCGCGCATCAAACGCCGCATGCCGTTGAAAATCAAGCCGCCGAGATCGCGGCAATCAACATCTTCGAAAGTCGTGAAATGTCGGTATTGCCGATAATAACCACGTATTTTCGTTGACGGTTCAGAAACCATATCCTAATATCCGAATAAATGGATATGCCGCCCTCAATTCCGATCGACGTCACTCAGAACGCGGAGTTACTCCGCGCCTTGTCCGACGTCACGCGCCAAAAGATTTTGCAACTGCTGGCGCGCGAAGAACTCAACGTCTCGGAACTGGTGGAAATCCTACATCAACCGCAATCGACGATCTCGCGACACCTGCGCGTGTTGCGCGAAGCGTCGCTAATTCGCGACCGACGGCACGGCACCTCGACACTATATTCCGCCGTGGCACCGCCCGATCACGCGAGCATCTCCGAAGACGACGTCCAGGGCTTCATGGTTCGTTGGCTCGGCCGCCAACCTTTGCCCGATAGCATCGAGCAACGCTTTCAACAAGTGCTCGTTACGCGCGGCGGCGGTTCGACGGGATTCTTCAATCGGCTCGGTCGCCGTTGGGATGAACTGCGCATCGAAGCATTCGGCGAGGTCTTCTCTTTGGAAGCATTTTTGTCGTTGCTGCCGCGCGAATGGGTCGTGGCCGACGTCGGCTCGGGAACGGGCTACTTGCTTCCGCAATTGGCTGCTAACTTCGCCCGCGTCATCGCCGTCGATCCGGCAGAGTCCATGCTCGAGTGCGGTCGTCAGCGTATCGCCGAAACCGGCGCGAAGAACGTTGAGTTTCATCGCGGCGAGTTAGGCAAGTTGCCGATTCCGTCCGGCAGCGTCGACTTGGCCATGTCCTTCTTGGTGTTGCACCACGTGAAAGAACAGCAACCGGCGCTCACCGAGTTTCGTCGCGTCTTACGTCGCGGCGGCCAATTCCTGATCGTCGAACAAGAAGCCCACGAAAACCAAGAGTTCTTCCAACGTATGCAAGACGTTTGGTGGGGCTTTGTTCCGAACGAACTCAAAAAGATGTTGACCGAAATCGGTTTTCGCGACGTGCGGTATCAACCGTTGCAAACCGCGCAGGCCCAGACCGGTCGAATTGAATCCCCCCCGTTGTTTGCAATCACGGGTAAGAAATAGATCGAAGAGAAACACGCAACGAAGCGTCGGACCGCGACGCCAACCACATTCAAAGGAGTAAGCTCTTTATGGCAACTGCCCCCGCTACCAAGCTCGACTACAAGGTCGCCGATATCAAGCTCGCCGACTACGGTCGCAAGGAAATTCTTCTCGCCGAACAGGAAATGCCCGGCCTGATGGCGCTGCGCAAGGAATTTGCTGGCAAGAACCCGCTGGCTGGTGCACGCATCAGCGGCTCGCTGCATATGACGATCCAGACGGCTGTCTTGATCGAAACGCTGGTCGAACTCGGCGCCGACGTGCGCTGGGCGTCGTGCAACATCTTCTCGACGCAGGATCACGCCGCTGCTGCTGTCGTCGTCGGCCCCAACGGCACCGTCGAAGACCCCAAGGGTGTGCCCGTTTTCGCATGGAAGGGTGAAACCCTCGACGAATACTGGTGGTGCACGGTGCAGTGCCTCACGTGGCCCGATGCCGACGGCCCCACGATCATTCTCGACGACGGTGGCGATGCCACGTTGCTCGTACACAAGGCTCGCGAATTCGAAGCCGCCGGCAATGTGCCTTCGTATAACGAAGCGACCGAACCCGACGAATGGCGCATCATTCTCGAAACCATCAAGAGCGAACTCGCCGCCAACCCCGGCAAGTGGACCAAGCTCTCCGAAGGCATCATCGGTGTCAGCGAAGAGACCACCACCGGCGTGCATCGCCTCGCGCAGATGGCCGAATCGGGCACGCTGCTCTTCCCGGCGATCAACGTCAACGACTCGGTCACCAAGAGCAAGTTCGACAACGTTTACGGTTGCCGCCACTCGCTGATCGACGGCATCAACCGCGCCACCGACGTCATGATCGGCGGCAAGGTTGCCGTGGTCCTCGGTTATGGCGACGTCGGTAAGGGCTGTGCTCAGTCGCTCGCCGGCCAAGGTGCCCGCGTGATCGTCACCGAAATCGACCCGATCTGCGCCCTGCAGGCGGCGATGGAAGGTTACGAAGTCAAGACGATCGAAGATGTGCTCGATACGGCCGACATCTTCATCACGACGACGGGTAACAAGGACATCATAACCGTCGATCACATGAAGAAGATGAAGCACGGCGCGATCGTCGGCAACATCGGTCACTTCGATAACGAAATCGACATGGCTGGCCTGCTCAAGCTCGTCGCCGGCGGCAAGGTCGAGCGCAACAACATCAAGCCGCAGGTCGATGAGTTCCGCTTCGCCGCCGACGGCGATGTGAAGCCGCACGGCGTGATCGTTCTCGCTGAAGGTCGCTTGCTAAACCTCGGTTGCGCCACCGGCCACCCGAGCTTCGTGATGAGCAACAGCTTCACCAACCAGGTGATCGCTCAGATCGAGTTGCACCAGAACAACGATAACTACGAAAAGAAGGTTTACGTGTTGCCGAAGCACCTCGACGAAAAGGTCGCCCGTCTGCACCTCGACCAGCTCGGCGTGAAGCTGACGAAGCTGACCAAGGAACAATCCGATTACCTCGGCATTCCGGTCGACGGCCCGTACAAGCCCGACGGTTATCGCTATTAAGCTGTTGTACTAGCGGTTTAGATCGCTTTGCAAACAAAGTAAGCTAACAAACTTAGCCCCACGGCCATTGGCCTGGGGCTTTTTTCGTTGGCGTCTTATTTGGATAACAAGCATACTCCTTCCAACAAATTAGCCCCCGACCATTGGCCGGGGGCTAATTGTCGCTGTCGCAGATTCTCGACATAGCACGGGAAACATCGTTTACTCGCTCTTCGCTTTCCAGCGCCAAGCCGAAACGGCATTGAGTTCGCGAATAATAATGTCATTGCCGCTAACGGCGACATGCGCCCAGCATTCTTCGTCGGAGACCTTCTTCTTATCGAGCAGCTCGAATTCTTTTGGATTTGCCCTGAACAAGACAAGCCCGCCGCGCATATCGAGGCCGAGGATCTTATCGCCTTGCACCGCCATGCTCATGTAATCGCCAAACTTCTTGGTGCGCCATTGTTCTTCGCCGCTGGGCAGATCGAAACAACAGATGCGACCATTCCCGAGATGCAGATACGCGTAATCCCCCACCACCACCGGCGACGACATGTATCCTTTGGCCTTGTCCGACCACGTTTCTTCGACATTAAAGCCATTTCCGCTCTCGCTCACTTGGTAAAAATAACTCGCGTTACGATGCGTGCTCGTGAAGATGCCGTTCTTAAAAACCGTCGGCGTGAGGATGTTCATACCGCGAAACGCCGGTACCTTTTGTTCCCATAGAACCTTGCCGTCTGCATCGTCGACGCCCGCCAACTTTTCGCGCGTTTGCACGATCACCTGCGGCTTACCGGCAATCTCGTCAAAAACTGGCGACGAAAACGCGCTGCCGTACATACCGCCGCCATCGTTCAGCGTGCGCCAAACCGTTGAGCCGTCGCGCTTATTCAATTTCACAAACGAGCCACCCGCTTGCATGTAAACGTGATCACCCCGCACCATCGGAGAGCAAACGCAGCCGAAGTCCGGATTGCCGGTGCCGTAGCGCTCCTTGAAATCCACGCGCCAACGTTCGCTACCGTTGGTTACGTCCAAACACACCAACACATCTTGTATGCCCGCGACAAAGAGCGACTCGCCATCCGTCGCCGGTGTTGACCGAATCCAACTGCCGTTCCGCGCCGCGAAGAACGGCACCGACATAGAACCGAGCCAATCCACCTGCCAGAGTTCTTTGCCCGTCTTGCGATCGAGCGCGCGAACGATCTCTTTTTTCTTGTCCACCGTCTCGGTCACGAAAACGCGATCTCCCGCGACGATTGGCCCCGAATAACTGGGCCCCGCCATCTCAATACGCCAGGCCTGATCCAGCCCGTCGAGATCGTCCGGCCACTTTGGCGATTCGGGCACGCGGCAATCGCGCCCCGGACCGCGCCACTGCGGCCAGTCGGTCGGTGCCAATAAATCGCCGGCAATTGCCGTCGCCGATACACAACTAACAAAGACGAAGTTCGCCACCGCATATGATCGGGCGCAAGGTCGCATGGTGATGTCTCCTAAAAATGAAAAGCCTGAACGCGGGGATTGTAGGAGGGCATGCAGAAAATCGGCGGCGTTTGCTCCGTCGGCCACCGATCAGTCGCAATCCGCCATAGGGCAGGTGAGTTTGCCGTAGGGCAGGTGATAACCTGCCTCTGCCACCGACAATGTCGAATATCAAAGACGTTTGTGCCACGCCGCATTACGGCCCATCCGTTTTGATGATTCTCACGCCACCTCTCCGCCCGTTGTCAGGTTATCACCTGACCTACCGCGCGCATCAATGTAACTCGCCGCACCCATCGATGTATCTCGACACTTAGCCCCACGGCCAATGGCCTGGGGCTTTTTTCGTGGACGTTGGATTTAGAAACAAACGTAGATCGGCGAACAGAATTGCCCTAGGCCATTGGCTATAGGGCTAAATATGGGGCCAATTTCAAATCTTCCAAACGCGAATTTGAACAAGGCGGCTACCATCCATTTGGATGCGTGCTTTATGCGAAGGAGTTGACGATGCTTGCGACCGCCAAACCCAACATCGCCATTGAAATGGAAGACTCGCTCACCATCGGGCCCAACTCCGGCCCGCGGGGTGGCTATCGGCTCTACGCACGCACGTTCTTGCCGTACGACATCGACGACGTGTTCGCATTCTTTAGCGACGCTCACAATCTTCAAGACATCACGCCACCGTGGTTGAACTTTGTGGTGCTAACGCCCAAACCCATCGACATGCACAGCGGCGCGGTCATCGAATATAAGCTACGGCTGCGTGGCATCCCGATTCGTTGGCGCACCGAAATTCTCGATTGGGACCCGCCCCACACGTTCGTCGACACCCAAATCAAAGGCCCCTACCGCCTTTGGCACCACGAGCATCGCTTCACGCAAATGAACAGCGGCACGCTGATGGAAGACGAAGTGATCTACAAACCCCTCGGCGGCGCGCTGGTCAACACGTTTTTCGTCGCCCGCGATGTGAAACGGATTTTCGCATACCGCGCGGAGACGTTGAAGGTCATTTTGCGGGAGCGGTTGGGGTAGCTTGCGAGCGATTGGGTAAGATGGAATCTGGACATTCCAAAGCGGCCCGTCGAATGATCCTTCGCAACAACAATACATCGCCATTCATACCGAATCCGCACACGCCGTAGGGCAGGTGAAAACCTGCCTCTGCCACCGGAGATGTCCAACGTAAAAAGCGTTCGCGCCACGCCGCGTTACGGCCCATCCGTTTTGATGATTCTCACGCCACCTCTCCGCTCGTTGTCAGGTTATCACCTGACCTACCAAGCCCTCACATGTTTTCTAACTCTTAAATCCCCGTTACAACCAAAAAGCCTGACAATTCCGCCCCAATCGCCTACGATTTTCACACATCCTGCGAGCACGTCGCTCGCGTTCGAACGTATAAAGCCGAAATCGAACCTTCGTGCAAAGGAGCATCATCATGCGCACGCGTCATCTCATCGCCGCCGCCTTGTTGGCCGGCTTTACAACGCCCCACCTCTTCGCTGCCGATGTTTGGCCGCAATGGGGTGGGCCCGAGCGCAACTTCGCATTGACCAACACCAAACCGCTGCTGAAGAAATGGCCCGAGACCGGTCCACCAAAAACATGGCAGCGCTCGCTCGGTGATGGCTACTCCACCATCGTCGGCGATGGTCAAACCATCTACACCATGTACCGCAGCGTCGACGGCAAAGAAGTTGTCATTGCCCTGAACGCGCTGACCGGCAAGACCGAATGGGAATACGCCTACGACGCGCCGTTTCTCACCAAGATGGTCGAAGACGAGGAAAACAAGGGCGAAGACGGCAAGCCCAAGATGAAAGAGCAGAAGCAATCGACCGAGTTCGGCGAAGGCCCGGCCGCCTCCCCCCTGCTCGTCGATGGGCGGCTCTACACCATCGGCTTTACCAACAAGATGCACTGCCTCAACGCCAAGGCCGGCAAGTTGCTCTGGAAGAAAGATCTCTACAACGATGGTTGGGGTTCGTTCGTTTACTTCGGTTATGCCTCCAGCCCGATTGCGTATAAGGACACCGTGATTGCCTTAGCCGGCACCAAAGGCCACGCCGTCGTCGCGCTCGATCAGAAAACCGGTGACGTGCGCTGGCAGACTGGCGATAACGAAATCACGTATTCGTCACCGACGCTCGTCACCGTCGGCGGCCTCGATCATCTCGTCGTATTCTGCGGCGATGAAGTATTGGGTATGTCACCGACAGATGGCAAAGTGCATTGGCGTTTTGAATACAAAAATCAATTCGGCACGGCCATCAACACGCCCGTCGTTTTGCCGGACGATCGCATTTTCATCGTAACGGGCGGCGACGAACTCGGCGGCAAAGTCATCAAGCTCAAGCGCAAGGGCGACAAAATCAAATACGAAGACGTTTGGCAAAACAAAAAGCTGGGTGGCGGTTTGAATAATGCCGTGCGCATCGGCGACCGCATGTACGGCCCCGGCGGCGGTCGTAAGCCGTTTATGGTAGCGTTCGATATCAAGACGGGGGAAATCGCTTGGCGCGAGCGCGACATGTCGAAGATCAAATGTCTCGCCGTTAACGATCATCTGATTGTGCTCGATGAAAACGGCAATCTATCGTTGGCCAAGCCGAACAGCGATGGCCTCGAAACCATCAGCAGCGCCAAAATCAGCGAAGAACGCACGTGGACGGCCCCCACGCTGATCGACGGCATCCTCTATTTGCGCGACCGCAAGAACATCGCGGCATACGACCTTCGTGCCAAACCGATGTCGTAGCGACGGTTTCAATCAGTAAATAAAAAAACCGGCGTCGGGGAGAGTTGTTTCTCCGCCGACGCCGGTTTTGTTATTAACGATCGCTCGAAAGCTTCGGGGCCCTCCCCTAACCCCTCCCTACATGGGAGGGGAATGTTGGAGGCGCTCGCCGTTACTCTTCTTCGACCGGAACCGGCTCGCCGATGTCTTCCTCTTCTTCATCAAACGCTTCCATTTCGCGCTTGGCTTGTTCGTCGATTGCCTTCTTGATGCTCTTGACGAGTTTCATCGGCACGATCAGATCGAAGCGGAACGCGTTATCGACCATCGACGAATCCATGCCGATCGGTGCGTTGATATCCGGGATTTCGAACGGGATGTTGTCCGGCTCGCCCATGGCCGTCGAGATCGTTTTGATGATACGCAGGATGTTTTCGACGGAGATAAAGCCTTCCATCGAGCGCGGCGACGGCATTTGCGACATCGACGACGTAATACCGGGGTCGCTCAGCAAATTGGCACCGCCCGACTTGATGACCTTAGCCGTGTTGGCGTATCGATCCTGACCGCCGCCGAACGTGACGAGCAGATGGTTGTCGCCGACGACACCGAAGCGCACGGTTACTTCGTTGCCGAGCAACTTCTTAAACATCTTCTTGTCTTCTTCCGACATATCGGTTTCGGTCGCAAACTCTTCCATCTTCAGCATGATGGTATCGACCTTGCCACCTTCGATGGTTTCGGCGTCGGGCTTGTGCACCAACATCGACTTGGCCTTCTTCAAGTCTTCCTCGTCGGAAAGCTTCCAAATGTTGGTGTAGATGGCGCGCATGCTGTCGAGGCAAACCTTGGGTTCGCGGCTTTCCAGAATCATGCTGGCGCCGAGATAACCGCCGTCGCCGCCGTCCAACGCCGCCATGTTCATCGCAAACGCATTAACCGAGCGTTGCAGCTTCTGCAGTTCGGCGTCCAACGCCTTCACGGCCGCTTCGTTGGTTTCAACGGTACCGCCGGCGGCTTGCATCTGCTTGAAGAACTGCGACACCATGTTTTGGTTGCCGAATTTTTCCTGATGCACGCTGTACGGCGTGGTGCCGCTGGCCGCGAACAGGTACGTTTCATTCGGCAAAGCCGATAGCAGCGACTTGTCGACGTTCTTCATGTCGCCGAAGAGTTTTTCGAGATCGGTTTCCTTTTGCGGCACGATGACCGAATGCATTGTGAAGCCGTTATTGCTCAGCGCGATACCGAAGTCGATGTTGGCCAGTTCGTTGAGTTGCTTTTCGAGCGCCTTGGCACTTTCGCCAGTCGGGTCGCTGGCGGCCATGACCATCTGCAACATGCCCATGGCTTCTTGCTGATAGGCCTTGAAACCCTTGTTTACGGCGGCGCTAAAGTAAACGTCGCACGCGTTGAGACAGTCGACTTGGGCCTTGTTCAACTCGAGACCGGCGTTGCTTTTCATCACGCCGGCTTTGACCGTTTTTTCACTGCGGCCAAACACCACATAGTCATTGACCGGCGCGGCGAAAAGCTGCTGCCCCATCATCATGACCTTGCGCACCGGGCCGTCGCCTTCTTCACCGGCAACTTTGCCGATCATGGCGGCGCTGTCCGTCGCCGGAATAAACGCCAACAGCGCGTTGGTCGGGTCTTCCGGCATGTCTTCGCTCGACTTGCCGAACTGCTTAACGTTCATTGCGACGACTACGATCGGGCGATCCAAATCGAGGGTTTCACCCAAGCCCGATTGCATTTGCGCCATCGGTGCGATTGGCGGCAACGGCGGAATGCCGAGATCGAGTTCCGTCAGCATGTTCGCCCGTTCCTGAACCGCATTGATCGAACGAACCGCAACGAACGCCCAGCAATCCTTGGGCAACATCTTCGCGACGTCGGCATTGTTCGCGGCGAAGGCGCTGCTGCCTGTCGTCAGCATCGCCAAGCCCAATAGCGACATCATGGCACGTTTAAGAACTGTCATCGTTTTGAGTCTCCTTCTCATGTCGAGTAAACCTAAGGTGTCATCCAGTTGTGATTAACGAACTCATGGCTACGGTCGCACGATAATCGTCGATAGCCCGTCCACCCTTGCGAAGTTGGGATATTGGGTCCCCGCCGCGCTTGCGTCAAGGAAGCGTACCGGGATTAAGCGATCGTTTAAGGCTGAGCCTGCGAGGGGGCCGCCGATTTGATTTGGGTTAGCGCCGTGCCGATATTCGCGGCAATCTGCATCGATTTTCGCAGGTCGTCGTGCGAGATCACGAACTGCCCCGCGAGCGTTTGCTTCTCAGCCGTTGCCGACCAACACAAGAGCGGCCCGAACTCATCTTTACCCGCCGTGCCGACCGGCGGGAGGTCGAGAAGTTTCGACCCTTCCAGCGTGGCGGTTTGGCTGGCGCGGACGAAGCGCGGGATCGCATCGGAAAGGCGGCTGAGATCGACGAGTGCAACAACATTCGCCTGCTCCGGCATGCGCGTCATCGCTTGTCGAACTTTCGGGCTATCCTTCAAGCAAGCCGCGCCCGGCTTGGCCAATCCGGAAAAACCCACATCCATTGGTGCTACCGAATACACCACATGATTCGGCGGCAAACAGAACTCTTGGTAAACCGCATCTCGCCCGTATACGACTTCGACGTTTTGGCGCACTTCTTCGGGAATCTCCGGGCCTGCAAACGCCACCGTGTAAACCCGACGACCGTTGCGCGTTTGGAATTTCCCGTTATCAAACGCGTTGGAGCCCGGAATCACATTGGCCATCAATCGGTTGGTCGAGTCCTGCACGCGCCGGTGAATCGGATAAAAGTCTTCGGCATTCGGAACAATCGACGTACCCAGGATATGAACCGACCCATCGCCGTCACTGCTCACGGTCGCGCAGAATTCTTGACCGATCATGCGTTTGCAGACCAGCTTTGTATCGCGAAGTGTTTGTTCCTGATCGTCCGTGAGTTTGCCCGACGATTTCGAAGAGGCGTTAAGCGACACCTGCACGGCGTTAGTACTAAAAGCACGTTCGGGCGGCACGTTCCAATCGATACTGGCGGCCATCAAAAATGGGCGTTCGGCGATCAGATCAAAACGCTCAAAGCTCGCGCGACGCACATTGCCAAAGTAATCGCTCATCCAACCACCGGCATCGAAAGTATGCAGATGGCTCAGGCTGATTTGATCGTCGCCCAATGACAGCGACAAGGTGAGCCCGTTCATTTGCTCGATCGCATCGACGGCTCCGTCGCCCATCCAATTGACGAGTGCAAAAGCTTCGCCGTAGCGCTCGGGATTGGTTACCTGACGCACTGCGTTCAGCTTGATCAAGGCAGCAATCGCCTTCACCTGCTGCATGTATTTGGTGCGAACATCAACGAGCGAGATATGAAAGCTTAGATGATTCGATTCGATGCGCGACTTTGCGCTATTCGAGAGCGACATACGGGAGGAAGCTCGATCTAATGCCCGACCGATGTGACGCAGGCTGCGAAACTTAACCGGCGACGTCACGAACGCCCTCTCGCCGAACGTCATCGCACCCAGCCGACCGAACGGCCCGTTGTACGATCCGTAACTCGCCCCGCCGTTTCCGCTGACGACAAAGTTCTTGGTGGTTTTCGGGAAGAACCCGACCACGGGCCAGTTGGCCGATTCCGAGGTAACGCCGTCGGTGCGAATGAGGTTGCGCAGATCGGCAGGCTCATCGAAAACCACGATCACTGGGCGGTCTGCGTCGATCGTGCCCGCGGCCAATCCGAAGACGGATTCCAACGCCGACGCGTCCAACTGCCACCGCCCCGCTGGAAATGCCTGCTGTCGCAGTTTCCCGAGGCCGGTTTCTAAATCAGTAAGGCTCGGTGAGTAGAAAAAGCCCAGCGAATTGGCTGGCACGGCCTGAAGCAAATCACCCGCCCGAACGACCGACGTCATCGCGACAACGCCGACGCTGAGGGCGACAAATAGCCGCATGGGCCGCGCCTGTGATTGGCCGACGAATGCTTGATGACGGTCAAGAGTGGTCATGAACGGCGGCTATGGCTCCCAAGCGGCGAAAATCCCAATTCTACACCCATTCCGCAGCGGATTTCCCGCACAGCGGTATGTTGGAAAACGGGATAAACACGCTTATATCACGGATTTTGATGGGATTGGCGAATCGGAGCGGCCCTGTGATTCGGGGACGAGAGAGGAACCAACGAAATCGGAGAGCGAGCATTATTCGGACGGACATTCCCATATCAACTATTTCTCGTATTTCTCGAGGGTGGCCTAGCTTTGTAGGCTAACGAAGCACCAGAGACATTGGCGGAAGCCCCTGAATCATCGGAGGAGTGTGTCGATTTCGCAAAATACTCAACACAAAAAAGGATCCCGAAAAAGTAAATACGCCGAAGGCGTTTCGCCAACTAGCCCCGGGTTGCCGCAACAGCGGCTACCCGGGGTACTTGTGTTCATCGTGACATTCAACCCCAACGGGGTTGCGGCATCTTCCACCCGAGAGATGCCGCAACTCCTTCAGAGTTGAACGTGAAATCGACACACACGACTCGAAGGCCAGACAAGAAACGACAACCAGCCGAATCAAGATCATCGCAAACGCGAATCAAACGAGAACGAACGCGCAGGATTGGAAATTTTGTCCCGATAGGGACCGAGAGATAATAGACCACCGTTTCAACGGTGGTATTGAGTGCAGAGATATGATTTCTCGTCCTGTAAGGACGATGGGAGTAACGCCCAGAATTCCTTCAATACCTCCGGGATGAAAAGGTCTTGGAGCGACACTTCCCCCCACGATGTGGGGGGCTATTTTCGATTGATCCCTAACGGGATATGAATCGGGAAACTAATTTCGGCTCTCGCTTTGATTTGGGAGTCATATCTCAGGACTGATTTCTGAGAGTGGAGATTGCCAAGCCAAGAATACGACAAAGTCGTCGCAAAGATTCATTAACCTGTGGAATATCCGCCTCATAGTTGAAATTGCCACTTCTGCGCTGGCAATACCATTTCGTTAACAACGGTAGACCAATGGGCAGATAGAGGCCTGCCATCGAAAATATGAATTGAAAATATGAGGAACTCAGACGCCCAAAACTCAGGCGTACTACGGCAGATTGAACGGCTCGGCCTTCAGCGCGTCGGCCATGGCGGCGGCGGTCTCGCGCACCGCACGCACCGAGTCACCATCGCGCCGCGTTTTGAGGCGATCTTTGTAGGTCTGCGACGGCGGGGACATCTCGACCGAGCGCATCACGCCGCCCATCACATCTTCCACAGCAATGGCCAACTCGCGAATGGTCTCGATCGACTCATCCGATACGTCGCGATCCGAATAGCGCTCCGCGATAAGTTGGTAATACGCGGCCAACGATGTCACCAACTTTTTCTTGGTGTTCAAGTCCGCCTTGGCGGCGGTCTTGGCGATCGCTCGCACACCCGCCATGTCGTTGATTTCGTCCGTCGCGCCTTGGTTCAGTTTCTTGATTCGCGCCGCAAAGATGTCGGCATACGCCTCGGTTTGTTCGTCAAACAAAGCAAAATCGCTCGACGCATCCGCGAAGTTTGCTGCGCGGTAAACCGCTCGCAGCAACGCCGGATGTGTCGCCTTGGCACCGCACCGCGCCAACCCATCTAGCGCGTCCTTGCAAAGCGGCGGATTGCTGACAATTGCCTGTTGCAACTCACGAATGCCGGCCGCGCATTGATACTGCGTGGTCGTAAACTTTGACGAAAGCCCAATCACAAACGACGGCACCGATTTCGGATGCTTCAAACCGCGCAACACCAATGCCGCATCGTCGGCAATCGCTTGTTTTTCACCGACCAGTAAAGGCTTCAGGTAGAAATTCACGCGATCGGCGTAATAGCTAAGCGGGGCTTCTTTGGCGTTGCCGATGCGTGCGGTTTGGATCAACCGTTCGCGCGCCGCTTGCCGACGGTCGGACGATTCCTTCGCATCGCGCAGGCTCGAAACGCGGTCGGCAATTTCGACATCCATTTGCGCCTGATCTTCGACCGTCAACGCATCTTTGCTGAGATATTGCGCAAGATTGTCTTGCGCGACGGCGTCGACCACGGTCAACGCGCACACGACGACGGCTGAGAAAAGCAGGTGGCAAAGCGAGACAGACCGCATCAGTACCCCACGATCGGCTAAATCAGCGTGAACGAAGGCCGTACCTTGCACCGGCACACCACAACCTTCGAACCGATAGAATCGGAAATCTTTTGCCGTTTGGCAAATACACGTCGGGAGGGCTTTCGACGTAAGCATAGAGGCTAGCAAACACCGCCGCGCACTGTCAAGCGGACCGAAGCCGCGAAGTGCCTGTCGGAACGGACTTTGCGAGCGAGCCCGCTTGTGATGGCCTTGCGCAACCGATAACATCCGACCCGCCGAAGCAATCCGCAATCTCGGTCGATCCGGAGCCCGTGGTGACCAAAAACGACCAGCATATCCCAGCTCCGACGATCCGCCGGCTGAGCCTCTATCTGCGCCAACTCGAGATGCTCTGGATGGAGGAGAAAAAGACCGTCTCCTCCAAGGATTTGGGCAAGGCGTTGCGGCTCACCGACTCGCAAATCCGCAAAGATCTGGCGTACTTCGGCCAGTTCGGCCAGCCCGGCATCGGCTACGACGTCGGCGAACTCATCAGCACGATTCGGCACATCCTCGGCACCGACCAGACGTGGAACATCCTCCTCGTCGGCGCGGGTAATCTCGGCGCAGCGCTGAGCGCCTATCGCGGCTTCGCCAAGAAGGGCTTCCAATTGGTCGCCGTCTTCGATTCCGACCCGAAGAAAATCGGCGACCCCCTACCCGCCAACCCTGATCTAAAAATTCAGCCGCTGGCCGAGCTTAATAAGACCGTCAGCGAGCGCGACATCCGATTGGCCATCAATGCCGTGCCCGCCGACGCCGCACAGGACGTCGCGGATCGACTCGTTTCCGCAGGCATTCGCGGCATCTTCAATTTCGCCCCCGTCAATCTCGATCTCGCTGCCGACGTGCCCGTCTCGTCCGTCGATCTCGCCGTCCAATTGGAACAGTTGAGCTTCCAGGTGCGCCTCTCCGCGCCTGTCGAAGATCGGAACAAGACCGACCGCGCGTAGGTCACGACCGTTCCCTAACCAATAAAAAACCCCAACGCCGTTGAACAACGTTGGGGTACTTGCAATGTTCGGTTGATCTGTCGGTTACGTGCGGCGACGGCGTTGACCGCGCGGGCTGTAATCCGCGAAGCCGCGCGTGTCGGACTCGACATCGACGTTGGCTTCGGCAATTTCGTATTCCATGCGGAGATTCGAAATCAGGATCGCGAGGCTATTGGCCTGATCCGACGTTACCCGCAAATCGTTGCGGCTGGTTGTCAGGATGATATGAATCGTCGTCGGGGCACCGCGTTGGACCTGCTGATAGCTCCACGCGTTACTCTTGAAGGTGCGGCCATTTTCATCGACGCGGTAGTGATAAAAACCCCGCTCGGCGCCCGGCTCGACCGCCCGAATGCTGATCCGATTCCAGTCGCGCGGTGCATGGCTGCGCAGCGGCGTGACCGGAGAGATCGTTGCCACGCCGTACAGCAGAAACGTACCGGCCGTCATGCAAAAGACGAGCGCGATCAAGGTCTTATAGTGGCGGTGCTGATGGCGTTGAGGCTTCGCTTTCGGCATGACTCGTCCGTTATTGAGCGGTTTTTACGCGTAGAAGGATTGCACTACTAGGTACATCGACCCACAGGCAGATTCGGCAACAGAAAAAAACGCAAATCCTGCAGGCACGCCCGGGAATGTTTGCCGCACCCGACTCATCCATCCGCCTTTTCCAAAAACAAGGCTCCAAAGGTGTAATCCGTCTCATTGGCCAACACTTGCGAGCGTTCCATGCTGCCCGTGACAAACGCATGAATTCGCGCCGCCGACTCGGTGAATCGACCGAATCCAAACGACTGCGGACAACTCAGATAGCGCAATCCGTTATCTTCGAATCGCGGTTGACCGCGCCACGACAGACCCGACGGATCCACAAATTGCCACTTCACGTCTTCGGGCGTCGCCAAACGGCCGAACGCCTGAGGATTGGCGTAATCGAACGTGTACGACGCCGTGCCGCCGGGCTTTAATACGCGGCGGATATGCTCGTTGCATCGCACGCGACCGGAAACCGGCAGGTGCTCGAACACGCAAACGCTGAAGATGTGATCGAAGTGTTCGTCCGGAAAATCCAGCTCGGCCATGTCCATGACTTCGCCGCGCATCCGCCAGTTCATGGCATCGCCTAGCGCATCGGCGCGGCGACACAAATCGGCGTCGATATCGATCGACACGACCTCATGACCGCGCGCCGCAAGGAAGCACGAAAACAGCGACCCCGCCCCCCCCATATCGAGCACCCGGCTACCGGGCCGCAACGGCGTGTTGGCCACGAGCCATGCGATTTCCCACAGCAGGAACCACGGCACCTTGAGTTCGTCCGGATTGCCGGGATAGGGCTGATACGCCATCCCACGGTTGATGTGTTCCCACGCCCCCGGCCAGCCCGACAAGCGGCCGTACCAAGAGGAATAGGTCAACGCTTGTGAATTTAACGCCGACGACTCGTCGCCGTTGTCCGGTCGAAGCGATTGGTGGTTGGGGAATGATGTTGCTGCGTCGGTCGCGCGCTCGGTGATAGCACTCGAAGGTGGGCCGCCGACTGACAGGGTCGCTTTCGTTTGTGATTTGTGAGCGTTGGCGGGCGTTGTTGCACCGAGCGCCATGTGCCCTGCAGGTTGCACGTCTGCCGCCCGCATCGAACGCGGTGAATTGTCGATCGAAGATGACGACGCGACGGGAACCACGCGCTGCATGCGGCGCATCAGGCCGAACAATTCGGAGAGAATTCGCCGACAATCGGGCCGCACGAGGTCATTACGATCCATCGTCTTGTTAATGAGGGCGTCATCCATGACGCGGGTGATCCTACCACGGAGCTTGGTTAAACGGAAACTAAATACTGTCGCCTAGCCGCCCCGCTCAACGAACGCTTTGAAATTGCTCATCATCTTCCGCGTGTATTTGGGAAACGATCCGCGCATTAGCAGACCAAGAATGCGCATCATGCCCGAAAATCGGAAGTCGCTCACCATCGTCCAACGCGTTTGATCGCCGATGTCCTCGAAGCGATTTTCGATGATGTTGTGAACGCCCTTCGCGTCATACGTCCCGCAAAAACGGTCCGGCAGCGCGCGCTCCGTGACGGTTTCCACCATCTCGCATTTGCGACCGTTCATGTTGTAAACGAGTTCGCTCTTGGCACCCGGTTGGCCGGGCGTACCGGAGATATGTTTGAAGCTGACGAGATCTGGCTGCCACTTTTTAATATTGTCGGGGTCATCGAACAACTCGATCACCCGCTCTCGCGGTGCGTTAATCGTCAATTCGCATGTGTATTTCATGGTTTTATCCTCGCTTAGTCGACGTTTAGTCGAAATTTACGTCCGACCACGACTTCGCCAGCCAAATATTCCCAACCTACACTGTAAAGTAAAAATGATGTCAATGTCGAACAACCACTCCATTTCGAACGCGGATGCGTTCAACGCAGCGCCGCCGCATGAGAAGCGACAGCCGAACGATCCGCCCCGGTCGTTTCCGCTTGCGACGACGTCGCGCGACGTGCGTCGACACATCATCGTGCGCATTGCGATCATCATCGGCGGCACGATTGTGTTGCTGGTTGGGGTCGCCTTGCTCGTCTTGCCGGGGCCTGCGTTCGTCGTCATCCCCGCCGGCTTGGCTATTCTCGGCACCGAGTTGGTCTGGGCGCGCCGCCTGCTTCGTCGCGTGAAGGAGGATGGCAGCGATTTGGCGAATGGTTTGATGCAGCGGGTGAAGCGGAAGCTACGGTGGGGCAAGGAGCAGCCGAGGGATGACGGTGATCGGAATAGCGGTTCAACCAGAAGCAACAATGTGAATACTTCGCCGGATGACCGCCTGTGAGAGGCCTTTTTTTTCTCGCATTTAGAAACGCGAAAACGCTCTTAACACCAGAGCGACGTCGTGACGGCTCGTCACTCCGCTTTGGCACTAACTCGATCTTCAATCGGAACGACCGCCCCACACTCCGGACAGGTACCACTTTCATTTCCACGAAGGTTATATCCGCAGGCAACGCACGCATCGGCCGAGAAGTCGAGCCGCGTTCGCATCAACCAACCGCACGCGCAAAGAATCGGTACCAACGTCGCCCAATACGGAATCAGCAATCCGCGTACGCCGCCGCGCGTGTGTTCCACCCATAATGGTGCTTGAAGAAATGGCCCGACCGGGGCGATGGTGTACGCCGAGGTAGGCAGCGACTGCACATCCCACCAAACGGCGACACCGCCTCGTTGAAAACTCAACCGCGCATTGCCAGCGCGCAAGTAAAGCTCATTCCAATTGCCCGCCATCAGCCAAACGACGACGATCGCACTAGCACAGGCGATTAGCAATTTGATAAGCGTTCGACGACGGATACCTGGGCCTTTCGATGCTCTATTTTACTTTCAGTGCAGGATAGACGTTCTTTTAGGATTCTTCGTACTTTGCATTTGAAGCGTTCTTCTCAAATGTGGCGCACATTGTATTTCGTGTTTGCTGGATAACTTCGCCAAAGGCGTTGCTCCAGTAGCCCAAGGTTGCCGCATCGCAGCCGCCCTAGGAATGAATATGAATTGCAAATTCAACTCTGAGTCAGGTGCGTCAAAGCGTGTGAACGGTCATCGCCATCAAGCGTCCACCATCTCGGTCAAACAACCGGTTGCACCAACAGCAGCTTCGCCGATCCCTCCGTCGCGATCGTCGTTTCTTTGCACGCGGCCGGCACGAGGAACACGTCGCCGAATCGCAGCGGCGTGTTGCCATGGCCGAACGTTGCGCGCTCGCCGTCGAGGCCCACGACCATCAAAATTTGAAACACATCCGGCGACAACGGCAATGTCGTCCTCTCTTGATCGATTCGAACTTCGTTGATCGTGAAGCGACTGTTGGCGCAGATGCGCGTTTTCAAAAGCCCATCGGCTTCAATTGTTTGCCGCGGCTGTACGATGTCGGTTTCAACCACGTCGTCGCGCACGTTTGCGAGAACTTGGTCGACGTGTAGTTCGCGCGGTTGGTTCGTGCCTTGATCGAGTCGGCCCCAATCGTAAAGGCGATATGTGGTATCCGACGGCGTTTGCACTTCTGCAACGAGAATGCCGCCGCCCAAGGCGTGCACCACGCCGCTGGGCAAACAGAAGCAGTCGCCGGGCCGCGTCGGGTACGTGTTGAGATACGTCGCGGGATCATCACCGCGCTGCGCGGCTGCTTGCAGCGACTTCAAATCGATGCCGGGTTTCAAGCCGATATAAACGACTGCCCCCTCGTCGGCATCGACGATATACCACGCCTCATCCTTCACATCGACGGCCGGTGGTCGCGGATGCGCTTGCACACTCAATGCTTCTTTCGCGTCGAGATATTTGATCAACAGCGGGAATGTGTTGCTATCTACATTTGCGGCGCCACCCAACAAGGCATGCGCGGCGCTGTCGATTAATGCCGACAACATTTGGCCATCGTGCCGTCCGCCTCGCGCGCGCGACACGTTGCCCGGCAAACCGCAAATCTCCCACGACTCACCGAACAGACCGTCGGTAGGTAACTTGCGCCCAAGCCGCGTTGCCAGCTTGCGACCGCCCCATGTCTTGGCTTTGAGAATCGGCTCGAATTGAATCGGCGTATCGAAATCCGGCATGTTGTCATCTAACTTCCCCTCCCTTTCAGGGAGGGGTTAGGAGAGGGTTCGAACCACCAGCGAATATCAGCGATTGATCTAAACCGACCAATCGTGCGACTTCACCGCTTCCACGATGCGCGTGGCCAGACGCACCGCCGCCATACCGTCGGCCGCTGTTACTTCGGGCGGCGTGCGCGTGCGCACGCTATCGAGAAACGATTCCAACTGTGCCCGCAACGGTTCGATGTCGTCGATATGCAACGGTTCGACCTTTACCATCTCGCCGAAATCGAGATTGGCCAGTTCGGCCAAGTCTTCAACCTTGCGTTCGCGCGCCATCGAAATGATATCGATATTGGCATCGCGCGTGACGGCAACGCCGTGCTTGTTTTGATAGTCGACCGACAGGTACGCCGTTTCGCTAAACACGCGCAACCGGCGATCGGTCTTCAGCGCCAAGCGCGAACCTGCAAGCGTTGCGACGGCACCGTTGGCAAATTCGATGCGCGCGTTGGCTACGTCTTCATGCGGGCCGAGCACGTTGACGCCCACGGCACGCACGTCGGTTACTTCCGACTTGACCAGGTGCAAGATGATATCGATGTCGTGAATCATCATGTCGGCCACGACGCCGATATCTGCAGAGCGAAATCGAAACGGGCTGATGCGCTGCGACTCGATGTATTTGGGAGCGATATCCAAGCGCGAAATCGCGCGGACGACCGGATTAAAACGCTCGGTATGACCGACGGCGGCGATGCGTTCGTTACGGTCCGCCGCGGCAACGATGGCTTCGGCTTCTTCGACGGTTGCGGCGATTGGTTTTTCGATCAGCACGTCGATACCGCGTTCGAGCAAGGCAACGGCGATGTCGCGATGAAAAACCGTCGGCACGGCGATAGAGACGGCGCGAACTCGGTCGGGCAACTCGTCGATCGACGCGAGCGCCTTGGCACCGGCATAACCGGCGGCCATCTCCTCGGCTCTATTTAGATTTTTGTCGATAATCGCGACCAGTTCGGCCTGCGGCAATTCGTGATACAACCGGGCATGATGCCGACCCATATGGCCGACGCCGACAACTGCAACGGGGATCAGCGCGTCGCTCAATTGTTTGAGCCTCCGTCCATGGCGCTGGCGGCGGATGTGGAGCGATCGTCTTTGGCCGCCCCTTCGGCCCCTGCCAGCCGACGATAAAACTCGGGCGGCGGGCTGCTGTTATCGCGGCGATGCGATTCGAGATAGCGGCCGTGCACGCCGCCGTGCATCGAGCGCTTCATAAAGCTAAGCAGGTACTGACAATGCTCGTCGGTAAACGAGCGGGCATCGGCCTCGCGAATGCGTTTGGCCAAAGTCGCGGCCGCGGCGGTGTTGTTCTTCGAGCGCGAGGCGAACATGCCGTATAGATTGCGGATGCGATAATCCGACGGCGGCGTGTTGCGTTTGGGGAAGAGCAGTTTGCAAAGTTCGCGTAGCTGTTGAATCGTGACATCCGAAAAGCCCCAGCGCGACAGGCCTTTAACGTTTACACCTGCGACGATGCCGTCGTGTCCGAAGATCACATACGGCGGCGTGTCAGCCGTGCAGCGCGCCGCACCGGCGATGAAGCTATAAGCGCCTAGCGTGACAAACTGTTGCACGCCGGCCAGACCGCTGACGACCACATGATCTTCGATCTGCACGTGGCCGGCGATTTGCACCTGATTACTTAAGATGCAATGGCTGCCGATGATGACGTCGTGGGCGATATGCGAACCGACTTGAAACTGATTGTGGCTACCGATGGACGTGAGTCCCCCACCGATTTCGGTACCGAGATGTGCCGTTACGCATTCGCGAAAGATGTTGTGATCGCCGATGACGAGCTTGGTGTTGCCACCCTTAAATTTCAAATCCTGCGGCGCGGCACCAATGACCGTGGACGGATAGAAAATGTTGTGGCTGCCGATCTGCGTGTTTCCGATGACCGTCACGTTGGGCATCAGAATGCAGTTGTCGCCAATGGTGACGTCAGGCCCGATGTAACAGCCCGGTGCGATGGTCAGGTTGTTCCCTAACTGGGCCCGCGGATCGATGGTCGCGGTTGCGGCGATATCACTCATGTGTCTTCCCATTTGCGTGCGGCCATTATCTCGCGCCGGGCCGCGCGCAGCACTCGCTTACTCACGCAATCATGCTAACGGGTTGTTGCGGTTGATTCCAGAGGGAAGTTTTCGGACCGATGAGAATATTTCCGCTTTTGCAAACGTGCGATTCGAAAGCATAAGCGTGACATGAAGTTGCGAGCGCCGCGTGCGGATATTACCGCCCTACAGCGGTTCGGCATCGACCATCATGAACTTAATTTCAGCTTGAGCGACCATCGCTTCGTTAACCGTTGCCACGCAGCGGACGTGGCCCGTGCGGGCGCGCACGCGAATGGTCTCGACTTCGAGGATCAACTGGTCGCCCGGCACGACTTGGCGGCGGAATTTCACATTGTCCATAGACAGCAGCACGGCGACCTTTCCGGCGTGCTCCAGTTTTTGCGATAACAGGATACCGGCCAACTGCGCCATGGCTTCGATGATCAACACGCCCGGCATGATCGGCTGCGACGGGTAATGCCCCTGGAAGAACGGTTCGTTGATCGATACGTTCTTGATACCGATCGCGCGCTTTTCGTCTTCGATATCCACCACGCGATCGATCAACAAAAACGGATAGCGATGCGGCAGAATGCGATGCAGTTGGCGCGCATCGAACGTTGCAACACCGCTGCCGGCGCGAATGCTCTTTTCCTTACGCTTGAGTGCGGCCAACAATCGCCGCACCAACTCGTGATTGAGCGCGTGACCGCTGCGCGTGGCGATGATCTTGCCGTGAATGGGCCGACCGGCCAGATAGATGTCGCCGATCAAATCGAGAATCTTGTGACGCACGCATTCGTCGGGAAAACGAAATTCGTTATCGATAACACCGTGCTTACCGATGACGACGACATCTTCATACGTAAGGTGTTGCCCCATGCCGGCGGCTTTGAATTGCAGCGCTTCTTTTTCTAACAAGAAGGTGCGCGCCGTAGCAATCTCGTTGCGGAACGTCTCTTCCGAAATTCGCACGCCGAGGAATTGACGCGGGATATCCGACTCGGGCCCATAGTCGAGATCGTACAACACATCGAGCGCATCGCTATCGCTTGGCACGGCGATGAGTTCGGCATTGCCTTCCGACACGCGAATTGTATCTTCGATGACTAGCGGTTTGCGTTCGCTGTTTTGATCGGTAATGCCCGCTTCGGTAATGGCATCGACAAACAACTGACTGCTGCCGTCGCCGCCGGGTAACTCACCGCCGAACATTTCGATTTCGACGTTGTCGATGCCAAGGCCGTGTAGCGCGGCCATGCAGTGTTCGACCGTTTCGACGGCGTGCGTACCGTTGCGCAATGCCGTACGGCGCAGGCGTTTGGTAACGTTGTTGACGTGAGCGCTGATGCGACAAGGGCTGTCGGTATCGAGGCGAACGAACGTAACGCCGGTATCGGGCGCGGCGGGTTTAAAGCGCAGGCTCACCTCTTGGCCGGTGAACAACCCGCGACCACGAATCTCAGCCGGTTTCTCGATCGTTTGTTGCGCCTTCAAGTTCGGCGACCTTCTTTTCTAATTCGCTGATACGATCCAGTGCCTTCGGTAAGCGTCTTACCCGCAGCAAGTCGCGCTTGGCGGCGTTGTGATCCTGGGCCGGTGCACCAAAGAGCCGGCTACCGGGCTCTTCGACATCTGTCATAACGCCGGACATGGCAGAGACTTGGGTTCCATCGGCCAGATAGACGCCATCCGCCACTCCAACGTGCCCCCCAAGTACGCAGCCCGCGCCGAGACGCACACTGCCCGATAATCCAACATGCCCCACCACTATGCATGCGGGGCCAATTTGAACATTATGAGCGACCATTACGAGGTTATCAATCTTGGTTCCGCGACCCACGCGGGTTTCACCCACTTTCGCACGGTCAATGGTCGTGTTTGCACCGATCTCAACGTCGTCTTCGATCACCACGGTGCCGATGTGTTTGAGCTTTCGATGCTGCCCCTCGCGATAAATATAGCCAAACCCATCGGCTCCGATCACGGCGTTTGCATGAATTCTTACTCGCGCTCCGATGGCGCAACGTTCATAAACAACGACGCCGCCGAAGAGTTCGCACGCGTCACCGATTTGAGACTCGGAACCGATCGACACGCCGGCGTGAACAACGGCGTCTTCGCCGACCCAAGCGCGGGGGCCGATGCGAACGTGTGCGCCGATTCGGGCCGAGGCGGCGACTTGGGCCGTTTCATCGATAGCAGCCGATGGGTGGATGCCGACATCGGGTTGATCGGCCGGAGGCGCGAACAATTCCAATACGTTGGCGACTGCGGTTTGCGTGTCTTTGACCAGCAGCGCTTTCGGATGATCGCTTCCTAAGACGCCGGGCGCGCCGATGATGATCGCGGCCTTGGATACTTCTGCCGCCGCGAGCCATTTCTTGCTATCGACCCATGAGATATCGGTCACTTCGGCGTCGGCAAGGCTCGCAATGGTCCGCACCGGCATCGACTCATCGACTTGCGCTGCTAGCGTTCCGCCTGTGGCCGCGACGATTTGTGCGACAGTGATGTTCATTTCGTTGACGGCTGTTTCGGCCATGAAATCTCCATTTGAAATTGCAACTGCGCTGATGGTAACCGATTCGGCGGGATTGTCGGTATTCGGACGATCTTCGCCACTGCCGTTTTGCCCAAGGCGTGCCTGACCGAAGCGCTCGGCAAGCCCTTGAGGCACGACGAATTGGCCGCGCCAACGGAACGCCCTGTTTGGTGATGGGCACGTTATGCGTTCTTCGAATTCGAGGGTATTTGGATGGATGCCAACAATAGACTCGACAGCAAGTTAGACAACCTCGAAGTGCGGCTTGGCACGCTGTCGCGCGCCATCGGTTCGCTCGAGACCACCGTGCGTGCCGAGCAGCAAATTACCGAAAAACACGACGGGCTGTTGCGGGGGGTGTCCGAATTGGTGGCAACGCTAAACCTCTCGATTCGCGGACTGGAAAAAAGCGTTAATGGGCTACCGGTGCGGGTCGCTGAGCAAGCTCGCGATATCGAGCGGCTCAACGCGCGGGTAGAGAGCCTTAGCGTACGCGTGGAACAAAACACCGCCGCTGAAATCGCAGGACGTTATGGCATCTCTCGCGCGTGGATCGGCCTTTTGGGTTCGGCAATCGGTGCGGCGGTTGTTTGGATTTTGTCGCACTGAGCCGACGAGGACTTTCGGAATTCATAGAAGCAGGCGGTCGACGAAGCCGGCGATATCGCGACCGTCGAGTTTGCCATCACCTGAAAAGTCGATCGCAGAAATCTCGGTCCCCGCGGCTCCGATCAAAACTTGCTGATAGAACGATGTGATGTCACTGAGATTGACGTCGCCATCGTTATTGGCATCTCCCATCAAACTGGGGTGAAGGACTTGAAGTTGTTGATTGCCGTTAATGGCCAACAACCGTCGCGTTGCGCCATCTGGCCATGTGACGATAATTTCGTCTGCGGTCAAGGCGGCCCCCAATCCAAAATGGGCCACCAATTCGCTTTGGGTTTTGTAGGTGCTGCCGGCGATGATTTCAGTGGATTGCCAGTCATTGCCTGTTCGAAGCTCCACGCGTGCGCCGATGGAATGACGGTTGGGCGCGACGCCGACCGGCACGATTCGGATAAAGCCATTGGTACTGGCGTCGCCTTCGTGATTGATGAAGATGCGCGTGTTGCCGTTGTATACCTGCACCACCAAATCCAAGTCGCCGTCGCTATCGATATCGGCAACCGCCACGCAGCGTGAATCGGGAGAAACATCTACGCGATACGTAGCGGCCATATCCACCAGTGGCCACGTGCCGGAATTGAAGTACAGACGATTCTTTCCGATCTGATTGCAAACGTACAAATCGAGGAAGCCGTTGTTATCGAAGTCAAAGAACTGACCGCCCCACCCGAAACGATAAGAGTCGACGCCTGCGGCAACCTCTTCGCGCGTGAAGGTTTGATCGCCGTTGTTCATCAAGAGCATGTTGGGGATGTACTGATTGATTGCCTCGACCGTGCCGTTGGTGCAATAGATATCGGGATAGCCGTTGCGATCCAAATCCCCAATGCCGACGTTCATCGACAACAGACGGATATCGGTGCCCGACGCTTCGGATATCTCGACAAATTGGCCACCGACGTTCTCAAATAGACGATTGTATTCGTGCGTATTGATCCGCGTGCGCTGATCGTTGGAGACGTAGATATCTTTATCGCCGTCGAGATCGAAGTCGAAGAACGAAGCTTGAAGGCTATTGTATGTACCCGATAGCCCCACCGAGTCGGTCACGTCGATGAAACCCTCGCCATTGTTATTGCGAAATAGTCGATTCGGCTCACCGTAGAGGGTCAGAAACAGGTCCACCCAGCCGTCTCCGTCATAGTCCGCCACGGCAGGCCCCGAAGACGGGCCGACGTAGGTTAAGCCCGTTTCGTAGCTCACGTTCATGAATAGGAAATTGCCGTCGTTGCGCAAGAGGATATTTGGCAAGTCCCACTGTGTAATCAGCAGGTCGAGGTCGTTATCACCGTCGTAATCGAACGCAACAACGCCTGACGCCGTTGGTAACGGTGGAATTGCCGTCGTGGCACTGCGATCGATAAACGTACCACCGTCGTTTTCGTACACACCCACAACATCGTTGCTTGCACCCAATAGGACAAGGTCGGCATCGAGATCGTTATCCAGATCCACCAATGCCAGGCCGCGACCGTAGGGAATGTTGCCAGGTGGCACTATAGGGCAGTAAAAGTTTACGCCTAACGAACCACTCATTTCGCTGAAGGGTGCGTCCAACCTTGCGGAAGCATGCTCGTCGACGATGACGATGCCCGCAAGCAAACATGCAATTAGATGCGTCGATCGTGGAAACATGTCACCACCTCTGGCGAATCGCTTGGATCTCCGGATAGCCAATCCATCGCGAAGACACATTGCCAAGTAGATTCCTTCTTGTTTAGGTCTGAATTTTGCGAGTACCTAAAGCAAGAAAATTGATGCTGAACAGCAGACTGCGATTGTCGAATTGTCGCGCGGCGATCCACCCATTTATATCATACCGCTCTATTCTGAAATCGTGCAATAAAAAACAAGGAGTCTGCCCAATCTCGTTGGCGAGGTCTCCCAAGGTTCAGCAGAGTATCCTTAGGTTATGACGGGCAAGTCCTTTCCAAGCAATAAAAAAAGGGCGTTGCCGAGTCAATTCGGCAACGCCCATAGTTGTTAACTAACGTCTAGGTACCTTCTCGTGATTCCAAAATCACGACACCCAGATTACGGAGCGCAGCTGACGTTCAGCACACCCGGACCATCGTTACTGGTGAATGCGCTGTTAAAGCCGAAGGCTTGAATCAGCAACGTATCACCCATCGTAACCGGGATGGTCACGGTACTGAGCAGGCCCGTACCACCGTCATCGTCGCAGGCGAGGACCGTGCCGCCACAGGCATCAAATACCTGCAGAACACTGTCATCGAACGGTGCAACACTACCTTCGGTATCGATGGTGACGCTACCCGTGCACGTTGCGGTGTATTCAAACCAGACATCCTTAGCTTCGTTGGACGTACTGCATGCAGCCAGAATGCCGCTGTCAGTTGCATCGGTCGTGTCGAACAGAGTCGTGCCATTCGTGACGACGAGTGCGTTGGCACAGTCGTCATTGGCAGGCGGCGGTTGCGGGCAGCTGGTGCCAGCACAATCGGTGCCGATACCCTGATTCGTACCCCCCATCATGCCACAATCGGCAGGCGTTTCGTCCGAACAGGAGCCATCCGGGAAACAACATGCTTCAGGACCGCCCGCGGCGACAAAGGTGATATCGACCGTAGCGGATACCGTCGGCTCACTGCTGCAGCTCCAGTTCGAGACGAGAATCAACACCGTCTCACCCATCATCAACGAGATGCTCGTCGTCTGCGGGTCGGAACAGCTAAGCTCGGTCAACGAGTTGCAGTCAGCACCCGACCAAAAGCTGGTCGCAGTGTCAGGACCGGCAACCACGACCGTCAGGTCACCAGCGGATGCTGCGGTGTAAGAGTACCAGACACCATTGTTAGCCGGGCCCATGTCGCACGAGAACGACGAGTCGCAGCCCGGGTCAACATTGGCATCGTCCGTCGCATTCGAAAGATCAACAACGTCGTTGTAAGGCGTCATGGTGACATCGATGGCGTTGTCGCACTCGTCGTTAGCAGGCGGAATCGGGCAGGTCGTGGTACCACAATCGGTGCCGACACCCTGCGAAGTACCACCCATACCTGCACAATCTGCGGTCAGAAGGTCCATACAGGAGGCATCAGCGAAGCAGCAAGCTTCCGGCTGCGGGCAGCTGGTGCCAGCACAGTTGGAGCCGCCACCCTGACCAACACCACCAAGACCGGCACAATCGCCGACCAACTCGTCCGTACACGAACCATCCGGGAAACAGCAAGCTTCCATCGATGTCGAAGCGCAATCGATGTTCAACTGGCCGGGGCCGTCGTTAGTCGTGCTGAAGCCGAACACCTGGATGATTAGGGTGTCGCCCATCGTGACTGGAATGGTCACGCTGCTGAGAAGACCCGAACCGCCATCGTCGTCACACGCCAAGCGTGCACCGCCGCAGGAGGTGTCATAGACGGCAAGGACACTGTCATCAAACGGGATAACACTGCCTTCGGTATCGATGGTCAGATTACCCGTGCAGGTAGCCGTGTATTCGAACCACACGTCATTAGCAACGGTCGAGGTGCTGCATCCGCCCGTGGGCAGAACACCGCTATCCGTTGCGTCCGTCGTGTCAAACAGCGTGGTGCCATCGCCAATGACGGCAGCGTTTGCACAGTCGTCGTTGGCCGGTGGCGGCTGCGGGCAGCTGGTGCTACCACAATCACTTCCACCACCTTGGCCCGTACCACCCAAGCCAGCACAGTCGCCGACGAGTTCATCGGTACACGAACCATCCGGGAAACAACAGGCTTCCATGGCAGTCGAAGCGCAATCGATGTTCAACTGGCCGGGGCCGTCGTTAGTCGTACTGAAGCCGAACACCTGGATGATCAGGGTGTCGCCCATCGTGACCGGAATGGTCACGCTGCTGAGCAGACCCGAACCGCCATCGTCGTCACACGCCAAGCGTGCACCGCCGCAGGAGGTGTCATAGACGGCAAGGACACTGTCATCAAACGGGATAACACTGCCTTCGGTATCGATGGTCAGATTACCCGTGCAGGTAGCCGTGTATTCGAACCACACGTCATTAGCGACGGTCGAAGTGCTACATCCACCGGTGGGCAGAATTCCGCTGTCGAGTGCACCAGTCGTGTCGAATAACGTGGTGCCATCACCGATTACAATCGCATCGACGCAATCATCATTCGGCAGCGGAATCGGACATGGGTCCGTGGCACACGACAGTCCACCATCCCAATCGCCACCGATCGAGGCACATTCAACTTCGGAAACGTCGTCGCACGTAGCGCCGTCGTTGCTGCAGCAGCGTCCGACCGGGCAAGGATCGCCCGAACAATCGCCACCTGCGGTGAAGTTACCACCCAACGTGTCACAAATCTGCTGGCTCGTGACGGTACACATGGTGGCACCATCGAAGAAGCAGCAGGCCCCCGGATCGCAAACGTTAGGCTTGTTGAGCAAGGCCACAACGAAAGCGTCGAGGTCGAGCGCATCGATCAGTTGATCGTCAACGACGTCAGCACAACCACAGCCAGCACCCGGAGCACTACCAAAGTTGGAGACGTAGCAATCGATGAAGCTCTGAATATCGACACCGTCGATGAGGGTATCGCCGTTCACGTCACCTTCGCAGGATTCGCAGTTGGTACCGCCGACGCATGCGATGTTTAGGTCGAACATTGCAGTCTGCGGCGTTGCTGAGAACGAACCGACGCGAATGACATACGTCGTGCCCATCGTCGCATTAATCGACAGCGAAGCCGAAAGGCTATCCGGACAGGTGTTGCCCGTATCAGCTTCGGTGGCATTACCGTGATCGTCGTTACATTCGAGCGGTGCAGCGCCGCCAAGGAGGGCCGCACAATCCGCATCGTAAATGGCCAATCGCGTATCAAACGAATCGCCACAGGTGTCAACGAAGAGTTCGCCGGTGCACGTTGCCGTGTACTGGAAGAACAGGTCGTTGCTGATGACGTCCGAAGGAGCGGACGGGAAATCGCACACCGGAGCGAGCAAGCCGCTGCTCGTCGCTTGTGTCAGGTCGACCGGGTTGGCACCGTCAAACACTTCAGGCAACGGATCGACACAGTCGTCGTTGGCCGGCGGTTGCGGACACGGATTCGGAGCACAACTAGAGCCGAGGCCTTGGAAATCGCCGCCAGCAGAATCGCAGCTATCCGGACCGAGTTCCGAGCAAGTACCGTCAGCGAAGCAGCATGCGCCTGCGCAAGAGGCCGACATACAGTCGGTGCCACCACCTTGGTAGTTACCGCCGTTTGCGTTACAGGAAATCTCCGTAACGTTGGCACACGTGCCATCGCCTGCACAACAAGCACCTACGCAACTCGACGTCATACAGTCGGTGCCATCACCTTGGTAAAGGCCACCCAAGCCTGCACAACCCGTCAGCGAAACGCCATCGGTACAACCAGAAGCCGTGCAACATGCACCCGTTGCCGAGTCATCAAAGACGATCAGATCGTCAATGGCCATGTCGCTTTCAAAGTCGCCACCGTTGGTGCCGGTGATGAGAATGCGAACTTCGGTGGAAGCACGATAAGCCGACAGGTCGACAAAGCCGGTCTGCCAGTCGGACCCGTCAACACTTTGCTCGCCGGAAACCGTGAACTCCTGAGTGAAGTTTTGACAGCTGTCGGTGGAAACTTCAACGGTAAGGGTACCCTGATCGCCACCAAACATGTGGTAGGCGAAGCTAAACGCAGGAGCGCTGGTACCCGTAAGATCGATGCAGGGGCTGAGCAACTGCGCAACGCCCGTCGTACAACTTGAGGCTTCGATGTAAGCATCGTTGCCGGTGGCGGTGCCAGTCGTAGCATCCACATCAGGACCGGTACCGCCCGAACCCGTCGAACCTTCGTGGGTCGACCAATCCGTGTCGTCGAACAAACCATTGGCGCGGTTTTCCCAACCGCCGTTAATCGTACAGATCAGATTACAACCACTTGCGAAGACGCCGGCACCGATACATACGGGCTCATCGTCCTCGAAGTCTTCCACGAACGGGAACGTATTCACCGTCGTGTTGCACGAGCAGGTTTGAACCGGGCAAGACACGTCGGGGCACAAGCGACCTTCACCCTGCGGCGTACCACCAAGTCCGGTACAGTCGGCAGCGAAGATTTCCTGACAGGTGCCGTTCGGCAGACAACAGGCTTCCGGTTGCGGGCACGATGTGCCAGCACAATCGGTGCCCGGACCCTGCGACGTACCACCAGCGGACGTACAATCAGCCGTGCTGATGTCCTGGCAGGTGCCATCTTCAAGACAACATGCCTGAACACAGGAGACGCCGTCGCTAGACAGGCTCATCGTGAAGTTGCCGACACCAGGCAACGCAAAAGTCGCGCCACCTTCAAAGCCGTGAACGAGGATCTTGTACTCGACGCCAGGCAATGCACACCACGAAAAAGTGGACTTGCCAACTTCAGGATCGGTCGAACCTGACACAAAGCCACAGCCGTTGCCGCCATCGTCGTCATTACCGCCAACACACGTGAGCGGCGGGAGCAAACAGTCGCCCGTGAAGACGCTGATCTTGGTGTCATAATCTCCACCAGCATTCGGGTCGAGACCTGGGCAGGTGGTTGCGGTGTAAGTCGTGCCATCACCGATCACGGTGTACCAAACGCCGGCGGCGTCGGTTTCGATCGTCGTGCCACAAGTGGTGCCGGCAATAGCCGTATCTTCACCTGCGCCCAGCGTGGTACCGCTGGTGAGGCTGGGAACGGAAATCGCAATCGCGTTAACGCATTGGTCATTGCTCGGAGCGAGCGGGCACGTCGTCGTCGCACATTCGGTGCCTACGCCCTGGAAGTTGCCGCCAGAGGCGCTACAAGTTGCGGCATCAGCAACGTCGGTACAGTTACCCAAACCGTCGCAGCAAGCACCGGCGGTGCAGCTATCCGTGGCACAGGTCGTGCCGGAACCAAGCGGCGTATTGCCGAGAAGCGTACAAAGTACAGCCGATACGTCGGTACATGTGCCGTCGCCTGCACAACAAGCTTGGAGTTCACATTCGTCAGTAAGATCTGCACAGACCGTGCCGTCAGTGAAAATCACGCCATCAGGATTGGCGAAACAAGCAGCGGTCGACAGTTCGGCACAGGTGCCGTCGCCTACACAACAGGCGGGAAGCGGACCGGCCGTACAGGTAATATCCAACGTACCTGCGGGCTCTCCACCATTCCAACCGCCAACGCGGATGAGATACTGTTCACCGGCAGAGACAAAGAGGGTTACCGACGATGCAAAGGCATCAGGCGAACCACATTCGTCATCGCCAGTTCCAATGGCCGGACCAGGAGGACAGGTGCCGCCAAAATGGACTTCCAGCACCGTGTCTTGGTCACTAAGGCCACCTTCACAGGTTTCTACAGTGAGTTCACCCGTGCAAGACGCCGTGTAGGAGAACCAGACATCGTTCTGCATATTGGCATCTAACGGGGCAGGCGCAGAAGCATCCAATGTCGCGCCAGTCACGTCATACGCATTGCCGCCATCTACAGCGGCGGCTGCAGTAGCACAATCATCGTTCGCGGGCTGAGCGAACGATTCGGCCTGAAAGGCCAGCATCGTCGCAACGGCCATCACGGCAGTCGCTAGGGTGCGCACGGTTCGAGACCGTGCGTAGGTACAGTTACAGACGTCTGTCTTCAACATAAACACTACTCCTCCAAATAAGAAAAAAACGTTTGTTTTCCAAAGCGGAAAATGGACAGCAATCGCCCAATCTCGCCGCTTCGAGATCAGCCGAACAACGTCAGACTTCGTTTAAGAATCAAAAGGACAAATGCGAAAATCCCCTCCCGGACTCGCAATGCAGGTTTCAGAATCCCACAAAGGAAGCAACGGCACGACTGTGCAAGGCCAAGAAAACCACTTTTCCCTCTTCCGATGAAAATGAGTGTAACAGAACTGAAAAGGCGACTCAAGAAATGGGGCAATTTGCGAGGGAGTTTTTTGCAATTATATTAAGTTATTGAAAATAAACAACTTACAACCCAATCGCTAGATTCTGTCTAGGGAACTGACTGAGAGCGGCGTCACGCTGTGGGAGCTACTGGAAACGCATCCGTGAAACAGTATCAGCCGTGAAGAATGCCGATTCACCGTAAGTAAAAATAAAAAAACCCTGCTACCTGAATTCCAGATAGCAGGGTCGTTATGGCACCCCCAAGGGGAGTCGAACCCCTGTCGCCGGCATGAAAAGCCGGTGTCCTAGGCCACTAGACGATGGGGGCCAAGGTGATCCAACCCACTGGGCTGGTTCGACTTAAGAGGGACCGCGAATTAAAGCGGCATTTGCCGAATTCTTCAAGGCCTCAAGGTAAAAAAAACGCCGCAAACGACCTTTCACAGTCGCTTGCGGCGCCACACGTTCGCGGACAGGCCAACTGGCCGCCCGCGCGGGGCAATTCAGGTCGGCTTTCCGCACCGACCTGAAGGGGGACCTTGGTTGTGAATTGCAAGACCGATTGCGATAGACCGGCAATCGGCAGTGGCGACCTGAGGCCGCACATGGTTGAGAAACGCCCCACTGTCGTGGCGGGCTACTCATGTTGATATGAATCAACACGGCACGGATTCAAGACCGAGATTTGGCGGCTTCAAAAATCCGCGTTTGCCCCCTACCCGTTCGGGCATTTTGGGGCGTTAGGTTTTTCTTAACCGACCGAGTAAACGCAGGACGTCCGATTCGTGAGAAACACCGAGCACGGGTTGTAGGCGTTCGGCAATTGGTCCCCCGCCGGGTTGGCCGTATGATTGGCAGTGCAATGGAAGCGCTACTTAACTGGCTGCAGAACAACACCTACGTCGTATTGGGCGTGCTCGGCATCTTACTCGCGCTATTGGCGATGCAGCGGATGCTGCGTGGTGTACGGCGGCGACGGAAGCCGGCCGAACTGCACCCGCGGTTGCAAGCATATGCCGGCACGACGGAAGCGGATTTGGAGGCCGAAAAGGCCGACGCGGCCGGTATCGTCGCCACCAGTTCGACGGGGATCGTGACGGGCTACGAGATCAAGCGACAGATCGAAGCCGTATTCGTCGAAGGTTATCGCACGCCCAACGATGCGATCCGGGCGCTCAAGGCCCAAGCCGCCCGGCGCGGCGCCAACGCGATCATCCATTTATCGCAAAGTCGATCGGGCGCGGGCAAGTGCGTCGCGCAAGGCGACGCCGTTGTGATTAAACCGGTGGTTGCGAAGTAAGGCGTTATGCCTGCGGGCGTAAGAAAACTTCTTGACAGCGGCCGATCACGCCGCGATGCTTTCGGCCATAGCGAGTCCAAAACTCGCAAATTGACAACTGTATATTTCTGGTGTCGGTCTCCCGCCGTTGGGAGGCTCACAAGAGGGAAGACGGTGCAAATCCGTCGCGGTCCCGCCGCTGTAACCGGGGACGACTGCCGCACGATGCCATTCTCGCTCAGTACTGCGAGGAGAAGGCGCGGCACGAGGTTGATCCGGAAGCCAGAAGACCTGCCGACACCCGTTACTTCATTCGCGTCACCTCGGGATATGGGTGCACGATGATCGCGCTTTCGTTACGGCCATAGTCCGGCCCAAAAATACGACGCGACTTGTCGGCAAAGACCTTTGCGCCCAACGCACTCGTGGCGGCGCGGAGGTCTTTTTCTTTTTGGCGTTGGCGGAGAACCAACGCGGAAGGAGCACGCCATGTTTGGCAAGTCGTTTCGTTCTGTTCGTTTTGTTTGTGGTTGTTTGGCTGTCGCGAGTGCGGTCACATTTGCTTTTTCGACAACTGCGTTCGGTAGCCCGTTCGCCAGTAGCGTCGCCAGTTACGACGCAGGTACCGGCGCGCCGGCAAGTTTCACATCCGACCCGACCGTTGCGCTCGGCGCGCCCGAACGCGTGACCGGTGAAGTCGCCGGCTTTCCCGGGTCCGTCACCATGTTTAACTCACCATTCGGCACCGACGAGATCATCAGCATTGGTGAGGGCGGACATCTTACGCTGGGCTTCGATCAACCTATTGTCGATGACCCGACCAATCCGTTCGGCATCGATTTCATTGTGTTCGGCAACACGTTTTTCACGACCGACGACTTCACGGTCGGCAACATCACCGGCTCGAATGCCGAGCCGGGCACTATCGAAGTGAGCGACAACGGCGTTGACTTTGTCCCGTTAACGACTCAGGCCGACACGCTGTTTCCGACGCAGGGTTACACCGATGCCGGCATCTTCGGTACCGATGCGAACTTCTTGCCCAACGGCATCACGCCCACCGATTTCTTTCAGCCGATGGATCCGAGTTTGACGCTCAACGATTTTCTGGGGCTCGATTATCAGAGTGCATTGGCGCTTTACGGTACATCGGCTGGTGGAACCGGCGTTGACTTGGCAGGTAGCGGCTTGTCTAGCGTTTCGTTCGTGCGCATCAGCGTGCCGTTGGGTGCGGGCATCAATAGCGAGATCGATGCCATCGTGAACGTGCCGGAGCCGACCACGATGTTGATGTTGGCGATGGGTGGTTTGATGCTTCGCCGTCGTCGGATGGGTTGGTAGGTCTCGTATGTTGTTATCACGGTCAATCCGACAACAGAAAGTTAACGACGACGCTCGGATAGGGTTAGTCCCCCAGCCCCAGAGGGGCAGGGGCACCCGGCGCGCTGGACTGCGCGCTAGGGTGTTAGTCCCCCAGCCCTGGAATGGCTGGGGCACCCGCGCGCTGTGGCGCCGGTTTGTAACCGGTGACTTCTCTGCGCTGTGGCACCGGTTTGTAACCGGTGATTCACGGCGGCGCGCTCGACCCACTTCGTTGTTGGTAACCGTCTCGTTGTTCGCAGCGGTGTTGGTGTTGGGCATTCTTATACCAAACACCGCGCAAGCGGATTGGCCACAATACGGAGGGGATGGCCGACAGTCGTCAGCGGCCGTCGGCGCCCCCGCCCTTTTGCATACGACTTGGGCAGCCACCACGGACCTCCACGGCGAACAGTTAATCTTCGAAGGCCCTTCCGCCCCTGCCGTGTTTGACGGTCGCGTGTATGGCTACGCTAAGCAGCTAACGAATGGCATCTTCACCGCCAGCAAATTGGTCGCGATTGACGCGGTATGTGGCGACGTCGTTTTTGAAACCCCTTTGGCACGCGGACAGTTCGACTCGTGGTCGACCCCCGCCGTCGACGTGATGCATCGCACCGTGATCATCGGTAGCGGCGCGAATCTTTATGCCATTGACGCTGACGATGGCTCGATTGTTTGGGAAACGTCTTTACTACGGACCGTCGTTAACGCCTCTGCGCTGATCGTCGGCCCAAACAACCAACGGCGAATCTTCATCACCGACTTCGATGGCTTCGGCCAATCAGCCAGCTTGTATTGTGTGAACGCTTCGGCATTCGATGCGGTTGAAAATCCGTTTCAACCGGGCGAAATCATTTGGACCGAATCGATCGGCGGCGCGAGCGGTGCAACGCCGGCGTTTACCGACGATGGGCTCGTTGTACTTGCCGGTATCAATGCACCGATCGACGCGCCGGGCATCACGAACGGTCATATCTCTGCCTATCATCCGGCGGCGCCTGCGGGCAGTCGACTCGCGTGGCGGTTTCAACTGTCGAGTATCGGCGTAGCCAACGAAGGCTTCTTCGGCGGCGTCACGATCAACGATGGCTTTGTGTATGCCGCCAGTTACGACATCAACGGAAGTGGCAACAACTCCAACTTGATAAAGCTTGATGCGACTGATGGTTCGCTGGCGTGGAGCGTTGCCTGCGAGCGGACGAATGCGATTCCGATTGTTGGTGATAATGGCCGTGTCTATATCAGCGCCGGGCTCGATGGTTTCGGTTCGACGCCGAAGGTGCAAGCGTTTGACGATCTCGGTGCGAGCGCGGGGCTAGCCTGGGATACGGCTGTCGATAGCGGGTTCACACTTTCCGTCGGCGGTTGGACGCATCAACCCGTGCTGAGCGGGGATCGTCTCTACGTCGGCACAATACCCGGCGGCTTTCCATTTTTCGGGGCGTACACGAATTTGAGCATCATCGACGTTACGCTTTCACCGAGCGATCCCGACTTTGTGATTGCTAGTGCAAGCGGTTTTGGGAGCAGCCCCGCCGTGTGCAACGGACGACTTTATAGCATCGGTCAAACGGGAATGTTTGAGATCGGTGTGCCGGGCGATCTTTGCGGCGCGGACGGCGCACCCGATGGGCAACTCGATCTGTTGGATGTGCCGTGCTTTGTAGATGCGTTGTTACACGCTGATATTGGTGCGTTTTGCGACGCGGAGTTGGCGCGACACGACTTGAACATGGATGGTGCGTTCGACGGGCGCGATGTGTTGACGCTAACGGACATGTTGATTGAGGGGACGCCGTGATGCGAGCACGTGGATACGAATCGCGAGCGCGTACCGTGCGCGCGGGGTTAGTCCCCCAGCCCCAGAGGGGCAGGGGCACCCGAGCTGGCTTCACGCACCGGTTCACGACGACAGTCGCGTGCCATACCGCGGTCCCCCAGCCCTGGAAGGGCAGGGGCACCCACGTGCCGTCGCACTGTGTTCACTCTGCGCTGTGGCACCGGTTTGCAACCGGTAGCAACGTGGAACTGCGCGGCACCCTTGCTACGCGCCATAGTCGCCGAGCAAGACGCGGCTTTACGTTGATCGAATTGCTCGTCGTCATCGCCATCATCGCATTGTTGATCTCCGTTATGCTGCCCGCGCTATCAGCGGCGCGCACTCAGGGTAAATCCGCCGTTTGTGCAACGCGGCTTAAGCAACTCGGTGTTGGCCTTTTGATGTACGCCCACGATTACGAGGGCCGCATGATGCCGGCCGCATATACCTCTAACGCGACCGTCGGAACCGGCGCCCCCATTTATTGGTGGGGTACAAATGCGGCGGCGGTGATCGATCATACGAAGGGATTCGTCTGGCCCTACTTGCAGGTGCCGCTCGATGCCGACGGCGTGATGGAATGTCCGGAGCAACCGTGGGGTTCGTATCAACCGCAGGGCGCGGCGCAGCAAGTCACGAGCACGTACGGTTACAACGGTTATTACCTGTCACCCGCGCACACACCCGGTTGGTCGTTCGCGATTGGCAATCGACCTTGGCAGCAGGCGTCGACGGTGCGCGACCCCGCGCGCGTGTTTGCGTTTGCCGATGCGGCGATCGATCTCGGCGGATCGTTACCGCGTAACAGTGCCTTGCTCGACCCGCCCGTGTTGTATCAGGGATTTGGTTGGGCACCGAACGGCAGTCCGACGACGTCGTTTCGACATCGCAATCGAACGCATGCGGTGCATGTTGACGGTCACGTGGATTCGTATGGTGCGGCGCAGGCGATCATCGGTTCGGAGCGATTTCAAATCGGGTCCGTCGGTGACGGTGGGAATGGACCGCATTACGTTCCTGATTGGCGGGATTGGTAACGGATTGGCGGGATTAAGGATTCCCGTTCGTCAGCGGCATTGAATTAACGGTCGCTCGAAATCGCGCGACGAACGTTGGCTGCATTCCTCGATCATCAAATCAAAGATGCAAATAACCCCCGGCCATTGGCCGGGGGCAAAATCATTTGCAGGCGATCTCATCATCAACGGCGTGGTTACCCTCCCTCGCAGAACACCGGTTGCAAACCGGTGCCACAGCGCAGAAACGCATTGCAGATTCGCGCTTTGCGTTTGCGGCGGTATCATGCCGCGTCCATGGATGACCATACGCTGGAAAAACTCGATTTCGAGCGGATACGCCAATGGCTGGCGCGCTACGCGAGTTGCGCGCTGGGCCGCAAGCTAGCGCTGCGCGTATGGCCGTCCAAGAAGTACAAGCAAGTCTCCCATTGGTTGCAGCAAACCGAGGAAATGGGTGCGTTTGTCGCCGACGCCGGCGTGGCGCCGTTTGGCGGCGTACGCGACGTACGCGATCTCGTCCGTCGGGCCGTGCCGCCCAACAAGTTAGAACCGGCCGAGTTTGGTGAGATCGCCGATACGCTGAATGGTGCCGCCAACATTCGTGCCTGGCTGGAAGCTGCCGAAGATAGATTTGAAACGCTGAAGCATATTCGCAGTCGCGTCGGTGACTTGCAGGTGATTCGAGATCGCATCACCAAGATCATCGATTCGCGCGGTGATGTGCGCGACGAAGCGTCCGAGCGACTGTTGCGTATTCGCAACGAAATCAACAACCTGCGCGACGAGCAGCGCAACCTCTTCGACAAACTTATCAAACAACCTTCGATCACCAAGTATCTGCAATATCCGGAAGCGACGTTTCATGCTGACCGCATGGTGTTGCCGTTGCGCGCCGATCAGCGCGGTCGCGTGCCCGGCATCGTGCATCGCACCAGCGACAGCGGGCAGACGCTGTTTGTCGAACCTTCACAGGCGGTCGAGCTTAACAATCGACGGTTGGCGTTGGCGCAGCAGGAACGCGACGAGATCGGGCGCATTCTGTGGGAGCTGACGCATCTGATTCACCTCAATCGCGAGCCGTTGATCGAAACGCTCGATGCGTTGGCCGTGTTGGACTTGCTCAATGCCAAGGTGAAGTTCGCCGATCGATTTAACATGCGTTTGGCGAAATTGAACGAAGACGGTCGCGTCAACGTCACGCACGCGCGCAACCCGGTGTTGGTCGAGATGTACGAAGATGCCCAATCGCCGGATTACATCGAGCCGGTGAAGGGTAAGCCGCGCACCGTCGTGCCGATCGACGCGCGGCTGGGCGAAGACTTCGACATCATGTTGATCACCGGCCCAAATACGGGCGGCAAGACGGCAGCGTTGAAGACCGTCGGCTTGCTGTCGTTGATGACGCAAGCGGGCTTGCCGATTCCGGCGGCGGCGGGTTCGACGCTGCCGGTGTTTAACGGCATTTGGATCGATGTCGGTGACGAACAGAGTTTGCAGCAAAGTTTGAGTACGTTTAGCGCACACATGGAGCGCATTCTCGATATTCTGCGACGCGCACGTAAGAACATGTTGGTGTTGATGGATGAGTTGGGTGCCGGGACCGACCCGGACGAGGGCGCGGCAATCGGTAAGGCGATTATCGACGAGCTGCTTAAGAGCGGCTGTGTGGCAATGATTACGACACACCTTGGCGCGTTGAAGGCGATCGGGTTTGAGGCAGAACGCGTCGACAATGCCAGCGTTGAGTTTGACATTGAAACGCTAAGCCCGACGTATCATTTGCGCATCGGCGAGCCGGGTAATAGCAACGCCATCGCCATCGCGTCGCGCCTAGGCATGCCGAAAAAGCTGGTGAGTGCTGCCAAAAAGAACCTAACGCGACGCGGTCGCGCATTGAACAAGGCGATTGCCGGTACGCTCGATGCACGTCGTGCGGCCGAACAGGCGCGGCGCGACGCCGAACAAGCGCGACAGCAGGCCGCGCGCGAAACGTTGGCCGCGCTCGATAAGGCGCGCGAGATGGAAGCGAAGCTGGCCGAAGCGGATCGTTGGCTCGAGCGCATCGTGCGACTGCAACCCGGCGATGCGGTGCGCGTGAAGAAGTTTGACGACCCCGGAAAAATCGTGCGGGTGCGGATCGACAAGCAAAAGGCGGCGGTCAGCATTGGCGCGTTGGAAGTGGAAGTGCCCTTTTCCGAGCTTGTCTTTATCGATGAGTGACGCACGAATGAAATTCGTGTTTCAATCGATGCGAATCCGTTATCTATGAGTGAAAGCGCGGCCGAAGGATTTGACGCGGTCGCAAAGATCGAATGCCCACGTGAGTAATCATGGACGATGCCCCCCCACGTCAATCCGCCGACCATCAATCCAAACAGGCGTGGCTCAACGAGCGCTTGACCGAGAACCGGGCGGTGCTGTCGGCTGCGCTGCGCGCGAGCTATATCTGGTCGTGGGTTCGGTTTCTTACGTTTGTCATGATGCCCATCGGTGCGTATGCCGCTGTGTCGGAAGATTATCTCGTGGGCGGGTTGTTGATTGGCTTTGGTTTAATTGGCTTTTTGATCGCAGTGCGCTTGCACACGCGCGTGCGGCAGCGGCTGCAGTTGGCAACGCTGACGGAAATCGTGCTGGAAGAGTCGGCCACGCGCTTAGCGGGCGGCGTTGAAATCCTCATTTCTGGCGAACGACCAGACGCGGCCTCCGAATCTATCACGCGATTCTTGAACAAGTCGGACGACGAATCGCAAACGTTCCCCCTAAGTGCACAAGAGATCGTTGATATCGACGTCTTCGGCGCGCCGCTGAGTTTGTTCGGCATATTGAATCGCACGTCGACGCCATTGGGCGCTCGGTCATTGGCCGACGCGTTAGAGCGCCCCTTGGCGGACCGGCCGAGCATCGAAACGCGGCAAGCGGCAGTGCAGTGGCTGGCGGATCATCCGTGGGCACGCATTCGCATTATGGCTGCGGCAACAGGCATGCGGGCTTTAAGTGCCGAGTGCGACGACTTCTGCGGCACGGTTGCGGGGTTCGATCCCCTACCGCAACGCGAAAAGATGCGAGCGGCGCAAGTGTGGGGTGCAGTCGCATCGATCGGTTTGGCGATCGTGATTTATCGATTGTTTGATGGCAGTGCTGCAAATTGGGAGCGGGTTGCGTCCCTAATGATAGTTGCCGTTAACGTGTCGATTTTGCGGCATTTTCGTGGCGATGTGTTACCGCGCATTCGGCCATGGTTGTCGTTGGATGATGTAGTCGGGTCGTTCGCGTTTCTTGTTAACAACGCCGTGGACGCCTTGCCCGGTGACGGTCCGTTAGTGAGGCAGCGCGATGCGTTTAGCGCAGCCAATGAACCAGCCGCACTGCCCGCGTTGCAACGCATTATGCCGTTTGCGTTTTTGGGATTGGCCGGGTTGATGCACACGATCGTGAATTATGTCACGCTGTGGGATGTGCATGTGGTGTTGGGGCTGGATCGTGCGGTTGCGCAACAGCGCCCGCGATTGCGTGACGCGTTTATTGCCGTTGGCGAATTGGAATTGCTCGCGTCGCTGGCGGCGTATGCGTGGGAGACGCACGGCGCGACGTTCCCAGTTGTCGAACCCAGTGAAGCGTCGTTGGTCGTTGACATACGCGAAGGTCGCCATCCGTTGATCCCCGCCGGTGAGGCCGTTAGCAATTCGGTGCAACTGGGCGAGCCGATTTGCACGTACATCATCACCGGCTCGAACATGTCGGGGAAATCCACGTTTCTGCGGATGACGGCATGCAATGTGGTGATGGCGCAGATCGGTTCGGCGGTACCGGCGCAATCGATGCGGCTATCGCCGCTGCGGTTGATGACCGACCTGCGCATTCGCGACGATTTGGCGCGGCACGAGAGTTACTTTCTGGCCGAAGTGCGCCAGGTGAAGCGCATGGTCGAAGCGACGGCGCGACACGAGCCGATACTGGCATTGGTGGATGAACCGTTTCGCGGGACCAATTCGGCAGAGCGCGTGGCGGCGGCGGTTGCTGTTGTGCGCAGCCTAACGCGCGGTGGCGGTCTGCACATGGTCGCAACGCACGATGAAGCGTTGACGGCGCTGGCGGACGACCGGCAAGTGGCTAACTTTCATTTTGCAGAAAGCATCGACAGCGCGGCGTTGGTGTTTGACTACCGCATTCACGAGGGACCGTCGCAAACGCGCAATGCGCTACGCGTGTTAGAATTGGAAGGCTATCCGCAGACGTTGATCGACGAAGCGAATGAGATGGCGCGACGGCTGATTGGAGATCAGGAACGTTAGCGCGGCAGTCCGAGTATCGCTTGCACCAAATGGGCGGCGTTTTCTTCCGGGTTGAATTCACGTTCGACCAGTCGGGCGGCGTTTTCGGCGCAACGGCTGTATAGCTCGGCATCTTCGATCATTCGTTGCATTGCAGTGCTTAGCGCGGTTGCATCATCCGGCGCAATCAACAGACCCGTTATGCCATCATTAACCACGTCGCGCGTGCCGCCCGCGTCAGTCGCAATGCATGGCACCCCTGCCGCCATCGCTTCGAGCACGCTGTTCGGCAACGCTTCACGCAAGGATGGATGCACGTAAAGATCGATTGCGTCGAACACGGCGCTGCGATCGGTGACGTAACCCGCGAGTCGCACGCGCTGCCCTAAGGCAGCGGCCTCGGCGCGACGACGCAACGCGTCACGCAAGGGTCCATCGCCGAAATAGGTTAGCGTGGCCAGCGGATACTTCGTGGCGATGCGCGAAAATGCATCGAGCAGTTGAATAACGCCCTTGGGTTCGGTTAGGCGACCGAGATAGCCCACTCGAATGGCACCGATGTTTGTGCGCGGTTCGCCCGAGAGCGGCAAGCCATTTGAAACGACGGCTCGCTTTCTCTTGTCCAACAAATATGTTTTCTCGTAATCGTCGGCGATGGTGCGCGTGTTATAGACGAGTGCGTGGGCGCATTGCGCCGGTAGACGATGTTGCCTCAGCATGCGTCGTCGCCAGAGTTGCGGGCGTGGAATTAAGCCCAAGACGCGTTTTGTGTTTACTGGTGGCAATTCTTCCGGCGCTTGGCGCAGCGTACAGACGACGCGCAACCCAGCCATCCGAGCGGCGACGACGCTCGCGCGAAACGCGCGACCGGCTGCTTGTTGCACGAGATATGCTGTGTCGACCTGTTGAGCGCGCAACCAGCGCCATCGTCGCCAAAGGCAAGCAGGCGTGATCCGACGGTCACCCGCAAATACATCGTTGGTCCAGTCCACACGATGAACGCCCAAGCGCTCCGATGCGGGATGGTGTGTTAGATTCTCATAAATATCCGAACCGGAATACGCGACAACCACGCGAGCGCCGCTACGCAACAGTGCGTCGATTGCCGTGAGTACGTGCTTCTCGGCCCCACCCGTATAGTTGATGCCGTCGGCATGCACGTAATGCACAGCGCACACCAATACGGAGCTGCCCTCTCCGATGCGCGACAGGGCATGGGGTTTGGCCACGATAGGTGTCGTTACAGGTTGTGCAATGGTCGCGGAATGCAAGTTATCTCCCATCGGCGCGACGAATCGAGGTCGCGCGTTATGGGAAATATCGACGATTCGCCGGAGATTCCGTCAGTTCGAGGCCGCCGGCTGCGGGCCTTCTGCGGGCAGAATGAACTCGTCATTCGAGACGTACGGCCCAAACGGCGATAACAGGTCTTCCTCGTCTGTCGGCCATTTGGCTGGCACGCCGAGGCAGACATCAAAGACAAAAAGGGGCTGGCGCGAATCGTGCAAATCGACTTCGACGTAACCGAGCAGTCGTTGGGCGACGGATTTACCTTGTAAACGGGCGGGAAGATCGTTCGCCTCTTTCAAACAATTCACGATGGCAGGCAAACCTTCGGGGCGAACGAACAGTAGTTGCCGGTCATTTGATCCTTGAACGATGGCACACCATTCGCGTCGGAAGTCGATCACGTTATTGAGCCGAACGTCGCGGAAATTTTCCTTTTCAAGCCCGGACTGCGCGCGATAACCGGTCGCGGCAGACGCCGAATCTGAAAAGATACCGACGTAATCAGTGCCATTGCTCTCTATTTTCCACGCCTTGAACTCCGGCAAATTCATCGTCGTTAGGTTTGGCAGCAAATGATGCCAATCTTCGCGCACGTCTTCCCATTGGTAGTGGTTGCCAACCGCCGCAGGAGTTTGCCGCTCGTATTGAAAACTCTCGGGTGCGCGATAGGCACATGCCAGGCCGGGGATCAGTTCATTTTTCCAATCTAGAATAGACAACGCAAGACTCGGCTTGGCATCGTCCCCCACCTCGACGATCAGTTCGAGAAAGTTCCAACCTGCTTTGAGATTCAACTGTGTGAACAACGATCGTGACGTCTTCGTCGCAGAGAATTCACCGTACGTTGCAACGCCGTTACAGCGCATTCGCAACGACGCGATCGATTGTAGATCGAACCGTGCTTGCGCGGCGGTGTTTTTAGGCAGGTATACCCATGTGGACGCGAGACAACCTTTGGATACACCTTGGGACAATTCCGATAGCGAAACGTCGTGCCCATCGATCACGACATTCTTACCGGCCTTGTTAACAGGCAAACGTTCGGCATGCATTGCAGCCTGGCACGACGAGAGCGCCGACGCATCCAACGGCGCGAGGTTCCATAGTTGCAGGTAGGAATCTTCGATGATCGGCTGGGCGATTTGCACGCCGACCAGCGATTGCGGCGGGCATAGATCGCGCACGGCCGACCAAACACTGGTGCGACGATTTCTAGATGGCTGGAGACCGAAATGAGCCAGTGAATTCTCAGACGGCAACGCGGCTAGCGCCGGCACGTGCGCGCTCAGACGCCGAAGAACTTGATAGTACATCCTCGACGCCCCTTCGAGGCCGCCGTCGTGGAACAGGTTTGCGACCATCGCATTGGATGTAGACGCGTCACCGCCTGCGACGACGACGTCAGTCGATGATTCACCGTCTTGTCGCGGCAACACCGTTGCCACGATATCGAACCAACCATCCGAACGAATTAGGCCCGTCGTCGGTGCGAGCACGCCACCATTCACCAACGCCAGTAGATTCGAGTCGGCGTCGTCGATCGTGTGCCAATGGCTCACCATTTCGAGACGACCTCGACTGGCCACATTCAACAATCGATCGACGCAGATAAACGCGTCTTTCACCGCCGTGATTTGATTTGGCGTGAGGCTAACGCCATTACGCGACGTGACGATGATCACCGCGACGTTGATGCGCGACTTGGTCTTTACCTGATCTTCGATAGCGAGCCCCGCTTGATCGAAGTATAGCATCCAGTCCAGCAAGCCGCGCGGCAACATCACCGTCGTCTCGCCCGCGGAGTATTGCCCACCGAAGTGCTTGGGGGTGAGCAACACGCACTCATCAAACTCTTCGTGGGCCATCCCAAAAAACCCCGCCATGCGTAGGTGATGGCCCCAACGAAAATGCTCGAGAAAGTTTCCCGAGAGCGTTCGTTCGCGCAAGCGATAACCGAGCAGTCGCAGGCCGCGCCGCGCGAAGCGCGCGACGTTCGCATCATCTACGTTTGCGAGCGATTCGTATTCAGCACGCGCACCGTCAAGATCGCCAGCAAACTCCATTGCTTGGGCCGCGAAATACTTGGCGACTTGCGGCTTGCCGACGGCGCGGCGCTGAAACTCACTAAGCGGCCCATCCAGTGATAGCTTGCCATCTTCGGCAAGCAACATCGGATCGGGCATAGCGAGTTTTGCGGCAACGACATCGGTGGCTTCCGAAATCAGGTGCACTTCGATGCGGAGCATGTTGTCCGCAAAACCGGGATTGCCGCGCAACGTTTCGGGGCTGATTACATACGCCGTGGGCGTTGGGGCCAAGACCCAATCGGGCAACGCGCGGCCGTTGACTTTCAATTTGATGGTCGCGGGAACTTGCACGGGTGGCGCAGCGTTTTGCGCGCCTTCCTCTTCGTTCCCGCCGGCCAAGGGTTGGACCGACGGCTGCAAACTCGCCAACACCAACGGGGGTAACGGTCGATAGCGCGGCAAGGGAATCATCAACTCTTGCACGCCGTTTTTGATCGAGAAGTTGCCCAACGGCATGACCGTGATTTCGGCGTTGGGCGCGGCGTTGGCGGTCGAAACCGCGAACAGCGACCACATCAGCGTCGCCATCAGCGAGAAACAAAATGACTTCAATCGCAAAGCGTTCATATCCGGCCTTTCGACCATTGGGTTCGAAGGGATTCGTTCCGTCAATCTCATCGAGTGTAACACAAAGCAGAACGCGGTGAGATACCGGCGGAGCAGATCCAATGGTTTGACGCCTCAGTTATCGTCGGACTTATCGAGCCATTCGAAATCTTCGGCGGTGCCGGTGACGCCGTCGTCCCGTCGAGTCGATGCTACCGGAAGTGGCGATGGGTCAGACCGTTGGCCCAAACCGCGTCGTAGTGCCGCGAAAACGAAGGCCATGATCAACGTGCTGCCGGCCAACCACATGAGCAACGTGGTAGTCGTGATACGCCCCGGCTCGTTACCGACTTGTGACGATGCGACGGACGATGCCTTTACGATTTCGAACGACCGCCCCACCAACAAAGGCCCCGCCCCTTCGCCGCCGTCCGTCGCGCGAAAGCGCCGCGCCTTGATGAACAACGCGGGCAATCGAATGTGCGATTTGCGACTGGCCGTTGGCGGCTTTTCGGTTAGCACGACGGTAGCTACGGCGTTGCTGCCGGATTGACCTAATTCGATTTGATAGAGCGTGCCCAACTCGGGTCGATCGGCAATGCGAAACGCGTCTTTAACTTGCAGGATCACGCCTTCGATACAGACCTGCCGACCGCGGTAGTCGCTCGGGCGTTCGAGCAGGTATTGCCAAGGTGTAGCGTCCTCCGCGCAGACATCGTCGCCAAAGATATCCGGATAAGACCGCAGCGCGCCGCACATCCAATAGAAGCCGGGATGATCGAATGTAAAGGTGTAATCTTCGATGCCAGCTAAGATGTGTCGTCCTTCGGCGAGGACTTCGGCCTGTGCGGAGGGCGTGTCGTCATTTGCGTTTGCGCGAGTCGTCGGCAAAAGGAGTAACGCCAACACCAAAGTAAATTGGATAAAGGCTGGCCATCTTACGCCGCGAATGTTTCGAAATGGCGCAAAGAGATTCATACCGACATGCACATGCGTTGGCGTGTTCCGCTGAGCAACCATTAATACGCTACTCTGCCATCCGCGCGGCTTTGGCTTCCAACTCAAGTAAGCGACCTTGCCAAGGCGGGCCGCCCAAGTCCGGATACCACGCTTTTTCCGACCGGATGCCTTTCAACACTTCGGCTGCCTTGTTATGCCGCAGTTGGTGGGACAGCCAGTGATAACGCGCCTCCCAATAGACAGCCGGCGCGGCGGTCCGAAGCGACTGATCTTCGAGCAGGCGTTGCCATAAACCCTCGGCCTCGTCGCGCAGACGCTCGGCATCAGCACCATCGGCGCGCTTGGCCATGCGTTCGCGCAATTGGGCGGCGCGGCGCAGGTAGCTGCCCGAATTGGGGCTTTGCTCGATCAGTTCGTCGAGCAGCGCTCGGGCTTCGTCCAGCTTTTCGGCGTAGAGCAACGTATCGATGAGCGCCAACTGTGCGACGGGAACGTGCTGCTTGTGCGACGGGCTGCGCTCGAGCCAGCGAATCAGATAACGCAACGTGGGAATCGTTTGCCCGGCCAATTCGCGCGCTTCGCTGTCGCGACCATAGCGGCTGAGCTTGAGGATTTCGGCCTGCATCTCCGCCGACATCTGCAAGAGGATCGACCCGAGATTGGCATCGACGCCGCCTTCGACAAAATCCTGCAATGCTTGGCGCGCATCTTTGGATCGCCCCAACGCTTGCAGGCAACGAATGCGCAACCCCAACGCGCGCGCGTCGCGCGGCATCAGTTCCAGCAATGCCAGCGCTCCTTCAAAATCGCGCGTATCTTCGTTGGCCAGCAACTGCGCCGCGGCAATCACGGCATCGTCGCGCCAAGCCTCCAGCTTTTGACGTTCTTTCGCATCCAAGCCATCGGCTTGCGCCAATTGTCTACCGCAGAAGCTGGCGAAATTTTGCCACGCTTCGCTGGCTTCGCGCGCGGCGCGATTGCGCAGCACGACAGCCGTATCTTCGAGTAGCGTGTCGTAGGCGCGTTGCTTGCTGCGGGCGATATTGCGGCGCGCTTCGGCGTAATATGGCGACGATTCCTCAATGCGTTCGTAAGCCGTGCGGGCCGATTCGGAATGACCGGCTTCGTCTAACGCCAACGCCGCCACCCATTGTGCGGGCACAGCCAGCGAATGATCGGGCTGACGACGACTCAGAAGTTCGGCGGCGCGGGCCAGTTCGAGATAATCTGCGGGTGCTGCCGACTGCGCCGCGAGTTGCTTCCATGCGCTATACGCATATTCGTAAATGCGATCGACAATCACATCGTCCACGTCGCGCCCGGCTTCGTCGAGGAAGATTTCCGCCGCGGGCCGAAGCTTGCCCGACTGATAGTAACAAACGGCCAGATTGAACCGACCGCGATGCCGCTCTTCACCCGTCGGGTTGCGGTCGAGCAATAACTGCCACGCACGGGCTGCTTCGTCAAACTGCTCGCTTTCCATCATGCGCGTCGCGGCGAGCGAGAGTTCGAGATCGTTGAGATCCGTAATGTCGCGCTTTTCGCGCCCAAACACGCGCAGGTAAGGCCGAACCAAATCGGGCCATGCGCCGCCGCGCTTGGCCAAATCCACCAGGTGCTTTTCCGCTTCGCCTTCCAGTTGTCGCTTGCGATCTTCCGACGTGTTCGGTCGGCGTGCGTCGTGGATGTAGGTGTAGGCGAATGCCAAATCGGCGAGTTGCACGTAGAAGCGCGATTCGGCGGTGAGGTCCATCGTGGCAAGTTGCCGCAACTGGTCGCGCGCTTCTCGGTAACGACCATCGAGCCAGCAACACTTGGCACGCTCGTACAGCGCTCGCAACGTAAGGCCTTGGCCTTGCGTCGATTTGCTGACTTGCTCAAACGTGGTGTTGGCGTAGTCGTAGCGACCGCGTTCGCGGAGCGACAACCCCAACCCGAGTAGCGCGTTGTACTTCAACGCCGATGTCGAGCGGTTCGTGACGATCACATCAAACTCGGTCAACGCGTCGCCAAGCCAACGTTCGCGGTCGGGTGCATCGTCCGGCGAGAGCATGGCGATATACAGCGCGCACCACGCTTCGTTAAGGCCTTGTCGTTCGGCGAGCGGTTCGATTCGGCCGGCCAGGCCTGTCAATAAGAACTCGTCGTTGTCGGCGACTTTGGCGGCCAACGCCATCTCGTCGATGATCGTTCCACCGGCGGCGTAGGCGGCGGCAGAGCGGCGGAGAATCGCCAGCACCGTGTCGCGTTCGAAGTCGAGGCCGCACGTCAATTCGTATCGGTCGAGATGGCGACCCGCGCGATCGCGCAGAAGGAAGTCGCCGAACTCCACTTGCCATTCGGCCACACGAAAGCGGTCGGTGGCGTCTTTGCTTTTTTCGTAGACCTCGATGGCCAGCGCGATGAGGCGTTGGTAGAAGCGTTCGGCGTCGTCTTGCAGCGCGGCGCGGGCGACGGCATCGGTTTCCTTTGCTGCCGCCGTACGACAGGCACGGGCGTAGTGAATACGCAATAGCGGCGTCTTATCCGCGAGTAGTGGCTCCAACAGCTCGGGCATGCCGCGTTCGACGAGATTGGCGACGAGAATGCGCTCGTCACTACTGAGCGAATCGTCGGCAGCGAACGCGACAGGCGCGGCTACGGCGCAACAGAGAAAGACCGACACCATGAGGCATCGAATTCTCGAACACGCCTGCATGAGATTGGTTTGCCTACAACGTATCACGGCGAACCTTGCCCGCTGATACCGCTGACGGCAAAGCGAATGTTTTGGAAGCCACTACCGACGCAGGCATCCATCGCGGATACGACGTATTGATATTCGACGTCGGGCCCCGCTTCGATCAACACCCGCCCTTCGGCGTTGGCCCCTTCGTCGATACGTTGTTTTAATATCGATTGCAACGTCGTAAATGACGCGCCGGGGATTTCCGAACCCATTAGGAAAATCTGACAGCCGCCTTGGGCCGTTTCAATCAGCGTGATACGCACCGTCGGAATGATCGTGATGCTGCTGCCGCCACCGGGACCGACTTGCGAAGGCAACTCGGTCGGTAGCGCGCCTTCTTCGATCACCAGCCGCGCGCCGAGCATGAAGAAGATCAATATCACCATGGTCACGTCGACCATCGGCGCGAGATTGGGTGCATACGACCGGGTTGGCGGCAGAACGCGCGAACTCATCCCGGGCCTCCCTGATGGCGCGGGATCGCGCTGAATGTGACCTTCGTTACGCCCAGCCCGGCGCAATTGGCCATAACTTTTTGCACGTATTTGTAAGGCAGGTGTTTGTCGCCGCGGATAACGCAGTTGATATCGGGAATGAGCGTTTTCTGTTTGGCGAGCCGCGCCATGACTTCGTCGAGCGACAGCTGCTTTTCATCAACGATGTAGATGGGGCCATCAACGCCGGACATCTCGCCATCCTGAATGTTGATCACGAAGCGACTGCCGAGATCCTGTTTGTCGACTTCCAACGCGGAGCGTGCCACGGGCAAGTCGATCTTGGCGCTCGTTTCGCGCTCAACCAAGCGCGTGGCGAGAATAAAAAACACCAACAGGCACATCGTGACGTCAACCATCGGCGCCAGGTTTAGCGCGATGGGCGTTGCATCGGGTACGCCCGAATTGTTGGATCGCTTGCGGCCCAAGGGGATTCCTTATCCGTTGATCAAATCAGGTTAAGCATCAGCGCCGGCGGTTTCACGCTTAGCACTACCCGTGCCCGGCACCACCGACTGCGGCGACGGTCGGAAATACTCCAACGTATCGATAACGGCGGCCTGTGCGGCGACCGTCATCGAATCGACACGATTGCGGCAGATGCCGAAGAAGAACAGCGCGAAGATGGCGACGATCAAGCCGAGGAACGTACTCACCAGGGCCAAGCTGATACCGCCAGCTAACTCTTCCGGGCCGTAGGCACCTTGCGTGGCCTGCATTTGGCCGAACGCTTGAATCATGCCGGTCACCGTACCGAGCAGGCCGAGCAGTGGGCTGATGTTTCCGATGATGTTGAGCAGTTCGACCTTGCGAAATAACCGGCTACGCCAGGCGTTGGCGCGTTCTTCGACGGCCTCCTGCATCGCTTCAAACCCGTGGCGACCGTGGCGCAAGCCAATGGTGAGAACGTCGCCGAACATCGAGCGGCTATCCGAAACGGCCTTTACGCATTCGCGGAACTTGCGATTCTCGATGAGGTCCCGCGTTTCGCGGATTTCGGCCTCGTTGTTCATCGTACTCGTGCGAATCGTCCAGAAGTGTTCGATGACGAGATAGGCCATCGCGATCGACAGCAACAGAATCACCGGGCCGATGTAGCCGATGCCTTGAATCACGACGTCGAGGAACGACGTCACGGTCGTGGTTGTGGCTTCGGTGCCGCCCGCGCCATCCGCTTGGGCCAAGACCGGGCGTGCGAGCATCAGTAAGGCGCCCGGCACCAAGCAGTTTCTAAGATAGCTTTTTCGATTTATCACCCGCGGTTCTCTCCCGTGGTCGTGCTAGTTGTGTTTGCAAGTTTGGACCGGCAGTTTACCGGCGAAAGTCGTCAGCCGTCACATGCTTATAGGTGCCGCCGTTCTCGCGTGCAATGCGTTGCAGCACGTTCTCGCCAGTGCCCATGTAGTATCCTTGCCCCAAGAACAAAATCGTATTGATGATGGTGCCCTTGCCGCGATTGGCTTCGCGTATGGCCTCCAACACATCCGTGTTTTGCTCACCGAAGTCACCATCGGATAGCAGAAACATTACATCGAGACCGCGATACTTTAACGCGCCCGTGACGGCGGGGATCGGGTCGGTCTTACCTTCCGGTACGACTTCGTCGATGGCCCGAAAAGCATCGCGCTTGTTCTCAATCGTGGCGGGCATCAGCGAATTCGCCCAACGTTGCGGGCGCTTTTCATCGTTAAACCAGAACACGTTGAAGCGCTGTTCTTCGGTTAGTTCGCCGATGGCTTTCTTGAGTTCGTATTTGAGATTGGCGATCGCTTCAGACATCGAACCGCTACGGTCCATGACGTAAACAATCGATTCGGCGTGTTGATCGGCACCGACGCCCCACATGCCGCCGACCGGGCCACCACCCGACAACGAACCCGAGCCGACGCCGCCGCTGGCCGAACCGCCACCGCCGCCGGCAAACATTTGTGTGCCGGTCACATCGCCGCGGCGCAGCGAATCGCTGGTGACATCCTGAATGCCGCTCGAACCGCTCGCGGCGGCTTCCATCTTGAGCGATTCGTCCTGCTCCAGCAGTTCGGCGAGATTCTTGATGCGATCCGCAGAGGCGGCGGCATCTTCACGCATCAGGTTCTCGTCACCTAGAAACTCAAATGAGCCGCGACCCGCTTGCGTGGATGAATCGACCAATCGGGCGGTGAATTCTCCCGGCGCATCGGCACCGGCCGTGCCCACGGCCCACGTCAGCAGGCTGAGGATCATCAATAGGCAGGCGTGAATCACCAACGAGAGGCTGAAAGGTCCTAAAAAGGTGAGAATCCGCTCGGCGACAGACCGCGGTCGTTCCTCCGATTTGGTGGTCATCACCACGCGGGACCGCTTCGACGCGGCGGCCGAGGATCGACTGCGAGGCTGAACGATGCGAGAGACCAAAGGTGGGACTCCTGAAGGGGGAGCGTCGAGCTGGCAAGACCCAATCGGCCCTGAAGCCTTGCTGACGGCTCATTATAGACACCAAGACCGCCCGATCAAACGCGACGGACGCACAACCCCTTACCTTTTAATCGGTTAGGAAACCGAACCATTTCGCCTCGACTTCCGAAAACCTTTTGACCTGCCGATGTTGCTTATGCTAAAGTTGAGAGCCGGAGGAGATTGATGGGGCTCCCGCCCCGTCATGAAGCATCCGGCGGCATCCACTGCCGTCGAAGGAACGCAACGAACGCCGCAGGCCAACCCACGGTAACGCACCCGTTACCTCGGCGTTCTCAGGGATGAAACCCGCTTTGCATTCGTCGTACGCTCCAGTTTGAGGAGGCGTAGAGCTTTGATTACATCTCGCACGCTTTACCCGGTTCTCGCATTGGCCACTGCCGTCTGCACGATGGCCGCGCCCGCTCGCGCGGATGATTCCGTCACGCAGGACGCGCCCGCACTCGAAAAACGAGCGACGCCCTCGCGCCGAGGGGCCCTACTCGAACGGGCCCGCAGTCAAATCGCCCGCGTCTACGACGATCTCGAACAAAACCAACCCCAGCAAGCGCTGCTTCGCATCGACGAATTGGGACCGTTACTGCCCGATGGTGAGCGGCTTGTGCTGAAAGGCCGCGCGCTCTTACAACTTGGCAACGCTCGGCAAGCGCGGAAGCATTTGATCGAAGCCGTGCAGAATCGCCCGCAATATGGCGAGTATCACTATTGGTTGGGCATGGCCTATCAGGCCGGTTCGGCGCATTCGTTGGCGATCGAGTCGTTTCGCCAAGCAAACTTGAAGGGATTGGAATCCGCCGAATTACACGTGGCGTGGGCGCAGTCGCTCGCCGCGACCGAAGACGTGCTGCGCGGCATTCGTCGCGAGCGCTTCGAGCCCGAAGAAGCTGAGGGCTTTAAGCCCGGCACGATTTTGCGCGACGGCATGTTGGTCGATTGCGTGTATCCCGACGATCACGAATGGGTGATGGCGCCGCGAGCGTCGGCGTTGTTCCATGCCGAAAAGGCGACGCAGGTCGATCCCGAACACGGACCGGCATGGCTGATGGCCGGGCAGGTTTGGGCACGGGCCGGTTTTCACGCCGTGGCCGTCGAGCGTTTTCAATCGGCGGCGGCATTGGTCGGCGGCGACGATGTAGCACGCTGCCATCATCTATGGGCCGAAAGCTTGTATGCGATGGGCGACTTTGAAAAGTTCGTCGAACACGCCAAACAAAGCGTGCGTGCCAGCGCCCGCGAACCCGCATTGTGCCTTGCCGAAGCCTACGATCGCGCCGCCAAAGGCCATGCGATGCTCGGTCGCTCGGTCGAATCGATCAACTGTTTGAAGTTTGCCTGCGAACTCAAGCCGACGGTGCAACGACACCTGCAATTGGCCGACGCCCTCATGCAATCGGCCCGCCACGATGAGGCGACGGTCAAACTCAAAGCGGCGCTGAAGCTGGAACCCACGCGCAAAGAGAAGCGATTGATTCGCAGCCGGTTGCTGCAGACGATGCGGCTGTCGCACGCGGGGTGATTCATTGCACTGGCTGAGTCAAGCTTTCAATTCTCAATGTGGCCTCAGTCAATTAATAAACCAACTGTTTCCAGAATACCTCAAAACTCTCAATCTAATTTTTCCTTAGCTGACGAAACCACCGCCTCAGTTCCACACTCCGGGCATTTGTCCGGTGTCTCGCGCAGATCGTATCCGCACTTGCGACAAACACCGCTTTGGCTCGCTTCCGTTGCGCGACGGTTAACGCGATAAAGCAAGAAGCCAATTCCGGACAACAACGCGACCGGCAGCCAAAATGGAATGACGGTCCAAGTACTCATTTGGCTGTTAACGCCGAAGAGAGAATTCAAGTTGTAGTCGAACACCTGTACGCCTGCGGCTTGCCCCATGATGACATCCCATTTCTGATCTGAGAGCCAAACGCCGCCATCGCGAATCTGGCAGGCTAGCTGTGCCGAGGTAAATGGAATGATTCCGCGAATACAGGTGAATGCCCAAAGCGCAACCAGCGATAGGTCAAGCACTAGCAATACAATGAGTAGTCGCTTTCGCCATCGTGCCGCGATCACAAGTCGTCGCTTCCAGAAGTTGTATTTGCGGCCGCATCGTTTTGCACTGGCATTGGGGCGCCGGGCACGGGAATCTGAAACACTTCCGGATCGATCGGTTCGAAACGCCACTCGGTGAATGTCACGATGCTAATGCGGTCTTCGGATTGGTTTGTGTAAAGCTCGGAGCGGAGCATTCTCGGCGGATCGGTATCGGAAAAATAAATGTCGATATATTCACCCACCTTCTTCGCGCGGACGACATGAGTTGGCTGACCGTCCAAATCTCTAATCCCCTCATAAGAAAGAGACAAACCAATTGAATTAAAAAAGTCAATTGGATTATCGAAAACGAGAAACTGCCAAGGCGTATGAATCGTGGACATGCCAAAGGAAATCGAGTCGAGTGACGTTGGTAAAGTCAGTGCTGACAAGTCACTGGACGGCATGTCTTCGATCTTTACATACTGCGGCATAGCGGGTTGGGGCCAAGTCTGTGATTGAGTACCGTCGGTCACGATATTGAAGCCGGTCGAACCCGATTGATGCCGCACCGCCAGCTGGTCTGGCCTCGTTAGTGAAATCTTGTGCACCATGGTGAGATTCAGATTTTTCAACTTCGGCCCGAGCCCTCCAGATAGTTCGTTCTTGTAAGTTAGGACAACGCTCAGGTGGTCTTGATTGCGGATCGATTCTGCCCAAAGACCAAGAACGAACTTTGCCTTCGCTTCCGGTGATTCGCCATCGACCGTTAACTTGGCTGCTTTCGGCGTGGGCTTTGCCTCACAACCGCAAACTGAAATTACCAACAATAGTGCAGCACCAACTACCATCACCACGCTAGATTTGATTCGGTTCAACATGCGGCCCTCACTTTGCCAATAGGAAAAATCCCGCCGCGATACCGGTGCGGATTCGGAATCCTCTAAGCTGACCCATTCGATTAAAACGAACCTGATACGATAACGATTCGCGTTGCTAGGAATCGCTAACAAAAGCTGACAAACCCACAAAAATCGATATCAAGTGTGCCTTACCCAACCATCCGCTCCGCCGCCGTCACCGTGTTTTGCAGTAGCATTGCGACCGTCACGGGGCCGACGCCGCCGGGAACGGGCGTGATGTGACTTGCCTTTTCCTGGGCTTCATCAAACACCACATCGCCGACGGTTTTTTTCTTCTTTGGATTATCCGGATCGTTCGCGCTCACGCGATTGGTACCGACGTCGACGACGATCGCACCGGGCGCGATGAAATCGCCCGTCACCATCTGTGGAACACCTACGGAAACCATCACGATCTCGGCTTCGCGCACGACGGCGGGCAGGTCGCGTGTTCGCGAGTGGCATTGCGTCACGGTCGCATTGGCGGCTAGCAGCAGCATCGCCAATGGTTTACCGACGATATTGCTGCGGCCGATGACGACGGCGCGCTTGCCGGAAATATCGACACCTGTCGATTTCAAACATTCGAATGCAGCCGCCGCCGTGCACGGTGCCAACGCTGGCCGTCCCATCGCCAACGCGCCGAAGTTGGCCGCCCCCACACCTTCAACATCTTTGCCCGGCGCGATCAGGGGTTGAATGCGATCGGCGTCGATGCCTTTGGGCAACGGTAACTGCAAGATAATGCCGCTAACGGCCGGGTCGTTGTTGAGCGTTTGCATCAATGCGGCAACGGCGGCTTCGCCGCTGCCATCGGGTAACTTGTGCAGTTGATAATCGATACCGACGGCATGGGCGTGTTTTGCTTGCGATTCGGCGTAGGATTCGGCGGCGGCATCGTCACCGACAAGTACGGCGTGTAGGCCGACGGCGCGACCTTGCGATTTGAGCGATGCGACGCGTTTGGAAATATCGTTGCGAATAAGTTCGGCCAGCGCTTTGCCGTCGATGAGTTGAACAGGCAAGGTGGTCTCCCGTGGTTGAGATAAATCGAGTTCGAGCTTCGACGTTGTTATAAATTAAACCAATTGAGATGCCAGTCGGCGGTGGGTTGTGGTATTTGTTGAGAATCGAGCGAGCTACAAGCAATGCCGGAGCGATTCTATTAGAAGACGCGGTGGTGGATATCAGAGCCGCGCCCGTCAGGAAGCGGGACGCGTTAGACGTAACGAGGTCGCAATCGCGCAGAGATAGTTTGAAATCGATCGCCAATATTCGCGAATTGGTGCATCAAGGGATTCAACCTACGGACGACGTTGAATCTGCTCGCGTACCCGCCAGCCCGCGACGTCTTGCGGTGACCGCTTCCTTACGGGCGCGGCTCTGACAGATCACCGGTTGCAAACCGGTGCCACAGCGCCCGCCCAAGGCGGGCTACCCCGCCGCTTGGGCTTTCATCTTCGGGGCGAACTTATCGTTCTTGTAAGCCGACAACGCCAGGGGCTGTTCGTCGATCATCGGTTGGATCAACGCGGTCGCGGCCTTTAACACTTGATCGGGGTCGGCAAGGCTGGGCTGCCAAAGTTTCGGCCAATCCAAACACAGGTAACCTTGATAACCGACGCCTTTTAGCAGTTGCACCAAGCGGGCCAGCTCGACATTGCCTTCGCCCGGAAGCGCGTATCCCGTAAAGCCGCCGTTTTCAAAATTCCCGTCGCAGATGTGTACCATGCCGATGCGGGCGCTAAGTCGCGGAATCGAGACGGTCGGACGCTCGCGCTTGGCCAACGCATTGAGCGGGTTCCAACAGCAACGCATTCCGGGCGAGCCGACGGCATCGACAATAAACCACATCGACACGCTATCGACAAAGTCGCCGTTGTTTTCGATCAGCAACGTCACGCCGCGTTGGGCTGCGTAGTCGGCCAGCGGCTTGAGGCCTTCGACGATACGGGCCAGCGTGGTTTCGCGGCGTTCGTAGCCGAGCAGACTGAACGACATCTTCTGAATTTCGGAACCGAAGACGCGCACGTATGGGCAGCGCAGCGCTTCGGCGAGCTCGATGTAATCGCGTACCTCTTTGCTGCTCTTGGCTTGCGTCTCTTTATCGCGATGGTGGAACGCGGCCGAGGTCGAAAGGCATATCAGGCCGACGCCGGTGGCGTCCATCAGGTCGGCGACTTTGCCGGGGTTCGAGGCGAGCTGCGGCGCGAGCGGCATGTACATCTGCCCTTCGAGACCGCGCAACTCGATGCCGGTGTAGCCGTATTCCTTGGCCTTCTCGACCATCGTGACGAGCGACCAGGTCGGACATGCGATGCTGCTAAAGGCGAGTTTCATGTTTGCTTGCTCTTTCGTCGTCGTGCCATGCCGTGGCCGACCGCGAGGTACAAAGCTGACCGCTTCCTTATGGGCGCGGCTCTGAGCGCCGTCGAAACAGTTTCGAACCGGTGCTTCCGGATGCGCTGTGGCACCGGTTTTTAATCGGTGTTTCCCTGTGCGCTGTGGCACCGGTTTGCAACCGGTGAAATCCTATTCAAAATCGGACAATATCACCCTCACCGGTCAAGTCAATTCCGGCGGCGGCTTTGCGGACGCGTCACGCTAGGCCATTCCCGCTTTCAACTCGGCCAGTGGGTAGAACGTTCCGCGCCAGCGCACGCCCCCGCGCACCTGCGTCAGCACCACGGACCGCAGAACGGCGAAGGCCAACGCCGGTGCCACGAGCGGTGCCGTTAGCCCGATCAGAGGGCTCGCGTCCAACCGAAACGCCGAGTAGCCATATGCCGAGACAACCACGCCGCCCCATACCCAAAACGGCAGCGACCACGGCCAGTCGGCCAACGCCAGCCCGACGATAGGCCCAACACCAATGACGGCCAGCGCCAACGCCCCGCCGATGCCCTTGAAAAGCGAATACCCCGCGCCCGCAAACGCGTTTTTTTCCAACCCGCGAATCACACCAAAAAAGCCCTGCTGCCAGCGCACTCGCACCAGTTGCTCGCCCGGCAATGCGTCGCTGACGAAGCCCTTTGCCTTAAGCACTTTTCCGGCTTTGACGTCGTCGACGACCTCCATGCGGAGCGGCTCATGACCGCCAATCGCCTCGTAGGCCGACCGACGAATCAGGTTGAACGCCCCGACGCCACAGTAGGCGTTTGGGTAAAGCGGATTGCGAATCCGCCAAGGTTTGAAATGCAGCGAGAACACAAATGCAAAGAAGCAGACCAACGCCGTTTCCCAAAAGCCGCCGAACACCAATCCGGGGAAGACGGCGAGATGATCGACGGCCTCGCGGCGGGCGTGGGTGACGGCACGTTGTAGCGCCCCCTCGCCAAATTTGATGTCGCCATCTGTGAACAGCAGCCACTCGCCAGTGGCCGCGGCGGCCCCGACGTGATTGGCGTGGTTCTTACCCAACCAGCCGGCGGGCAGTTCGTCGATATGCAAGACCCGCAGCGTCGGCAATTCGTGGACCAGCCGATCCATGATCTTGCCGGTGTCGTCGGTCGAGCGATCGTTGATCGCGACGACTTCGAGGTCTGGGTAATCCTGGGCGGTTAGCGAACGTAGGCAGGATTCGATTTCGGCCGCTTCGTTACAGGCGGGCACGAGCACAGAGAGCTTGGGGAGCGGAATTTCATCGAGCGGAATATCGCGCAGCGGTCGCAAGCCGCGCGAGCCGAGATAGGCCACGCCGAGACTGACGACGACAAAGCCGCAGCCGGTTAGCCCCACCAAAAAGAGCAGAATATCTGCCAATTCAACGCCACCTTCTATTGACCCCACGCGCCCGTCATTTACCGTACGGGGCTACCCGTGAAGTGTAGCGGGAGATGACGTCAGTTACCCAACCTTGGCCCCGCCGCGCCGGTTTTTCCCTTCTTATTGGGACGGTCTGCGGTCGCGAGCCATCCCTTTGTCAGCCACTGTGAATTTGAGCTGGGAGCAGGAACGATGACCGAACGCGTGCGAGAGATTTTGAGTTGGTACAAGAGCGAGAACCCCGGCGTGCTGACCAATCTGGCCCGCATGCTCAATCACGGTCGTCTCGGCGGCACCGGTCGCATGGTAATTCTGCCCGTCGACCAAGGTTGGGAACACGGACCAGCGCGCAGCTTCGCGCCGAACCCGGAAGGGTTTAACCCGCATTATCACTTTCAGCTTGCTATTGAGAGCGGCTGTAACGCATATGCCGCCCCGCTCGGTTTTTTGGAAGCCGGTGCCGCCGACTTCGCCGGTGAAATCCCGCTGATCCTTAAGGCGAACAATCACGATAGCCTCGCCGACGAAGAAGATTCGTGGCAGGCGCTGACGGCGTCGATCGAAGATGCGCTGCGTCTGGGATGTGTCGGCGTGGGTATGACGATCTATCCCGGCTCGGCGCTCCGCATGGAAATGTACGAGAAGGTGCGCGAGTATGCCGAGCAGGCCAAAGCCGCCGGTCTCGCAATGGTCATTTGGAGCTACGCCCGCGGCAGCCAGCTTTCGAAGAAGGGTGAAACGGCGATCGATGTGATCGGTTACGCCGCACACATCGCCGCGCAACTCGGCGCGACCATTATCAAGGTGAAGCCGCCGACGGAAGACATCGAACAAGCTGCCGCCAAGAAGGCCATCGAAGGCGCCGGCATTCCGATCGGCACGTTGCAAGAACGCATCAAGCACGTGACAGACTGCTGCTTTGGCGGTCGCCGCGTGGTGATCTTCAGCGGTGGCGCGAAGAAGGATAGCGATGCGGATGTTATCGATGAGATCACGGCCATCCGCGACGGCGGCGGCTTCGGTTCGATCATCGGTCGCAACTGCTTCCAACGCAGCAAGAAGGACGCGTTGGAACTGCTCGATAAGATTGTTAAGGTTTACGGGGCGTAAGACATATCGCCCGACCAATTGCGAATGCAACGACGCCACTTGAACGCGAGCTTTCAGGTGGCGTTTTTTTGTAGCCTCACTCAACCAAGAAATCCTTCGAAATACTCGGTTTGGAATGGCTGGTGGTCGGCGACTGGTAATTTGTGGCCTATAGACTTAGCGATTTTGGGCGTGGCGCACCAAGCCGTAGGGCGCGTCCCTCGACGCACTACAGATCGCGGCGTGTTCATATTCCGACGAACAAATCGAATTGACGGACCGTTTATAATTTTGGAAGCACGCCAATGAGGATCCGCCATGTGGAAATTTCTCCAACCGGGAAAGGCGAAAACTCGCGCGTTTACCGAGCAGCGGGCGCCGCCATCGGATTCCGACTTCTTAGCATCCTGCAACATCGGCGATGGCCCGGTGGCAACGAAGGCTGCATTGGGCGTGCGGCAAGCAGTCGCGGCAACGGGACAGGTTGATCCGCGTTACATTCGAGCGAGCGACGACTGGCCGGGTTCGCTTGAGGCGTTGCCGAGTTGGGATAGCCTCAGCGTATTCGCGCTTAACTTAGAATTTGAACACGTGTTTGGGAGCCGGCTACCGGAAGGCTTGGTGCTCGACGCGTTTGAGAAAGACGGCAGAATGACTGTTGGCGTGCTGGTAGTCGACGTGTTTCGATACATGCAAACGACCACCGACTTGGATTGATACCGCATCGAGATTCGCTACTCGGCCCTCATTTCTTTAACCACCGCCCTCCTTGGATTGTGCGTCGCTCGGCGCACGGATTATCATCATCGCAGATTAGAACACCGACTGTTCGCGACGAATATCAAACGATTTCCAAGGAACCCTATGTCCAATCACAACCCCGAAATCATGGCACTGCTCGAACGGTTTGACGCGGCGCTTAATAAGAAAGACCTCGACGCGCTGGCCAAATGCTACGACGACAACGTGCGCGTGTTCGACGTCATGGCGCAAGTGAGCGGTTACGGTGAATTGCGCAGCCTGTGGGAGCATTGCTTTCCGTACTTTACCAACCCTATCGAGATCGAACGGCGAGATATCGAAATGCACGTGAACGACTCGCTCGCGATCGTCACCTTTTACTCGCGCGTAAGCGGCGTTGAGACCGACAGCCCTGCTGCGACATCCTGGTTACGCACGACGATGTGCATGAAAAAGATCGACGGCGCATGGAAGATCGTACACGATCACATTTCGTTCCCGGTGAACTGTGAGACGGAAACGCCGGCGTATATTTTTATTGACGACGCTTAAACGCTAACCGCAAGCGCATCTCACGCGTCGGTCGATGAAAAAACACCGAATCCGATTGCGTTTACATTATCGCCACCAATCACCGCAATTAGACAAGATAAATTCCGCACTATACCCCCATTACTGGACTCCCCGCCCGCTTTTGGCTATACCAATCTCGTCGGCGACGCCTATTCCGCCGACGGGAATCAGAAGCGGTATCGACACACCAATCATCTCCCAACCTTACAGGAGCGTGTAATGCGACGCATGACGCCATCTTTGCTTTTCGCTGTCTGTCTTAGCCTTACCGTTGGCGCGACGGCCAATGCAGAATCGACGTGGACGGAACTGTCACTCTCATCCAGCGCCGTCGATCAATACCTTAAAGACAACCCCACGCACGACGGTCGCGGGATCGTGATTGCAGTTCTCGATACCGGCGTGGATATGGATGTGCTCGGCCTGCAAATGACGACCACTGGCGATATGAAGGTAATCGACGTGCAGGACTTCTCGGGTCAGGGCGACGTTGAGATCGCCCGCGCTATCTGGAGCGCCGATAAGGAATACATCGTTCGCTATGGCAAAGACGGAGCGCCGCAGAATTACACACCCCCAGCCGCCGACATGCGCGGCGACGGCACCACCGTTTGGTTCGGCACGATCGATGAAAAGATGTTTCAAAACTCGGCCGTATCGGATATCAACGACAACGGCGACCGCGACGATGTATTCGGTGTTTGCGTGATCTCGCAAAACGACAGCACCGACGACGACGCCGTGTGTTTCGTCGATACCGATCTCGATCGAGATTTCTCCGACGAGAAACCTCTCAAGAATTACAAGCTCGACTACGACCGTTTTACGTTTGCCCGCACGGCCAAGGAAGAACAACGCGAGCCGATTACGCTGGCGCTCAACATCTTCACCGGCCAGCGCAAGGTCGTGTTTCACTTCGACGATGGCGGTCACGGTACGCACGTAGCCGGTATCGCAGCCGGTCATAAGATTCAAGGGCAAGACGGTTTCAACGGCGTCGCTCCCGGTGCCAACGTCATCAGCCTCAAGATCGGCCACAACTCGTTGGCCGGCGGCGCGACGACGACAGGCTCTAAGAAAAAGGCATTCGCTTACGCGGCACGTTACGCACGCGAAAATAACGTCACGGTCGTATGCAACCTGAGCTACGGCATTGGCTCGCTGCGAGAAGGTCATTCCGATGTAGACAACGCGCTAAATGATATGCTGCGAGCGAACCCCGGCGTGATCTTTTGCACCAGCGCCGGCAACGAAGGGCCGGGCCTGTCTTGCGTTGGCACACCGGCGGCGGCACGTAGCGCGATCACGGTCGGCGCGTTGCTGGCCGTCGATACCGCCCGCGATGTGCGCGGTGAGACCATCGATGCGGCTCAGTTGACGCAATTCAGCTCGCGCGGTGGCGAGTTGTGCAAACCCGATGTGGCCACGCCCGGCATGATGACCTCAACGGTGCCGCGATGGACGACGCGCGGCGACTTCTGGCAAGGCACGAGCATGGCGTCGCCCTATGCGACCGGCCTGTGCGCGATCTTGGCTCAAACGTTGCGCGAGAATGACATCATGCCGCGTGCCGATTGGGTGAAGCAGGCCTTGAAGGCCTCCGGTAAGCCGTTGCCGGGCTTCACCGCCCTTGACTATGGCGCGGGTCTGCCGCAGTTGCCCAAGGCGGTTGAGTTGCTGGCCGAGATTGCCGATGCGCGCGAAGGCGATGTGCTTTACGACATCGACTTGTCGGTCGAAAGCCCGCTGGCCGTGGGCGGTGATGGCGAAGCAGCCTATTGGCGCACGCGCTTTCCGCCGACGGATGATGTGACCTTTACCTTGAAGCCCGTCTTCGCGCCGGGTGCCGAAGCTACGGATATCCCGAAGTTTTCCAAGCGTATCAACCTGTCTTGCGATGCCGATTGGATCAAACTCAATCAAACGCAAACGTATCTACGCAGCGAACAAACGGCGCGCGTACAAGCCAAATATGATGCGTCGAAGCTAACCGAACCGGGCTTGCATGTGGCCACGATTGTTGGCGAAGCCGACGGTGCCCCGCTGGTTCAACTCGTGCATTCGGTGATCGTGCCGCATACGACGAGTGCCGACGATGATTACACGATTGCATTGAAGAATCAGTCGGTCGATGGTTGGCGTGTGAAGCGACACTTCGTTGAAGTGCCGCCCGGTGCGTCGGCCATGCACGTGACGCTCAAAGCCGTCGATGGTAAGACCAGCACGGCCCACATGTATTACGTGTTCAAGCCCGACGGCACCAAAGCAACAGGGCGCTACCCGGTGCGGCTCGATACCGACGGTGATTCGCTTGAATCGAGCGTCACCATCAGCGATAAGTTGTGCCCCGGTATTTGGGAATTGCCGGTTACATCGAACGGTGCCGACGATCAATCGCATTATGACCTGACGGTGCGGTTCGACGGCGTGCACGCGACACCGGAACAAATCGCCGACCTCTCATCCGCTGCCGGTTCGACGGCCAAGGGTGATGTGACGTTGACCAATGTCTTCGACCGACCGGTGCATGTCACGCTGAGCGGTGAAATAAGCGGTGAATGCAAAAAGGTCACGAAAGACGCGAGCCCCGACGAAGACGACGTCACGATGACGTTGAAATTGGCCAGGGGCTTTAAGGCGGTGCGCGTGAAGGTGTGCGTATCCGAAAAAGAATACGCCAAGTTCACCGACTGTGCGTTAAACATTTACGACCCGAAGGGCAATGCGATTGCTCAAGGCGGCTTGAACGGGACGGAAGCAACACTGTACGCTCGCAATCCGAATGCGGGTGCTGACCTGACCAAATGCAAGCTGGAAATCGTGCCGGCCTTTACGCATCACAACACGGAAGACAAGGTCAGCTTCGATATTGAAATCGAATACCTTTACGACAACCCTGTGAATGTGAAAGTGACGCAGGGTAGCGCTTCCGCCATCACGCTTTATCCCGGTGTGCCGGCAAAGCTGGAATACAAAGTCGCCGAACGCCTTACTGAGCCCGCCAAGGGCCATTCCCGCTTCGGCCACATTCACGCGACGGAAAAACGCAGCGGCCAAGCCGTCGCAAATGTGAAGATCGTGGAGAAATAAAACGACGCCAAATTGGTTTTCTCAACGAATGAAACGATCACAAATAAAAAGCCCACCCGTGGCCACGGGTGGGCTTTTCTATTCTTTTCAATTTTTCGGCTTATTCAATTACGCATTCGCCGGCTGCTTCCCCGCTTGCAAAGCCTTGATCAACTCCGCACACAACACGCTGAAGACGCGGCTGTTCAGAATATCGACCTGCAACAACTCGGCCATCTTGGAGATTTCGTCGTCGATGCCATCGAGCGCACGCACCAAGACCTTCAGATCGAGTTCGACGCGGTCCATGGCGCATTGGCATACTTCAACGGCGCGGTCGATCGGCGTGGTTTCCGCAAGTACCCTCGCGATTTCGCTGGTGCTGCCGATGATCCGCGCGAGCAACGCGGCGTCTTTCGAGTCAGGCAAGTCCGCCAATTCGGCATGATGATGCTGCACCGCATCGCACATGGTTTCGGGAAGGTTCCATTGCTCGAGCACGAGCGCCGACACTTCACCGTGGCCCACGCCCATGAGGTTGTACTCGCCCTGCCGCCAGTCTTCGGTTCCGTGCGGCTGATAGCCCTGAGCGACCGGCGCGTACTCGTTGGGCATGGCCTTGGCCAACACCAACACGCCCACATCGGCGAGCAAGCCGCCCATGAACGCTTCGTCGCGGCGTTGGGGCAATAGCGCGTCGGCAAACTTTGACGACAGAATCGCCGTCGTCACCGACAACCGCCAGTAGTAGCTGATGTCGATATGTTCGCAGGCCATCTCTTCTGTCTTTTGCACGAGATAGCGCGCCAACACCAATTCGCGAATCCGCTTTACACCCAGAAGTGCAATCGCGTGCTTAAGCGAACTCACTTGGCGCGTTACACCGAACAGTGGCGAGTTTGCCAGGCGCAACACGCCCGCGGCAATACCCGGGTCGGTGCTGAGCAATTCGACCAATTGGTTGTAGTCGCAATTGCTGTTCTGCGTCATCTCGTAACAACGCGTGGCCACAAGCGGCATCGAAGGAATCGAGGCCGAGCGTTTGATAATGTCCAGCGTTTCGTTCTGCATCATGGGCGTCTCCGGGAAGTTGCCTACTGTCCACTATCGTTACTATCGGGCCGCAGGATTCCCGCCTCTATCTTCAACATAAGTTATTCATCGACCAATTCGCCATCTAAAGCGGCAGAATCTGCGGGCCGCCAGATCGAATCGGAACCAAGCAGTTCGTAAGGCCGATATTGTGCCTTGTAATTCATCTGGCGACAGTCACGGATGTAATAGCCCGCATACCAATAAGCCAAACCGCGCCGGCGGCATTCCTCGATTTCGCACAGCGCCGAAAACACGCCGAGGCTGCGCCGGGCGGCCTCCGGCGCGAAATAGAAATAGACGCTGCTCAAACACTCCGGGCATTCGTCGATGATGCCTACACCGAGTAACGCGTCGTTGACGCGAAAGGTCATCTCCAGCGTGCTCGTCGGTGAGTCGTACAAGAAGCGCTCGAAGTCTTCGCGGTCGTGATCCATCTTGCCGTCGTGTTGGTGAACCAGATAGGCCGAATAAACCTTCCACTTCTCCTCGTTCGGAATCGGCAGGCCGACGTCGACTGCCACATCCTGATTGCGGCGCCAGACGCGCCGCTGGGAACGGCTGGGCGTAAACGAATCCACGGGCACGCGGAGCGGGCGGCATTCAGCACATTGTTCGCAAATCGGTTTATAGATGAGCCGACCGCTGCGGCGGAATCCGGCGTTCATCCACTGCTGGTAGGCCGCACTGCTGAGTTGGCTGGTTTCGGTGAACAAATTGGTCGAATCGCGTTCCGGCAGGTACGGGCAGGCGTGCGGCATGCTGATGTGCAGCTGTACCGTCCGCGGGTCGCCGGATTTCGCGTCGTGCGTCATGGTCGGTAAGATAACACGAGGGGCCGAGCGCCGACGAGGCGCCACCACAACATCACGAGAAAGGGGTGATCGATGACGATTTCCATTCGAGCCACCGCAGCGTTGGTCGTCGCGGCGATTTGTCTATGTGGATCGGACTTACACGCGTCGCCGGGCATCGGAGACGATGCGCCGACGTTGGGACCGATTCAATGGTTGGGCGATAAGCCGCCGGCCGTGCCAACGGGCGAGAAGGCGGGCGACTACATCATTGCCGTCGAAATGTTCGCCTCGTGGAACACCGATTCGATGAACAGCCTGTCGATCTTGACCGAAATGGCGGCGGCCTTTGCGGATCAGAACGTCATCCTGTTGGTGATTACCAACGAAGAACCGGAGGGTGTCGCCGAAATTGCGGAACAGGTCACGCAGCAGAAAGGCATCTACTTCGGCTGCGACGTCGACATCGTGGCGACGGAAAACTGGGCCGACGATATCGACATCCTGCCCATGATGTATGTGATGACGAAAGAAGGGAAGATTGCCTGGCGCGGCAACCCGGTAAACACGCGCACTGCCGCCGAACAGGTCTTGCGCGATCTGTCGCAGGGCGAATTCGACATGAGCGACGCCACCAATGCGCAGTTGCGCGATATGCGTTACGCACAACTCGAATCCGATTTACGCGCCGCCTATCAGGACAACGACAAGCAAGCGATTTTTCGCGTGCTCGATCAGATGATCGCGACCAAGCCGACGTTCCTGCACCCGTATTCGATCAAGCGGCAGGCGATTATCAACTTCGATGAGTACACGCGTTTGCCCGCCCACATGTCGGTCATCGAACGGCGCTTTCGCGATTCGCCGGAAGACCTGGCGCAGTTGATTGAAAACGAACGCAGCCTCGATCCGGCAGAGCGTAATCTGAAGTTCATGTTACGCACTGCCGAACGGTTGTTAGTGGTAACGGAGCGCGAGCAGCCTTGGGCGTTGCAAACGGCGGCGAGGGTTTATTCGGAGTTTGGATTATTCGAACGGGCCGTGAGTTTGCTCGAATCGGCAGCGGACGCAACGTCGGAACCGATGGAGATGATCGTGTGCGAACGAATGATGACCTACTACCGAAACGTGATCAACGTGCGCGATCAGATGACGGAGTCAACGGAACGCACGCCGAAGGCGTCGTCGAATTGACGATTCGTTGACGGTCGGATGTTTGGCGGCGGGAATAATGGCTACCGGGAAGAGGTTAGGCGACCCGTAAGAGGTTAAGCTACAGGTAGGATGTTCGGCGGCGCGTGCTCCCTCTCCCTCGAAGGGAGAGGGTTGGGGTGAGGGTTTAAGTCGGCGCGAAACATAAAACGTGTATGGCCCTAAATCGCCGGTCGCACGGATTCATCCGCCTCGTATTCCGCTGCCGGCATTTCGTCGAGGGCGCGGCGAACCGCCTCGGCCATGCCTTTGGCGTCGAGACCGCATTGGGCCAATTGATGGGCACGCGAACCGTGGGCCACGAACTCATCTCCCGGTAGCGCCAAACGCGTAAGTCGTTGCGTCGGCAATTGCAGCTTCTGGGCCGTCTCCAGAATTGCCGTTCCGATGCCGCCGTATGGCGAATGCTCTTCAGCCGTGATGACCGGGCCGCCGCGCTCGAACGCAGCGCGAACCATCTCTTCATCGACAGGCTTGGCGAAGCGCGCGTTCACAACGCACGTTTCGATGCCGTCTTCAACGAGGTAGCGCGCGGCCTCCAACGCGTGGATGCAGCTCGAACCGTACGCCAGAATGGTGGCATCGCGACCTGCGCGGAGCGTGAGCGATTTGCCCAACTCGAACGGTCGTGTCTTTCCGTTGATCAACGGTGCCGGCACGCTGTCGCGCGGATAACGAATGGCGCTAGGCACATCGAGCGCGAGGGCCAACCGAAGCGACTCGATAATCTCGCCGCCATCGCCCGGTGCCATCAACACCATGTTTGGCATGCCGCGCAGGTAAGCGATATCGAGAAAGCCGTGGTGCACTGCACCGTCGCCACCGACGAGACCGGCGCGATCCATGCAGAACACAACGGGCAGCTTTTGTAACGCGACTTCCTGAAATACCTGATCGAACGCACGCTGCAGAAACGTCGAATAAATCGCGACGACCGGTCGCATGCCGGTTTTGCACATACCCGCCGCAATATCGACGGTACCGCTTTCGGCAATGCCGCCATCGAGATAGCGATCGGGATAGACCTTTTCAAACTTCGACAGGCCGGTGCCATCGGGCATGGCTGCCGTTAGCGCGATGATCTTGTCGTTGTCTTTCGCGAGTTCGATCGCAGCATCGGCAAATCCGGAGGTATAACTGGGCGCGCCGCTCTGAATTTGCACGCCCTTGCGTTCGATCTTGAACGGCTTGGGGCTGTGGAAACGCGTGGGTTCGGCTGTTGCGAACTCGGCACCGCGACCCTTTTCGGTATGCACGTGCAGCAAGATCGGATGATCGACATCCTTCAAACCGTCGAGCAATTCAATGAGATGGCCGACGTCGTGACCGTCGGTCGGGCCGACATACACAAAACCGAGTTGTTCGAAGATTTGGTGCGGCGAAACCGTCGCCTTTAGGCCTTCCTTCAAATGGTCGAGCGCTTCGAATGTGGGCTTACCCAACAGCGGAACCTGCGGCAGATATTTCTTGACGCGTTTCTTCAAATCTTCGTAGAGCTTGCTCGTGCGGAACTTGGCGAGGTACTCGGCCATGCCGCCCTGCGGCGACGAAATGCTCATCGCGTTGTCGTTAAGAATCACCATCAACTGACGGCGCAGTGTCCCGGCCTGATTCAACCCTTCAAATGCTACGCCGTTGACGATACTGGCATCACCAACCACGGCCACGACGCGGCGGCCATCTTGCTGAGCTTGCGAACCGCGTGCCATGCCGACGGCCGTAGCAATCGCCGTACCCGCGTGGCCGACGTTGAACAGGTCGTATTCGCTCTCCGCCGGTGCGGGGAAACCGCTGAGGCCACCCGTCTTGCGAATGGTTTCGAAGCGATCGTTGCGGCCGGTCAAAATCTTGTGGACATATGCCTGATGACCGACATCCCACAGCAAGTAGTCTTGCTTGAAATCAAACACGCGATGCAACGCCATCGTGAGTTCGACCACGCCCAAGTTACTGGCGAGGTGTCCGCCCGATGCGCTGACGACGTCGATGATGCGTTGCCGCACTTCGCCGGCGAGTTGGTCGAGTTGCTCGACCGACAAGGGCTCTAAGTCGGCGGGTGATTTGATGTTCGGCAACAGGGCTGAGTCGCTCATCCCGGTAAACTCCTTCGCGCCACAACGGCACGATGCTGATTCATGCGACACGTTCGATGACGTACCGCGCTAAGGCGCGCAGGCGGTTGGCTTCGGTTCCGAACGCACTTAGGTGGTCTTCCGCAGCCTTCGCCAAATCGCGCATGATGGTTTTACTTTTCTCGACGCCGACGGCTGCCGGATACGTGGGCTTGCCGCGTGCGTCGTCTTTGTTCGTACGTTTGCCCATGCGGGCCGGGTCGCCCTCGACATCGAGAACGTCGTCCGCGATCTGAAACGCGAGCCCCAGCGACTTACCGTAGCCCGATAAGGCATTTAATTGCTCGCGCGACGCGCCCGCACAGATGCCGCCCAATCTACAGGCCGAACGGATCAACCGCGCCGTCTTGAACGTATGAATACGCTGCACGTCGTCTTCATCAAAGGCGCGTCCCTCGGCATCGAGATCGAGCCATTCGCCGCCGATCATCCCTGCCGGGCCGGTCGCGTCGGCCAGTTCGCGCGTTAGAGCAACCACGCGCTCCGCCGGAAGTTTAGCCGCACCGAGCGCTTCGAACGCGAGCGTTAATAGCCCGTCGCCGGCGAGAATCGCTGTCGCTTCGCCGAATTTCTTATGGCACGTCGGCTGGCCACGACGCAAATCGTCGTCGTCCAACGCCGGTAGATCATCGTGAATTAGGCTAAACGTGTGCACGCATTCGATCGCGAAGGCAGCGTTGATGGCCGTCTTTGAAACGCTGCCGCATGCGTCGCACGACCACAGCGTAAGCACCGGCCGCAAACGTTTCCCGCCTGCAAGCAGGCTATAGCGCATGGCTTCGGCGAGTTGGGGCGCGATGCGATGTGCCGACCATTGGTCCACCCATGCCGACAGATGGCCGTCGAAGTCGCGTGCGGCTTGAGCCAATTCGGCTTGAATGGTGGCGTGGGTCGTGGTCATTGGGCGTCGGCTTACGGGTGCAGCTCGGGCACGCAAATCCTCGCAACTCCTTATCTATTTTGAAGATAGCGAGATTGCGTGCGAGCGTCCAGTTGGATTTGCAGCGTATCCGGTAGTTCTCGAAAGTTTTGAAATAAATGGCGGCAGGCCGTTGTTTTCGGGCGCTTTGGGTCGCGCCGCTTATTCGTCTTCAGCGGCATCCTCGGCGGTAGCGGCCTTGTTTTCGAGCTTAGTAACCCGCAATTCGGCTTGGTCGAGCACTTTTCGACATTTGTCGATCAATTGCATGCCCTCCTCGTATTGTTTGATCGATTCTTCCAGACCTATCTCGCCCTCCTCGATGGCGGCGGCGATTTCCTCGGCACGTTCCAGCGCTTCTTCGAAAACGAATTTGGATTTGGCCATGGTTGGCTCCTTTGGATAGCTATCGTCAGCCCGCGTTATCCATGCAGGCTGAAATTTTGGTGGTGCATCAAGGGATGCACCCTACATCTGGGTGCCCCTGCCCTTCTAGGGCTGGGGGACAAATACGCCTCGGCGTTTTCGGGATTCTTCACTCCGAAGAACACCGGTTGCAAACCGGTGCCACAGCGCAACGCACACCGGTTACAAAACGGTGCCACAGCGCGGGTGCCCCTGCCCCTCTGGGGCTGGGGGACAAAAACGCGTCGGCGCGCTTGGGAATGCTCCCTCCGGAGAACACCGATTACAATCCGGTGCCACAGTGCGTCACTCAAACAACTCTCCTTGTTGCAACTCGACAACACGGCTTTCGAATCTTCCATCGGCCGTTAGCGTTACCACACGGTCGCCGTCGCGCAATTGACTTGTCGAACGTATCACTTCCTGACTACGGCGCTTGCGCGTGATCGTGTAACCGCGTTTCAACACCGCGTTCGGGCTGGACGCGACCAAACGATCACCGAGCGTGACGACGCGCAGTTGTTCGCGTTTCAGTTTCATGCGCATGGAATACTGATGACGGCGCTGCAATTCGTCTAAATGTTGTTGATGTTGCTTAACCGCATGGCGCGGCGACGACGAGCGCAAGCGATAGTCTTGACGATCGATGGTCTCATGCAAATGGCTTAGCCGACTACGCAAAGTAAGCGAGAGGCGAATTTGCGCTTGTTGCAGTTCCATCTGCCGCCGCGCGAGTTGTACGGACGGCCTTCCTCGCACGAGTTGATTCTCGGCAGCAGCAATGCGACGACGCAGGCTATTGAGTTCCCGATGTACGTCCAGCCGCAACCGCCCTGCCAACTCGTCTAGCTGCTGATGGCGTTGGCGTAGTTGGCCGATCGGATCGCGAAACCAACGCGTATACGCCACCGCATCGATGCGACGTCGGTCGTCATCGATACGCTCGCGCACGGCGCGACGCGTGCGGCGGTTGAGTTCTGCGATACCAGCCAACAGTTCGTCGCGCACCGGCACGGCCAATTCGGCGGCGGCCGTGGGCGTAGCGGCTCGCTTGTCAGCGACGAAATCGGCAATCGTAAAGTCCGTCTCGTGCCCTACCGCGCTGATCACTGGGATCTCGCTCGCGGCGATGGCGCGCGCAACGGGCTCTTCGTTAAACGCCCACAAATCTTCGATCGAACCACCACCGCGCCCGACGATCAGCGCATCGATGCCGTCGTATTGCTTGGCCACGCGATTCACCAGTTTGATCGCATCGGCCACTTCGCGCGCGGCACCGTCACCTTGCACGCGCACGCCGACGGTCAACACGTTCACGACGGGATAACGCCGACGCAGCGTATCGAGAATATCTTTGATTGCCGCGCCGGTGCTGCTCGTAATCACGGCAATGGTCTTCGGAAAGCGCGGCAATGGTCGTTTACGGGCGGCGTCAAACAGGCCTTCTGCCTGCAGCTTTTCCTTGAGTTGTTGAAAGGCCAACTCCAACGCGCCCACGCCGCGCGGCGAGATCTTCTTCACATACAACTGCACCTGGCCGCGCGGTTCGTACACATCGACGCCGCCGGTGGCGATGACTTCCATACCGTCGGCCACGTCAAACTTGAGTCGCGCCACATCGGAGCGCCACATCACGCAGCGCATTTCGCTGCCGCTGTCTTTGAGCGTGAAGTACATATGACCGGCGGCTGGCCGGCTAATGTTGGATAGTTCACCGATGACATCGAGACTGGAGGGCAATTGCGTTTGCAATGCGCCGCGAATTAGGCCGGTTAGTTGCGTGACGGTTAGCGCCGCGTCGGTTGGCTCTGCCCCAGCAGGCTTGGACGAACTGCGGGCGCGCATCTTGGCCGGGTCGAATAACCCGCGTCCGCTGCCCGATGATCGACCGCCCTTGCTCACGTTAAACTCCTGATGAATCCAAACTCGCGACTTTGATCGGGATCGTTACAGATGCGCTCGCCGTCGCGCTCAAAACCAAAGCGTTGATACATCGCATGCGCACGGTCGAGCTTCACGTCGCTCCAGGCGCGCATTGTAGTCGCACCTGCCGCGATTGCCTGATGGATACATGTGTCCATCAACAATTTGCCGCCGCCCTGCCCGCGAGCATTGGCATGAATATACATGCGATGCACCTCGGCGGAATCGTCATGGACGCTGAGACCAACGCAGCCGACGACGTCGCCGGTCTCGTTTTCAAGCACCCAAAACCAACAGCCGCGATCGATGTAATGCACTTGCGGGTCGTACAAGTCGGCGCAGTAGCCGCCCTCTTCCCAAGTGAAGCCGTATTCGTCAAAGACGGAACGCACGACGGCGACGACTGTGGGTGCGTCTTGGGGTTTGAAGGGGCGAATTTGAAGTGCGCTAGGCGACATGTGGATGACGATTGAAGTTCAGAGCTGCGGCCTGTGGCCGCATATATATTTCACAATGCAACAACTACAGGAAAGCGCTTATCTGGATTAAGCCGCACCGAGTTGAGGCGAACGCGGTCATGCCGATCTCAGTCATGTCGCGAATTACGTGCGGCCACAGGCCGCGGCTCTGAATGATCGCGTCATCGTTGCGAATTCATCCCGTCGCGTGAATCGCGCGACATGGTTTCCACGCCAACACGCTAACTCGCGACGTCCGCCTCGCGCACCATGACGCGTTCGATGTGCTGCGCCTTGCCGGTTGCCGCATCGACTTTCACCATCACGCCGCATAGGCGCGCATCGTCATTTGCCACGTCAAACGGCGACGGCAGCCCCGTGATAAACGAACGCAACACGCGATCTTTGCGACGGCCCAACACACCGTCGTACGGCCCCGTCATTCCGAGATCCGTGATATAGCCCGTGCCACCGTCGAGGATGCACTCATCTGCCGTCGGCACGTGTGTATGCGTGCCAAACATGAGCGACGCGCGACCGTTGAGGTGCCACCCCATCGCAATCTTCTCGCTCGTCGCTTCGGCATGCATATCGACGATGATAACCTTCGCCTTATCGCGCACGCGTTCGATAACACGATCGACGGCATGATACGGACAATCGGGCGTGGGCCGCATGAACAGGCGCCCCATTACCGAGATGACGGCGACCGTAGGGCCGTTTTCGATTTCGAAAAACGCCACTTCTTTACCGACCGACTCGGCCGGATAGTTGGCGGGCCGCACGATGCACGTCGACTTTTCCAAGACCGGCATGATCTCAGCGCGGCGATAGATATGATCGCCGAGCGTCATCAGATTCACGCCGTAGTTGAGAAACTTTTTATACAACGCCTCTGTCAGGCCCGACCCGTTGGCTGCGTTTTCGACGTTGGCGATGACGCAATGAATGTCGTGCCGCTTCACCAGATGCGGCAGCGCGTTGGCCACGACCGTCCGACCGGGGCGACCGACGACGTCTCCGATGCAAAGCAAATTGACTGTCAAAATGACTCCATTCCAGGCCGCGTGATGGCTGCATCGGGCGCGAGGCGCACCCGCAGCCGCGGCAACACGCGAGTATAGACAGCCGGCGCGGCGATGCAACGCAACGGGCAATCTCCCGGTGAGTTGTTCGCTGAGCCCTGCCTTCGTGACAGAAACCCGGATCTGCGGTAAGTTCCCGAGCAAGGAAGTCGTTTAAGGGTCATTTGAATTCGGAGAGTTTTTGTGAGCGCCCATTCCATTCCAATCATCAACGTAGGTGAATTGCGCCAACATCCAAACGCCGACCGGCTCGTCCTAACGACAGTGGGCGGCTGGCAGGTTGTCGTCGGCTGCGATCAATTCAAATCGGGCGACCCGGCAATTTACATCCCGCCCGATTTCACCGTCGATATCGCTCGGCCTGAATTTGCGTTTCTGGCAAGCAAAACGTCGAAAGAGCGCATGCGCATTCGCGTGGCCAAGTTACGCGGACAAATCTCGCAAGGTCTGTTAATCCCGGTGCCGGAACATCTCGCGGATCAGTTCGATATCGGCGACGACGTCAGCAGCGCATTGGATATTCAACGCTACGAACCGCCGATGGATCACAACAGTCCGGAACGCGCAACCAATGGGCCGGCGCTGTTGTCACACAAATTTGATATCGAGAACTATCAGCGCTACGCGGAGATCTTTCTGCCGGGCGAACGCCTGGTCGTCACCGAGAAGATTCACGGTGCCAACACGCGCTTCGTGCATCATGACGGTGAGCTGCACGTCGGTAGTCGTACTGAATGGTGGGAAGACTCGCCGACCAATATCTACTGGAAGGCGGTTCGCAGCGCCGGTGACGGTGCGATCGCGCTTGCCAACGCCTTACCCGATACGACGATCTATGGTGAAGCGTACGGCCGCGTGCAAAAACTCAAATACGACGCCGGTCCGGGGGAAGTACGGCTGGCCATCTTTGCCGCCATGCGCCCCGATGGAACATGGATCGACACACTGGACCTGCGCGCACAATGCGATGCGGCGGGCATCGCGTTCGTTCCAGTGCTGGATTCGATTGTCAATGACGCGGCAGGAATCGAGCGTGCCAAAGCGCTGGCAGAGGAAAATTCCTCATTGGCATCTCACATGCGCGAGGGCGTGGTATTGGTACCGCAAACCGAGCGCAAGACGGATGGTGGCGAGCGCGTGGCCTTGAAGCTGGTTAGCAATCGTTACTTGATGAAGTCGTAACACGGCTAATTCTTTGCGTCATCTCGTCGATCGGTTGTCGATTGCCGCGCTGCGGCGGGGCAAACCCGCCCTACCACAACGCGGCAGCGATAACCGACTGGTCGCGTCGCCATCAACGATTTACAATTCACCCCTTCAACAAAGGAGATTCTTCGCCATGCTCAGCCTCAAACTCGCCGTCACGCTCGCCATTTCGACCAACCTGCTCGCCGGCCCGCCGTGGGACATCAAGCCGCAGGAAAAGCAAGGCGACAACCCAGAAGCGCCCGTTATCACCAACGTTCGCCAACTTACATCCCCCGACATGGGGCTCGACAAATCGGGCGAGGCCTACTTCGCCCCCGACAAAAACATGATCATCTTTCAGGCATTCCCTAAGGGCAAAGAGCAATACGAAATGTACACGCTCAAGCTCGACGCCAAGGGCCACGCCGTCTATGACTCGCTCAAACAGGTCAGTCCCGGCGGCGGCGCGTGCACCTGCGGCTTTTTCCATCCCGATGGTAAGTCGATCATCTTCGGCAGCAGCTACCTGCAACCCAACATGCCCAACCCCAACAAGTATCAGCGCGACGGCAGCAGCTATACCTGGGATATGCCCGGCGGCATGGACATCATCAAGGCAAACCTCGACGGTTCCAACCCCACGCGCCTCACCACCGAAGACGGATACGACGCCGAATGCGCCTACTCGCCCGACGGCAAGCACATCGTGTTCACCAGCGATCGCGATGGCGACCCCGACTTGTACATCATGGACGCCGACGGCAAGAACGTACGCCAACTCGTCAACCAACCCGGTTACGACGGCGGACCGTTCTTCTCACCCGACGGCAAGCGCGTGATCTATCGTTCCGATCGCAAAGGCGACGATCACTTGCAGGTCTTCGTCATCGACATCGACGGCAAGAACGAAAAGCAACTCACGCCGCACGGCAACATCGTGCGCTGGGCCCCCTTCTGGCACCCCAACGGCAAGAGCATCGTGTACGCCAGCAGCATCCACGGTCATTACAACTATGAGGTGTACATGCTCAACATCGAAACGGGCAAACACCGCCGCATCACCTACAAGATGGGCTTCGACGGCCTGCCCGTCTTCAGCCCGGACGGTAAGTGGATGATGTGGACTTCCAAGCGCGGCCCGGACCATACGAGCCAAGTGTTTGTAGCGGACTTTGATTTGCCGGATGGGTTTTAGGGGGAAACAGGAGAACCGGCAAACGTCAATTAGATAAACCAGAGCCGAAAGTTGCAAAAATAGAGAAACGTCTGATTGATCGAGGACGAATTTTGCGTTCGATTCAAAGTAGTCAAATTAAGATTCTGGCATGATGACCACGTTAACTATCGACTCGAAAGCTGCTTGAGATTACTGAGCCGTGGCGCCCCGTACACTCCTGACTGGGTTTGATTCTGCAAAAGTCTCCTGTCGCGCTTTTGCTATGAAATCGAGAGCGCTGGGATTCACAAGTGACGAATAGAGATGGGATATTCTACCCGCACCGGCAAGTCCGCTGCTACCGGATCATCATCTAACATTTCAACCATTCCCGTTCTAAAAACCTTGAAGTTTGCCCTAAAAACGGCATTGCTGTAGAAAACAACCGCATCGCAAAGAAGGCTCCCGTCATCGCTCGTACCCACAAGCTTTATTGGAGCCGCGGCAGCCTTGAGAACTGCTTCAACTGTCCGATTCTCGTTTTTAGGAAGTAATTCGTCATTGATTGACTCAAGAATATAGAACGGCCCTTCATCTCCACGGACGAAAAAACAGAAAAATCTAAGATAATCCGCGACAGTTCGCTCATTAATCAGCAGAGAGCGATTTGAATTGACCTCGTGAATTACTGGAGACGTCCCATCAAGACGGTAAATTGTCCGGTCATTGTCAATGAGATAATAGGCAACGATGAAGTTGTCACTCCAGGCTCGACTGGTCATACGAACAAGGAAGACATCCTCATAAAACGGCAAGCAAACCCAAGCTGCATACGAATCTTCTTGTTCAAGTTTAAGCTGATTGTCAATAGGAGACAGGGACTCTATTAAAGTGACCAGGTCTGGCTGATCAAATGAACTCCAAGGTGCCGCCACGACACCTGCCCGAATTACTTCGGCAGGCTGAATCAAACGCGCCCAATACCCATCACCAAACTCACTTTCAACGTCACTCGTTAAATCAACACGAATTCCGTCCAATGTCTGCTTCTTTATCGTTGGTACGTAAGTCGTCCTCCTTTCCAACTCTGTCGCAAAACTGACAATGTCCTCTCGCCGTGGATGTATAGTAAATTCATTAACCTCCTTGAGCTCTTCCACTAGCGCCACAACCGCATTGGCTGCTGCAGATCGTTGACGTTTCGCAATTATTTGAAGCTGGTCGAACGCCGCCAGCCCGCTTGTCAGGTCGTCGCGACTCGTGCCGTCACGCCAATGTTCGAAGATCGAGTCAGCGAGATACTTGTCTATCGCATCGAGTTCCTTTGGGTTCATCTTCAATTTCTCTTCCTGATTCAACTTCACAAGTTTACTGACGCATGCCTCAGCCATCTGCAGGCATTCCGACGCGGCTTCCGGGTGCGAATCTCGTATTTTCACAGAAAGAGCAAGCAGCGCCCTTTCCACAGCTCGCGCGACCGAGAGACTTGGCGGCGCTAGGCTCAAGCATTCATTGACCTCTTGAATCCAATCATAAGCATTTTCTTGCACATACTCCGCGGACGATCCGATCACTGCACAGCCAAGCACTAAGAACCATGACTCAATAAACCGCTCATCCTCAACTGGTAGCTCGCGAAGCAAATACTCCACCAACAACTGATCCCCGCGTGACGCTGCCGATGCTGCAATGTGAACGATAAGTGATACCCAAGCATCTTGAACGGTTTCGTCGAAATTCCCATAGCGGCGTTTGGCGTATTCGATGGCAAAACGCGCCTGTCGGTCATGAAGATGCGAAAAACTACCCGCGCGGATAAGAGGAGGTTGGACTGATAGCCAAGCAAGCTGCTGAACTAGGTCGGCATGGAGGACCGCATCCCAAGCAAGCTGTTTAACGCGGTCATTCGCAGCGAGACAGACGCGTGCGGCAAACTCCAAGAGATACATCGCGCGCTCATTCGCTGGCTCTTTTCTGTGAAGATCAAGAAACGATACGACAAGCTTGGACTTGTTATCATCACTCAATAAATCGAAAAACTGCTCGGCAATTACTGTGTCGCCAGTTACGGCCGGGACACCAATCCATTGGCTTTCGATAAACACCTCTACCATAAATTCTTGCTGATCATCGCTGAGTTTTCCGGGTGAGGAAGAACCCCTGCTCTGCTCGCTCGCCCCTACAAACATTTGCAGGAGCTTATAAATCGCAACTGCAGTGTTCTTCTCTATGCGCAACCAATCAGGCCATTTAGAGTGAATCGACTTGATCAATTTGTAAATATCGCAATACGATTCAGTTTCGCCAGCAAGAGAGCGTGCGAGTACCGCCAGCGCTGTTATCAGATTCGCCGTCCAATACTCGACTCTCGGATTCACATCGCCAGAGTCGACAAGATCATAGAATATCCTCCTAGTCGCGTGCCACTCGACGTCTGCAGCCATTCCGACCTGATCGCTGGAGTTATTCTCCAAAAGAGAATAAATGGCATAAGGAAGCGTATGCGGCATTTCCGAGCGAGATCGGACTTCAAGGTGGTTCCCGCGGGCATAATTCATGAGTTCCCGCTTCAATAAATCACTGTTGTCACGATGAGCAGCAAATGTCATCCATCGGATAAATTGCTCAAAATAATACGACGTATTCTCGTAGTCGCTGCCGTTATCCTGACCGCATGAGATTTCTAGCAATTGCTCAGCCAGCCCTATACCACGCGTCCAAATATCAATAGCTGGAGTGCAGCAACTCTGTGTGTCACCTGCCAACTTCTGCGCACCGTTTGAGTGCTCATGACACTCCACATAATTATTTGGCAATAAACTCAACAATCGCATGCTCGCCGAAATTGTCGCCGGATCAGCTCGATCCCAAGGGATGTCCGACGCAAACAGCGCGTTTACAAACTTCTCCGCCTCACTCCACCGCTTGCAATCAATAGCAGCTCTTATCTGATTCAGTCTTGCGGTCAATGCGATCGATACGTAAGGGCGCACTATACTAGTAGATGGACTATTCCAATCAATACCGAGGGATGACTCTAGGTCACTGATAATTTGACACATCGAGTCCCAGTCTTCATCGGAATTGAAGCGATTCTGGCTCATTAAAGCTTCCTATCTATGCGCCAAGAGCCCATAGACTCAGCCTGCTCTTTACTAATCATTGGTCGGCCTTGGAGCCCCTCTTCTCCCTCAGAATCGAGATGACTGCTACCTACTTCAGTTTCATCCACCACTGAACTGTTTTTGCTCGCCGCCACACTAAACGCGATTCGTGCGGGCCTAATCACCTTCGGTTGTGAATGTAATATTGAATCTGATATGTTTGAATCGACGCCGTCGCGTACTTCAACATTCGCAAATTCATCATCCCGCTCTCTTTGCATGGACGGCGTTATGAGCCATGCTTTCATGAAATGAAGATGCCTATACGCATTTGCTACTCGCTCCTGATCAACACCCGTTAATTCTTCCCCTTGGATGTGCCCGACAAGGGCACCAAGTGCGGCCTCAGCGGATTTCACGTATTCGCGGTGGCTATCTGTTGTGCTGCCACCTGCCGCTAACGGTGTGTTGTTGAGCGTCCAGCGCCAGTCCCGAATGATTGTCTCCATAAGTTGGCAAACCAGTCCGGTCCTTATGCCGGGGTTAGGCAAAAGGTACTTGGCATCCCGGAGTTGATCGGGAAAGTTCTGATGGCAATGTCGAAGAAATTGCAACACCCGTTCTCCACCGTACTCCCACCCCTTGTTTAAGAACGGCAAACGATCGGGCTTATCTTTCGCGCGCGGCATGGTTGAAAACTGTTCGAATATTCCGAGTCTATATAATACAAACCACTCGCCAATATAATCCGGCTCGAGAAAGCCAAGTCTAGGGTAACCCTCGGAATCAACAGGGGGCGTAATTGCCAACCTTATGTATTGGATCAAATTTAATTTCTCAGGCAGTCGTAACGCGGATATTGGGGCCGCTTCTTCAGCCTCTGTTTGTCGTAGTCCGCGGCAGAACGTCGAAAGCGCCAGTAGATTCTCGTAGCGATCAGAATCGAACGCCTTTCCTGTCTTACCACTTGTAGGGAACCAATATCTGTTTCTAGTCCTCGCGATAAGTGTATCTAGCAATTCAAAGATATCAGGATGACCAGCATCATCTCGTGCCTCGCCAAAATCCAACATTTCGCCGACCATAGCCGCGAACAAAGGACGAATAAAACTCGGCTCACCATCCTCAACCGAATCCGCAACTCGAATCAGAAGTTCTTTAATGTACTCGTCCGAACAATCAGTCGCAGAAGAATCCTTAGTTGATATGCGATCCCGGACAATCTGAATTCCGTCTTCCATACTCAATGGCTTTAGCTCGATCCCGCGCGCGGCACCTTTCGCATCATCTAGTGAATGGGGATAAAAATAATGATGCAAAAGATCATCCTGCTCCACCCCCTTTAACGCTTGCCAAATATTGTCGGTCTTATTGTCGCGATCGAGGATAATAAGCCTGATGGGCCATTCCGACATCTTCGCCTTATTGTAGAGCTGCCTCAATATGCCATGAAGATCGCCATAGTGGCTTCCATAGTCAAGGACTAGAATAACCGGCTCGGTGGGATTCCAGTCTTGAAACTCCTTGGAAAAAAAGAACTGACGCGACTCAGATTCACCGATAGCACTGTCATCAAACTGGCGTTTGCCTTGGTCAGGGATATCAACGATCCCAAAATGACTCGGCAACGGCGTTCCTGGATTGCACTTCCGCCAAGCAAAATCTGCTGACTTTAGAACTTCTATGGCCAGCCTAGTCTTTCCGAACCCAGCCGGCCCCCAAATGAGCGTCCAGCAGAAGTCGCCCTTGTCGAAGTCTGAGCGAGAGAAATCCCGATGCTGGAATAATAAGTTGAAGTCTAGGAATTCGCTGACAAGACAACTCAGTATCTTTTTCGCGTGGCTTCCGACGATGGTCGTCTTATATTGTGATTCACTAGGGGATTGATATTTGGGGACTTTCGTTGACTGATATTCGGGCATCAGTTTTTTGATCGTGCCGATGTTTGTGCCGTAATCCAAATGCGAGGTTCGCTGCTTGTAGAGTAGCGGCACGCCGCGGTAATGTGATTTATAATTTTCTCTATCGAGACGAAACTCCTCGGAACATCGCGTATCGTTGAGAAGACCCTTGCAAATTCTCCGGGTCGAATCACTGCATAATTTCGTCCATTCGATTCTCTGATGCGTATCTCGAATCATCAACTCAAGCATGTACGCAAGTTTTTTGTCATCATCAGCTAAATGCCAGAGGCGCGACGGATCAATGCTAGCGGTCACGTCAAGAAACGCCTGCTCTAATTCGGCGGCAGCAGACTTGGAGTGCCCGCCGTATTTCCGAGGATTCCGTTTCGAGGAGAACTCTTTCTGGACGAGCGATTCATAGACCTGTTTTGCCGGCCATTCAGGGTTGCGGGCTATTGAATATGCATCAATCCAGTGATTAAACGCCTTCGGATCCCTTTTGATTGTAGACCAGAGGGCCTTTCCTAAATCATTAAGAGATGCTCGCGAGTTACTCCAAAGGGCCCGTGCATAGCCGGCCACTGGAAGAATCGCCACACCTTGCATACGAGTCTTCATTAAAATAATAATTAAGAATACAAATAAGAGCAACAGCGACCCGACCAATAAAATAATAGCCCCCCAAGACAGCCAATTTTTAGTTGCCTCAATCCACGCGATAATCACAACAGTAATCCTCGTAACCAATCCAAGGGGCACTTCCTACCGTAAATTCAATTTTAACAATTCCATTCTTCGCTAGATTGAGTACTCTTATCTGAATTAATCACAATTTTATACAGCACTTAACTAATTGCAACTAATTTGGCTGTCGCCCTCACGGAGGGCGCGTGGCCTTGTTAAATGAATCCGAGCCACCACCGTGCCACTGTTCTGCGAACAGTGCCCACCAGCGACCAGCGGCTTACGCGGCGATGTCGAATCTGTTGAGGCAAGCCCCGTGACGGCCACCGCGAGCGCGGATGTTTCGGCGGTTTCCCCCGCCTCCCACGGTTCATTGAACAGTGGCACAAGTTCGGCGTCTTACCCCGCTCCGCACGGTTCACAGTACCGTGGCACACGGTCAGCAAGTTTCGCCCTTACCCCACCGATCCCCGCGCGCTTGACAAAGACTTGTTCATAGATGGCACCCCATTTCCGTCGGTCGGGCCGTCGACGCAAGCAGAACAGACGGCGATTGGCACCGTCAGATGACCGATGTTGGGTGCCACTGGCCTGCTTGCAGCCAGTGCAGCGGGCGCGGCGTCAATGTCACTCACATGGGGATTGGTGGGCCGTATCGTCGTATCTCATGATTCGCTCGGACGAACATGAATGACCAGCCGAGCCTTGCTTTATGATAGCCGGAGGAAGATCCTCGGTACGGTCGCCCCCATCATTTATCAGAGTAGTTCACTCTGCGTTCCCTGCACGGGCAGCAAGCTGACCCGTGGCACCCCGCGCAGCGGCTGTATCCACCACCACGCCCGGGCCATGTGCCGTCGCTTTGGGTATGGCAATCCGCGCGCTGGGGCCGTCAGACGGCGCCATTGACGCCGCTATCGTCATGATTGATATGAAGCATGCGGTAATCGATCTGACGAATGCCGCGTTTGAAATGCAGAATGTCGTAAATGAAGTGACCAACGCCGCGTTTGCACTTCATTTATCGCGTTACGCACTTCCTTTTCCCGCGTCGGTGCTTTCTTTTGCCCCGTGGGTGCTTCCTTTTGTGGCATTTGCACTTCGTTTCTCGGTGTTTGCACTTCCTTTTGTCGCGCCGGTGCTTCCTTTTGCGGCATTTGCATTTCGTTTTTCGCTATGCGCAGTTCCTTCGACCCCGCTGCTAACACTGGCACGGCATGGCGTCGCATTATCGGGACGCGACGGGCACGCACCGCGCGGAATTCGCCCGTATTGGCTCCGTCAGTCTTAGGGTGGGTTGTACTCACCCCACCATCCAATGTTGCAAGTGATTTGGTGGTTTGATTACAACCCGCGCTACCCGCTCCGAAAACCACACTTAATCGATTCGACGTTCAATGTTGATATCCGATTGCAGCCACCTACACAGTTGTCATGATTCTGGACATCTGAATGACGAACGCTATGGTTAAATGTTTAATTCCGCAGACAAATTTCATCCTCCTATTCTCTATTTTGGAATCGGAGAACAGCGAGAGGCAAAAGGCATGAGCACCATCGAACGAATTTCTTATCGAATCGAACGTGAATTTGATGACAGCGCACATAAAATTTTTCTTGGCTGGACAGTTCCCGAATTGATGGCTCAATGGATGTGGGCAGGATTGGGCACAGAAGCATGGGCCGAATGTAATTTGACGATCGGCGGTTCGTACCGAGTCTGTACAAACCTTCCAGGTGGCAGGCATCATGGGCAAGGGTGGTCTTGTATGTGTGGTATATTCATTGAGATAATCCAAGATCAAAAACTGACTTTTACTGTGCATTGGGATGCAGATGTTGGCTACAATTCCCCAGAGGCTCTCACACTCGACGAGGTGATGGTGGTCAGTCTCAACCCCCTTGGCGACAAGACGCTTGTTACCATCAATCATCTGGGAATACCTGATGATGGCGTAAGTGCGTCAACCCACCAAGCTGGGCTCAATAAATCGCTAGACCATTTGGCGAATGTCCTTGCGACGTAATTCGGGCGGGTGACATGCTTGCCCATCAAGGCAAGCATGCGATACGCGAATGACGGCTTGCCAAGCTTCGTTAATCCTTCAGACCATTCCCGCTTCGGCATACTCCCCTTGAAGGGGGAGCATGGCACGCGTGTAGCCTCGAAACTCGGTGCAAACTCACTAATCCCCGTCCAACCTCGATTCATTAAGATGTGTTAGTAGGATGGCACTGTCATCCACGGGGTAATGACACCGCTGGACCGACAGTCGATCAACTTGCTTCCGAAAGGCATACGCACTTGTCAATTAACACCGCAAAACAAACCGAACTCTCTCGGCTCGTTGTCATTGGCGCGGGGGCTGTTGGAGGTGGCATTGGCGGGCTGCTGCACGAGTCGGGCTTGCCCGTCGTGTTGGTCGCGCGCGGCGCGCATGGTGAGGCGATTCGCAACGATGGACTGTCGATTCGATTGACGGATCGCGCCGTCGTGGTGCGCGCGGCGTGTTGCAATCGCATCGACCAAGTAGATTGGCGACCGGGCGATGTTGCGATGTTGGCGACCAAACTGCAAGACGCCGAGCGTGCGATCGATGACCTTTTAGCGGCGACGCATGCCGACGTGCCGGTCGTCTGTGCGACGAACGGATTGCAAGCCGAGCCGTGGGCGGCCGAGCGATTTACCACCGTCGTGTCGATGGTGGTATGGATGCCCGCGACGCATCTGGTGCCCGGCGAGGTTCGCATGCACGGCGCGGGCGGCATCGGCGTACTCGACTGTGGACCGTACAGCGGCGACGCGGCGAAATCCGTGGCCGAGGCGTTGTGCGCTCGGCTGCGCGCTGCCGGGTTCGACGCGATCGCGCGCGACGACGTCATCCGATGGAAGTACGCCAAGTTGATTACCAATCTCGGTTCGGCTGCCGGCGCGATGGTCGTGGATGACCCGCAGCGCGTGATAGATGCCGCACAGGCGGAAGGTGAGGCCGTTCTGGCGGCAGCGAACATCGACCGCGTGCCGACGGACGAATTCTTACAACGCGGGTCCGCCCTGAGGATCGGTCGCGTCGATGGGCAGCGGCGCGAAGGTGGATCGACCTGGCAGAGCCGCAAGCTGGGCAAGCCGTTGGAAACGCCGTGGCTCGAAGGCGCGCTGGCCGATCTGGCGGAGCGCGTCGGCGTGCCGGCGCCGATCAATCGATTCCTAGCGGAAGCTGCGAAAGCGCCGCGGGATTTGACGGCTAGAGAGGTGTTGGGCGGTTAGAGGGTGGGTGATGGACCGGGTGGTTCATGTCGGTAGGCCGACTTGGGGGATTCGATTTATCGACAATATTGCACGCGCACGTGGAAGTGAAACTGAGCCTCCACGTTGGAGTACCAACATAGGGCGCCCGGCACCCGGTATGGCTTCCGGATTACATCCTAGTGGACTTGGTAGAATCCACCCAATCCAATTATCCAACAAGGGCGACGATTGCGAAAATGACGGCACCGATGATTGACAAACACGATACGCCGCCAACGACGACCTCCGGTATTCGAAGAGTCGTTAAGGTCAGCGCCGTCATACTCGCCGTTCCGTTTGTCATTTATCTAAGCTGTTCCTTGGCTGTTGATACGAAAGAATGGGATCGGGACGTCAAGCTGATTGATGGCAGATCTATTTCGGTTGCGCACACGTTAAAGAGAAAGCCATACTACGGTGGTCACGTTTTCGGATTCGGCGGCGAGATGATCTCGCATGAAATTCAATTCGCTATCGATGGAGATGAATATTCATGGAGAGACCTTTACATGCCACTCGTGCTTCAGAAGAACGCCGATGGCGTATTTTTGATTGTCTTTGATCGAGAAACGGATTTCAGCAAATGTCGCTATCGCTTTTATTCGCTTCAATCACCGGAACAATGGCGGGAAATCAAGAGCGAAAAATTCCCAAAAGAGCTCGCGATTCAAAATATGAGCCTGAGACATCAAAACGGGTTTCGCGGGGACGGAAGCGGGCCGATCGATGAGTTTGATATCGTCGCCAAATTGGATCCGACGGATTACTGCTTTCGACGTTCGCACACGGCCAAGCTTTGGCTCCGTTTGGAGGTTGGCCGCGCCTATTGGGCCGCATCAAGTTCCGAACTTACGCAAGAGTTTTTGTCGGCGTATAAAGCAAAGTACATCTCACCAACGTTAGGCGACTCAGAATAGTTGATTGGTGGGTAACTTGTTTTTCCGTTGAGTCGCGGGACGGGGTGCTTGCACCACATCAGTGTTTCGGTGGGTTGAGTACCCCCCCTACTGTTCGAGATCATGCGGCCACAGGCCGCGGCTCTGTCGGCGAGCCCCGTGCCACAAGCCACACGCCCCAAGCCGCAAGCCGCAAGCCGCAAGCCTTTCACGTCCCGCCCCAAGACCCACGACTCACGCCCCACGTCTCAAGACTCACGACACAAGACACAAGACCCACGTCTCACGACCCACGCCCCCTCCCTCGCCATCGCCTCCACATCCATTACCATATCCACCTATGAACGAATTCCACCCCAACTTGTGGGCTCCGTGGCGCATGGAATATATCGAGTCGCTGGCCGATCCCGACGCGGGCGGCGAGTGCTTTCTGTGCGACTATCTCAATTCGCCCGAGAACGACGCGAAGAACGGCGTCGTGTTTCGCGGGACCGACATGTTGGTGGTGATGAACCGCTTTCCTTATACGAACGGCCATCTGCTGATCGCGCCGACGGCGCACAAGGCCGACCTCACCGACTTGAACGACGCCGAACTGTTGGAGATGAATCAACTCGTGCGCGACGCGCGGTTGGCGCTGGGCGTGGCCGTCGGGGCGCATGGGTTTAACGTGGGCATTAACCTCGGTCGCTGCGCGGGGGCAGGCTTGCCGGGCCATTTGCATACGCACGTGGTGCCGCGCTGGAATGGCGACACGAACTTTATGGCCGTCTTAGGCGACGTGCGTGTGATACCGCAGGCGATGGAACGCGCCTATAACGCCGTGTGTGCCGCGTGGCAGGATTTGCATCGCGAGGCCGAATAGATATGACTGCTATTAGCGCAGGTGCCCTTCCATCATGAGTGCGAACGCAAAAGAACATCGCCCCGAACTCGCTGCCTATGCCGAGCACGACGGCGCCTCGCGCGGTCGCCGTCATGCGCGCAGCGAGCGCGGTGAAGATTCACCGTTTGAGTTGGACCGTCATCGCATCATGTCGTGCACGGCGTTTCGTCGGCTCGGTCAAAAAACGCAGGTCGTCGTCACCAGCGCTGAGGGCGATCATTACCGCACGCGGCTAACGCACACGCTCGAAGTAACCGCGCACACTGAACGGTTAGCGCGCATGCTGGAACTAAACCCGCGACTGGCAGGCAGTATCGCATTGGCGCACGATTTGGGCCATTCACCGTTCGGCCATGCGGGTGAGAAAACGCTCAACGAATTGATGGCCGACCACGGCGGGTTTGAGCATAATTTGCAATCGCTGCGCGTCGTCGATTATCTCGAACACCCCTACCCCGGCTTTCGCGGTTTGAACCTCACGTTTGAAGTGCGCGAAGCGTTGATCAAGCATCGCACGCGTTACGATCGCCCGACCGAGTCGGGCTTGCCGGGCATGGAAGTGAGCGACTTACTCGGGAGCGGGCCCAATTGTTCGCTCGAGGGGCAGGTTGCCAACGTCGGTGATGCCGTGGCGTATAGCCTGCACGATATCGAAGACGGTTTGTTCTACGGCTTGCTCGACGAGCAAACGTTGGAAGAAGCGGAGCTGTGGCGCGCGGCTGCGGGCGCGGTACGCAAGCACTATCCTGATGCGCCGATTCACGCCGTGCGGCGCCCCATTCTCGACACGCTCTCGGCCATGATCGCGGAAGACGCCTATGCAGAAAGCAGCAAGCGCATCAAAGCCGCGAAGGTGACGAATCGTGACGACGCGCGCAGTCGCGAAGATGACCTCGTCGGATTCTCGCCTGCATTCGATCAGAGGCTGGCGGCGTTGCAAAAGATGCTGTTCGAAAGCGTGTATCGCCATCAGCGCGTGGTTCGGATGGACGCCAAGGCACAGCGGCTGATTCGCGAATTGTTTGAGGCATATCTCGATGATACGAAGTTGTTACCCGCCCGCTTTCGTGATCGCATTCCGGATTTCGGGCGGCATCGCGTCGTCTGCGACTACATCGCAGGCATGACGGACCGCTTCTGCTCGGGCGAGCATCAAAAGATCTTCAGCAGTACGCGGTTTGAGTAGAAGCATTCCCAAAAACCCATTTCCGAATCTAAGTGTGCTCGCCGAAATCCGGATTTCTTTGGAAGATGCAACCCTCCCCTAACCCCTCCCTGCAAGGGAGGGGAAGTTTTTGGGATTGCGTTTTAGCACCGACCGCCCCGCCACGTCCGCTGCGGCGGCAGCCCAATTTATTGACGAATCCGCCCCGCAGAACGAGAATTCAATCGAAGTAAGCAAAACCGTCGCGGTAGCCGCGCACGGCTGCGAATTCACAAAGCAAACCACCCATTTGGAGCCATAAAGATGAACTCCGTGTACCGTCTCGTTGTCGCCCTGCTGGTGACGGCAACCATCGCGACCGCAACCGCCCACGCTCAAGACAAGCCGACCGGCGATAAGACGCAGCAGGTGTTGCCCGAGCGCGAAACGCTGATCCCCGAGCGCATCGCGTTTTGCAAAAAGTTCTATCAGCTCAACAAAGACGAAGCCGAGAAGCTGCGCATGGCGCTGGAAGCGAAGGTATTGCTGCATCGCGAATATATGAGCCAGCACCAAACCGACCTACGTCGGTTGACGGCCACAATCGCCGTCGCCCTGCCGCAGCAGGATCCGAAGCAGTACACGCCCGAACAGAAGGAACGCTTCCGCGCGTATTACCAAGATCAAATTTATCGCATTCACGAAAACGCCCCCATGAGCCTGTCGTACACCGTGCAGCAAGCCGAAGCCATCGTCGGTGACGGTCGCGCTAAGACCGGTCGTGGTGAAGTGGCGAAATTCTTTAAGCCTGTGCTAGGTGATGATGCACTCGAACTGTCGCGCGTGGATCGCTTGGTGTTGAAGCCCGTCGCCATGGAAGACGTAAGCATGACGGACAACCTGGTGACGGCGCAGGCCAAACTACTCGGTGGCGATGCACCGCAATCGACCGAAAAGCCGAGCCGCAAGCCCGCCCCGAAGGCGGCCGATGACCGAGCCGCGAAGAAGGAATCCATGGCGAAGCCGCCGGTAAAGAATCCGGCCCCGCCCGTCGTGCCCGACAATCTTCGCAATCAGCCCCTTTTCAATGCGCCCGCCGTTGGCGAATGGGAAGCGACCTACCAAACCTGGTGCAATAACTACGAATTCAACCAGGAGCAAAAGAAAACGGCCGCTCAGATTTATGAATACACGCATCGCAAGGCGCTGGAATACATCTCCGAAAACAAGGACAAGATTGAAAGCGGCACGGAGGACGGTCAAGGCCAATCGAAGGCGCGCATGCAGCCCGTCTTAGCGCTGTTCAATCAGATGAAAACGCGCATCGACAACGTGGCCACGCTCGAACAGCGGGCGCGCTGGGCGCAAAAGCAAAAGGACAGTGACGATAAGGAATAATCGCTTGAATGCCGGCGCAATGTCTTGATTCCCGCCGCGTAGTAGCGACGATTATCTTAAGAATCACATAGCCACCGGCCATTGGTCGGTGGCTAAGTTTTTTCCAAGCGAACGTTTGTACGCGAGCGCTAACGGCGCAACGTCCCATCGCTCAAACGTTTTGCGCTCGAACCATTAAACAAACTCCCATAGGTGCCACGATGAAATCCTTCTGGAACGCCATCGACCAAGACCTCGCCAAGCTGACCAACGCGGGTCAGTTCAAAAACATAAAGAACCTCACGCGCCCAATGGGACCGGTCTCCGCGATCGAAGGCATCGGCGATGTGGTCGTGTTGTGTTCGAACGATTATCTCGGGCTAGCCAACGACCCCGAAGTCGTTGACGCCGCGTTGGCCGCTCAAAAGAAATGGGGACCGGGCACCGCGTCGGTGCGGTTCATCTGCGGCACGTTTGATTATCACCGCGAACTGGAAGAATCCGTCGCCAAGCTCTCGGCGTGCGAATCGGCAACGACGTACGTGTCGTGTTGGAACGCCAACGAAGCAGTCCTGGGCACGCTGATGGCCGCCGGGGGTGATTCGGTTATCGCGATCAGCGACGAACTCAACCACGCGTCGATCATCGACGGCATCCGCCTCGGTCGGCAAATCAATAAGCAATCCAAGTCGAAGGTGTACAAGCATAGCGACATGGACAATCTCGAGGCGCTCTTGAAAGCGTCGTCGGATATTCAATACAAACTCGTGGTGACCGACGGCGTGTTCAGCATGGAAGGCGACATTGCCGATCTCGCGCGGATCGTCGAACTGTGCAACGAACACGACGCCCTCCTCATCGTCGACGATTCGCACGGTGTGGGCGTCTGCGGGCCGACGGGCAAAGGCGTGGCCGAACATTGCGGCGTACACGGCAAGATTGATTGCATGACGGGCACGCTCGGCAAAGCGCTCGGCGGCGCGGCTGGCGGTTACATCGCATCGAGCCGCAAGTTGATCGAACTGATGGAACAAAAATCGCGACCGCAACTCTTTTCCAACGCGGTGCCGTCGGCCACGGCCGGCGCGGCGACCAAAGCGATCGAAATTTTGACGCGCGACAACAAACGCGTTGAGAAACTGCGAGAGAACGTGCACTACATGCGCGAAGGCCTCAAGAGCCGCGGCTTCGAAACGATGGAAGGCCCCAGCGCTATCACGCCGATCATTCTTGGCGAAACCTCCAAGGCCATCGCCGCCAGCAAGCGCCTGCTCGAGTTGGGCGTATTCGTCATCGGCTTCGGTTACCCCGTCGTGCCAGAAGGCTCGGCCCGCTTGCGCGTGCAAATCTCCGCAGCGCATGAGACGGAGCACTTGGATCGTGCGTTGGACGCGTTTAGTAAGCTGTAGCGTCGAGCGGTTGTAGGGTCCGCATCGCGGGCCATTTTTCACCCGACGCAAGTTTCGATTTCCGATTCGTGAGTCGAAACAAAATCAATCGTTAGCGGGTTCTCGTAGATGGCGTGCTAGACAGGCGATTTAAATGATGTCCACCAATACGCATCAACATCATCGAGGACACGCTCCAGTCAAGAGTCGGGAAGCCGGTAAAGAGCCTACTAAGCCGAGCATGGATGCCTCTCGTGATTGCGATGACGACCCGCTAGTCTTCGTCGATCGCGGTGAAACCATCTGGGACATGATCGACTCGTTCCTGGTTCGCTGTCCGAAGTGCCGCTCGTGTGCACGAATCATCGCAACAAACCGTCCAGAGGGTGCCTTCAAGGTTGGCGACAAGTTTGCATGTCGTCGCTGTGGCTATATCAAAGATCGCGGCAAGCATTACGTCGGTTGGGGACCGAATGGCGTGGAAATTGCACACGTCGGTTTTTGCCTATGGCTGGTTTCGCGGTGCTGCGGCAACCGGCTGTGGGCGTATAACGAACGACATCTCGATTGGTTGGAACGATACGTACAAGCCAAGCAGCGGAAACGACAACTTCCGGAAAACCGTAACTCTCGCTATCAAAATTCATCGCTTGCAAGCCGAGTCCCGAAGTGGATCTCCGCCGCCGACAATCGCCATAAGATTTTGCGCCGGATTGCCGAATTGCGAATGAGTATTCCCAGCGATGTTTTGCAATAGGAAACGTTAACTCTCATAGAGTCCGCGTCGTGGGTCAAATGACACGCTATTCCTCTTGGGACCCGACGCGCGGGTTGTTTGCCGCTTCGATCGTTGACGACGAATTGAACGTCTCGTGGTGCCCGGTGATGGTCCGCGGTGAGCCTGGGAATTTATCCCCAAAACCAGACGCTTATCCAAATTCTCGACGTTAATTTTGCGATGGGGTAGTCGACTTCACTTTCGATCCGGTTGCGGCGGTCGTTGATCGACGTGATCCGGGGTGTT
>Ga0207422_1000468_pt1 | contig 124949 bp, 111 predicted proteins | sample MarCyaLeptolynsp_FD_187757 | JGI IMG/M metagenome (GOLD analysis project Ga0207422, IMG submission 187757) | Marine cyanobacterial communities from Panama - species 1 Leptolyngbya sp. (SPAdes) | ecosystem: Environmental > Aquatic > Marine > Unclassified | place: Panama: Panama City | collected...
CCCAAATTCTCGGGCGATGGCGGCTGGAATTGCAAAAAGTCCGGCGGAAGTGTGGCAACCGGATTGAAGATTACCTGCCGCTTCAAGACAGGTTCGGCATCCTATGGTCAGGGGGCTCTCACGGCGGATCCACTGATGATAAATGTGCAAGCGCCCAAAAAGACCGGCGACTTCGAGAATTGCGCCGATTTGAATATCAAGCTACGGCATGGAGAGGTCGACACCGTTCCGGAAAACAATTTAGATCAGTGTGCGCCTGTCACTGTTGTCGAACCGCCCCCTCCAACCCCTTGCGAATTGCAGGTTGAAAAAACAACAAACAAACCCCTGCTCTCTGTGGGCGATCCGATAAGTTTTGAGATAAAGGTGACAAATGCCGGCGGAAGCGTCTGTGAAACGGTTCGGCTGATCGATTACTGGGCGAGCGCCGCTCACGTATTGGACCCGATCGTTTGGGAAAATTATTTGCCGAACGATATGGAACAGGCCGCGCCTCAACCAAAGGATGATTGGAATAGTCCAACTGAATTTGAGCAAGAAATTCAGAAAAAGGATCCGAACGCTCAATACACTTTTCCCATCGGTATAGATGTGATCGGCGGGCCAAGCGTGCCGACGGGAGATCTTGTTCGCGAGCCGAATGTTCCATTCCAGCCAGGAGATCAGCACACCTATAATACGATCAACGCACGCCTGGCCACGAAGGGAATGATCAATTGTGCGATTGCAGTTGTGAATACCAATGACTATGACGCTCTTCGGATAGAGCTGTCATTAGCCTCGCTCATTAAGCCGCCAAACTTGAGTACAAATAGCGGCAATGATGCCTGGGCGAATAGCATCAACAATATACTCGCCGGCAAGGGGATTAATGCAGTTTCCTGCGTCGGTTTTAATGTGCAGTGATTGCGATGCTGACGAGGCACCCCGGAATTGGTCACTCCTTGCCTGTCTTGGGCGGGTTGCAGCACGATTAAATCGGAATCGACGAGTTGGAGAGGGCAGCCTTCAACAGGCTTTCGCCAAGATCCAACGCGATTTGGCCCTAAAGTTTGATTTCATTGTGAAAAAGAGATGGCGCGCCGAGGAAGATCCGAACTTCGGAGACCTAGATTCGTCTCACGTGGGTGTGTCAGCAAGCAATTGAAATTGTTAGACCAATTTAGCCATCGGTAACCGCGTGTAGGAAATGTGTAACCTCAGAAAGTTCGACCAGTCTTATTTTGAGGTGGCCCAAGAACGAAACTGAGATACTCTGAATTTAGAAGTGTAGGTTTCATTTGATGCCTACCCAAAGCAGAATTTGTTGGCAGGTGGATACATGGGGCAGCTTAGGATCAATTTGTGCAATCTCCAGTCACAGCTTGCTGTGCTCTCTCTAATGCTGGCTCTTCCGCAACAGGCCATTGCGGAGCAATTCGACTATGTACCGCGAATTCACAAAGAGGATCGAGTCTGCGCCGAGGGCACCACAGAAGAGGTAGACAACCCAATTTTCGACTCCATTACAAGATGTGAGTCCGTTTTCACTATTTATGAAGATGAGTATGAGGATTTTGACCAATTTACTTTCCATTTTTGGTGCAGGCCTGACCAATATATTGTTTCGGGAAGAATCTCTGAGATACCGAGTCGAGAAGAGGTTGTCGCCGGCAATATTGGTATTGGGATTAAGGAGAAATCTGGATGGGCGGTCTATTTGAATAGTTCTCCCTTGAATCAGATTGCTGACGACTTTTCATTTACGATCGAGATCGCCTGCACTGATCGTTCTTATTGAGAAGGTCAGTTTCAAGTATGGCTCGGTGAAGCGTCATCCATGTTCTAAATTGAAGTGCGGCTGAAGCGGATGCCATATAGGATAATAAAGATATTATCTTCAATCCTTGTTTGGGCTCTTTTGGCGGTTCAAAACGCCGTCGCGTTGTTTGTACGATACCCGATGAATATCACATAGATGTTGAGCGCGTTTTGCATGGTTCTATAGGGTGACGCATCCGACGACGTCCTGGCTGACTTCGTCGTGATTCAGCGCCCAAGAGGGCGTTGGCCGGTCAGGCCGCCCCTTCAGAGCCATGAGCGTGGCGAATTGGCGTGAGATCAGAAAATGGCGCACCGGGGAACGAGTCGAACTCCCGACCCCCAGATTCTTAGTAAGGGGGTGGTCATGCAGGGTATCGCTTTTATTGAAATAGTTCAGCCGAGGCTAGCGCCGTGTAAAAAATGTGTACCACTCCAAAGTGGAACGGTTCCAATTTGATCTGAGGCTATATTCCATAATTGAGGTTATGTGCGGCATCCGTCGCCTTAGTCAGTAAAGTTTCGCGCTGAGCAATTCTGATACGTCATCTCGTTAAGTGGCTATCCGCCTGATGATGGCGGAGACATTTTTCGGATTGGTACAAGTGGGTAATTTACCAATGGTGAATTGATTGCGGTAGCCCTTTCCCGTCTCGCAATTAAATTTGCATCAAATGTGTGGTGCAAGCCCAGAAAGCAATGGGCTTTCCGCCTGGCGGAAAGTAAGGCTCCAAATTTACAATTTTTGGCGCGATGTGCTCTGTTATCTCTGATAGATAAGGTTTCGGCCGGAAAAGAAGTTCTCCACAAACTATCCCCGTTTAATGGAGCAGCTCGTTGGTACGCCCAAAAGGAAAGATAAATCTAGGTCTCAGTCCCAGCAGGCTAGCCTATTTTCTTGCCGCCTTCGACGAAGGTACCTTGAATGGCGCTGCTCAAAGCATTGGAATCACTCAGCAAGCGCTTTCGAAATCTATCGCTAAACTTGAGCAATCTTTAGGCGTCACGCTTTTTGAGCGGACACCCCTAGGTATTCAGCCGACTCTCTATGCGGAACGCCTTGCTGAAAGGGCGAGGGCCATTCTTGCAGAATCCGAAATGGCAACAACTGAGTTGGAGGCCTTGCGTGGTTTCCGCTCTGGAATCGTTAGATTGGGTGCAGGCCCCACCTTGGCCGCCCGGCGATTACCACCAGCGATTCTCGAGTTACGTCGCAGGCTTCCCGACGCCGGTGTGTCGGTGATTGTTGATAAGACCGATCGACTGATCCCAAAGTTAATTCAAGGTCACCTAGACTTGATCGTCAGCGCACCTGATCCAAGCTTTAGCCCAGCAGAAAAGTTGATCTGCGAAAAGTTTGGCATGGAATATGACGAAGTGGTGGGGCGGATTGACCATCCATTGAGAGGCAAAGAAGACCTTTCGCTGTCGGATTTTTCAAGTTTCCCTTGGATCGGAGAATTAGACAGTTCTCACATTATTAGAAGAGCCATTAATGTTTTTGTCGAGGCGAACTTGCCGCCATTTGTCGATGTGATAACCACGAATTCGATGGATATGACAAAGCAGCTTATCATGGACTCGGACGCTGTCTCTCTGCTTCATCCCGAGCTGTATATCCGGCAATATGAGTCAGGCTTGATTGCCCCGTTCGATGTGCCAGAATTTCGAATGCAACGAGAAGTTCGGATGTATCGTCGAGTGGCAGCAAAACCAATGCCAGCAGTTCGATTGGCTATTGAAATTCTTCGGACTCACCTTTTGAGCAGTCCAGCCAAACTGTAAATACAACATACCAGGCGCCTGCCCTAAAGCAGGGCAGTTCTTATCGAATAGACTCTGCCACAACCAGTTTTTGTAGATTATGGAGAAGTTGTTGTATTCCAATTTTTTGGAAATCAATAATTATCTAATTGCAAATGTTATTTGGTGTTGTCGGGGGGGGTCGGCATGCGTGGATTTTCAGTAAAACTATTTTTTTTATCTGCCGTAGTTTTGGGAGGGCCGGTCCTAGAGGCAAGCGCCCAGTTGACCGAGGTAGTGGTCACTGCTGAACGACGGGAAGAAAATATCCAATCAGTTCCCATTGCTGTCAGCGCCTTTGATAAGGCTGCACTGGAGAATTTACAAATAAACTCAGCGATAGATATAGGGGCAAGTGTTCCAAACTTGCAGACGACACCTGTAACGGCCAATGCGACTGCAATCCAGGTACATATGCGCGGCGCAAGCGTGCAGACGCCTGGTTTTACAACATCTGAATCGCCTGTTGGAATTTATCAAGATGGTTTCTATCGAGGTCGGTTGGCAACATCAAATTTGGATTTCACGGATGTTGAGCGAATTGAAGTGCTGCGTGGGCCACAAGGCACCCTGTATGGAAGAAACACTATTGCAGGGGCGATCAATATCGTATCCCGCACGCCTGAAGATAACTTTTGGGCAGATGCGTCGGTTGGTTTTGGAGAGTTTGATACGATTAAGGTAAAGGGGTCGATTGGCGGGCCAATTAGAGAAGGTGTGTTAGCTGCTTCTGCAGCGATCGTTTATCATGACAGGGACGAGGGATATATCAAAAACCCTGCGCTCGGTCGTGATCTCGGCGAGTTTGAGAATATATCTGGTAGAGCGAAATTAAATTACTACGGCAGTGATAGTTTTGATGCCGTCCTCTCGGTCTGGGCAAATTCGTCAGAAAATGACGGATTCACAGGAATACCTTATGGCCCAGATTTCTTTTCGCCTGGATTCTTGACGGTAGATACGAGCGTGCCGACATCAGGCGACTTTTATACTCAGCTTACGCCTCTTGCAAGTCGGGGTGACGCTGAGGAATTTGGGTTGTCGCTGACTGCCAATTGGGATCTGAGTGACAACGTTACGCTTAGGTCTATTACCGGCTACAGCGACACGGAGGACATATTCGATTTTGATTTGAGTGGAGGTTACGCCCTAGGCATACCTGGTCTCTTCATTGAATCAATATCAAACAGCGAGCAATTTTCCCAAGAGCTTCTGTTTCAAGGAGATGCCCTGGATGGTGCTTTCGATTGGCAGGCGGGTCTGTTCTACCTAAATGAAAAGGGTCAACAGGACTATACAGCTAGCGCCTTTGCTGCGGCCCTGGCGCCAGCGTTTCCCCCAGAGTTTACCAATTTGTTTTTCGAAGATACCGAAAATGAAACCGACAGCTATGCGATCTATGCGCAGGCGACGTATGACCTGACTGAACGGTTGGCGATAACCGGTGGTATTCGTTGGACACGGGAGGAAAAACAATTTCATTACAATGTGAGCGATAGCTTACTGGTTTCCTTCGATGGAGCTAGAGGTGATTTCTCGTTTATTCTTGACGAGAGTTATGAAGACGTATCGCCAAAATTCACCCTGGATTTCCAAGCGAATGATAATGTTTTGCTCTATGCAACAATTGGTGAAGGCTTCCAATCCGGAGGGTTTCAGACCCTGTGCTTGGGCAATCCATTCTGCGCGATAACACCTTTCGGCCCACAAGAGGTGCTTTCATACGAGGCCGGAATAAAGGCAGATCTGTTTGATAATCGCTTGAGGATCAACGGTGCGATCTTCAAGGCCAAATACGACGATATTCAGCAGGCTGCTCTATTGGGCGGCGCCTTTCCAATTCAAAACGTCGGTGAGGTGGATGTGACTGGTTTGGAATTGGAGGTTATTTTGACACCCGTAGATGGTCTAAGAATTTTTGCCAATGCTGGTTATGCTGATGAGGATTACCAGTCTCTTGATCCTAACTCGGAGGCGGCGATATCTGGCGCGACGGAGCTGCCCGGCTTGCCCGAGATTAGCGGACGAATTGGATTCGATTATGAGGCATCTTTGGGTAACTCAGATCTCGTCACACGATTTGGGGCTGATTACGTATATTCTGATGATTACTTCTCAGAAGTCACAAACGCCTTGTTGATAGATAGTTATGGCAGGGCAAATGCTTTCGTAGCATTGGGCGCTGCAGAAGACTCTTGGGAGTTACGATTGGAAGGCAGGAATATATCGGATGAAGAAGATATTGTGTCGGGGATTTTTGGCAATGGTGTAAATGAACGAACGGTGCTACCTCCACGTGAATGGATGTTGTCGGCAAAGTTCAGCTTTTAATATTCTCCACCATTTACAAGATTAAAAAGCACCCTTGTTAAAGATCATTGGCGGATCGACCAAATTCTGGTTTTGCGGCCATCCATAATTGAGGTAGATGGCCACAGCAGCCAATATGCAAATCAAAACAAGCTGCGGATAGGACGAGACCAGATTGACTTTCACGTGATCAGATTGGTGGATTAGGATCGCTGTTCAAGTTTCCGCAGATTTTTGAAAAAAAACAAGTAAGGCTTCGCTCTTTAACTGTGGAAGCATAGATCGTTCACGATACGAACTACTTCGAAAATACCATGCTCCCGAGTGTTGAGCCGATCATAGTCCGATACTGATTTTATGCCACGTAGGGACAGCAAATCCTGTAGTGGAGGAGGTTGGGAAAATGAGTGAACCATATACATTTGAAATTGACCTGAATGGACCAATGCCGACTCCGGATCAATTTTTGGGCCCCTATTATCCGGTGCAGAAGCTCAGCGACGGCGGCGCAGACATGGCTCGCTTGGAGGGGCGGTCGGGTCAAGCTGCAGGAGAGGTCATTTATGTCAGCGGAAAAGTGTCAAACCTACGCGGCGAGCCGTGCTCCGGTGTTCAAATGGAGATTTGGCAACCCAATGCCGCCGGCCGGTATAAACACCCGCACGATCAAAATCCTGCGCCCATCGATCCCAATTTCGATGGGTACGCGACGCTGGTGACAGACTCTCAAGGGCGTTATCGTTTCAGAACCGTAAAGCCGGGGGCATATCCCGTAATAGATGATTTCTGGCGGCCGCCTCATATTCACTTTCAACTCACAGGGCGCGTGAATCGGTTGATTACGCAGATGTATTTTCCTGACGAGCCTCTGAACGAAAAGGATCCGGTCTTTAAGATAGCTTGGCTCAATGAAAGCCTCGTGGCCGAAATTCTGCCACCGGCGGAATCGGAAGAACCGGATTCGAAAAGGGCTATCTGGAATATCGTTTTGATTGAAGGTTAGGTGAAGAGATGAGTGATGAATCCCAAACAGACTCATGTGGCGTTCAAGGCTTTTCCGAAGTCGTCATATCAGTCGAGGACCCATCAAGGCTTAAAGACGCGTTGACAGAGGTTGCGGGTTGGTCCGCAGTGGATCTGCCGGACGCGCCAAAGGAACAATTTGTTGCTTGGCATGTCCCTGAGACGTGTACGAGAATTGAGCAGTGCCTTCTGACTGCAGAGAACGAAAACAATGGCCGGCTGCGCCTTGTGAAGTTTCATAACACGTCTGGAATTGTGATGCGATCCTCGCAACGAACTTGGGATACGGGAGGTACATTCGATCTCGACGTTTATGTGCACGATGTCGACTCTGTTTACCGCAACTTGCAGCGCCACGGTTGGACGGCGTTTGGCGAGCCAACGGACTATGCCTGGGGTGGCTTCGAGGTTCGTGAGTCCTTAGCGCACTCCCCGGACGGGATTGCGTTGGGAATGTTGCAGGCCTATGGCAAGATCTTGATTGATCTTCCGGAATTCAAGCACATGAGCCGAGCATTCAATTCTGCTCAGATGATTCGCGATTTCGACGAGAGTCTTGACTTCTATGTTGACAAACTGGGCTGGAAAACGCTCGTCAGCACCGTTGTGAAGGATGTCATCGAACCTGGGAGGGATGTGATGGGAATCCCTATGCCTTTGGCAGAATCTGTTGAGCGCCGCATCGCTATCCTCCACCCTCAGGGAACGAATGATGGCAGCATCGAAGTCATTGAAATGCGGGAAATTCAAGGCCGCCATTTTGGTGATGAATGTGTGGCGCCCAACCTAGGGTATCTTTCGCTGCGTTTTCCCGTCGAAAATGCTCAAGCCTACGCAAAAGCATTAGAGGATAAAGGTGTCGAGCTTTATTCACCGATTATGACTTTTGAGATTGCCCCGCAGGGCAAGGTCACCGGTTTTAGCGTTCGAACACCAGATGGCGCCATCTTGGAGTTTTTTGAGGCGGCTTAGTATTTTGGTGTTTTGTGTCTTTCAAAAGCGCGATCCCTAAATAGGATAGACAGAATGACTTCATACTGTTCCTATGATTGGGATCTTGAGTCTGCAGAGTCAGTCCCCAATTCAAGTTCAGTGATATACTTCGCATAGTGGATCTTGTGGAAACTCCACATACGAACTTAGAAAGTGAACTTCGGAGAGTGGCGGTTACAAGCCTGATTAAGCTGACCGTGGGTAGTTCGCTCCGGCGAACTGGCATCATTATTGAATGCCGTCAAATCCAAACGTGGTTCATTTTCTCACGTTTAGCTTCCGTGTAAGTTTTCTTCGCGTTCCAACATCAACTCCGCGTGTCAGAAATGTGTAACTTTTGAAAGTGGAACCTTTCTACTTTGATTTGAGCCGATGCTCTATGATCATTTTTATCAGAGAGGAATGCTTGTTCACGATTGCTGAAGTCCAGACCGCAGGAGTGCAGGTCAGGCAATTTCCGCAGAAGATACATTCATGAGTTCGTTTCTAAATTCCATCAGTCTTTTCAACCATTCGTCGATGTCAGTTTTGGTTATTGAAGAGCTGGCGTAGTATCTCACCGTTAGTGCTCCATAAGGACCTTGGCGATTTTTGAGTCCAATACTCAGATTGGAAACAGGCCTATCCAAGTTGAGCCAGTCGGAATTCTCTAGGTGTACGTAACCTTGGGATTCAGAACTCAGGATCTTGTCAATAATCCATGATTTCTCAGACGGTCCATCAATAAAGCAATCCATTCGCCCAAGATAATAGTCTCGCTTTTCGGCGTTGCAGGATGCTAAAAATGCGAGCCCGGATGCGCTCCGAAAGAGCGGTATTAGGTCACCCTTTTCAGTGTTTCGGACATAGAAAAGGCTTTGGCTTTCCGTAGTATCGAAAATCTCCATGTGAAAACCATCGTTGATCGTTAGGTATAACGGCCAGCCAATTTCGAGGGCCAGCTTGTTCAGATCTGGCTTCAACGAGGAATACTCCTCCAGATATGAATTTGCTCCAGAACTCAACCGCTTCGTGCGTTTGGTGGCAAGATAAACATTCTGACCATTGATTTCTTCGCGAATAAGGTGGCCGCTCTTTACGAGAGTATTGATAATTCTATGGACCGTCGTCCGGGGCAGGCCGGTACGCTCGTGTACTTTTGTTATTGTTCCCGGTTTTTCATTTATGATCTCCAATACCTCCAGGCCTCTCATAAGAGCCCGAACCTCTCGTTGTTTTATATTGACCTCAAGATTCATGAAATACGCTTTCGTTTATGTCGTGTGAACTTGACCGAGGAAGATTGAAGAGTTGATTGTCCCAACGCGAACTGAGTTCGACGTGACTTGCTACTCAGAGCTTCAACTGGAGCCCCTAGCTTTGCAGAAATTTCCCGGAATTTAGTTTGGTGAAGTATGGATTCACAATGCCCTGCTCAACGGAATTTCTTGCTTCGACCCGGTTTTTCGTGAGTGGCATTCAGTCATACATTGTGGATCTGAAAATGGTTGAGAATCTAGGGGTTCAGTTTCTGAACGTCATTCAGTAAGCGGATGCGAATGGATTGATGTGATCGATCGATCAAAGAACTCGAATTAAAATACTGGCCAACTGCTGATGAATCGTACTGGGAGTTTGCAATGGAAGTTGAGCTGGGCAGGCGTTCGTTTTTGGAAGGGATCGGGATTGCGCCCTTGGTCGTACCCTTTTTGGCCGGGAGTTCGCAGGCCTTAGGAGACTCCGTTCAGCAGCTCGAGTCTGTGAAAAGAGCCAATAGAAGCACATTCCCAAACATGGTGTCGCCAATAGATCATGTCCGGGCCAACTTGCGCATGATTGCGAGCCTCGATGAGGAAGATTGTCCGTGGTGGTATAACGGCACTGTTTATGCCGTCGTAGGTGAGGAGCAGCCTGTCCCACTATTAAACGTGGAAGGAATGGAGGTATATCGTGCGTCACTAATTGGAGAAGATGCCTACGAGTTAACGGGAAACACGGTAACATTTTACCGTGATTTCGTCTCCAATGAAATGTTGTATGAATTTTTCAATCCCTATACAGAACGCAAAATCGAGGTTCCCCCGGCTGTGCAGAGTGCGGGTCCAGGGCGAGGGTTTACCTACGAAGCAAGCGGAATTCGCCCCACGTCTTTTCGTGATGAGTTGCCAGATGATCCGCCCAAATTTCTTTGGCATGAGGCCGGGGAATTTGTTTGGATGCATTCGTCGCGTGTCTATCCGCCAGGTATGTCAACCCCAAGGGCTGAGCGGCAGTCGGTGTTCGCAAACTCCGGTTCATTTCATGACCTGTCGATAAACAAGCTCATGTCATGCTTCTCCTCCACCTTCTTTTCTCCGTGGATGAAGTGGTTGGATATGGACGGTCGTCCGGGACATGTGATTTGGCATGCTGGTGGAGCCAAACTGGAATCATTTGAAGGTTTGCATAGTGAGTATCGAGAGAGGGTTGAGCGCGAATTTCCAGAGAGTTTGACCGGTAAGCCGCCGGCCGGTTCCGGTGGGAAAAAAGTCGAGTAGGAGTTTGGCTCTTGCGGTTTTTTCGAAGTGCTGCAGTGAGTATACGGTATGACGAGACCCTTCTCTCTTCAGTGATAGTGCTGTCGTGAATAGAGCTCATAGCCATTTGCCCAAAAAACTGGCGTCTGCATTCGACGCTGCCTTTGGGAGTATGTCTCGTCGTCAGATGATACTATTCTATCTAATTGCTCCACTTGCTATAGGCGCGATATTCGGTCTGATGCGCGCCAATTTTCTTGTCAACTTTCCCGTAAATGTTTCCATCGTCGTTTGGCCCGTAGGAATGTTGATGCTTTGGGTTTCTTTTGAGTTGGGTACAGCTGTTCTCTTGGCTCTTCTACCTGGACTGCGGCGCGAACAGTTGTGGGCATTGCTTATATGTGGGGGCCTAGTGGGACAGCTCTCTACGTACTACCCGCGAATGGTCATTTTCTTCGGTGTTGTCCGCGTTTTTGATGCCGACTTCCCCGAACTCGCATTGGCGACGAACAATCCAATGAAGGTCGTTGATCTTTTGTCTTTGATTGATATTTTTATTCTACCAATCTCGTTGTGGGTTGTTACCAATTACTTCTTTATACATTTTCTTGGCTTTTGTCGGTTTGGCATTGCAAGAGAAAAGCAAGATCGCGAAGGGTCCGAGTCGTCTTTGAGCACTGCACTTGGGACTGGCCGGCGAATTTTGCCCCTTCCGGTTACAAGCCGGGATTGGCCCCCGATTCTCAAGCAGATTGAAGGTTACTCCGGTCAGGCTATCGTCTGCCTTGCGTCAGAAGGCAACTACGTGAGAGTTCATAGTCGAGAAGATGTTTGGTTGATTCGCTATACGTTTCAAAAGGCGGTAAGCGAATTCGATTGTGTAGACGGTCTGCGTGTTCATCGCTCCTACTGGATCTACCTGGCAGCGTTGGTGGCTGTGCAACGCGCGGGCCGCGGCTACTGTGCGAAGCTAGACGGGGGTCTGATTGTACCGTTTAGTCGTGCGAATACGCAATTGGCACAGGACTTAGAGCAAGAACTGAACAGCAAACGATCAGAGGTCGATTGGCAAGCGACGCCATGATTGGCAACAGTCTTCTTCTGTTGGCGTTACGTTCACGCGTCTTGTCGAGCTGACTGTTCAGCAGTGACTCATCTTCCAGGGAAAAGCGAACCCATTCGTCACTATTTCTGCCAATTTGTCCCGCTGAACCGCCCATTCGTCACCTTTCCGCCAAGACAACACCTAGTGCTTGATGGGCTTTGGTTCTGCGTGGCAACACGATGAGTACATAGACAACCTCGACTCTTCGTTGAGCTCGTAGCGTCGCAGTTAGTCGTTTAACTGGACTGATTCCGGTCACAGACTATGCGCAATTTGGGGAATCGAAAATTGCGCCCAATCTAAAGAGGGGAAAATATCATGCTTATTTCGAAAATCTATCAACATACAAAAACAGGATCTGATGTTCGCAGAAGACTGAAGTCTCGCACTGCGCTAAGTGCGACTTTTGGGATGTTTGCTGTTCTCGTGGCTCCCGCCGAGAGTTTTGCTCAAATAGATGAAATGGTTGTGACAGTTCGTAAGCGAGCAGAGTCGGTCCAAGATGTTCCAACCGCTGTAACAGTCTTTTCGGCAGATCAAATAACGGGTCGCGGAATTGGCGACGTTGGGGATGTGGCCAAATTCACGCCTGGTTTGACTTTTGATAAGGGATTTTCGCCGCAAGATACTCGGCTGCAGATTCGAGGTCTGCCTGCAACACGAGGTAAGCCTCCAGTGGGTGTTTTGCTTGATGGGATTGATATCTCCAGTGAGGCAATTGGAACAGCCGGGGGCGGCACACTTGTTAACCTAAGATTGTTGGATGCTGAACGTGTCGAGGTCGTAAAAGGGCCGCATAGCGCTCTTTATGGCCGAAATGCATTCGGTGGAGCGGTAAATTATGTTTCAAAGCAACCAAGCGATGAATTCACCGGCGATCTGAATGCGGATATCGGTGGCGACGGCCAGCTGGAGTTGCGTGGCGCAGTTTCAGGGCCGGTCGGCGATACAGGATTGTCTTTGCGTTTGAGCGCAGGCCATGCCGAGCATGATGGGTTCTATGAAAACTCGGTTTCTGGCTCCGACCTAGGTGGATTCGAAAGTGACTCCGTTGCCCTGGCGGCGAAATTTGAGGCCTCAGATAACTTCACCATCAATGGGCGGATCGCCTGGTCCGAAGATGAGTACGATCCAGCAGCCATATTTAACTTAGGTGGCGGGACAGGAATGACGGAAACTTTACCGGTTCCAGATTCAGCAAATACCGGCGGGGTGACGGCCTCAACGTCGGCAACAGTCGGACGTACCGGCAGCATTGGTTCTTTTGACTACCCAATCTCTCAAAGTATCAATCCTCGTACAGGAGAGGATTACCCGGGGTCCTCACTGGAAACGGTCGTTGCGAGCTTGAACCTGGATTGGGACATTGGAGCGGTCACGCTCCAATCTTGGACTGGGTATACGAAAGGTGAAGCCTCACAATTCCTTGATATTGATCGGGTGGGATTGCCGTTGGTAACTGTTACGTCTCCGCTCCCTGGCGGCATGGGCGAGCCTTTAACAGTGGCCCAAGAATTCAATCTGGAAACGGAGACTGAGCAATTCAGTCAAGAGTTTCGCTTGAGTGGTTCCGAGGAGGGGCGTTTCCGTTGGTCGATTGGCGCTCTGTATTGGGACGAGGATGTCGACCAGGTTGAGCGGAATCTCTCAACAAGCCTATTCTCAGAGACAGCATCCGCCGGACTCAACACTCTGCTCGTCAATTCAATTGTGCCGACAGGGGTGGGTATCCGAGAAACACAGCATTGGTCGATTTATGCGCTCACCGAATTCGATTTTACTGAAAAGTGGACCCTTGGCGTCGAGGCTCGCTACGCGGAGGAGGACTATACTTATACACTCGATTCGGCGCTAACCGCGTTAGGCCTTGGTGTAACGCCAGTTGCTGTTTTGGCTTCCTCGCGATTGCGTGGCACGGCTACGGAAGATGACAAGTTTTTTACGCCTCGTATTAGTCTGGAATACCAAGCAAATGACGATGTTCTGATCTACGGTTCTGTCGCTAAAGGGGTGAAGCCTGGCGGAATTTCGACCTTGAGTTTTTTCGGTTCCTTCGACGGCAAGTCTTATGATGCAGAGGAACTGTGGAACTACGAGCTTGGCCTGAAGTCGAGTGTTTTGGACGATACCCTCGTGCTAAACGGCGCTTTATTCTATCAAATTTACGAGGGTAAGCAGTTCAATACCCAAGAAGTAGATCCTGCCAATCCTGTGGGTATTTCTTGAGTTGTGCGCAATCTCGGTGAAGCTGAAGTGCTGGGGTTGGAACTGGAAGCTGCTTGGTCGCCGACCCCACAAATTCTTTTGACGGCTGGATATACGTGGTTGGACACTGAGTATACAGATTTTACATTCAACTCGACGAGTTCCAGTCAGATTGCCCGGGCCGGTGTTTGTGATCCTATCGTGCTCAACGGCACCGCAACGTGTAGCATTTCACTTGATGGCAATCAGTTGGAGCGAGCCCCAGAGCACTCTTTCACTGCGTCTGCATCCTACACAGGTGCGCTTACCGGAGATATCGATTGGATGGCGGAAGTGGTTACCGTCTATGAAGGTGAGCGTTACGTTGACTTTAGTGAACGTTGGGAGCTCGACAGCTATTGGATTGCTGATGCACGACTAGGCGTTAAGTCGGCGAATTGGTCAGCTTTTGTATATGCTGAGAACATTTTTGAAGATGACACTGTGCGGAACGCACAAGATAACTTTGATCTCTTCAACTTTGGAACAAGCGTAAATCTCTATGCCCCTCCGAAGCGTCAAGTTGGTGTGCGTCTAGGGTACTCGTGGTAAGTCAAGCACAAAGTACGGTGCAAGATAATATGATATCCCCCTTCGTATTTTTTGCATCCTGTGTGGCTGCGGTCTATCAGACCGCAGCCATATACCTTTCCTTTCTTTGGCTCGCGTTGTCTGTTTTGTTTTCTGCGCTATCGTGCAGTTCCGCAGTTTACGCATCGGATACTGGCCCGAAGAAAGTCGGCGTGATCTATATTGTGCACGGGTCGCCAAATGGACTTGCTCTATCCAGTATCTGGGATGCCGCAATTCAAATGGCTTCTTACGATCAGCATTCTGCGCTATTCAGGAATGTGATCTGGAACCCCGAGGCTTGGTCCGGACTTCTCGAGCTCGATAATCCCGCAAGAGCCGAGCCGATTCTGGCGCTTTACAGGAAATATACATTTCAAATTGGCCGCATAGGTGGCACGGACCCGGCAACAGCAACAACTAAGCTACAAGTCGCGCAATTGAGGCAGGCGCTCAAGGGTGGCGGAGACAAAAGCATTGAGTTTTTGGTGGATTGGTCCAGCTGGATCGCTCTTGGTAAGGACATTCCGCATCACCCGTTTCCGAGATTTATGTACAATCGAAACGGAGCCGCGCCCAACGCTGTAACCTATTGCGGCAGCTCTTCCGACGGAGGTATTCGGCCTAACAATCGGTGGCCGAATTGCGATCCTGAAAGGTATAATGTTGATGGTCCTGTTGATCGGCTGCTTGCGCGAGGCGCAGAAGCTATTATTCTTGTGGACACGACAGTCGGTGGAGTCAGATTTAGTAAAACGTTTGAGACAATTTCAATGCTCAAACGTGCGAGGAATGCCGCGCTGCAAGGAACTGACCGACAAGTGCAGCTGATGTGGGTAAACGACCCCACAAACTTAATGACCGATTCCTATCCATCACAACCTGCGAATTGGACTCGCAGTCTTGGCGCTCCGGCGAAAGATAGAGCGATTCCACTGGAAGGTCGGGGCAATCCAATTACTGATGATGCGGAATATGCGAAACTTGTAGTTGATGGCATCGTTGCGGCGATGTCTCTTGATGTGCTCCCTAAGGACACCGCTGTTCTTCTATTTAATCATGGCCTTCACAAACATAGTGAAACGTTTGACCCGAAGGTCAACGATACGATCATTCTCAATGCCAACATTCGGAACGAGCTTTTGAAAACTCTCCCTTCGATGAGGGTTGAGAATATTCTTGGCGGCTGGATGGGTGTGGCAGAACCTGTGTCAACAGTCATTGAGCGGACGCGAGAAATGCGCGGCGAAGATTTGGGGCACGCTTATCTGTATGAAACCAATCAGCAAATGCCGCAAGGGGATTGGGGGTTGCGGTTTTGGGAGGCGCTTGACCAGTTTCGATTAAACGGGGCCAAACATATTGTCGCAGCGTTTCCACAAATCATTGTCAGCTCAATCCCAAGTGTGGTGGAGTATCCCAATCAGATTGCCCGTGAGATCGGCTATCGCTCTTTTCTAAATCTCAATGAGCTCTCAGAACCACGCTGGCCAGGGTTTGGCAATCCATTCGCCGACTATTGGCCGGTCGCTGCCCCACGTTGGTGCTCTGTGGACGATGGTCAAAGCGGCTCCGGAATTCGGTCCTGTTGTTATCAATTAGGTGGGTGCGGTCGTATCGATTCTTACCCAGAAGCTCGTACGACATCAATTGGACAACCGCAAAAACGTCTAGACCCTGCGTTGATCTTTGACGTTCCTGCCTTTGGCCATCTTGGATACGACCCCAAGCAGGGTCTGCCTGATGAAAGTAGTCCAGTACAGGGCCAATATCGCGGCACATGGTCTCTCTACCGGCCATTGGATAGTGATCCTCGACTCGCAGAGTATTTGGCCCGAAAAGTTTTTGATCACTGGAGACTTTACGGTGGGCAAGGCGGGAATGAGTCGCATGTTGAATGGGACAAATTTTAAACGAAGTGAGGTGGCGCGTAATGTCATTTGCAAATGAATTGGACTTTTTGTTTAGCCGTAGAAGAATGATTCAAGGAATGATTGGTGCCAGCAGTGCGTCAGTGATTTCCATTCCGAGTGCGTTTTCGGCTGTAAATGCCGATGCCAATGGACTGAGAGCGCCCGTGAAACGGTCCATCGACCTAACCGATCCTGCGCAAAATTTGGAGGCCTATGTCAAACTGGTGGGTAATCTCGATCCCACGATTGAGACCGCCGGCTGGTTCGGAGGGGATATATTTGCTGTTACCGAGCCCGACAAGCCTTTGCGCAAGCTCTTTGGAGTCGAAGGTATGGGAGTCCTGCGCATAGAGTCGCAATCAGATGGTACATATCGTGCATTCAATCGTGAATGTGCTTTTTACACCGATGCTGAGAGTGGGGAGTATATCGACAGTTGGAATAACCCTTTTATCAATGAAGAGGTGGAAGTTGCTTCCATCCATAATATGACTGTTAATGCCGAGTTGGCGCCCGTGTTCAAGATGGACTTTGATGGGGAAGTTCAGGAAGTTCCCTTCCTTCCACCTTGGATCGTCCAAGATCAAATCGATACTGCAATGAGCTTGTTTGAACTACATGTGGCACCTCCAAATCCCTTGGATGTGAAAACTTGGCCACGGGAGTCCGCAGGACCCATAAACCGCATTAGTGAGATATTTCAGCGCAGCGCTAGACTTTCAGACCTTCAGAATACAGATCTGACAGGTTGTTCTTTTGATGGCGTTTGGACCCGAGTCGGTCCTTGGCTGCCTTGGATGCTGCAAGGCCAAGCGCCAGGACACATAATGTATCGCACATTCATGACCAAACCCGGCCGGCTGGAAAATATGCCGGAGCGTTTCCTGAAGCAAGTTTCGGATAAGCTGGGCGAACAATATTTTAGTGCGCCCAAGTCATCGACCTGGGGGGCCCAAAATGATTCTAGCTTTACAGTTTACATGTCTGAAAACAGGCCGGCGGCCCAAGAGTAGGAGAAGAGGTGTTGGTTCAAGTCACTTTGAATTGGACAGATGTGGAATGAACAGTTTTTGAAGTGCATTTGTTCACACCCATAGAATTGGATCTTTTTGTGGACGTTTGGGTAATGAGTTGAGGTATGGAAGAATGAGGAAAAGTTGGCATTTGGCCTTTGCTACGTTCAGTACTGTATTTTTCTGCGTCCGAATAGCATCGGCGCAATCAGGAGATATTCCCGACAAGGATGTTACGGAGGTGCGGGCGCTACCTCTCAAGGTCATTGAGAGTTACAACGTGCAAGATCTGGACTCGTTGGCGAATGTCTACAGCGAGAGTGCTTGGCATATGTCACTACGTAGACCGATGGCAAGAGGCCGACAAGAAATTGCCGAATTTTTTGGTCCTGGGATGTCAAAATTCCGCATGGAGTATCAGAGTGATGAGCTTGATTTGGATATCTCCGGGGACACAGCTGTGTTGATACAAAGTTCTACTCTCACGGGCTTTCAGCGTGATGATCCCGAAAACCTGCCCGTATTTACGGAAGAGCGTTTGTCCACGACAATATTTAAGAGAATAGATGGTGTGTGGTTTATTCACAGATATATGGACTCGCCGAATACTGCTGCAATTGAGCTTGCAAATCCTCAGATTGGTGTTTCTGACAACCCCAATTTGAGAAGCATGTCAGATGGCAAACAATAATCTCCGTTCATCTGTGCTTTACCTGCGGCTAGGCAAATGAAAATGCAAGGCACCGTGAAAAATGCGGGAACTTCAGCCGATAGTCTTGCCAAAGCTTCTTACCAAATCGTCCCATCAGGCTGACCATGAACTGCAACTGTTGCCAATTCGTCACATTTTCTGAGTGTCATTCGTGAATAATGAGCTGGACTTGAGCTTTTCGGTGATGTGAAAGAATTGAATGCGAAACTGAAATGACTTAGCTTTTCATTGTTGTGTTCGACTTTGATGAGGGGCGTTCAAATGTACGATGCGCAGAGTGCAGGTTTGGGTCATTTGCGCTATCGTATGTTTGATTGGAAGAAATTTTTACTTTTCTACATTGGCGTCCCTGTTTTGCTGGCAATTCTAGCTGGCCTTAGTCAGAGCGGGAGCATCACTTTCGTCTCCCGTTCTCATCATATTGTATATGCCATTATGGCGTATGTACCCATTTGGCTTCTTTCAGGCCTTTGTTGCACGGCTCTCTCCGAGCTGTTCCAAGAACAAATGTTGCCGCCAATCTTACTTCTGTTTGCAGGTTTTGCCATTGCAGCCAACATTTATGCGCCATTTGGTGATCTGCGCTTCCAATTCATGGAGCCATTTGTTGTCGACAGAGGCGCATCCGACATAAATAGGTGGCCTTTTCGGTATGATGATTTTGCCTATGTGAAGGAGGCTTTCTTCGGATGGGGGCTAGGCTCTCTGTACTGGATTGCAGCCAATCTTATCTTTCTAAAAATTTTTGGTGGAAATCGGATGGGCTACCAGGCCGACGACGCCCTGTTGCAATTGAAAGGTTCTCTTGGTGGACAGAAAGAGCTGGGGTCACTTCAGTCTGAGGAGTCGGCGCAGGAATTTGACAGGGCGTCCTTGCTGCTTGATGAAATTCCTTCAAACCTTGGCAATGTGATTGTGGCTTTAAAGGCAGAGGAGCATTATACGCGTGTTTATACGCTCAACGGAGATGTTCTCGTGTCTATTCGATTTCGGGATGCGATCAGCTCACTGCAGAGTTACAATGGATTGCAGGTTCACCGATCCTATTGGGTGAACAAAGACTTCGTCGTGTCGACTGAACGCAAGGGCCCTACCTATGAGCTCACAATGAAAATCGGGACCACAATTCCTGTGAGTCGATCATTTAAGCTCAGAGTCGAAGATGCAGGATTGGTCGCATAGTGATATCTAGGTTGCGGCGTTATCTTATGAACACTCAAAGCCGTTGATGTCTAATTTGACAAATTCGCGTTTGACTATAAGTGGAAGTGCCTCAGCTCTTTATTTGATTCCTAGCTAAATATCCCAGAGCGGCTTCATACTGTTCCTATGATTGGGATCTTGAGGCTTCTGATGTATTGGGGCGCTGCCTCAGTTAAGAGCGACGAGCGACTTGAAGCGCATAGTAGATCTTTTGGAAACTCCGTCTACGGACGTCGAAAATCAGATGTAGTGGTATCGAGCCAGTGAGAGAAAACGTGCTTGTTGCACCGTACCAGAACCAAAACTGGCCGCCGTCGAATTCAAGCTCATTCCGCTCCCCCACGTGTAGGTTCTGCGTACTTCCTGGCCACGGCCCAGCGAAAAGCCCGCGTGTTAGAAATGTGTAATTTGCTGGGTCCAACAAAATCAGGCACTTAAGCCGACAGAGCCTTCAAAAGCCTGCCGCTAAGAGCCAGTCGAAATGGCCCCCCCACACTGATTTAACTGATTAAAGAGATGGCGCATCCGTCCTCCTGCGCCAAGGCTTCGGAGGACACACCTTCGTCTAACGAGCTTCGGATGGCCTTGCCACCCGAAGCTCGAAGAGCGAAGGGTGGCGCACCGGGGAAGATTCGAACTCCCGACCCCTAGATTCGTAGTTGAGAAGTCGGTTTATAGCACGTTGATTTTGTTTTGAGACTTCGACCGATCATTGCCATGTGTAGGAAATGTGTAACATTTAAAAATGGAACCGTCCCACCTTAACTGGCGGGGCTTCGACAGTCCTAGGGCAAACAGAGCGCTTGGTAAAAGGACTTGCCCAACAGTTGCTTAATTCAAAAGGTAGGGAAGAAAGAGTCTGTATCTTTGCTGTGTAGATTCATCTTGCTGGCGCCAAGATCAAGTAATTGGTCGGGATAGGTCAAGGGACCGAAAAGTGCCCTTTACTGACAATCGTTTCATAAGTGCAATCAATGACGCCACTACAAATCCAAAGGATTTAATTGGGTAGGCGTCCGCCTCAATCACTAGAAATCATTGGCACCGCTGGTCTTGAAAGCCATTGCGTCGGCTCATCATGGTGAAACCTCGACGTTAGCTCCAATATTGGTTTCGCTTTCAGTTGGGAATATATGAAGCAAAACTGCCGATAGAGCTTCTCTATAGCAGTAATAAAGAATTTGTGTTGTTTGCAGGGAATGTCAGTGGCTAAACCTAAACTGTCTAATTGGGGGTCTTTTGCAATTGGAATTGGCGCTCATGCGGCCGCCATGAGTAGTTGAAAATTTTGTCCGGGCAGCTCCGGGCGTTTTATCGCTCTGTTTGCCTAGATCAACGAAGGAGGGGAATTCTGATGAAGAAATCAAAAAAACTTAGTGCGCTTCTACTAGGCGTATCTACTTTAGCGATGGCTCAGCCGGCTTTTGCAGCGATTGATGAATTGGTGGTGACGGCAACCAAGCGGGAGGAAAATCTTCAGACGGTACCATTGGCTGTAACGGCTCTCACAGGAGCGACGCTTGAGCGGGCCGGAATTGAAGATTTGCGTGAAATCACACAATTTGTTGCCGGTCTGCAATTTGATGGATTGGCTGGTAAGTTTTTGACGACACCTGTTATCCGGGGCCTTTCTCAGGTTTCGCGTGGCGATGATGAGAACAATACATCAATTTTCATTGACGGTGTTTATGTCTCCGGTCGCGATGGGCTTGATTCTAGTTTGCTGGATCTCGAGCGTGTCGAGGTGGTCAAAGGGCCACAAAGCGCACTTTATGGCCGAAACAGTTATTCGGGTGCGATCAATTACATCACCGTGAAGCCTGGAGATGAGTTTGAAGCGAAAGTAACAACAACCGCCGGTAACTTTGACAAGTTCAAATTTCAGGCAGCAGTCGGTGGGCCAATCATTGAGGATGCTCTCTCGATTAGACTATCGGCTGCGTACGATCACTTTGGCGGTGGGTATGAGAATGGTTTGGATGGATCAGATATCGGGGGTTATGAATCGAAGTTAATCAATGCCGCTCTGCGTTGGACACCAACGGATAACATCACTGTAGATTTAAGCTCTTACTATACCGAAGATGAAGTTGATCTGCCTGCGCAGAGTGTTGTTCCCGGAAATTGCGACTTGGCAACAAGTCCTACTCACCCGGTCGAATTCTCTCCCTTTCGTAGATACTGTGGCGATATCCCCGGTATTGATAAAGACGATCCGACAGGCTTTACTTACGATTCCCGTGCAATTGGTCAGGAGCGCGAGATATCCCGCACCAATCTCACCGTTAAGTGGGACTTAGGCCCGGTGGAGCTGACCTCAATCAGCGGTTTCAACAAATTTGATGCGCAGAGCCTGACGGACCAGGATAGACAGCTACCGGGAACCAATTTTACGGCTCTTGTTGCGCCTGGTGTCGTGACCTTACCGGCTTTTGTTTCATTCGGGAATCAAAAGCATGAGGAATTTATGCAAGAAGTACGCCTCCAGTCGACAGGTGATAATCGCCTGCAATGGCTTGCCGGTGCGAGTTATTATGACCTTGATCGCAAAACCCGCGGCGCTCTTATCGTCGATTCGTCTGCGCTCCCAGCGGGGGTGACCGAAGAGGATGTGCTCAATTTCTGGGATTGGTTTGACTTCAATGCTCTGCCTACGGATCTCTTTTCCGGTTTGCCGCCGCAATTTGCCGCGGATCGTACCACAGAAACGTGGGCTGTTTATGGGCAGACGTCTTATGACTTCACAGATAGACTCACCGGTACCGTAGAACTGCGATATACAAACGAAGAAAAATCACTTTTTGATCCTCTTGCTCTGACTGAACAAAACGATACCTATAAGTTTTGGACACCGCGCTTTATCCTTGATTTTCAAGCAAATGATGATGTGTTTATTTACGGTTCCGCCGCACGTGGTGCAAAAGCGGGTGGATTTAACACGCCATCGCCAACTCTACCGCCGGAGTTTGAATCTTACGATCCGGAATTCAACTGGACCTATGAGATCGGTGCAAAGACGAACCTGAGTGATGATCTTCAAGTCAATATAGCTGCGTTCTATATTGAAATGGATGATATCCAGATTACCAATCAGGTCCCTGGTACGGCGACGTTTACAGTCCTTAATGCCGGTACAGGCACATCAAAAGGGGTGGAGATTGAAGTTAGTGCCGCGCCATTTGAAGGTTGGGATTTCAATGCGGGTTATGCACTTGCAGATTCCAAGTTCGATGATGCTGCGGATGGGACGTTGAGAAGTCTTGCGCCGCCAATTGGAACGTTACTGCCTTCATTCGATGTTTCAGGTCAGCAATTGCCTCGTGTCTCAAAACACACATTTAATGGTAGTGTGCAATATACTCACCCGATCAACGATTCATTGGATGGCTACGTGCGATTCGATGGTCGCTATGAATCAGATAAAAAGGGCGATACGCATGACCTGTTATCGTCGGTCGGCTCGCATTTCATAGGTAACATCCGTGGCGGCATAACCGGCGATAACTGGGAGTTGTCGGCTTGGGCAGACAATGTCTTCGATGAAGACGAGCCTACTATGGCATCATCAACTTTGTTGATTGGAGACTTCTCTCGTCTACCAGTTGCCAACCTTAGAACCCCAAGAACATTCGGCGTGACTCTAACTCTCCGTAACTAGGTTCCTGAACAAGACCTACAGGGAATGCCATGAAAAAGAATAAGCCGCAAAAGAACGCAAACCTTGGGCGGCTTATTCTATTTTGCGATCAGAAAACTTGCTCAGAGACATTTAGGTGACGATGACATGTGTAATTGAGTAGCGGTATGTAGGGAGTCATAGATGAAAAGAAGAGATTTCGTTCTTAGTATGGGTTTAGCATCTGCGATGTCTGCGCTTCCCGCAGGCGCAGGGGCGGAATCACCACAACCATCACCTTGGGTAAAGCGACTATTTCGTTTGTATACAGGTGGAGATGGTGACGCGGCAATCGAACAGATTAAACTTGATGACCCTAAGCTGGTTGATAGCCAATTTTTTATTCGGCAGGTTGCTGAACGTGTCTCGATGGGTGCGCTAGCTCCGAATTACATCATCGATTGGCATCCGGCCAACCAACCCACTCTGTTAATCCCCTTGTTTGGTGAGTTGCTGGTTCGCTTGAAGAATAACGCCGAATACATCTTTTCGCATGGCGATGTTTTGTTCGCAGAAGACTGTCAAGGCCCGGGACATATATCCGGGACCACAGGTGAAGGTGCATTCATCATTACGATTCAGCTTCCCAATACTGACCATTGTTTAGACTCTTCAGCACCGCCACTGGACCCAAGGTATACGGAAGATAGGTCACCAAGTGAGATTGCGGAATAGGAACAACGGGGTGGCGAGGCCAGCAAGTTAAGGCTGATGTTTGGAACTTCTTTTGTTGGCGATGCAGTTGTAAAAGATAAGGAAATAGATATGTCGGTTGTAACCCAGGAATTAATAGATCAATACAAAGAAGATGGTGTGGTGTGTTTGCGTCAGGTTGTCGACGAGGATTGGCTTGGCCGATTGCAGGATGCAGCCGAGAAGATTATTGCTGATCCAGCTGGGTCTGGTGGAGAGCTTGGTCCTTCCCAAGGGGATGAGATGGTTTCTGTCAGCTTTATGTGGAGAAATCCGGGTGTTATTCGGGACTACGTATTGAATTCCACGGTTGGAGAAATTGTTGGTGAGGTCATTGGTGCAGAAGAAGTCATGATCTTTCATGATCACCTTTTTGTAAAACCGGCTATGTCGCCCAAAGTTATGCCTTGGCACTTGGATGCGACGGTTTGGCCTGTGAAGGGCGAAATGGCGCCGAATATCTGGCTGGCGCTTTCACCGGTTAACACAGAAAATGGCCGAATTGAATTTCTAGCGGGCTATCATAAATATTGCGTCGATAATGATGTTGAATATGGATTTAGTCCGGATCAAAGTGATGGACTATGTCCTGACTTTGAAGCAGAACGCGACAATTCAAAATTTCCATATCGATATGTATCTTGGGATCTTGAACCTGGAGATGCAGTGATCTTTCATCCTGCGACGCCGCATTTTTCAAAGGGTAATGATTCTTCGGATATGCCGCGTATCGGTTTAGCTCTCCGGATGTTTGGTAATGATACGGTGTGGCACACCAAGCCACCGTATAAAATGCAGATCCCTGGTATTGATTACCAAAAAATACACGAAGGCGACTCTGTTGAACATGAACTTCTGCCTGTCATTTGGAAACGATCAGAGCCGAATTCGAGTCGTACCCTATCCTGACAGAATGTCATGCTAGCACTTTAACATCTGCAATATATAGCTGACATAAATCGCTATGCGATTTGTGTCAGCTTACCGACTTGCTTATCATCCGGTATACGGAACTGAAGGATGAACAGGATGGCTAGCATGGCGGCGATAGCGGGTATGATTGATATGGACACGCTGATCGAGGCAAGAGCTTCGATCGGCTGTTCTTTTGCTCCGGCATCTGTTGCGGAGACAAAGCCAAAGTAACTTAGGATGATGCTGAATGCAAAGGTACCTAATGCTGCTGTGGCCTTTTCACTCATGACAAATATTCCGGCTAGAATACCTGACCGACTCACCCCTTGAGCTTTGCGTGAATAATCCATCGTGTCATTTAAGATTGTATATAGGCCCAAGAAGACACCACCGCTGGCTATTCCGGATAGAAAACCTATCATTTGAACCCACGGTGTCGGTTGGGTAACGGGTACTAGGATCCAGCAAAATTTTGCAATAAGTAGGGTAACCGTTGCGATAATGAGCCCATTGCGACGACCATAACGACTTGCGATTCGGACCCATAAAAATTGAGAGACCATCATCGCAATTGTTTGAGCAAGGAAAATGCTGCCCAGGATGCTATCTGGTGCTTTTAAAACATGTCGGGTGTAATATGGAAGTGATGCCAAATGGGTTGTTAAGCCGGTAAAGACAGTCAATTTATAGGCAATAAGTAGAAGAAATGGTTTGTTGGACTGGAGCGCTGCGCGGATGTTTGAAAATTCCAAATTCAGTTTCGTTTTTGAGGCTTCTTGATCTTCTTTGGTGTTGAGGAGCATAAACGTTACTATCCCACCAATTGCGATCATGACGCCAAGAAGCAGCGCGATAATTTCATGACCGGCTCGATCGCTGCCGAACACAGTAAGAAAATAGGGGGCAGCAGCGTTTGCCGCGAGACCGCCAAGAGATGATCCATAGACACCAAACGTCATGAGCCGGGATCTTTTCTCAAAGTCTTGCGTCAACGTGCGGCCGAGAGCAAGATATGGTATCCGGAATATCGTGTAGGCCGTTGAATAGAGGAGTAGCGTACCGGCAACGTAGATAATGAGAGATCGTCCGCTAAAACCTGTTGGAACGACGAATAACAAAATTATTGATAGACCCGCAAGCAAGCCACCCGCCAATAGGTAGGGCCGGAACTGGCCAAAACGTGTTCTCGTCCTGTCACTGACTATTCCCATAAGTGGGTCAGTCGCAGCATCGTAAAGTTTTGCGAGCACAACTAAGGTGCCTGCTACACCAATCCCGATGCCAAGGGAGTCTGTCATAAAGCGTAGATGAAGCAAGCCCACGGCACTGACGAGTGCGGATGACGTAAATGATCCGATGGCCCATCCAAGGTATATGTGTCTCTTCATCCCCATGTCCCCATTATCTCACTGAAAAGCACCCTTAGCGCAACGGATTCCTTCTGAATTTGCTGTGTCACACTTAATGATGGTTCATCTCGTTCGTTTGTCATCAGTGCAGCCTAATGTGCTCTCTCCCGCTCATTTGAGACCACGCGGTGGAGTGTTCCGACAAAGACTGGTAAAGCTTTGGTCTATATGGAGAGCAGTAAATCTCTGCAGTGTTCGCATGAACGAGTGTTATTGTACTGTGCAGACTTCGAGGGTGCGATAATAGAGATGAATATTTTTACTGTTATCAATGTATTCTATCTCTCATTCATTGCCGTCGTGCACGACCTTGCTTTTTATGCAGCTGGCGTATTTTCGATTTGAAACGACGTATGGCAGCCGATTCATAACTATCTGATAATGTGACCAGACCAATTGGAGGTGCGGAAACCGTTGTTCCTGGTACTCGTTTGAGTTTCCCGGTGGAGAGCTCTGTTGCGACAATTGTATCAGCTACCATGCCCAACATCCCGGCATTAAGAATGAGTGAGCGAAGAAAGGATACGGAAGATGACCGGACAAGCGGCATGGATTCTTTAAATCCGACACTTTCAAGAAGAGAAAGTAGATCTTGGTCATCTGGTTCAGGTTTAGGTATGTTTGGAGTATCTATAATGGTCCAACTATATTGTTTGATGGAATTATTCTGCTTTATATCGTTAAAGATCGGGTGATCTGGCCTGGCGACAACAGAGTAGTCAGGTGATGCGAGCAATTCGAAATCGAAAATATCTTTTGAACCGGCTTGTTCTGAGAATGCGCAATAGGCAAAGTCCAACTCACCGCGCTTGAGCATGTCGAGCAATCGGGAACTGAATCCCTCAATGATACGAACAGAAATATTTGGATGTTCTGTTCTGAGTGAGGCGGTTGATTGAGCGAACTCGCTATTCAACATAATGGGGTGAACACCGACATCGATGGATTGAACTTTGTTGCTCCTTTCAACTTCTACCATCATTCGAGTTTGCTCATTGACGATGAGGTTGGCCCGGGAGATCAATCGTTCACAAATTTCAGTCGGTTGAATTCCTCGTGGCCCTCGTATGAAAAGAACTGCATCCAAACTCTCTTCCAGTTTGCGGACGCTCCACGTCAGGGCAGGTTGAGACATTCCCAGTTTCATGGCTGCCTTACGGAAGCTGCCTGCCTCATAGACTGCGATCATTCTCTCCAATTTCGTGATGTCCATGGATACTATCTCTTGATTTCGCTGATCTCCGACAATCTAGTATATACAATTTATCTATCGCAATAATAGATATTTTGTATTGCTTGGTGCTTGGTGGAGGGTAAGACTCTTGTTATCGGCCAGGCCAAGCTGGTGAGCGAGTTGTTGTTCGTAGGCGGCAAATTCGATTGGAAAGGGATTAAAGGGCAGGGGGATGAGCATCGAAATATTGGGTTTGTTGATGCATCGTAATGTCTCTGAAATTAGTCCTGTTGGAGAGCCCTGCTTTGATTTGGGCATGATTCAGAAGCTTGCTCGGAGCTACGACGAAAATGGTTTTGATCGTGTTCTGATGTTGCAAAATTCCTTTGCCCCGGATCCGTTCTCAATCGCTTCATATGTGTCGGCGATCACCAAACGCCTCTCTTTCATGATAGCTCACCGCCCCGGATTTATTGCGCCAACGATGGTGGCTCGAATGTTTGCCACCCTTGATCAACTCAGCAATGGTCGAGCGGGTATTCACATTATAGCCGGCGCCAATGACAAGGAGTTGGAGTGTGATGGAGACTTCACGACAAAAGAACAGCGCTATTTGCGCAGTCGCGAGTTTGTAGAAGTTTTGCGCACAATTTGGGGATCGCAATCTGCGCAAGACTACTCTGGGGATTTTTACAAGATCAGAGGTGCTCTTTCCGAAACGAAGCCTTTTCGCTCCACATCGATTCCCATCTACTGGGGAGGGAGTTCACCTTTAGCGCTTGAGAAGGGTGGCGAATGTGCTGATGTTTATGCGATTGGTGGATTAACATCGTTAGATGAAATGCGAAAGACCGTAGATGATATTAAGGCATCCGCCCATAAAGCCGGAAGAACTATACGTATACAAACATCTGCGCGTATCATATTAGGCAATACTGAGGAAGAGGCTTGGCGAAAGGCAGATGACATTCTAGATCGCCTTAGGGAGGTTGGCGATGAGCACAAGAGACAGCTTCAGAAAGATTCTAATGCATCGACACCCGGGATGCGTCTTGACAAGAAATTATCAACCACGCGTGGCGCTTCGGGTCTGGGGCTAATTGAGGCAATCGCTAAAGGTCCAAGTGTAATTGATGACCGATTATGGACTGGCATAACAAAAGCGTCTCTTGAGCTGTCAACACCAGCTATGCCGCCCGCCCTTGTCGGGACGGCGGAACAGGTTACCGATTCTCTTCTGGAATACTATGCCATGGGCATTACCGGATTTCTTATTCGTGGATTTGATCTGCTTGAAGATATTTCTGTTTTCGGAGAAACGCTCATTCCCTTACTGCGATCGAAAACAGCAATAGCTTAAAAGCTGAAATTGAAAGCTCTTTAAGGCCTTATTTGCTCCCGCGAACAAGACTTTTTGTATAGCCTGGCTCTGGTTACGGACAATTATTTGAAGAGATCAATATGAAAAGCTTTCTCGGGAAATGTACGTTGCTTCTTGTTTTGAGCGGAAGCGTCGGCGGATGTGTTCATGGGCCCGGTTCGCAGCCTGTGTCCCCCATATCTCCAGGTGGCGATGCGCTTAAGATGTTGCGAATTTATGGTGGGGACGACGGTGAATCCCGGGTTGATTTTGTGTCGTTGCCCAGAACGGGCGGTGAGCCTGGGCAGAGTGTACAGTCACGCCTCTATACAACCGATGTCGAAATTTTTGACTCTTTACCGGGCGCGTTCATTGATTGGCATAGAGTTTCAACACCACGCTTTCTTATTGTTCTGTCTGGCCAGTTGGAAATTGGCCTTGGCGATGGAACGACGTATCTCATGAGGAAAGGTGATATCGCGCTGGCAGCAGACACAACTGGGCGAGGACACACGTCGCGAACAATAGGGGATGAACCGGTCCGTATAATGACAGTTCGGTTGCCAAAAGATGACAGCCTAACACCGAAACTGGACTCCTGCCCAGAGGGTATGGATAGGGCTGATTGTGTAACTGCGCAAATGACTGAGTGAATGGAACTAAGACGGACCTATGACGCGAGATTACCCGTGCCCCATTTAGTTTCCCCCTGGGACCTTTCGTAGCTGTGGTGTTTATCTGCACTCGAAAAGGTTCCTCTGAGATACCTCCGGATAGGAGAGCCTTCCGGAGGTATCTTTCCAACGTTAGAGCGAACTATAGGCGGATTTCAATTTGGGATGCGAAAAGATGATAACACGTAGGAATGCCCTAATGGGGGTGTCGTCGTTGGTCACCGTAAACTCGATTGCTTTGGAATATGGAGGGGCCCGAGCGTCTGAGGAATCAGGGCTTTCCCGTCAAGAACAGCTGGAAGCTTTCGCTAAGCTGAGGGCCGATTCCTCTGGGGAGCCGGTGGGAATCCATTACCAGGCAGACATATTCTGGCTCCGCAGTGATGGGCCTCTTCCTATTATGCTGCGAGCAGAAGGGTATTCCTGGAATTGCGTTACCAAGAATCCTGATGGCTCCCGCGAAGTTAAACTCCATGAGGTTGGATACTATCTCAATCCTTCTAGCGGCGATGTGCAGAGCAAAATCACTTTGCCAACGACGAACCGAACTCACAAAATTAACAGTACGTGGACGACAAAATCCCACTACACCATTGGAGCGGATCAATTGTCCGTTCCGGCACTTGAAGGTCGCAGGGACGTCAAATTAGACCTTCAGATCCGCCCCGCTGTTACCATAGACGATACATTCATCATGCACGAAGACTTGCAGTCTGAATTCATCCCGACCAGAACGGGCCGTATTGAGCGCGATGAGGGTGCAACAATCAGTGAGACGGCTCCGCCACGCAGAGTGTCGCAATTGACGAGCTATTACGGCAATCTTGATCTCGCTCTCGACGGAAATTCAGCTTATGTGCCGGCAACCTCTTCATCGATGATGTTCTCGGACACTGGCGTGTTTATCTTTGATTTGGAAAAACCTTTGCCTGTGGTTTGGCGATTGTTCGGTCGAAAAGTAAGAACGCCTGAGCGTGTTTCGATAGGCTTTAAGAGCATGGTTGATTCTGACTATCCGGATTTCTGGACCAACCCGGCTTTCTAAAAGCCCAGTTCTTTAGATACGACACATGGGATAATTCTTAATGATGGGTCATCAGTCAACCTCCGGCAAGACGGAATTGCTGCGGGCGCTCTCTTCAAGCGAAAATAGTTCGACACACGTTTCCCGGCGTCGTGCTCTGTTTACCGGTGCGACATTTGCCATGGCGCATAGTGGATTGGGCTCAGCGGCGGCCCAACCGGTTCAACAGAGTAGCGAATTGGACTTGTCGCCCGGCCGCGCTACGCTAAACGCATTCATGAAACTGCAGACCAGTATCAGTGAACAAGACATATATTATTGGTACTCGGGCGCATATGACGGCAGCCTGTTTGGCCGTTCGCTGAGCTCGATGATCGGGTTTCAGGCAATTGTGAAGCGTAGGGTGTCGAAACCGGCAGAGGGCCTATTTCACGTCACCACATGGGAAGCCTTTTATTTTCATCCATTGGGGGATCGTACTCCGATCGACGGTGTTTACGTCAATCCGCTCGATGGCCGGGAAGTGCGGCCCTTTCACCACAAGGAAGGGCCAACAACATTTGTTTACTCGGAACAATCCCCAAGAATCTTGGGTTCTGACATCTTGAATAGGCCAGAAAAAACTTTGTTCGAGATGCCGTGGAGCGTTTCCGGAAACTCGGTGTGGATGCAGCGTGAGACCTTCTTGGACATCCCACATTTTTGGAACGATGAACAACGAAAATCGAGAGCTGATGAGGTTTCGCAAGATCGAATCCGGTACTCTTCAATAGGGACACATTTTGGTCGCATAGATGAGTTGTTGGACGAAGACATTCAATCTGCCTCTAGTCTCTTCAACTACCAAGCGACGTGTGACTTTCTACCATGGTTTAAACTGGCGAATGTACCGGGCGCGATGATCTGGCGCGCCAATGGACTTAAGTTCCAAGAGGTTGGAAAGATGCCAAGCGAGATTCTCGCGGCGTTCGAAAAAATTCACCCAGAAATATTTGAGGACATACCATGGTCGTCTTTCCGGACGCTTTTTCATGATTATCTCGAACAAGTAGACCCTTGAATCATTCCCAGTAACTGAGCGCAAGAGACACAATATGTATAGAAACAAAACAATCAGCCGACGAACGATACTCGGTTCCGGTGCAGCGGCACTTTCAGCTGCATTCATTCACCGAGGCGCTATGGCAAGACAACAGGAGACGTCTGATGTTGTCGTGATCGGCGCTGGACTGGCGGGCTTGAACGCGGCCTTGATCCTGTCTGAAGAGGGGTACACGGTTTCTGTTTTGGAGGCCTCAAAACGCGTGGGTGGCCGCGTTGAAACGATTGTCAAACGCGGACAAGTCTATGAGAACGGTGCAAGCGAAATAGGGCCAGTATATGCACGAATTCTGGATATGGTCGATCGTCTGGGCCTAAACTTGATTGACGAAGATAGAGATGTTCTCCCCTTTTGCAGTCACATCAATGGACAGCTTTCAACGCAAGAAGGTTGGTCGTCGTCGACGGTGAACAATACGATAGGTGCTGAACGGTCTGTCCGGCCGAATGAGTGGGCCGCTAGGTCGATCGGCGAACTGTTCCCTTTGCCGGACGTTGGGGCGTGGCTCGAACCGGACTATCGCAATTATGATGTGTCATTCGCGGAATTGTTTCAGAATGCCGGCTATTCTGATGAAGCGTTGCGGCTCGCGTCTTTATCCTCAGGACTTGCGGATCCATTTGACGCGTCCGCTCTTGCGATGTTTCAGGAATATGGGCCTATCATATTTGGTATGCGTGAGGCCGCACAATCGAAGGACGTTGAGTTCCGCGGTCTCGGTTTGGGCAAGGAAAAGGAATCCGCCGATACACATAATCCAAAGGCCTCAGGCATTCCCATATGGAATATCGAGGGCGGGACTTCCCGAATACCCGAAGGGATGGCAGACCTGTTGCCGAGGGAAGTCCATCATAACAAGTTGGTCATGCGGATTGATATGGATGAGTCCGGTGCGGATGTACTGTGTATGGACGGCAGTCGATTCAGATCCAAGTATGTCATTTCCGCAGTGCCCTTTCATCTTCTGCGAATGATCGACGTCAATCCGGATTTCCAAGGAAAGCAGTTGGATGCCGTGATCAATCTGGGTCATACAAATACGGCGCGCGCTTACCTGAGATTCAAAAAACCGTTCTGGGAGGATGATGGATTCGAGCCCTCAATGTATACCGATACGGGGCTTGGTGCGGTGTGGGCAATTGACAATCACAAGGGTCGTGGCGAGTATCGTGGAATGGTGGTTTTGACCGGTAAGACCGCAAGCCGAATAGATACTTTGCCCCCCGATCAGATATCCGACTTTATTATAGATGAGCTGGAGCGCATCCGGCCCTCGACCAAAGGTCAGGTGAGCGTTGTTGAATACAAGTCCTGGGCGAAAGACCCATACATTCGCGGCTGCCGGCATATATTCCGTCCCGGACAGGTGAATGAGTTTGCCAGGGAGATGATATTGCCTTGGGACAGGCTTCATTTTGCGGGCGAGCATACCCGCCGATTAGAGGTTGGTATGGAGGCCGCAATGGAATCCGGTGAACGCGCTGCGATCGAAGTTTTGGAGAGAATATAATAGGTCTCCTTTGACAATCGAGGACGCATCTGTCGTTGGACGAACACCCCTCTCATTCGAGACCGATTTAGCAAAACGAGGGTAATCAACGTCTACCCTGTGCGTCGTATTCACTGCAGAACTCGGTTATGGCTAGACAAAGTGTTGTCAGTTAGAAGAGGTGAACGTGTATAAAAAAAGGTCATCAATCTGCTCCGCATTTCTGTTGTGCATATTGTCAGTTTTTGTGGCCACTGCGGCCGATGCGGCAGACTTTGAGTTTCTAGATATAAAGGGGGCCGGTGGTGTTCCGCTCAATGTCGTGGCTGCCGGTCCAACCGACGCGCCTGGTATTCTCCTCATACATGGAATCGGTCAGAGTTACCTTAGTTGGGAATCTCAGTTCGCTTCTCCAATTGCCGATACATTCCGGCTGGTTGCGTTTGACCTCAGGGGTCACGGTAATTCAGGCAAGCCGTGGTCGACATCTGACTATGCATCGGCAAAGATCTGGGCGGAAGATGTCCACGCGGTCATAAAGGGGGCAAATCTTGATAGACCGGTGTTGGTAGGGTGGTCATATGGGACTCTTGTCGCCATAGATTACGTGCGTCACTTTGGGTCAGAAAACCTTTCCGGTCTCAACCTCGTCGGAGCCTATGGTGGCTTGGTAGAGAGACCGCTGCCAGATTCTGATAACCCGGAGATACAAGCTCTCACAGAAATGCGCAAAAAGCAGTATGCGCTCGATATCAATCACAACATCGAGGCCAGTAAAATGATGGCGGATTTCCTCACGGCCAAGACTATGCCGGATGAATGGCGCCAACGTGCCGCCATGATAGGGCTCCTGTTGCCGCCATATGCGCGCCAAGCCATGTGGGCGCGTCCCTTAGACAATGCAGATATTGTGGATGTGTTGGATCTTCCGGTGCTGCTGACCGTTGGCGCACAAGACCGCGGCGCGCCGGTGGAGCTTGGTGAAGTTTTGTTGCAAGTCCTGCCGGATTCTCACCTCTCCGTCTATCCCAATACAGGGCATTCGCCATTCGTTGAGGACTCTGTGCGCTTTAACAACGAGCTCATGGAATTCGCTGCAAAAAGCTTTTCGCAAGAATAGTTTTTATGAGAATGTCCGACATGCTCAGCGTCCGTCAAATTTGGGATCAGAGATAAAGTTGACCTGATTGTTTCTACCAATCATTCGATTCCCAAATACCAATTACAGAATCGCGTCATACTGAATCTTTGGTTGTAATATACGGGCGCTTGTAGGTTGAATAATTGGATGTATCTTGATTGCTAGTGATTTCAGACCACAAAAGCACGTGTACTAATAAGCTGTCTTCTGGAAAAGCCGTCCACGAACTTCGAAAGTCACTTTCGAAGAGGCAGCGGCAGCAAGCTTAGGTGAGTGTTGGCAAACCTGCTCACCGCATTTGACCAACGTGCAATAACCTTGCTGCCAGATCCAATCTAGCTCTAGCTACCCATGTGTAACTTTTGTGTAAGTCTTTGCGACGGCTCGGTGAAAAGCCCGCATGTAGGATATGTGTAACTTTGTAGATCCAACAAAATCAGGCACTTAAGCCGACAGAGCCTTCAAAAGCCTGCCGCTAAGAGCCAGTCGAAATGGCCCCCCCCACACTGATTTAACTGATTAAAGAGATGGCGCATCCGTCCTCCTGCGCCAAGGCTTCGGAGGACACACCTTCGTCTAACGATCTTCGGATGGCCTTGCCACCCGAAGCTCGAAGAGCGAAGGGTGGCGCACCGGGGAAGATTCGAACTCCCGACCCCTAGATTCGTAGTCTAGTGCTCTATCCAGCTGAGCTACCGGTGCCTTTTGGGGTCCCTGAACGGGATGGTCTGTCCAGGGGCGGTTCATGTGACACGATTGATCCCAGAAATCAACCGAAATGGTCAGGTTTTTGGGCTTTTGCCGGTCTGGCGGCGGCGCTCGGGGCCCCCAATTTCCCGCATTCCGGCCGGGCTTTCCGGCTTTTTGTCACACAGGTGTCACATCCCTTTCATATGGCTTTCACTCGGACTGGATTGGTTAAACGGCGGCCGTGATGGGTGTTTGGGCGGCCGGTGCATTGGGTCCCGCGTTGCTGGGGCTCTAGATATAAAGCGTCGCACGACGCGTCTTTCTGTTGGGGCTACATTTTATGCAAACCTCGCTTCTGATTGCCTTGCTGGTTTTGACTTTGGTGGGGTTCTACATGGGGCGGTCGCGGTCCCTGGCAGTGGCGGACGGGCAGCCGATCCATCTGCATTCGCTTCCGGGCTATTACGGATATTATGTGGCGCTTTGGGCGGGCTTGCCGGCTTTACTGGTCTTTGTGCTGTGGCAGCTGATTTCCCCGCAATTGATCGAAGGCATGATCATGTCCGGCGTGCCGCAATCGGTCAAAGACCTGCCGCCGGTGCGTCTGCAACTTTTCTATAATAATGTGGTGGCGCTTGCGACCGGCGGAACCCCCAGCGAAGTGGACGCAAACATTCAGGCCGCGGCGGAGCGCTATACGGGGCTGACGTCCTTGTCCGGTCTGTCTCTTTTGGTCATTGGTCTGTCCATGGCCATCGTCTTGGGCACATGGGCGCGCCATAACATCTCAAGAGAGTTGCGCGCGCGCAATCAGGTCGAGATGGTGATCCGCGGCTTTTTGCTCGTGTGCTCGGCCATCGCCATTCTGACCACGATCGGCATCGTCGCGTCGCTTTTGTTTGAGTCCTTGCGCTTCTTTGCCCAAGTTCCGATTTCCGAATTTCTCTTTGGCCTGCAATGGAGCCCACAAACCGCTCTGCGTGCTGAGCAAGTGGGTCAATCCGGCGCCTTCGGGGCTGTCCCCCTCTTTACAGGCACACTTTTGATCACCGCCATTGCCATGTTTGTGGCGGTGCCCATCGGATTGATGTCGGCAATTTACCTGTCCGACTATGCGGGCCCTCGGCTGAGAGCCGTGGCCAAACCGGTGCTGGAACTGCTCGCCGGTGTGCCCACCGTCGTTTACGGCTTTTTCGCCTTGCTGACCGTGGCGCCGTTTGTGCGCGGTGTCGGCGAATCCATCGGCCTTGAGATGCCTGCACAAACTGCTCTTGCGGCGGGTCTTGTGATGGGCGTGATGATCATTCCTTTTGTCTCCTCCTTGTCGGACGACGTGATCAATTCGGTGCCGCAAAGTTTGCGCGACGGCTCTTTCGCCATGGGCACGACCCGGGCCGAAACCATTCGCCGGGTGATCTTGCCGGCAGCCCTGCCGGGCATCGTTGCGGCGATTTTGCTCGCGGTCAGCCGCGCCATCGGTGAAACCATGATCGTGGTGATGGCAGCGGGACGCGCGGCCAACCTCACCGCCAATCCGCTGGAGGCGGTGACCACCATTACGGTTCAGATTGTTGCCCTTTTGACCGGCGACCAAGAATTTGACAGCGCCAAAACCCTCTCGGCCTTTGCCTTAGGCCTGGTGCTGTTTTGTATAACGCTTCTTCTCAATGTCATCGCCCTGCGCGTGGTGCAGAAATATAGAGAAAAATATGACTGATACGTCTTCCGATCTCTTTCAGCCCGGCAGTCTCACCTCCGAGGCCGCAAAGAAGCGTTTGAAAAAACGCTACGCCGCGGAAGCACGATTCAAATTTATGGGTGCTGCGGCCATCGTCACCGCGATCCTGGCGTTAAGTGCTTTGCTGATCAGTATCGGCTCTACGGGCATCACCGCGTTTTGGCAACACACAGCCTCCATCGAATTGACTCTCGATCCGTCCCTTGTGGATCCCAAAGGCACGGGGGAACCGGACTCTTTGCGCGCAGGCAATTACCGCAAGATCCTGCGCGACTTTATGTCGGAGAGGTTTCCCGGGGTTTCGGGCCGGCAGGATTTGAGAAAGCTGTTCAACATCTTGTCGCCGGGCGCCGAAGTGGAATTGCGCGAAGCGGTCTTGGCCGATCCCTCTCTTGTGGGACAAACAATCGTTTTTGATCTGCCCATTTCCGATGATGGCGACATGTTGTTCAAGGGGTTTATTGATCCGCAAGTGCCCGAATCCGACCGCCGCCTCAACGATAAAGAAATCGGATGGCTGACTGCATTGGACGATGACGGTCTGATCAATGTCGGGTTCAACCAGCGCCTGATCTTCAACGGTGACAGCCGTGAGCCGGAAATGGCCGGTGTCATGGGGGCCGTTGTCGGATCTTTCTATACCATGTTGGTGACCTTGTTGCTCGCCTTCCCGGTGGCGGTCTCCGCTGCGATCTACTTGGAGGAGTTCGCACCGAAAAATTGGATCACGGATTTTATTGAGGTCAACATCAACAATTTGGCCGCCGTGCCTTCCATCGTTTTCGGACTGTTGGGCTTGGCGATCTTTATCAATCTGTTCGGGCTGCCGCGATCTGCGCCGTTGGTCGGCGGTATTGTGCTTGCCTTGATGACCTTGCCGACCATTATCATCGCAGCCCGGGCTTCGCTGAAGGCTGTGCCGCCCTCCATTCGCGAAGCTGCCTTGGGGGTAGGGGCTTCAAAGGTGCAAACCGTGTTTCATCATGTGTTGCCGCTCGCCATGCCGGGTATTTTGACCGGGTCCATCATCGGTATGGCCCAGGCGCTCGGCGAAACCGCGCCGCTCTTGATGATCGGTATGGTCGCCTTCGTGTCCGACATTCCAAGCGGGATTACGTCTCCCGCCGCCGCTTTGCCGGTTCAGGTGTTCTTGTGGGCGGATAGTCCGGAGCGCGCCTTTGTTGAGCGTACATCCGCTGCGATTATCATTCTGCTCGGCTTTTTGGTGGTGATGAACCTGCTCGCAATCATCTTGCGCAAACGTTTCGAGCGCCGCTGGTAAGACTTCTTTATCGCTCACGGCAGCTTTGGTCTCTTTCGACCAAAGCGCCTGCGCGGGCGCGCCGCATAAGCGGCGACTCGCCGTCGCGAGCGTTTGTCATACCCGATCAAGTGATTTTGCGACAGCGGCACATTTTCAGGCCTGTCAGGTCTGTTTTAGATCCATCAGTGCAATGATGATGTGATAAAGCGAGCTCGCAGGCGACAATTCGTCATGGCATGAATTGTCGGCTTCAAGCTTATCGCGCCACAATCCGAGCCCCACATCAAAATAATGCTGATGCAGAGCCGCGCTCACTTGCTCGGCTTTGTGCAAATAGGCCTCATCCTGCGTCCGCCGGTAAAAGCTCATCAACGCCTTGATATGCTCGGTTTGCGGCCAGAGACGTTTGGTGTCGATACGGATCTGTCCGCTTCGGCTGACTTCATCAAATGCCAGATTTGTGGCACCGTCTATGCCGTGACTGGCGGCAAAGTCCAGGAGGGCATCTTGTGCCTCGCCCACCGGTTCATCGGTGTGGCGCCGGAATTTCTCGAGCAGCCAAATCCACTCAAAATGATGGCCCGGCTCCACCGTGTCCCCCAGGTGATTTTGAGCCGGCCGCAGATTCTCGTCGAAATATTCGCCAAGGGTGCCGCTTGTTGCGTCAAAAAAAGACGTTTGAAACAAATCGAAAATCTTATCGGCGCGGGCGAGATAAGTGGCGTCTCCGGTGGCCTCGTAAAGCGCCAAGAACGCTTCCAGCAAATGCATGTGCGGGTTTTGCCGCCGCGGCAGTCCACCATTTGCGGATTCTTGGAAGCCGCCGATTTTTGCATCCGCCAACTCATCCAGGAAGCCTAAGATCTTGCCGACCCAATCCAGATATTGCGTGTCCGGTTGGAGTTCATAGGCCGCCGCGAGAGCAAGCAGGGCAAAGGCCTGCTCATAAGATTCCCGCCGGTCGTCATGGGGCGTGCCGTCCCGTTCGACGGTAAACATAAATCCGCCGTCTTCATGCCAGTAATGGGCGAACAAAAACTCAAAGGTTCGGTCGGCGAGCGGTAAGGCGTCACCGGGCCAGCCATGTTTGGCGGCGAAACAAAAGGAAAAGATTTGCCTGGCCTGGACCCGCATGCGTTTGGGCAGAGTCTCCGCGGCGCTGCCGTCAAAACGCAAGGCATCAAAAAAGCCGCCATGTTTTTCGTCAAATCCGCTCGTGGACCAACGGGGCAGTGCCTGGTCAAAAAGCCAATGATTAAGGTCGGGTGAGGTCATGATCGCAAAAGGCTGGCTTAAGTTTCAACGACAAGACTTGGCGGAAGAGTGGCGTTTCGTGTGTTGCGACACTTATCGACTATTTGGGTTCTGTCAATAGATCTGATAGAGCAGAGTCTTGCGATTCGGATTGGCGTAGTTGAATGAAATCGGTCGGCCTGTTCTGCCTTAGTCTCACGCTCGGTGCGACGCTGGCCGCTGCGCAACCGGCGGACGGCGATGGTGAACTTGCCACGCCTCCTCTTCAGCAAACGGACGCGGTTGTGTTTCCCGCCGTCGGCTATCTGACTCCCACCGGCAGTCCGGCCTATGCGCCTCTTTTGGCAGCGCGCAGCCGATTGGTCGCGGTCAGTGACCCCATGGCCGGCGACTATGATCTCGGCCAGTTTTTGCGCGCCGATACCCTCCGTCAGAATGAAATTTACTTAGGCACGGTGGCGGCGATCGACACAAGGCTGCAACTGGGCGCACCGCCCATGTCGCCCATTTTGGTGGTTCAATGGAATGAAGCGCAAGCGGCGGTCGATCAGATCGAAATCAACAGCGCGCAACTGACGGCTGAAACACCGATCTGGCCGGCCTATGCGGCACAGCTTGAAAGATTGGACGGTGAGCTGAAGCAATTGTCCGAAGACCTGACCTTGGATGGGATGGACGCTGTGAATTACGATCAATTGCGAGGAGATCTCGAGAGTTTGTCCGGGTTCGCCCAAGTTTGGCAAACGCAGCTGACGGCACATCTGGAGGCCCAATCAGAGCGCGTGACGGCGTGGCGATCCGATCTCACGGTGTTGAAGGACCGGATCATTGCCGGAAATGATCAACCGGCGACCGGTGCGTTGGGACAAGCCGATGAAAACGGGCGGACCTTGCCTCTTTTTGCGGTCACCTTTGATCGCCCCGGCGTTCTCTTCGAAGATCAATTGAAACGATTGATTGCCGATCTTGCGCGTTCCGAGCCCGACTACAAATTGGATATTGTCGCCGTTGCGGAGAAGAACAAAGACCCCGAACGCCAAGACGTGCTGCAAGAAGAAGCTTTACAATACACACAAGCGGTCATTCGTGCGCTGGAGCGTCTGGGGTTGGATAAAGATCGCTATGCATTTACCGATGCGGTTTTGGAAACACGGATCGGCAGTGAGGTGCGGATCTTTTTACGTGCAGAGGAATCGGATGAGACCTTGGGCAAAGCCCCAGTGGACCCGGATGCCGCTTTGACAATGCCTCCCGGCTAGGCGCCGTATTGCGCCTGATAACTTGGCGTGTGCCAAAGCGATTTTGCTTCATAAACGCCCCTTGCGACAGCCCGGGCGACACAATCGGCCGCCACCGCGCCGATTTTGGCAATGGTAAGGTAGTCTGACCCTGTGGTCCCATCGTCAAAGTGCGTCGACAAAGCAAAGAGTGTGTCTCCATCCATGGGCGTGTGGACCGGCCGGATGGCCCGCGCCAATCCGTCTTGTGCCATGATGGCGATGCGCTTGGCTTCGGCAGGGGTCAGCGGTGCATTGGTGGCGACCAGGCCGATCGAAGTGTTTTGGTTGGGTATACGGCCGGCGGCTTTGGTCTCTCCCATCGGATCGGTCAAATCCAAAGATCCGGCACTTGGCCGCTTGGCCCCGAACTCGCTTTCTTGTTCAAAGGGCCAGGCCCAGAAACAATCCGTCCCCGGAATAAGCGTCGAGCCGACTGCATTCACCGCAATGAGGGCGCCGACGACAAGGCCGTCTTCGAGTGAGATCGATGCGCTGCCCAAACCGCCTTTCAATTGTCCGGCGGTGGCGCCATAGCCTGCGCCCACATTGCCTAAGGGAAAGGCCGCGGATGTGGCCTGTTCGCAGGCTTCCCTGGCGAGCCGCGCATAAGGCGGGCTTTCGCCCCAGGCCTTGTTACCGCCATTGGCCAAATCAAAAAGGATTGCGGCCGGCACGATCGGCGCGACCATCTCCAGCTTCGGAAACCGAAAGCCCCTGCCTTTAACCCCCAGCCAATTGGTCACGGCGGAGGCCGCTTCCAAGCCATAAGCGGAGCCGCCGGAGAGCACAATGGCGTCCACTTCGTTTGACAGGGTTTCCGGCGCACAGGCGTCGGTTTCCCGGGTGCCGGGCCCGCCGCCGCGCACATCGACCCCCGCCACGGCGCGTTTGTCGGGCAGGATAAGCGTCACGCCTGTTCCGATTTTGGTGTCATGGGCGTTGCCCACCGAAAGGCCGGGCACGTCGGTCAGAACACTTGCGTGCTGCGCCTTCATTTGTTTTTTTGCGCCACCATAAAGAGGCGGCGAAAGGGAAAGAGCGTGGACCCGTCGTCCCGGCGGCGATAAACCAGCGCAAACTTTTCTTTGCACTCTTTGCGGAAGTCCGCACACATCGTATCGGGCAGCAGTTCCAAGTAGGGCGCCAGGGCGCTGCCTTTCAGCCAATCAAAGACGGGATTGTCGCCTTCCAATATATGCGTGTATTCGGTTTCCCAAATATCGATCGCGTCCGAATAGGCACTTAAGTATTCATAATAGTCTTCCGGATGATCGACGGGGTTGATATCCCGAACGCCCCGTAACCTATCGGCCCATGGGCCTTGCTCAACAACTTGATGAATAATGGTGTGCGACGCGGCGGTGAAATTGCGGGGCATCTGAACAGCGAGCATGCCGTCCGGTGCAATGGACTGGAACAACCGGGAGAACAATTCGTCATGCCCGTCAAGCCAATGCAAGGTCGCGTTGCTGAAAATCAGATCCGGCGTGTTCGCCGGGGCCCATGTGGCCAAATCCGCTTGTTCCCACGTGACATCCATTTTGGTCTCACGGGCCTGGTCGAGCATGCTTTCGGACAGATCAACGCCGGTGATCTGCGCATCCGGCCAGCGTTCCCGCAGCAAGCGCGTGGAATTGCCGGGACCGCAGCCCAAATCGTAAATCACTTGCGGGGCGTCCATGGTGACTCGTGCCAAAAGATCCTGAGCCGGCCGTGTTCTTTGGTCGCCGAACTTCAAATAGGTTTTTGGATCCCAAGTGAAGACCGTCATGCCTGCACCGCTCCTTTCTGGTTCGGTAAGGTGATGCAAAACACGGTGCCGCTTTGGTCACTGGTTTTGAGTTGAATATCACCGCCATGGGCAAGAGTGAGTTCGCGGGCGATCGCGAGGCCCAATCCTGTGCCGCCTTTACGGGCATTGCCGCTAAAGGCTTCGAAAAGATGTTCGCGTGCCTTTTCCGGAAAGCCGGGGCCGGTATCGATCACTTCAATGTCGATCGCGGACGTGCCGTTGAACTGCGAGGGTTTGGCGCGCACTTCAATCCTGTCGTCCGACGCCTGCGGTTTCTGAGCTTCGATGGCCTGGGCCGAATTGCGCCCGAGATTGAGCAGAATGCGGAACAATTGATCCGGATCCGCAAACACCTCCGTGCCGTTTTCCACGGCATTGATCCATTTGATGCGGCCGTCTTGCGGCAGCCCCACATGGGTGCCGACATCGTCAATCACTTTGGCAAGCGGAATGTTTGTCTTCCGTGGTGCCGGCTCCTCGGCCTTACCGAATTTCAACGTATTTGTCGCCAGATCCACGGCTCTGTCGATGGAGGACACCAATTTAGGTGCCAGGCGTTGGACTTTGGGATCGTCACTGCTGGTCAGTGAATCGGAGACCAATTGCGCACTGGCCAAGATGTTGCGCAGGTCGTGATTGATTTTGCTGACCGCCTGTCCCAAGGCCGCAAGCCGTGTTTTTTGTTTCAAAGAATTGCGCAATTCCGTTTGCATCGAGGCGAGCTCTTCTTCGGCGATACGGATCTCCGCAACATTCGATTGCGGCGCGATGGTGAGATCCGGGTCTTCCGGTTCTTTGCGGAACTCGACGATGTTTCGGGCCAAATTATTCATCGGTTTGACGAATATGGTTCGTAGACTGATGAAAATCAAAACTGCCGTCAAAATCGAGATAATGATAGATAGGGTCAAGATGTTGCGGGAAAAGATGAACATGGCAGCCCGCAAATCTCGTTCATCGATTAGAATTTCAATCAATTCTCCACCACCAAAACCGGGCTCTCCCTTGACCAAGATGACCCGGTCATCCCCGTTGATCAAAGCGGCAAAGGCATCTCTGATCAGAATCATCGGTGAGGCGTCGCGCAAATCAAAAGCGGCATCGGCCATGGGAATGTTGTCGGAGCCCAGCATTAAAATCCGGCGTTCGTTTCGCTGTAAGGAAATCTGCAAAGCGCCCGCATTGCGCAGGAGCTCACTCTCCAAATCCGGCATAACCCGGTCGCCCATGGTGGCTTCCAAGCTCAGAGACGCAATTTGCGCCGCCGCCAGACGTTCCTTCAACCATGTGTCACGGAAATTCGCGATGGACGGCACATAGATCAGCACTTCCGCCAGCATGACGAACAAGACCGTGAGCAACAAAAGTTGACCGGACAGCGTCCGGGTCATCGGCTTGCCGCCGAGTGACTTTTTCAGCGCATCAAACCCATGATGCAGATCGTTCATCCCGTTGTCCCGTTCGCCCTGACGTTAACCAATCTTGGACAAAAGCCGTACCAGCCATCGCGTGCGTTTGCTGAAAAGGCTTGGGGTATAATAAGCCCCTGCTGCGCGTTTGCCGATTTCACCCAAGGTCGGGTAGGGGGCAATCATACCGGCAAATGCGCTGATTTTCATCTTTTGCGCAACGCCTAGGATCCACGGCTGAATCAACTCGCCCGCATGCGCGCCGACGATACTGGCACCAAGTATCTTGCCGCGTTTGTCCGTGATCACTTTGATCATACCTTCTGTACGCCGTTCGGCTTGCGCGCGATCATTGTCTTTCAATGGCCATGTGACCGCTTTGATGCTCTTGCCGTAACGTTTTTGCGCATCCTTTTCCGTCAGTCCCACATGGGCCAATTCCGGATCCGTATAGGTCACCCAAGGTGCGGCGCTGGTGTCGGCCTTGGCCGGTAATTTGAAAAGCGCATTGCGGATGACGATGCCGGCGTGATAGCCGGCCACATGGGTGAATTGCAGACCGCCCGCCACGTCGCCGATGGCAAAAACCCGCTTGTTCGTTGTCCGCAATCGGGCATCGACAGTGATTCCTTTGCGATCAAAAGCGATTCCTGCAGCTTCCAAACCCAGGCCGTCAATATTGGGACTGCGGCCCGTCGCCACCAACAGATGCGAGCCTTCCAACCGATGGTCTTGACCGTTTTGGGTATAGAGGACGGCAATGCCGCCGGCGGTCTTTTCGACGCCGCCGGCATCGGCGTTTTCGACAATGTTGATGCCTTCCTCTTTGAGCTGAGCAATCAAGATCGTTGTGAGGTCGGGGTCGTCTTTGGGTAAAACTTTGGACCGCTCAAGTACCGTCACTTCTGAGCCAAGGCGCCGGTGGGCTTGCGCCATTTCCATGCCGATGGGACCGCCGCCGATCACGATCAAATGGTCCGGCTGTTCACGATTGTCAAAAAGCGTTTCGTTGGTGAAGTAGGGAACCTCATCAAGACCCGGAATGGGCGGCACCATGGGACCGGAGCCCGTGGCGACAACAAACGTCTTTGCCCGGATTTTTGTGCCGCCCGCTTCGACATCTCGATCGCTCAGAAACTTTGCGGGCGCACGAATGACCGTGCAGCCCAGGCCCTCGAACCGTTCTTGGGAATCATGCGGCGCAATCGCGGCGATGACACCCGTAACATGATCCTGCACTTTGCCGAAATCCACTTGGGGCGTGACCGGCGCAATACCGAAGGCTTCGCTGCTGCGCATGGCATGGGCGCGCTCTCCGGCAGCGATCAATGACTTTGAGGGAACGCAGCCGTAATTCAGGCAATCGCCGCCCATTTCCCCTTTTTCAATCAACACGGTTCTCATGCCGAGCTGCGCGGCGCCGGACGCGACGGACAGACCACCGGACCCTGCGCCGATCACGCAGATGTCGGCCTCAATTGATTTGGTCAACGGTTTCATCCCCCTGTTGAGGTCTCAGTTTTCTTGAAGAACTTTTCGTAAATCACAGGAATAAGCGCGAGCAGTGCGAGGCCCAAAATCGGCCCAAGGATTTGCGGCTGAAATATAATGCCGAGATCCGGGGTTTCGCCTTGGTCGAAAATGGCGCCGAGGCCATTTCCAACGCTTGCGAAGACGGCGGCCCCGGGAATGATTCCGATGAAAGTTGCAATGACATAGGTGCGCAGCGGCACGCCTAGAAAGGCCGGGACCAAATTGACCACAAAAAACGGAAACAGCGGCACCAGTCTCAACACAAGCAGATAGTTGAAGGCATTTTCGCGAAAGCCCTGCTCCATTTTGGCGATCACCTTGCCGTCACCGATTTTCGCCCGCAAAGCATCACCGAAGGCGGTTTTGGCGGCGACAAACAGGATCGCGGCGCCGATCGTGGCACCGATAACGATCGCAATCGTTCCGAAGTAAAGCCCGAACAGAAATCCGCCGGTGATCGACATAATGGCCCCGCCCGGAAGCGAAAAGGCAGCCACGGCCACGTAGGCTAAGGTGAATATGACAAGTGACAAGACGCTGTATTCGGCAACGAGCGACAGCAGTGTTTCCCGATTGTCGCGCAGCGCTTCGAAGGTGACATATTGGTCAAGGCCAAGTGCGAAGAAGAGACCGAGCCCCGCGACCAAGACGATCAGCGGCAGGATTTTTTTCCAGCTCACGCCCGAAGATGTTTTGCCCGTTTGGGTGAGATGATCCGGATCGGTCATGGTCTCACCATAGTCCGATTCAAGATTCGCCGGGAGAGATTTCATTGAGGGACCAGTCATAGTCATCTCCTGATATTTTTTCGATTGTGCCGAGCTGCGCTTTGAGATCATCCTCTGCGTAGAGCTTCAAATGGGCGATCACGCCCGCATCATTGTTGCCGAAATCTTCCTTGAACCAGTCGTAGATGGAGGACACGGTCAGTTTTCCGTCCGTCACGCTTGCGCCGCGTGGATGATTCACATAGGCGCGCGCGGCCTCATCTAACTTTTGATCGAGACCGGCTGAGGTGAACGCTTCGCCCATGAGATTGGGGCAGCCGATGGAGGCGCAATTGACGGCATAGTGGACGCGGGGGTCTTGCCAGATCGGTCTGAGAATATTGTGCTCAATATCATCGAGACTGAGAGCGGTCCCTTCCACGGTGACGCGGTCCTGTTTCCAAGGTCCCAGACTGAAAAGCGAGGGCTTGATATCGCGGATCGAGTCCACCGGATACGCCTCAAGGATCACGTCAACGGTCACCGCGTTATAAAGATTGACCCAATAGGCGAATTGTTCGTCGCGGTTGAGGCTGGTGACCATTTGGCCTTCGAGCTGCGTGATATAGCCGTCCAGTGCCTGCTGATCCTGTGCGTTGACCGCGCCGTAGCGCAGGCGCGTGATGCCGTCCGATCCCGGAACCAGGTAGGTTTGCAAAAAGGCCGTCCAGTCCGTGTGATCGATCACCATTTGACTGTCGGGATCGGAGGCGGTCCAGGCCTCGTCTGACTTGGCGGGCTGAGCGAGCAACAATCCGCCGACTGCGATCGCAATCACATATTGGCCGATCCGGGCGTGGCTGGGTTTGGTCATTTATAGGGTGCCTTGGCTGGTTGGGGTGTGTCGTCTCTCGCACTAAATGCCAAAAAGCCTTAGAAAACTAGGACTTCTCACAGGCTTGTGAGAAGGTGTGGTCTTGCGTGAAGCGCGCGTCACCGGTCCGAACCGGGCGCGCCTGGACTGAGGGGCTCTAAACAGCCCTTTTCCGGCGATATTTGGCGCTGGGTCCATTGACTTAGACTTTCGGCCCGCCTATAACCCGCCCTTCGAATTGCTGCAGATTGCGCGGATGGCGCGCGAAACTGCCACAAACTGAAGAGATTGAGCCGTGAAAAGAACTTATCAGCCCAGCCGTCTGGTCCGGAAGCGGCGTCATGGATTTCGTGCCCGCAAGGCCACTTTGGGTGGACGTAAAGTGTTGGCACGCCGCCGCGCCAAAGGCCGGAAACGTCTGAGCGCCTAAGACGCAACTCTTTGTTCCATGAATGTGATGTGGCTCGCCGGCAAATGGTCTGCGGGCCATTTTTCATAGGATTTGGCAGCGCACGGGATGGCGGTTTGGAAACGCTAAAGAAAAGAGCTGATTTTTTGCGCATTGCCAGAGGACGCCGCTGGTCCACACCGGGTGTGGTGGTGCAGATGGCGCCGCAGCCGGGTCGTGCGTCGAGCACCGATAAAGACGCGCGGATCGGCTTTACGGTCACCAAAAGGGTCGGCAATGCCGTTATACGCAATCGTGTCAAACGCCGCCTGCGCGCAGCTGCTGACCAGGTTATGAAACACCACGGGCGACCCGGCTATGATTATGTCCTGATCGGCAGGGTTCAAACCCAAGACCGCCCGTTTCACTGTCTGCTTGACGATCTGCAAGGGGCCCTTATAAAGCTCCACTCATCAGGGCGCTCGAACGGTGCCCGGCAACGGCGGCAAAAAGGCGGGACGGGCAAGCCAGGCGCTTCTTAAGAGATGGCGCAGGGATCCATCCTCAAAGGACCATCGCCCAGCGCGAAGTGAATATGGATCAACGGCAACGCATCGGACCCATTCATGTCTGACAATAAAAATACGGTTCTCGCCGTCGTCTTGAGCGGCTTGGTACTGATCGGCTGGCAGTTTTTTGTCATCGGGCCGCGCATGGAAGAAGAACGGCTGCTGCAAGAGGCTATCCAGGCTGAAGAAGCTTTGCGGGCCGAACAGCAAGCAGGTTCGGTTGATCAGCCGTTGGGGTCTTCGGAACCGAGCAGCGTGCCTCGCGTGGCCACCGATTCCATACCGGCGCCGGTCACCGCAGCTCCCAATCTTCCCGGCACGGCACCCATTTCTCTCGGACGTGAGCAAGCGCTTGAGCAATCGCGCCGGGTGACAATTGATACGCCAAAGCTGCGTGGTTCCATATCTCTGACCGGCGCCCGATTTGATGATTTGGAATTGAAAGGCTATCGCGAGGAATTGGATGAGAACAGTCCCGAAATCCAGCTTCTGAATCCCAGCCGTTCCGAAAACCCCTATTTTATTGAATTTGGTTGGGTGTCCGACAATCCCAACGTTGCGGTCCCCAATGACAAGACCGTTTGGTCTCAGGTCTCTTCCAATGCTCTTTCTGTCGGCAATCCGGTCACCTTGACGTGGGAGAATGGCGGCGGGCAAAAGTTCGAGCGCGTGGTCTCTGTGGATGAGGATTACATGTTCACCGTGTCGCAAACGGTGACCAACAATGGCAGTTCGGAAATTGCACTTTATCCCTACGCTTTGATTAAGCGCATGGGCATGCCGGAAACCGAAGGGTTCTTTATTCTGCATGAAGGCATGGTTGGGGTCTTCAATAGCACTCTGCAGGAAATCAGTTACGGGGATCTGATTGATGACGGTACGTATCAAGAATCCACCACCGGCGGCTGGCTCGGGATCACAGATAAATATTGGCTGACCGCTCTCGTTCCCAATCAGCGACAAAATTTCCGGGGACAATTCAGGGCACTGCCCAATGGGATCACCTCTCAGTCTTTCCAAGCTGACTATATTCAGGACGGCATCCGTGTGGCGCCGGGATCCAGCACGAATGCCACCAATCGGTTTTTTGCCGGTGCCAAGAAGGTGTCCATCATCGAGTCATACGAAGGTAATCCTGCGACAGCGGTTGACGGCAATTCCTATGTTGAATTGTTCCGTAAAGCCATTGATTGGGGTTACCTCTTCTTCCTCACCGAACCCTTCTTTTGGGGACTCGACTATTTTGGCAATCTGACCGGCAATTTCGGCGTTGCCATTTTGCTTCTCACCCTGCTGATCAAGGTCGCACTCTATTGGTTCGCCAACAAATCATACGTGGCGATGAGTAAGATGAAGAAGCTGCAGCCGGAGATGATGAAAATCCGGGAGCGCTACGAAGATGACAAGGTTAAGCAGCAGCAAGAATTGATGGATTTGTACAAGCGGGAAAAGGTCAACCCGTTGGCAGGGTGTTGGCCGATGTTGATCCAGATCCCTGTTTTCTTTGCTCTTTACAAAGTGCTGTTTGTCACCATTGAGATGCGGCACGCGCCCTTCTTCGGTTGGATTCAGGATTTGTCTGCGCCGGATCCCACATCCATCTTCAATCTTTTCGGTCTGCTGCCATTTGAGCCATGGACGTTTTTAATGATCGGTATCTGGCCGATCTTTATGGGCATCACCATGTTCTTGCAGCAAAAGATGAACCCTGCGCCCGCAGATCCTGTGCAAGAAAAAGTGTTCATGTTTATGCCGCTCTTCTTCACATTCCTGTTGGCGCAATTCCCCGCAGGTTTGGTGATCTATTGGGCATGGAACAACCTGCTGTCGATCGCCCAACAATATGTCATCATGCGGCGTATGGGCGTTGAAGTGAATTTCGTAGAAAACATGAAGCTCGACAAGTTGTTCAAATCCTCGGCCAAAACCGAAAACGAAAAAACCGATTAACCGATTGGTCCGCTGCAATGTCAGAGGCAAGCCAAGATCAACCCGATCTCGAGGCCGGGCGGGTACTTTTCGCACGACAGATCGATTTTGTCTTGGGCGTGACGTCGCTTGACGCACTGCCTGCACCCGATCTGCCGGAGGTCGCCTTTGCCGGACGATCCAATGTAGGCAAGTCCAGTTTGATCAATGCGCTGACCAATCGCAAAACGCTGGCGCGGACATCCAATACGCCTGGCCGAACCCGCGAGCTAAATTACTTCAATCTCGACAATCGGCTGCATTTGGTGGATTTGCCCGGCTATGGCTACGCCCGGGTCTCGCGCAGTCAGGTTCAAGCGTGGACCCGTCTCATGTCAGACTATTTGCGTGGCCGTGCGGTCTTGCGCCGGGTCTGCCTTCTGATCGATGCACGACGCGGCATCGGAAAAAGTGATGTTGAGGTCATGTCGTCTCTGGATGAGGCAGCCGTCTCATACCAAGTGGTTTTGACCAAGGCGGACAAGTTGAAACCGCCGGCTTTGGCAAAAACGCTCGAACGTGTTGCCCAGGATCTTCGAAAACACGTGGCGGCCCATCCGGACATCCTCGTCACGTCGTCGGTGAAGGGGCAAGGCCTACCCGAACTTCGTGCTGCCCTGGCAACGTTGGCGAAAAGTTGAAGCTCGGCTATAAGGCTTCTTCAAACGAGCGGCAATTCCCGTCCCAAGATTAGGATCTGACCTATGGGCAACAATGATAACAAGAAATCTGCCTTCAATGCGTCGGACGGCATGGCCACCGCCCGGACCCTGGCCGAGGCATTGCCCTATATTCAGCGTTATGAGGGCCGGACCATCGCTATCAAATATGGTGGTCACGCTATGGGAGAGGCCGAGCTCGGCGCCAAATTTGCGACCGATGTGGTGCTGATCAAACAATTGGGCGCCAATCCGGTGGTGGTCCATGGTGGCGGTCCGCAAATCGCCGACATGCTTGACCGGTTGGAGATCAAAAGCTCCTTCGTCGACGGCTTGCGGGTGACCGATAAAGACACCGTAGATGTCGTGGAAATGGTTCTTGCGGGCCGAATCAACAAGCAGGTTGTCACCGCGATCAACCAAGCCGGTGGCCGGGCTGTTGGGCTGTCCGGCAAAGACGGCGGCCTGATTGCCGCGCAAAAGTTGCATCGCACGCGCAAAGACCCGGAATCGAATATTGAGCGGATCTTGGATCTTGGGTTTGTGGGCGAGCCCAAGGCGATCAATCCGAATATTCTTGAGACGATCCTGGATTCGGATCTGATCCCCGTGGTCGCCCCCATCGGAGCCGGGGAAAAAGGCGAGACTTACAATATCAATGCTGATACGGCCGCCGGCGCCATTGCCGGGGCGGTCTTGGCTGAACGGTTTATTCTATTGACCGACGTTCCCGGTGTCCTGGACAAAAATGGTAATTTGTTAACGGATTTAAACGCTTCGGACGTGCGTGCCCTGATTGATGATGGGACGATTGCCGGCGGTATGATTCCCAAAGTGGAAACTTGCATCAAAGCGCTGGAATCCGGGGTTGAGGCAGCCGTCATCCTAGATGGCAGGGTTGAGCACGCCCTTTTGCTGGAGTTATTTACGGAGCACGGTGCCGGAACGCTGATTAAATAGCTCTGCCACGGGCTTCAAATACGCCTTTCACGTTCCTTGTCTACATTTAGCCAAATTCAAGAATTATCAGGGATAGTGAAACCCTGAAGACTGAATATTTGGCGTGACATGGTGGCATTTTCCGTTAACAATATATTTGGACGCGGCTATGGGGGTGCAGTAAGAGGCTGCTCGCGCCTTTGTGGGGTTGGGAAAAACAACGTGAGAATTAGGTCTTTGGGTGTCTGGCAGGCCTGCCTGCTGCTTTCGCTCATGGTTTTGGGTTTGACGGCAACAAGCGGTCAAGCGCAAGCCGGCTTCACATATTGTAACAAGACATCCTATGTTCTGAAGACAGCGATTGCGTTTCGCGATGGCGGTTGGACCAGCAAGGGCTGGGAAGTTCTTTTGCCGGGGGCCTGTACCGAAATTCTCGAAGGCGAACTCAAAGGTGATACGTATTACACCTACGCCGAGAGCCTTCCTGGTCACAAGGGCGGTATCAAGTATTTCGCCGGCGAAAGCCCGTTCTGCCTCTCCTCGGATGAAAATTTCGAATTGGGGGACCGTGAGAATTGCGGCGACAAGGGATTGATTGGTGCTCGGTTTGTTGAAGTCTCCGTAGACGGACAAAAAGAATGGACCACCACTTTTACCGAACCCAAAACGTTTACCAGAAAGAAAGCTGAGATCGCCGGCGCCCAAAGATTGCTGGCGGATATTGGTTTTGATCCCGGTCGCATCGACGGAGAGCTGGGACGCAAGACCCGCCAAGCCATTGCGGCCTTCAAGCGGGCTCATGACTTGAGTGTATCCGGATTGATCTCGGAAGAGTTAATGACCACGTTGACCAGCGAAGCCAGCAAAGAGGCCGATGATCTGGGCTACAAATTCTGCAATCAGACACAGGGACGTGTTTGGGCGGCGATTGGTTTCGAAAAGAACAAGGATTGGGTCTCACGCGGCTGGTGGTCGTTGGATCCAGGCGTTTGTGCCAAGGTCATCAAAGATGCTTTGACTCAAGCCAATTACTATGTCCATGCGGTTATGGAAAGTGACTCCGGTGAGACGCCTTTATCCGTCGGAACTTATGAATTGTGCACAGCAGAAGCAAAGTTTGAGATTGAGGGGCGTGCCGATTGCGAAGTCCGGGGCTATACCACGGCCGGTTTTGCCAAGGTCGAGATCGGCGGCGAAAAGAGTTTCACACAAACCTTTGCGGCCGACTAACACACTTGCCGTCTCTTAAAAACTTAGATCTATTTGATATATCCCAGACGTGTCAGTCGAACTGGGCAAAATACCTTAAGTGCCAAGTCATCTCTGCACCTTCCATGGGATAATCAACGCCGTCGCGTGCCATGGTCATGGAGTCCGGCGGTACATTAAACATTTTCTGAACTGCCAGAGCTGTCCGCATGGATAAGCCGGCGAGCCAGACCAAAGACGTAATTCCTTTGCCTTGCTGTGATGACAAAACGCGGACAACAAATCGCGAATCCTTGTTGGTGAGTTTACACAAAGCCGCAATCACCAATGGCTGATCGGCGGCTTTGACCGCCTGCATGACAAACGTATTGTTGAGTGTGCCCGCCTGATGCGCCGCATCGACTCTACCGGTTGCCCGTTCCTCTTCCTCCTTATCTTCCTGGAGCAATGAAGACTCTTGCTGTATGCGCCCGTGAACATTCTTTTGCAGGTCGTCTACCATTTTGGGATCGAGGTTGTTGCGCTCAGAAAGCGTGTGAAGCAGTGAGGAGGCAACGAATCCGGCGATACGCTTGGTCGCGCGGAGTGATAAGTCCGGTCGAAGCACCAAGGGCTGATGCCAATCCTCGATATCTTCCGCGTGCTCCACAATGCCGTCCAGCGTTTGCTCCCGGATGTGGGCATTGGGATTGACCAACAAAGCAGCGACGGCAGGGATGTCGAGGGACGCAACAATTTGGTCGCTGACCTCTTCAGAGACCGAGCTTCGTTTGGCAATTGCACTGAGCGCGCCATTGGCAATACCGCCTGCCATGATCTCAAGCAGATCTTCGTCGCTTAGCAATGGTGAATATTCGAGGACAGGCGCGGCGACGATTTGCTCAATATCTTTGGCTAAGTTTTTGATCAGTTCTCGGGGGACGGAGTCTGATGATTTGAGTTCCTCGGATACGATCTGCCGAACGCGGGGGAGATGATCTTGAGCCAGGAGCTCCAGAATTTCGAGAGCCTGTTCACGCAGCTTTGTCGTTTCTTCGCCGGATAGGCCTGGGAGCAGACGGGCAATCTTCAGCGCCAATTGCGACCGGACTTCGTCGTTGGAATCATCTGCTAAGAATCTATCCGCCTGGATGGGAGTCGAAGGATTTGAGGCGACCAAAGTCCGAATTTCGTCGTTTTCGTCCTCCGCAAGATAATACAACATCTCCGGTTTTGAGCTGGATTCTGCCGCTACTTTCTTTTTCGCGGCAGCTGACTCCGATTCAAGAATGTCTCTTGCCTCTTCATAGGTCAGATCTTTTCCCGGCGCGACCTTTGTGACGAGCGTTTTGACAAGACTCTTAAACATCAAGCCACCTCATGCTCTTCGTTTTCATGCTCAACTTCGTAGGACCGAGAGATGCAAACGCTTTTAAGTGGATTTGTTTTTGCTTCTTGCCGCGCGCGATCCGCACGTTCCAACAATTCGATAACGGATTCATAAGTCTCGGGATCAAACTCTGCAATTCCGATACACAATTCGGCTTCCGTCTCCCGCAAGGCCCGATCATCGCTTTGGTGGATGCCGCTCAGCAGATCCTCAGCTTTGGCCTTGGCACCGCTGGCCGCCGTCTCTGCCAGCAAGATGCCAAACTCATCGCCGCCCAGACGGACAACAAGGTCACTTTGCCGGACATTCGTTTTCAGAAGTCGTGCAATCGCCATCAACACAGAGTCGCCCTGCTCATGCCCCCGTGTTTCATTGATCTGTTTGAAGTTCTTCACGTCAATGTACAGAAGCGCACTACGCCGCTTGTGCCGGATGTGGTGGTATCTGCTCACTTCGGCTTGCTCCAAAAAAGCTCTGCGATTGAGCAGGCGAGTCAACGTGTCATTGCGCGACAATGTTTGCAGTTCTTCTGTTTGATTCACCTGAGCGATCCCAATCCCGGCTTGCTCGGAAATCGCACTCAAAATTGTCATCACATCAGACCGGAACGGTTTTTGATTGGCCGGTCTGGAGATCACAATGGCTCCGTTGATCGTTCCGCCGTGATAGGTGAAGTCTGCCAGGAATTGCCATTCGCCAATCAAAATGCTGACCAGCCTGTCACCGTTTTTTGCGGCACGCTGCAAATGGGTCGCGAGATTTTCAATTTCCGGTCCGGCCAAAACCGAGCGGCCCCGCAATTGACCGTGGCCAAACGCCGCTTCGGTGCAATATCCGTCGGCGGTGACAAAGCGGCCTGCTTGTGTTCGATAAATGTAGCATCGATAGGCTTGCGTTGAATTGAGAATGCTTTGGGCCGCAGCGGCGAGGGTGTCCGCCGGGTCAAGAGCGCCGTTCATCGCATCGACAATTTGCGATATCGCATCATTGCGTTTGCGGCTGGCCGCGAGTTTGGTTTCTTTCAGGCGCAGCTCGGTGACATCTTGGCCGGCGCCTCTGACACCACGTTTGCGTCCGGTTTTGTCGTGCACGGGGATTGACGTAATGCACATACAGAATTTCTGTCCTTGTTTCCCCTCTAGCCAGACCTCTTTGTCTTGAACCGGCTCGTCTGTGGTGAAAGGGGATTGGGAACAATGTGTCTCGGAGTCACCCGGTGCCGGGCACAGCATCTCATCAGCGGGACGGCCATTGAGCTCCTGTGGGCTGTAACCCAGTGCGCCGCGCTTTGAGACGAAAATGAAAGACCCATGGGCATCAGTTTCCCAAGCAAAATCTGACGAGCAAGAAACCAGATCCCTGTAAAGTTCGCGCGAAGCACTGAGGGCGGTGGCGAGATTGATTTCCGCCGTGATTTCTTTGGCAAAGAAGAGCGACTGTTCACTGTCGGCGCTCACCGGAACAATTTGAATGTCAAAACTTTGGGGACCTGAATGACTATCCGTCTCTTGAGACGCGCCCTGGTCCACCAAAACTTGCGGCAACCCTTTCAGTTTCAGCCGTCCCGTGCTGGCGCTCTTCAGCAAGCGGCTTCGGCCTATCAGCAATGCGAGGTCTTGGGTGGCTGCTCGTTCGTCAGCGATTTTGGCAAGCAGGTGGCGGCCTGGATCATTGGCAAATTGGGGCAGACCATCTCTGTCCAACACGGCTGCGGGTTCTGCCATCGTGGCAACCAGGTCAGACACACTGATCGCCGCGGCGACAGGATCATCTGCCACTTTTTGTGCTGAAAATATGCTCTTGAGCTTGCGCATTCCCTTCGCGCCCACAGGTCCCCGGATCCACATTTTACCCTTTTAAGTTTAGGACACGCGGCGTTAACGCTGGTTTAAATTGGATGCCGGGATGGTTAACACCCATTAAGGTCTTGCAGAACGGTCAGCGTCACCGCATGGTCCGCCCATGCCTCATTCCGATGTAAACAACGCAATTGATCTGACCCATATCGAAACCTGGGTCTTTGATCTGGACAACACGCTCTATCCGGCGGAGGTGAATCTCTTCGCCCAGGTGGATCGGCGTATGGGCGAGTTCATCGCCCGTGAATTGGACCTCAGTTATGACCAGGCCCGTATTGTTCAGAAGACCTATTATCGTGATCACGGCACCACGCTGACGGGATTGATCAAACATCATGGGATCGCGCCGGAGGCTTTTCTGGATTACGTGCACGATATTGATGTCTCGATGATCAAGCCGAGTGCTGAATTGGATCGAACACTCGGTCAATTGCCGGGCCGCAACATTGTTTTTACCAACGGTTCTCTGGCCCATGCGGAAAGGGTGATCGGTGCTCTCGACATTGGCCATCATTTTGAAGAGATTTACGATATCACCGTGGGAGACTTCGTTCCCAAACATGAGCCTGAGACCTTTTCACGTTTTGTGGAACGCGCCGCCTTTGAGCCCGGAAGCGCCGTCATGTTTGACGATATCGCCAAGAACCTTTTGCCTGCACACACTTTGGGCATGACAACTGTATGGATCCGGACTGAGACAGATTGGGGCGCCCCGCGCGATCCTCATGCGCCGACCATGGACGATCATTCCCATGTGGATTTTGAAGGGCCCAATCTTCTAGAGGTTTTACGGCGTATTCGTCATGCCGGTTGACTCGGCACAGGCGGGCTGTATGGTCCGCCGCCAAGCATAAAGTATAGAACGACGAGGCATTTTGATGGATTTAGCGGGTTTGGAAACCGCCGTGGAGGCGGCTTGGGACAACAGGGATGAGATCTCTCCTGGCACACAAGGAGAGACGCGTGACGCGATCGATTCCGCCATGAACGGACTCGACAGCGGAACTTTTCGCGTGGCGGAAAAAAGAGGTGGGGAGTGGCATGTCAATCAGTGGCTGAAGAAGGCTGTCCTTCTGTCCTTTCGTTTGAATGATATGACGCCGATATCCGGTGGCGCCGGTGAAAACACCAATTGGTTCGACAAAGTGCCGTCCAAATTCGAAGGGTGGGGCGACAATCGGTTTCGGGATGCCGGATTTCGGGCCGTGCCCAATTGTGTTGTGCGCCGATCGGCATACATCGCGCCGGGCGTTGTGCTGATGCCGAGCTTCGTCAATCTCGGGGCTTATGTAGACGAAGGCACGATGGTGGACACTTGGGCCACGGTCGGGTCCTGTGCGCAGATTGGGAAGAATGTCCATTTGTCCGGCGGTGTCGGCATCGGCGGCGTTTTGGAGCCGCTGCAAGCCGGACCGGTCATTATTGAAGACAATTGCTTCATCGGTGCCAGATCTGAAGTGGCCGAAGGTGTGGTGGTTGAAGAAGGCGCAGTTTTGTCCATGGGCGTTTATATCGGCGCATCGACAAAAATCGTCGATCGGGCCAGCGGCGAAATTCACTACGGTCGTGTGCCTGCCTATTCTGTTGTCGTGCCCGGCGCATTGCCTGGCAAAGACGGCGCACCGGGACTTTATTGCGCCGTCATCGTGAAACAGGTTGATGAACGGACACGTTCAAAGACATCGATCAATGAATTGTTGCGCGATTAGTGCATCGCTGAATGGAAATTTGGAATCCAATTGTATGGAGGAAACGCAATCTCTCGCGTTGACCCAATACACCTGGCGCAGGATCTCATCCGCTGTCCCAGCGTGACGCCTGAAGATGCCGGCGCCCTAGATGTTTTGCAAAGCTCCTTGGAATCCTTGGGCTTTGACTGCACGCGTTTGCCTTTCTCCGAGCCGGGTACGCCGGATGTCCTGAATCTTTTTGCCAAGTGGGGCATGGGCACGCCGCATTTGTGCTTTGCCGGCCACACGGATGTGGTTCCGGTCGGCGACGTGGAGGCTTGGAGTGTCGATCCTTTTGCCGCTGAGATTCGGGACGGCATGCTGATCGGACGGGGCGCAACGGACATGAAAGGCGCAATTGCGGCTTTTGTTGCGGCGGTGTCGCGTCTGCAAGAGGCCCGGTCGAATAGCATCAATGGGGCGATCAGTTTTCTCATCACAGGTGATGAAGAGGGCCCCGCGATCAACGGGACACAGAAAATGCTCTCTTGGTTGCAAGACCAAGGCGATCGGATTGATCATTGCCTGGTGGGGGAGCCGACCAATCCGAAAGTCCTTGGGGACATGGTCAAAATCGGCCGCCGAGGGTCTTTGAACGTCGTGATCCGCGTCGATGGGGTGCAAGGCCATGTGGCCTATCCGCATTTGGCGCGCAATCCGGTTCCGCCATTGTTGGAAATACTGTCTGAGCTGACCACGCGCATATTGGATGACGGCAATGATCACTTCCAAGCCTCCAATCTGGAAGTGACCAGTGTGGACGTGGGCAATATGGCGACAAATGTGATACCGGCCCAGGCAACGGCTAGGATCAACATCCGTTTCAACGATGAGCATACGGGTGCAGACCTGGCTCGTTGGATCGAGCAAACCTGTCAGCAGAAGATTAACGGGAGCGAATTCAAGGTTTCTGTTGAGGCCGATAAAACAGGCGATGCGTTCGTCACGGCGCCCGGCATTTTCTCGGATCTGATTTCTGCGGCGGTCAAAGCCAAATACGGCAAAGCTCCTGAGCTGTCCACCAGCGGCGGAACTTCCGACGCACGCTTTATCAAGGATTATTGTCCGGTTGCGGAATTCGGCTTGATCGGTGCCACCATGCACAAGGTTGATGAATGTGTGGCCGTCTCCGACATCCATGATTTGACTGATATCTATTTTGACATTCTTGACGGGTACTTTGCGGTCTGATGCTCTCGGCAACTTACGCCATGATCCATATGGAAGGTGTGTTGCGGTTCATGCTGGGTCGCGAAGACTGGCGTGAATGCCTCGATATTACGGATCGAGGGTTTTGGTTGTCCTTTACGGCATTGATTTGGGCGTCACCTATCCAAATTTGGGTCTTCATGTCGGAGCCGTCGATCCTTGCTTCCGTTGCAGAAGCGCAAGGCCAAGCTTATGCCATGCCCGACATCGGAGACTATGTTCTGGTTGGGATGTCCCGGTATCTGCTCGGCTGGGCCCTGTTCCCGCTTGTGATGTATTATTTGGTGCAGGTGCTGGAAGCGGTTGATCAGTATGTGCCCTATATTATTGTCAGCAACTGGATATCTTTGGTTTTGACAATTCTAATTCTCGTCCCACAAACCGTTCTGGTTAATGTGGGTCTGATCGGTCCTGGCCTCTGGGTCTTGTCGGAAGTCGCACTTTTCGGGTTTCAGATTTGGTTGTTGTGGTTTATTGCCCGGAACGCGCTTCAAATTGCAGGCAGCCAGGCAGCGGCGGTGGTTGTGGTTGATCTGATTCTGGTTTTGATTTTGATCCCTGCATTCGTTGAAGCCTTTTAGGCATAAACGACTTTTGCCAGGTATAGCCCTTCCGGCGGTGCAACAATGCCACATGCGGCGCGGTCACAGGCTTCCAAAGCTGTTTTTAGATCCGCCTTGGACCATTTGTTTTCTCCGACCATTTTGAGCGAGCCAGTAATCGACCGTACTTGGTGATGCAAAAAAGATGGGGCGCTGACGTTGAGATGAATCTCGTCGCCCACATGGCTGACGGAAATTTTTGACAGTGTTTTTACTGGCGACTTGGCCTGACACTGTGCCGCGCGAAACGTGGTAAAGTCATGTTTGCCGATGAGCACCTGTGCCGCATCATCCATTTTTTCCACATCGAGCTTTTGTGCCACATGCCAGACCCGGCCTCGTTCCAGAGCCGGTGGTGCGCGGCGGGTGGTCAGCCGGTAAAGATAGTGCCGTTCGGTTGCGTCGAACCGCGCGTGAAAATCGGCTGCGGTTTCTTCTGCGGCCAGTACGGCGATGGGATTGGGTTTCAGATGAAAGTTGAGCGCTTCGCGGACCCGATTGGCATCGGTCTGTTTGTCTAAATCAAAATGGGCGATTTGACCGAGAGCATGAACACCGGCATCGGTCCGGCCGGAACCATAAACCAGTACGCTTTCACCGCTGAATTTTTCAATGGCCTCTTCCACGGCTTGTTGCACAGAGGGTCCATTGTCCTGGCGTTGCCAGCCCACAAAGGGTCCGCCGTCATATTCGAGTGTGAGCTTGAATCTTGTCATAACTCAAAGCACTTGGCTGCCTTTGGGCACGGCAAGCCCGCGCAAAAAGTCTTCGCTTGTGGCCGTCTTTTTTCCCTCTCGTTGGAGAGAAGTGAGCTGCACAGCTTTTTCCCCGCAAGCAATCACCAGATCGTCGGTCAGCGTTGTTCCTGCCGGGCCTTCGAGGTCGGTGACGACGGCGTTAAGCGCTTTGACCCGGATCGGCTTTTTGTCGCCGGGTAATTCGAACCAAGCGCCGGGAAAAGGAGACAGCCCGCGGATCAGACAGGATACCTCTGCTGCCGGTTTGGACCAGTCGATGCGCGCTTCGGCTTTGTCGATTTTATCCGCATAGGTGACACCTGTGTCAGGTTGCTGCGTCGGTGAAAGATTGTCTTTCACCAAACCGTCCAGCGTTTCACGGAGCAGGTCCGCGCCCATTTGTGCAAGAGTGTCGTGCAATAGACCCGACGTCATTGTCTGTGAAATGGGGGTTGCGGCGCGCATGAGCACGTCGCCCGTATCGAGCCCTGCATCCATTTGCATGGTGCAGACACCTGTTTCGTCATCACCTGCCATTATCGCCCTTTGGATCGGTGCGGCGCCCCGCCAACGAGGCAGAAGAGAGGCGTGCACATTGATACAGCCATGCTTGGGGGCGTCGAGAATCGCTTGCGGCAAAATGAGTCCGTAGGCAACCACAATGGCCACATCCAGATCCAAAGCTGCGAAGTCATTCTGTGCGTCTGTCGTTTTGAGTGTCTTGGGCGTGCGGACGTTGAGGCCAAGGCTTTCGGCCAGGTCATGCACCGGTGACTTTTTGTCCGATTGTCCTCGACCCGCCGGTCGCGGTGGTTGCGTATAGACCGCCAGCACATCGTGCCCACTGGCTAAAATCTCATTCAGGCAGGGAATCGAGAATCCCGGCGTTCCCATAAAGGCAATGCGCAAAGAGGTCATAAAGTTCGAAACCTTCCGCGTGTCTGGTCACGCACTGACGGCTTGCTTCTTGGCTTTGGTGAGCTTGCGCAAAATCACCGACCGTTTCAGGCGCGACAGATGATCGATGAACAAGATGCCTTCCAAATGATCCATCTCATGCTGAATACATGTGGCCACAAGGCCGCTGGCTTCGAGAGTCTGGGGTTTGCCGTAATAGTCGAGATATGTCACATGGGCCTCAACCGGCCGCTCGACATCTTCGTAAAAATCGGGAACCGACAGACATCCTTCCTCGTAGGGCGCGGTTTCTTCGCCGAACCAAGTGATTTCCGGATTGACGAAATAGAGCGGCCGCGGATCCTCATCCTCGCGGGCCAGATCCATCACAATTATCCGTTTCGGCACACCGACTTGAATGGCCGCGAGGCCGATGCCCGGCGCGTCATACATGGTCTCCAGCATGTCATCCATTAATCTGCGCACGTCATCGTCGACTTCCGACACGGGCTCCGAAACGGTTTTGAGGCGCGGATCCGGCGCAGTGAGTATGGGTAAAATGGCCATGACTGTCAGATAAGCGACGTCATCGGCGCCGTCAAGCGCAGGGCGGCCTCTGCAGACAGCCGCCGATTCCATGCTATTGTCCTGTTTTGTTCTCCGATTCGGGTTGAGATGTGGTGGCGATGAGCGAGCAAACGGTCCTAATTCTGGCGGCATCTATCCTGTTGGCCGCCGTGATCATTGCGCTTGTCTTGGCGTTTCGCAGGCGCCCGGCCGAGCCGGATGACGACCCCAACGATATCTTGCGTGAGCAATTGGCAGGCTTGACGCAGCGTTTGCAGTTTCTGTCCGAAAACCAAATGCATGCGCAGACAGCCTTGCAGCAGGCTTTTGAGGAGCGTTTGGATGCGGTCAGCCAGCGCATGAATCAGAACTTAACCCAGTCCGCGACCAAAACGGCTGAAACCTTGGGCAAGTTGCACACACGGCTCAATGTGATTGATGAGGCCCAAAAGAACCTGACGGATCTATCCGGCCAAGTGGTGGGCCTACAGGATATCTTGGCTAATAAACAAGCGCGCGGAGCGTTTGGTGAAGTGCAGATGTCCGACATTGTCTCCAACGCATTGCCGCCGTCTGCCTATGCATTTCAAACCACGCTCAGCAACGGTAAGCGGCCCGATTGTTTGCTGCAATTGCCCAATCCACCGGGCTCGATTGTGATTGATGCCAAATTTCCTTTGGAGTCTTTTCATGCGCTGCGGAACGCAGAAGATGAGACGCAAAAAAAGCTGGCGGCACGAGACTTTCGCGATGCGGTGTCAAAGCATGTGAAAGATATTGCGGCGCGCTATATTCTGCCCGGCGAAACCGCTGAATCGGCGCTGATGTTTTTGCCATCGGAAGCGATTTATGCCGAGCTTCACACCAACTTTGTGGATGTGCTCAACAAATCCTATGAGATGCGGGTTTGGATCGTCTCGCCGACCACTCTCATGGCCACGCTGAACACTGTGCGTGCGGTTTTGAAAGATGTGCGCATGCGGGAGCAGGCACATATCATTCAAAAAGAGGTGGGGGAATTGGCCAAGGACGTCACACGTTTGGACAAGCGTGTCGGCAATCTCCAATCTCACTTTGCCATGGTGAACAAAGACATCAGCGAGATTTCAACGTCGACGGAAAAAATTGTACGCCGCTCTGATAAAATCGAGGATCTGCAATTGGAAGAAAGCCAGGGCGATTTGCCGATCGACAATGTGAGCAATTTAACGCCGCTGAAGCGTATTTCCTGATCGAGTTTGTTTAGAATGGTCGGCGCGATTTCATGGCGGCTGTCAGCGTACCGTCGTCAAGGTAATCGAGTTCTCCGCCGACCGGAACGCCGTGCGCCAGGCGGGAAATTTTCACATTACAATTTGTGAGGCGGTCGGTGATGTAGTGGGCGGTGGTTTGCCCTTCAACGGTTGCGTTGGTTGCCAAAATGACCTCGGTGACTTCATCTTTTGCAGCCCTGTCCACCAATTCATCGATATGCAGATCTTCCGGCCTGATTCCGTCAAGGGCCGATAGGGTTCCGCCCAAGACATGATAGCGGCCTTTATGGGCAACAGCCCGTTCAAGCGCCCAGAGATCCGCCACATCTTCCACCACGCAAAGGGCGCCCGGGTCGCGGCGCGGGTCGGTGCATAAGGCGCACGGGTCGACCGTGTCAATGTTGCCGCATATGGAGCAGATTTTTGCTTTTTCCAGAGCCTCGTTCAATGCGGCCGACAACGGTTCCATGACCGTATCTTTTTTCTTGATCAAGGTGAGAACTGCGCGGCGTGCCGAGCGGGGGCCTAGCCCTGGCAATTTGGCTAGAGCATCAATCAGTCGTTCAATTTCAGGGCCGGCAATGGGAGAAGGCATGAAAACTCGGCAACAGGGCTAGAAGGGGAATTTCATACCCGGCGGCAGCGGAAGACCCCCGGTCAGCTTTTGCATTTCTTCAGCCGATGTGGTTTCGACTTTCTTTTTGGCGTCGTTATGGGCGGCCACGATGAGGTCTTCTAAAACTTCCGAGTCTGACGGATCCAACAAGCTTGGGTCGATCTTCATGGACTTTAGCTCGCCTTTGCCGTTCATTACGGCCGTGATCATGCCACCGCCACTGCTGCCGACTATTTCCATATTGGCGAGACTCTCCTGCATTTCCGCCATTTTGGTTTGCAGCTCTTGAGCCTGTTTCATGATTTTGCTGAGATCTTTCATCGCACTCGCTTTGGATTTTGGTCTTTGACGTGATTAGAAGTCGATATCGTTATCATCCGTATCAGGATCAATGGTGTCTTCGGATTCAAACGTCGGAAGTCCGACTTCCCGTATGTCGACAATTTTGAGCTCCGGAAAATGGGTATAAGCCTCAGCCACCAGAGGGTCTTTTTTCAATTCGTTTTCCCGTTCGGCGCGTTCGCGGCGTTTTTGTCCGCTCACCGTATCCGCGCCGGGCTCGTTGGAAACGCTGGCAACCCAACGAAAACCGGTCCACTTTTGCAGGCTTTGTGCAAGCCGATGGGCCAAATCGTCCGGTGCGCCTTGAGCCGGGCGAAACTCAATCTGGCCGGGTTCAAAATGAACCAGATGCACAAAATCCTCAACATCGGTCTGCAGCCTGATGTCACGATGCTCGATGATCAAGCCGAGGACTTGTTCAAAGGAGGTCACATTCGGCAAGGCCTCTTCTTGCGGCGCCAATGCGGTCGCTTGTGGGTGTTGGGCCGAAGATCTTGGAACATTCGTAGCAGAGTGTGTGTTTTGTGCCGTAACGCCGGCCGTTGCGCCGCCATTGCCGGCCGGGCCTGCCGCATTGGCGCTGCCGGTGGCGCCGGCCGGGCCCTGAGCCGTGACGCGCCGAATAACCTCATCGGGCGACGGCAAGTCGGCGCTATAGGCCAGGCGGACCAAAACCATTTCTGTCGCTGCCATGGTGCGCGGTGCCGTTTGTGCTTCCGACAAACCTTTCAACAAGATTTGCCAGGTTCGGGAGAGCACATTCATTGGCAGTGCTTTGGCCATCTCAGATCCACGTTTGATTTGACCTTTTGAGAGTCCCGCTTCCTGAGAGGTTTCACCGGTGGCTTGAATCCGGGTCAGCCAATGGGTCACGTCCAAAAGATCACGCAGAACTTCAAGAGGGTCGGCCCCAAGGTCATATTGCGCGCGCAATTCGCTGAGCGCTTCGTCAATCTTCCCGGACATCAAATGGTCAAACAGATCCAAAACCCGTTCGCGGTCGGCAAGACCCATCATATTGCGGACGGCATCTTGGGAGATGGCGGTTTTGTCGGCGGCCCCTTGGGCGATCGCTTGGTCGAGAAGCGACAGACCGTCACGGACAGAGCCTTCCGAGCCTCTGGCCAGCAATGCCAACGCCCCATCGTCGATCTTGACCTTTTCTTTTTTGGCAATTGCCCCCAAATGCTGAATCATCACATCCGGTTCAATCCGGCGCAGATCAAATCGCTGGCAGCGGGAAAGAACGGTCACGGGAACCTTGCGCACTTCCGTGGTGGCAAAAATGAATTTCACATGCTCCGGCGGCTCTTCGAGGATTTTGAGCAGCCCATTAAAGGCGGCCTTTGACAACATGTGTACTTCGTCAATGATGTAGACCTTGTAGGCGGCCGAAGCCGGTTTAAAACGTGCGCCGTCGATAATCTCACGAATGTCGTCAATACCTGTGCGGGAGGCAGCATCCATTTCCAGCACGTCCATATGCTGTCCCTGTTGGATCGCCTCGCAATGCACGCCGGGCTTACCAAATTCAAGACTGGGTGTGCTGTTGCCTTTGGCGTCGGTATAATTCAGAGCGCGGGCGATCAATCTGGCCGTTGTGGTTTTGCCGACGCCGCGCACGCCGGTCAGCATAAAGCCATGAGCGATCCGGCCGGTTTCAAAGGCCGCGGTCAGAATGCGCACCATGGCATCTTGACCAATCAAGTCATCGAAATTTTGCGGGCGATATTTGCGGGCAAGGACCCTATAGGCTCCTTGATCTTTATCCGCTTTGGACTCGCCTTTTGCCATGCTCTCTCGCCGATGCCGTTTGGCCTCTTCATGTCCCCCAAAGGCCGAATGTCAGGTGAGAGGCTGGACAACAACCCGTCCAAGGCTCGTTACGGCTGCTTCCTTCCGGATCTGACCGGGTTGGCGAGATGTCCGTCTGCCGCCAACCTCTCAACCGGCACTATTGGCCCAACACTCAGTCCAAGGCAAGAGGCCATTGGCTGCTATTGCCGGGATTCCGGCAAAATGTCAGGATCTTGTGTGATTCGTAAGGACGGCGATTGCGAGTCCAAGCTCCGACAGAAGAGGTCCCCCATGCAGCGCAACCCAAATGTCTTCGCCAACAATCCGCTTGATCGGGCAGCTTTAAAGCGGGGGGAAGAGGCTTGGCTGACGGCCCGATTGGCCGAACCCACAACGCTGATCGTGCCCTTTTGGCAATTGAAGCCCATGGTGCTTGCGCCCGCAGATGACACGAAACCGACAGCCATCGCGTGGTTGAGGCCCAGTGTGATGACCGAATTGGCTCAAGATGATGCCGCACCGATTTTTTTAGGTCTTGAAAACGATGTGGCGCATTTTGCCGTTGATGTTTCACATTTGGAAGATCCTCAAGAGGATGGGCCTTTAAAAGGTCTAGGCACTTTTGAAGATTTGCGTGCCTTGGCGCCAAAATTGGAGCCCACGGACGCGGCGATTTTGGCGCAAGGCAAATCCCTGATCGACTGGCACGCCCGACATCAATTTTGTGCCGCTTGCGGCGGCACGACAGTGATGGACGATGGCGGTTACAAGCGCACGTGCGAGGCTTGTGGAGAAGAGCATTTTCCGCGCACTGATCCGGTGGTCATCGCCCTTGTGGTCAAAGGCGATCAATGTGTGCTCGGCCGCGGTCCCGAATGGCCGGAAAACTTTTATTCTGCCGTTGCAGGTTATTTAGAGCCAGGCGAATCCATTGAAGAAGCTGTCGCCCGCGAAGTGCACGAAGAGATCGGAATCAGTATCACCAAGGTGCGATATCATTCCACCCAACCCTGGCCCTATCCCTCATCTCTTATGATCGGCTGTATTGCCGAAACGGAGCAAGATAATTTGACTGTCGACAGTCAGGAATTGGCGGAGGCCAAATGGGTCTCCCGAGATGATCTCAAGGCAATCCTCAAAGGCGAGGGCAAAGGCGATATGTTCGTGCCGCCGGCCATGGCGATTGCACATCAATTGATGAAGAATTGGGTGTTTGAGGGCGCTGACGGCAAGCCCGACTATTCGGCTTATGATTCTTGAAGCTAGTGCTGCGCCAAAAACCTTAACACATCTTGTTTCAGTTCGGCGGTTTGGGGCCTGTCCGGATTGTTGAAGAATCCATGATTGGCATCGTCATAGATTTTCATTTCCGAAGGTACGCCTTTTGAGTCGATATGGGCGTGGTAGTCTTTGACCGATTGAATCAAAAAATCTTTGCTGCCGACCGCTTGAAAACATGGCGGATGTTGCTCCCAATCCATATCCATCGGCGTGATCGGCTGACCTTGATCCACATGTGGGGCGAGGGCATTCGGCCCGGCATAGAGTTTGAACATGAGTTTCGGCACCCATATGCCTTTCTTTTCGATGTTGCGGATGACATCGCCGCGTTCCATCACACCATATAGCGCCACAAGACTGGCCACATCGAAACAAATGTCTGCGCCTTGGCGAACCGTGTCACTGAAAGACGAATTGGGATTTGTGAGGGCCAGACTCGTCAGTCCTGCTAAATTGCCGCCGGAGGAATCTCCCATAAGGTGAATGTGGGTGGCGTCCGGTCTTTGTCCCTTAATCCACAGCAAGGCTTTGTAAACCGAGCGGGCAATGTTGGGGTGTTGGGTTTCCGGTGCCAGCGGATAATCCAAATTAAAAACTTCATAGCCCGCCTCGCATAAGAATTGAAGATCGGCATTGTACCAGTCTTTCGACCCACTGAACCATCCGCCGCCGTGTAAATAGACAACCAATGGCTTGTGATCAGACCGATTGGCGGGAGCCAACACATCTAATGTTTCATGTTTATGATCGCCATAAGAGTGTGTTTCGACTCTCACCGGCACATGCGATTTGGTTTTTTTTGTGCGCAGCCAAACGGCACGCGTGCCTAAGCGGAACGCGCTGATAATCATCCGTTCGGTCAATGTGGCACTGGTCATGAAGTTTCCCTCTCCAAACGTCTATAAGTGAATTTGGACAGGAGCGCATTTTTGCTGTGGCCGCGGTTTCATTCTGAGGCACACTTTGTATTCAGCCATCGAATGAGGAGAGGGAGTATGGCGGTTTCAAACTCCAATATTGCAACTTTCGAAGCGCAATATGGCGCGGCGCAATCTTGGGACCAGCTGTTTTGGGCTCATTCGGCGCAAACGCCGTTTCTCGGCGACATCTCTGCTTTGCGCAAAGGGGGCCGCGCCCTGGACATCGGCTGCGGCGCGGGCACCGATTCCATCTTTTTGGCGGCGCATGGCTGGGAGGTCACCAGCCTGGATTTTGTGCCCAAGGCCTTAGAGTTTACGCAAGACCGCGCCAAAGAGGCAGGCGTGTCGGTTACGCCCGTGGTGGCCGATATTTTGGAGTGGGATCCCGGTGAGCGGTTCGACTTGGTTTTGGATCACGGGCTCTTGCACAATATGCACCCCAACAATCATGCGCTTTACCGCGAGCAGATTTTGAAACTGATGAGCGACGGCGCGGACTTTGTGCTTTTGCATTGGTTGAAAAATCACCCCCAGCAACCTGTGACCTCCGTTGGCCCCAATCGCCGGTCACGCGAGGAGCTCAAAGACTTCTTCGCGCCGGATTTGCGGGAGAAGTATTTTGCCGTGGAGGAAATTGAAGACCTGCCGATCTTTACCGGCAGCACGCTCAGCCAAGCGACCTTTTGGTTTCAACGCAATCAGACCTTTCATCAGCCGAATGTTTTGATTGATCAGATCAAGGCGACACTGAAAAAGCACGAAGTCGATTTTGACGCCATGGTTGCTGACGCGGGCGGCGATCTTGTACCTGCAGCCTTGCCCACCAATCTCATGGCGCGCGTGGTCGGGCCAGGGCGTTTGGGCATGGAATTGTCCATGCCCATGCGCGAGGAAGGCCCACGCATTATTCATGATTGGGCAAAGCGCGCGGGTCACGACGAGCATTTCACAGAAAATCTCTTACGTATCTTTGCCGCCAAAGAACATGGCGGTTTGTGTAATGACATTCCCCAATGCAAAGAGTGTGACGTGATGTTCTGTAAGAACAAGCGGGAACGTTAGGGAGCAGACTCTTAGTTCGTGCTCACTCTCGTCAACGCAGCCTCAATGTCTTCAACTGTAGTGTCTTGTAGAGGGAGGTAGGGCATTACTTCTGTCGCAAGTCTCAAGCTTTCGGCGTAGCCGGCTCGTGCATCTTCAATGCTTCCCAAACCCTCAAGTGCTCTTGCAAGAAAGTATTCCGGTTCAGGAAACCTGTTCTGGTTTTTACGGGCATATCTAAAAATATCTTCATATGCTGATTGATAGTTTAAAGCGTGAAGGTGGGTGAGACCCCGTTCGTAATAGTCTAAGTCCTTTGGTCTCGGTGCCCAACTCTCATATCCGCGCAAATTTGATTCCTTGTAAAATATGTGCTCGCTTTTCCCAGCCTTCACATCAATTATTGAATTGTGGTCTTTGATTGCCTTTTCGTGATCTTCAATAAATCTATAAAGTTCTGCTCGTTGACGAATGGCTGTATCTCGATCATTTCTTTTCTGCTGATAAAATGTCGCGTATTTGCGCAACTCTTGGACGGACATAGCGTCATAGTAAGTGCGATCGCGAGCATCGTGTGCGTCTAAAACACTTTGATTGATGGCCTCAGCTAACGTGTAGTCTTCAATTGCTCTTTTAATTTTTCCGATCTCGAACCGGAAGTTACCGCGTATGACAATGAACTCTGTAACCAGCGGTAACCACTTTCGTGCCCAATCGATTGCCTGAGTATAGGCCTTTTCAGCTTCATCAAATTGACCAATTCTGCGATAATGTTCCGCAAGCGCAACATAGTTTGAATTGAGAACGCCTTGTTCATTCACGAGCCTATTTGCGGTCAGCCAGTCTTTTGTGGCTGCATCAAAGTCGTTAGTGGTTTCATAGATGATGCCACGAGTTTCATAGAATTTTGGCTCACTGGAAAAGACTTCGATGGCTTTGTCACATTGAGTAAGCGCTAACTCTGGTTCTCTTTGCGAGCTGTGAAGCAGGCATAGTCCGTGATGCGCTGCCGCAACAATCGGCCAGCTTTGTTCCTGCTCAACAACTTTCTCTAATTCGTTTTTGGCGCGCTCTGGCGAGTTGAGATAGCTCGCAAGGGCATGGATCAAAAGCAAACACGTGTTGTCGGGATCGCTCGATAACCTTGCATCGGATTGTTGTTCAACCGTAGGGTCGCGAAGTTTAACTGGGGAGGCCCAAGTCATCTCCGAAAAACAGCCGCCGTCAATATAGGTCAACAGTTGGATGTCATGTGCCAGAGACGACAGTTTTCTTGCGGCGTCGCGATCTCTTCTGAGCTCAAGCCTCGCCATTTGTTCATAAGCCCGTGCCGTATCGTGTGGTGTGAGGTCGCCGGACTTTATGGCTGCTGCAAAATGCTCCAGAGCTCGCTCAGTTTTTAAGTCACTGCTTGTCTGAACAGCCTTTTCCAAATCACGATATCCTGAATCGCAGGCGGCCAGTCCAAGCATTGGAACGGCGAGCCAAAGGATCCTAAGATATTTTCTGGTCGCTGGAGTCAATTCAAGTGGTGCCTCGCGCCGGATCTAAAAATTGTCATCCATCGTCTTGCGATACTCGTCCGACTTATAAATTCCCAAGACATTGAGCTCGCTGGTGAAGAACTGCAGTTCTTCTAAAGCCAGGCGCACATTCCGTTCTTCCGGATGGCCTTCAATGTCCGCATAGAATTGCGTCGCACGGAAACTGCCTTCCAATTGGTAGGATTCCAGCTTGATCATGTTGACGCCGTTGGTGGCAAAGCCGCCGAGAGCTTTATAAAGAGCGGCCGGCACGTTGCGCACTTTGAAGACAAAGCTGGTGATCACCGGACCGTCACCGGGTTCGGCATCGTCCGGTGTTTTCGACAGCACCACAAACCGTGTTGTGTTGTGCAAGGCATCTTCAATATCGGCTTTTAGAATATCGAGCCCGTAAATCTCGGCGGCGAGACTGGAGGCAATGGCCCCTTGGGTTTTGTCGCCGCCTTCGGAGATATGCCGTGCTGCCCCCGCCGTATCCGCCCAGGCGACCGGCAAAATGCCCAGATCGCGAATGACGTCCCGGCATTGGCCAAGCGCCATGGTGTGACTGAGCACTGAATTTACATCGTCAAGATCGGCGCCTTTCAGCCCCATCAATTGATGCTGGATGCGCAGGAAATGTTCGGCGACGATGTAAAGGCCGGATTGGGGTAAGAGATGATGAATGTCTGCGACCCGCCCGGCCAAGGAATTCTCAATCGGGATCATGCCCAATTGGGCCTCGCCGCTGGTGAGGGCTGCGAAGGCGTCCTCAAACGTGGCGCATGGCATGGCCTCCATGTCCGGATAGACCTCTGCACAAGCCAAATGAGAATAGGCGCCCGGCTCGCCTTGGAAGGCGATTTTTTGTTTTTCTGTGTTCATGTTTTTTGAGTGCTCAGTAGAGTGCGTGCCTGTTCCAGGTCGGCGGGAGTATCGACACCGTTGGGAACGGTGTCAACGATCGCAATGTCGATCCGCATGCCCGCTTCAAGTGCCCGTAATTGTTCCAGTTTTTCCCGCTGTTCCAAGGGGGACGGCGGTAGGCCGACAAAGCGCTTCAGGGCCTCCCGGGTGTATCCGTAAATGCCGATATGGTGATAAAGCGGGCCGTCTCCGGAGGGCGCCGTAGCACGGGTGAAATAGAGCGCCCGTCCGACGCGCGCACCCGGCGCCAGAGCGATGATCGGCTTGACAACATTGGGATCGTCCCTTTCCGCCGGATCTTCGATTTCCGCCGCCAAGGTCACAATATCCGCCTCTCCGGCCCCCAGACCGGCGGCAAGGTCCCGCATCAGACCCGGCGCAAATGTGGGCATGTCCCCTTGCAAGTTGATAATGCCGTCAAATTTACCGTCCGGGTCCACCTGTTCGGCCGCCGCAAACACCCGGTCAGATCCGGACGGTAAATCCGGATCCGTCAGAACCGCTTCTCCGCCTGCCGCCGTCACAGCGTCCACAATCTCTTGTTCCGCGGCGGCGACGACCACGCGGCCCAAATCTGCCGCCCTCGCCCGGCGCCAGACATGCACAATCATCGGAAGCCCGTGAATATCCGCAAGCGGCTTGCCGGGCAGCCGGGAAGAGGCCATTCGGGCGGGAATCACGGTCAGAAAGTGCATTTTTTCTCCTCAAAGGAGGGGGTTTTCTGGTCAGAGACGATTTGTCGCGACCTTCTTAGGCCATTTTCCCGGCCAAAAACAGAAAAGGAGTTGCTTTGAAGGCGTGGCCCCTTATAAACCTTGCCCCGAGCTCACCAATTTGCCAAAAAGCGGCGGATTCGGTGCGATCCTAAACGTTAAGGAAGACGACATGGCGGACAAACATTCTGGCGGCGATCCTCTTTTTTGGAACAAGATATTTGGCGGTGTCCTGGGCTCCGCTTTGTTTGTCATGGTGGTCGCGGAAGTCGGCGGCATTCTCTACCATCCAAATGAGCTGGAAACGGCTGCCTATGTGATTGATGTGCAGAGCGCCGGTGGTGGCGCGGTTGAAGAAGCGCCTATCGATCTCAGTGTTTTGTTGGCGAGCGCCGATGTGGGCAAAGGCGAGCGCGTCGCACGTAAATGCAGCTCCTGCCATACCTTCGACAAGGGCAATACTCAGAAAAAGACCGGACCCAATCTGTGGGATATTTTCGGCGAGATGGCGGCGAGCAAAGGCGACTTCGACGCCTATTCCGATGCCATGAAAGCCATGGGCACAGCCTGGGATGCGGAAACGCTGTTCGGTTTTCTGCAGGCACCAAAGAACTATCTGTCGGGTACCACAATGGGTTTCGCCGGCTTGCGTAAGCCGGAAGACCGGGCCAATCTCATTGCCTATCTTGCCAGCTTGAGCGACAGCCCCAAGCCGCTTCAGTAAGCTTCCGTTTTCACATTGATTTGATTGGCCGTACTTTCGCCGAAAGTGCGGCCGGTCTTGCTTTGGCCATTTTTTCTTTTGCCCTATAGTCTTGGCACCGCCTGAGTCTATGCTCGGGCATGGTTGAAACGTGTTACGAGTGGTCCAAGTTCCTTTGAAATTGATTTCCGCCCTGTTCAGTTTTTGCTTGGCCTTTGCCGCATCGGCATCGCCTGTCTCGGCGCAAGCTGACGGTGTGCCGAAAGCGGCCCCAACGGAAAAGGTCGATACGGAGATGACCTTCTCGACGGTCTCGACGGTCGGCCATGCGCTTTCTCTTTTCGGCGACATCAAATATCCATCGGACTTTCCGCATTTTGACTATGTCAATCCGAATGCGCCCAAGGGGGGCCGGTTGCGCCTCTCGTCCATTGGCGGATTCGATAGCTTCAACGGTTTTGTGGTGAAGGGTGAATCCGCAGTCGGTTTAGGGCTGACTTACGATACTCTGTTGGAGTCCGCCTATGACGAACCGGCAACGGAATATGGCCTGATCGCAGAAAGCGTTGAGGTGCCCGATGATTATTCGTGGGTGACATACACTTTGCGCGAAGAGGCCCGTTGGCACGACGGCCGGCCCATCACGCCGGAAGATGTGATTTTTTCCCTCGATATTCTGAAAGAGAAAGGCTTGCCCTTTTTCCGCTTCTATTACGGCACGATCCAGGAAGCGAAACAGATCGGTCCCCGGCAAGTGAAGTTTATCTTCACCGAAGCGGGCAATCGGGAATTGCCCCAGATTACGGGTCAGCTGCCCATTCTGCCGAAACATTATTGGAAAGATAAAGAATTTGACCGCTCGACCTTGGAGCCGCCGTTGTCCAGTGGACCCTATAGGGTTGCGGACTTCGAGGCCAATCGCCGTGTCGTTTACGAGCGGGTTCCGGATTATTGGGGCAAGGATCTGCCGGTCAAAAAAGGCAAATTCAATTTTGATGAGATTTCGTTTGACTATTATCGCGATCAAGAAGTGGCGCGCACCGCTTTTCTCGCCAATGAGTTCGACCGTATTGCCGAAAACAGTGCCAAGAATTGGGCAACGCGCTATGACGTACCGGCCGTCAAAGAAGGCCTTCTAAAGCTCAGTTTCTTCAAGTCAAGGCAACCCTCCGGTATGCAAGCCTTCTTTTTCAATCTGCGCCGGGAAAAGTTCCAAGATATTCGTGTGCGCGAGGCCATTGGTCTGGCGTTCAATTTCGAATGGCTGAACAAATATATTTTCTACGATCAATACACACGGACCACGAGCTATTTCGACAATTCGGAGTTGGCCGCCAAGGGATTGCCGTCCGAAGCTGAATTGGAGCTTTTGGAGCCCTATCGTGATCAGCTTCCGGAGAAACTTTTTACGCAAGAGTTCCGTGTGCCTGAGACGGACGGAACGGGAAAGTACAGGGACAATCTGGTTCGCGCCATTGAGCTTTTGGAAGAGGCGGGCTTTTTCATTCGCGACGGGAAAATGATTGATCCGAGAACGGATGAACCGTTCTTTATCGAGTTTTTGTTGGTTCAACCGAGTTTTGAACGTGTGGTGCAGCCCTTTTTGCGCGACTTGGAAAAAATCGGGATCAACGGGACCATTCGTGTTGTCGGTACAGCCCAATATGAGCGCCGCTTCGAGAACCGTGATTTTGATATGATCGTTTACAGCGCCCGGCAATCCCTCTCACCCGGCAATGAGCAGCGGGATTTTTGGGGAACCGACGCGGCCGACCGCCCGGGGAGCCGAAATGCGGCCGGCGTCAAAAGCGAAGTGATTGATGCTTTGGTGGAGAAAGTGATCTTTGCGCCCGATCGCGAGTCTCTGGTGACGGCGACGCAGGCGCTCGATCGTGTTCTGCTTTGGGGTCATTACGTCGTACCGCAATGGTATCTGGCCGGCTCCCGCGTTGCTTATTGGGACCGGTTCGGAATGCCCGATGAGCCGCCGCCCTATTTACCGGATGACTTTTCGACCTGGTGGTCAAAAGACGCAGATGGAAATCAAAACACATCTTTTCGAGATGTCGGCCTTCGGTCCGGTCAAACGGTAGAGGGCGATGATTTAGGAGAAGCAGAATAATGCTGCAAAAGCTTGCGCGTATGGCGTCCGGCGTTGTTGTTTTAACGCATCTCAGCCTTTCGGCTATGGCCGCAGGTCACGAAACACCGGTCGAGACGACTACGTCTCATGGATTGTCGGCATTTGGGGATTTGAAGTACGCGAAAGATTTTTCCCACTTTGAATACGTTAATCCTGATGCCCCTAAGGGCGGCCGATTGGCGACCTTGCCTTCCTTAGCACTCCCAACATTTGACAGCTTCAACGCTTTCATTCTGAAGGGCGACTACGCTCCCGGTTTGTTGCTTGGGTCCAGCGACGGCAGCTCTCTCGTTTTCGATAGTTTGATGGCAGATGCGGGGGATGAACCGGATTCCATGTATGGATTGGTGGCCTACGAAGTCGAGTATCCTCAAGACCGGTCCTGGGTCATTTTCCGCCTGCGCTCTGAAGCGCGTTTTCATGACGGATCACCATTGACGGCTGACGATGTGGTCTTTTCATTGGACATCCTGAAGGACGAGGGTCATCCAATATACGTGCAGAATTTGAGAGATGTGTTGAAAGCCGAGGCGCTTGATCCGTATACTGTGCGTTATACGTTTGACCCTGACGCCGTGAAGCGGGATTTGCCTTTGATTGTTGCTGGGCTCCCCATTTTTTCGAAAAAATACTACGCCGACAAAGTTTTTGGTGACTCCTCGATCGAGCCGCCATTGGCGAGCGGCCCCTATAAGGTGGGCGATTTCAAATTAGGCACTTATGTTGAGTATGATCGCGTTGACGATTACTGGGCCAAGGACTTGCCGGTGAATGTTGGCCGCTGGAATTTTGATCAGATTCGTTACGAAATTTTCCGCGACCGCAACGTCGCATTCGAGGCCTTCAAGGCGGGTGCCTATGATTTGCGTGAAGAGCTGACGTCGCGCATTTGGGCAACTCAGTATGATTTTGCCGGGATACGGGACGGTCTTGTTGAGCGTCGCGAGCTGACCAATGAAAATCCTGCAGGTGTTCAAGGATACTTTCTGAACATGCGCCGCGAAAAACTGTCCGATGCCCGTGTCCGTGAAGCGTTAGGTTTGGCCTTCGATTTTGAGTGGACCAATAAAACGATTTTCTATGGTGCCTATCAGAGAACGCATAGTTTTTTCCAAGGTTCTAATGAGTTGGCTGCCGCAGGTCCACCAAACGACGGTGAGCTTACGCTGCTTCAACCTTTTCGGGAAACCCTTCCTCCCGTGGTGTTTGAGCGTGCTTACAAACCTCCTGTCACAGATGGATCGGGTCGGAACCGTGCCAACCTGCTTAAGGCAAAGAATTTACTCAAAGATGCAGGATGGTCAATCGTGGATGGGAAGCTTGCCAACAGCGATGGCGAACCCATGGAACTCGAATTCCTTATGTATGATTCGGGATTTGAACGGATCAATGGCCCTTATCTGAAAAACCTTGAGCTTTTGGGCGTTGACGCCGTCATGCGTCTTGTTGACCCCGCCCAGTATCAGAGCCGTCATGAGAAGTTTGATTTTGATATTGTCGCTACACGTTATACCCAGCGGTCAACGCCTGGTGTTGAATTGCGAAACTACTTCTCGTCAGTTTCGGCAGGTGTGCAGGGAACTTCAAACCTCTCCGGCGTCGCCGATCCAATCGTTGATACTTTGGTCGAAAGTGTCGTTTCTGCGCAGACGCGGGGCGACCTTGTGGCAGCATCGCGGGCTTTGGACAGAGTGTTAAGAGAAGGCCATTATTGGGTTCCGCAATGGAACAAGCCATGGCACAACATCGCCTATTGGAAGCGATTTGGTTGGCCTGAAACAGAGCCGAAATACAATCGAGGAATTTTGGATACTTGGTGGTCGACGGATACGGCAATAGGGGAAACGTCTAACTAATGCTCGCATACATTATCCGGCGTCTCCTTTTGATGATTCCCACTTTGTTTGGGATCATGTTGATCAGCTTTGTGATCATCCAGTTTGCTCCCGGCGGGCCGGTCGAGCGCATCATCGCGCAGATACAAGGGACAGATGTGGGCGCAACGTCTCGGGTGAGCGGCGGCGGCGGCGACATCTCCGGTGGTCAGGGTTTTGACGGTTCAAGTACTTATAAGGGCCGCCGAGGATTGGATCCGGAGTTTATTGCTGAGCTGGAGAAGCAATTCGGTTTCGATAAACCGGCCCATGAGCGCTTCTATCTGATGATGTCCAGCTACATCCGCTTTGATTTTGGCGAGAGCTACTATCGAAGTGAGTCTGTCGTCGGATTGATTCTGGAAAAAATGCCCGTCTCAATCTCGCTCGGACTGTGGTCCACTTTGATCGCCTATTTGATTTCCATTCCTCTGGGCATTCGCAAAGCCGTCAGTGACGGCTCGGCATTTGATGTCTGGACCAGCACAGCCATTATTGTCGGCTATGCCATTCCCGGGTTTTTGTTTGCGGTGTTCTTGATCGTCTTTTTTGCCGGTGGCACCTACTTTGATTGGTTTCCCTTAAGAGGTCTGACCTCAGACAATTGGGAGGAGCTTAGTTTTTGGGGTAAAATTACCGATTATCTATGGCATATGGCCCTGCCCATCACGGCGCTTGCTATCGGCGGCTTTGCCACGCTGACCCTCCTCACTAAGAATTCATTCCTCGACGAAATCAAAAAACAATATGTGGTCACTGCAAGATCCAAAGGATTGACCGAGCGACGCGTGCTCTACGGCCACGTCTTCCGCAACGCCATGTTGATTGTGATTGCGGGCTTCCCGGCCGCGTTTCTGGGCGTGTTTTTCACCGGGTCTTTGCTGATTGAAGTGATCTTTTCGCTCGATGGATTGGGTCTGTTGGGTTTTGAGTCGATTATCAACCGGGACTATCCGGTCGTGTTCGGCAACCTTTTTATCTTTTCCTTGGCCGGCATGTTCATCACTTTGATCAGTGATTTGTCTTATACCATCATCGATCCGCGGATCGATTTTGAGTCGCGGGAGGTTTAGTCTCTGTGGCCTCTCTAGATATGCCTGACCAGCATGTAAAATCGTCCCGTCTATCGCCTCTCAATCAAAGGCGATTGCGGAACTTTAAAGCCAACCGGCGCGGCTATTGGTCTTTGTGGATCTTTTTGGTTCTGTTTTTCATCACATTGTTTGCTGAGTTTGTCGCTAACGACAAACCGATCATTATTTCCTTTGAAGGGTCTTACTATTTTCCCATTTTCGAAGCCTATCCGGAGACAACCTTCGGCGGGGATTTTCCGACCGAAGCCGATTACCGGGACCCTTTCGTTATGGAGCTAATAGACGAAGCGGGTGGTTGGGCTATCTGGCCGCCTATTCGATACAGCTATCAAACCATCAATCTTGATCCGCCGACGCCGGCCCCATCATACCCGACCTCAGAAAACTGGTTGGGGACGGACGATCAAAGCCGCGACGTTCTTGCCCGATTGATTTACGGCTTCCGTATTTCCGTTCTGTTCGGGCTCACACTGACGCTGTTCTCCACCATTATTGGTGTCACTGCCGGGGCGGTCCAGGGATATTATGGCGGATGGCTTGATCTGATCTTTCAGCGCTTTATTGAAATTTGGACCAGCGTGCCGCAGCTTTATTTGATTATTATTATTGCGGCGGTCATTGAACCGACATTCTGGATTTTGCTTGGCATTTTGTTGCTGTTCAGCTGGGTTGCTTTGGTGGGTGTGGTACGTGCTGAATTTCTACGGGCGCGCAACTTTGAATATGTCAAAGCCGCTCGCGCCATGGGTGTGCGCAATACCAAGATCATGTTTAAGCATCTTCTGCCCAATGCCATGGTGGCCGCTTTAACCTTCATGCCGTTTATTTTGAACGGCTCGATCACCACCCTGACTTCGCTCGATTTCCTCGGCTTCGGATTACCGGTCGGATCGCCGTCCTTGGGCGAGCTATTGAAGCAGGGCAAAGAGAATCTCCAGGCGCCTTGGTTGGGGATCTCCGCCTTTGTTGTGGTGGCGACGATGTTGACGCTTCTGATTTTCATTGGTGAAGCGGTTCGTGATGCCTTTGACCCCAGGAAGACGGAAGCATGACGGAACCCCTTTTGCAGGTCAAAGATCTTTCGGTGGACTTCACGGTCTCGCGCAGACGCACGCAAGCCGTCAAAAACATTTCGTTCTATATCAACAAGGGCGAAACATTGGCTTTGGTCGGAGAATCCGGTTCCGGCAAATCCGTGAGCGCATTGTCCGTGCTGAAGCTTCTGCCCTATCCGACAGCGTCCCATCCGTCCGGCGAGATTTGGTTTGATGGCGAGAACCTGTTTGAGACAGACGAGCCGTCCATGCGGGATGTGCGCGGCAATCGTATCTCCATGATTTTTCAAGAGCCGATGAGTGCGCTCAATCCGCTGCACTCTATTGAAAAGCAGGTGGGTGAGGTTTTAGATCTCCATCAAGAGCTCACCGCCGACGAGCGCCGCGATAAAGTCATCGAGCTGTTGAAAAAAGTCGGTCTGCCCAATGTGGAGCGCCGTCTTGGGGCCTATCCACATCAATTGTCCGGCGGACAGCGTCAACGGGTGATGATTGCCATGGCGCTCGCCAATACTCCGGATCTGTTGATTGCAGACGAACCCACAACTGCTTTGGATGTTACGGTCCAAGCTCAAATCCTAAAACTTTTGAAGGATTTACAAAAAGAATTCGGCATGGCGATCTTGTTGATCACCCATGATCTGGGCGTGGTCCGTAAATTCGCCGACCGAATCTGCGTCATGACCGACGGCGAAATCGTCGAGCGCGGTTCAACGGAAGAAATTTTCCAAGCACCGCAAAAAGACTACACCAAACATTTGCTGGATGCGGAACCGAAAGGCAATCCGACGCCAAGCGATCCGGAAGCGCCACTTTTGTTGGAGGCCAAAGACCTTCGCGTTTGGTTTCCGATCAAGAAAGGTGTGCTTCGGCGCACGGTTGATCACGTCAAAGCGGTTGATGATATCTCTTTTGTCTTACGGGAAGGGCAAACCCTCGGGATTGTTGGTGAGTCCGGATCGGGAAAAACGACTCTCGGCTTAGCGATCTTGCGTCTTTTGTCGAGCACAGGAGACATCACTTTTAACGGAGACGCGATTTCGTCCTTTAAAACCAATGACATGCGGCCTCTGCGTAAAGAGATGCAAATTGTTTTTCAGGACCCTTACGGGTCGCTCAGCCCCAGAATGTCTGTCGGGGCCATTATCACCGAAGGTTTGGAAGTTCATGGGCTGGCGCCGGAAGGGGATGAGCGGCGTCAACTGATCGGTGATGCCCTGGAAGATGTCGGGCTCCCGGCCGACGCCCAGGATCGCTATCCCCATGAGTTTTCAGGCGGCCAGCGCCAGCGCATCGCCATCGCACGCGCGATCGCTCTGAAACCCAAATTCATTATGCTCGATGAGCCGACGAGCGCTCTCGATATGTCGGTGCAGGCACAGATCGTCGACCTGTTGCGAGATCTACAGCAGCGATACGGTCTTGCGTATCTGTTTATCAGTCACGACTTGAAAGTGGTGCGCGCCATGGCCAATCGGATGATTGTGATGAAAGCCGGCAAAGTGGTCGAACAGGGTATGGCAAAAGATCTGTTCGAAAGCCCGAAGACCGCTTATACGCGCGCGCTCATGGCGGCGGCTTTTGATTTGGAAGCGATTGAAGAAGACGCTGTGAACGCTTGAGACGTTTATAGCTTTTTACGCAGGCGGTCTTCCGCCTGACGGAGTGTTTCCGCAACGTCTGCATTAGGCATCAATTGTGTGTCTTTTCCGGAGACCAATTCGTCAAAAAGCTTTTGTGCTTTTTTGCCTAAGGTGGAATTGCGATATTCGTCCGACAGCTTCACGTCGTCGACCTCACTGCTGTTCATCTTGTTTTGAACCGCTAACATGCTCTCCGCTTCGTACGGTTCACCGACAAAAGCGAATATGTCTTTCAGCAATTGCTCCGGTTGCTCCACGAGATCTTTATGAAGAAACCGGTGCACTGTGTCGGACCCGAAGGCCTGTTCTGCTGCAAAAGCCGACTCCGTCAGTCTCTGCCAGGTTTTATATCCGTCGGGTGCATCTGTCTTCCAATCGCCGACTCTGTCGAAATGCATCAGTGATCGCACCACGTCATGGGGGCTGCGAAGCATGTGAACGAATTTTGCTTGTGGGAAAAGTTTGAGAAGGGCGCTAACATAGTGCGAGTATTCGGGCGTTCCGTCGACCCAACGTTCCTTTGGATCGTCGGTTCTCAGTTTGACTTTAGCGTATTTGAATTCGCCTTCTTGGTACCGAATGTCTTTGACGCGCCATTCGCAGGATCGCTTGATCAAATCGTCGGCTGATTGCGCAAAACTTGCATAGACCTGTTCCTCACTCATTTTCGACATGGCAAAATGAGAGCGTGGGCGGGTACCGCCCTTGTCAAACCAACGCGGAACAGACAGCGCGTAATCAGCAATCCAATTGGTCTCCGGCAGAAGCCAAATATTGGAATGCTGTCCAAGGCACCAGGTGAGGACACTGGTGCCCGATCGATAGGACCCAATAATGAAAATCGGTCTTGGTGTGCTCGTGTCGATTGTCATCAAGGCTGGTCATTCAAAAAGGCAACAGGGCCGGGCAGGAAATCAAAGTCATCGCCCGGATCCAATCCGGCGAGCTATGCCATATTGATCAAATGAAGACAAGTTAAGCAGCGCGCGGTGTGAATTTCGAGAAACACGTGGCCCCGGCATGGGGGTCATTGCTTTGTTTCGAGCTGGGCCGTCTGATCCTTGATGAGATCTGCAAATTCCGTCAGAAAAACCGAACCTGCGACAGTGCGTTGGACAAGCACGTTTCGCCGGTCTTCCGGGTCGCGCTTGCGTTTCAGCAACCCCATCTGTCCCAGCGTGTCGAGGGCCCGTGTGATGGCCGGTTTGGTGACGTCGAGTTTTTGAGATAGACCGCGAACAGTGTGCGGAGGGGGGCTTAGGTAGATTGTCAGCAAGATGGCCATTTGCCGTGCCGACAAATCTGGGCCTTCACGTCGTACCGTTTCCGTGACCACGTCATGCCAAAGGGCAAGTGCTTCGATGGGTTTCAGTTCGAGTCCCAATTGTGTCCCCGCTCTCAAAACTGAGTCATGTGGTCAGTCACAAAAGACCGAATCACTTAGACGACGTCTTGTTCCAAGAATTAGCGAAACACTTCCGGGCCTGCAAACTCTTTTTCCCGATCACGAAGATTGTTGTGGATAACGCGATTGAATCAAATCATGTAAAGCGCGAATCCCCTGTGCCTCCCCTCCCATAGGCTGGCCGGGTTTGGGTTTCGGCGTCCAAGCGTAAATATCAAAATGGATCCAAGAGCGTGCATTCGAAACAAAGCGTGACAAGAACAGGGCAGCTGTAATGGAGCCTGCCATTGACATATCCGAAATGTGATTGATATCGCCAACTTTGCCTTTCAGGTTTGCGTTGTAGCCGCTCCAAAGGGGCATGCGCCAAAGCGGATCACGCACTTTCTCGGCACATTCTGTCAGGTCTTGGGCCAGTGTGTCGTCATGTGTATAAAACGGCGGAAGATCCGGACCCAATGCGACCCGTGCGGCGCCGGTCAAAGTGGCCATATCGATCAGCAGATCCGGAGATTCGGAATCGGCGAGGGTCAGGGCATCGGCGAGGACCAGCCGTCCTTCTGCATCTGTATTGCCGATCTCCACGGTCTTGCCGGAGCGGCTGGGGATGACATCGCCCGGCCGGAAAGCGTTGCCGGAGATGGCATTCTCGACCGCGGGGATCAAAATGCGCAACCTTACGGGCAGGCGGGAGGACATGATCAAGTGGCCAAGACCAATCACATTGGCTGCGCCGCCCATATCCTTTTTCATGAGTGTCATGGAATCGCCCGGCTTGAGGTTCAATCCGCCGCTGTCAAAACACACACCTTTGCCCACCAGTGTGACCTTTGGTGCATCTTCGGGCCCCCAGGTCAGGTCCAGCAGACGCGGTTCGCGCGTCGACGCTCGGCCAACAGCGTGAATCAAGGGAAAGTTCTCAGTCAGCAATGCGTCGCCGGTGACCACATTGATGTTGGCGTCAAAATGCCGTGCAAGCGTATGAACCGCTTCCTCCAATTCATCCGGGCCCATATCGTTGCTGGGTGCGTTGACGAGATCGCGAGTCAGATAGACCGCCTCAGCGATCCGGGAGGCGGTTTCGCCGGCCTCTTGAGCGACGACGAGCTTCGGTTGCACGCCGTCATTGGCCGCCGTTTTGTAACCGGCATATTGATAACGGCCCATGGCCCAATCCAGCGCAGCTTTGTGCTCGTCAATCTGATGACCATCGCTTGTCAGTTGATAGGTGCCGTTCGGCAGTTGGCTTGAGAGGGTGGCGAAGGGGAAGGGGATGTGGCTCGCATCCATCGGCAGCCCGTACACAACCCCTTCAATCTTGCCGTCCTCATCGGGAATCAAAAGGATCTGGTGGTCTCTTGCCCGAAAGCGGTTGGCGGATACCCAGCTTTGTACGCGATCGGAGAGGCTTTTTTGTCCGGATTGGAAGTTTTCTGCCGTGACGACCCAGATCGGAATGGCGTTATCTGAGTCGGTTGTGAAGAGGTCAAGCACGTCTTTGTCTTTCTTATCCGGCTGTGGAATAGTTGCGTTGGACTTTATCGACTTCGCCGCTCGAAGCAAAGGTGAAGTGCACGCAGTTGGGAGCCGCTTGGAAGGCATATGTCGGAAGCTGATGAATTTACGCTGATCTTGGGAAGCAAGAACACATCCTCTTGGTCTTTAAGGGCTTGGCTTGTGCTCAAACGTTGTGGCGTGCCGTTCCAAGAGCATTTGATTGAAATGCGACAGACGGATACCAAGGCCAATATCTTGAAAGTGTCGCCATCCGGCTATGTGCCGGCGCTAAAGCGGCGGGATTTATTGATTTGTGACACCTTGGCTATTGCGGAATATATGGCCGAACAGTTTCCGGATTTGGCTTTATGGCCCACGGACTCTGACGCCCGAGCTATCGCCAGGTCGGTCAGCGCGGAAATGCATTCGGGGTTTTTTCCATTGCGCAAAACTATGCCGATGGATTTTCTGGGCCGGGAGCCGGGTTTTGAGCCGACCGATGAGGTTCGAAACAACATTCGGCGCATCGAAGAGATTTGGACCCATTGCCGCCGGGATTATGGTTCAGATGGACCGTATTTGTTTGGGTCTTTTTCCATCGCAGATGCCATGTTTGCGCCGGTTGTCTCTCGTTTCACCACCTACCATATCCCATTGAACGACACGGCTCAGGCCTATTCTGACGCGATATGGCAGTGGCCGGACATGGTTCTGTGGCAGCAACAATGTCTTGAGACGAGAGACTTGTCTTAGTTTGCAGCCGGTTCGGCGGTGTTTGCGTTTTCGTCTTCGGCCAAGGCGGGCGACTCGTCAATTTGCGTGTTGGCCAACGCTTTGTCTTCGATCTCTTTATAGTATCGACGTGCACCGGCATGGAGCCCGATCGGCAAATCAGTTGCCGCACGATCAAACTCGTACCAATCGAATATCTGCTCGCCAGATCTCAAGATCTCTTGATTTTCATTTTGCCACAGCGCGCGTGTGATTTCATAAACACGCTGTTCGGACACGGACGCATTGACCACCCACACGGCATTGGTGCCGATGGTCTCGCGCTGAGAGATGCCTTGATAGGTGCCGTTTGCGATGACGTGCGGAAGAATATAGGCCCGGCTCTCGTAGAGGATGGCCATGGGCGCGCCGCCGATACCGATCAGATCCGCCATGCCGGTGGCCAGCAGATCTTGCACGAACGGAACCGGCGCACCGCCCAGGTAGAAGAAGGCGTCAAGATCCCCGGAGATCAATCCGTCGGCGGCGTCATACAAATCCAGTTCTGACGTTGTGATGGAATCCTCAAGAGCTCCGGTATTGAGCAAAAGACTGGCATAAAGATTACTTCCCGAACCCTCCGGTCCCACGGACACGCGGCGGCCCGCCAAATTGCTCAGTTCCGAAATGCCGGCATCTTTGGCAGCAACCAGGTGCAACGTTTCGACGTACAAATTTGCTATGGCGCGTATGTTGGATGCGGGTCCCAATTCCTGAAAATCACCCCGGCCGTTCACCGCGTCACTGAGCAAATCCGCCGGTACAAGACCCGATTGGAACGCGCCCGTATTCACTGCAACGATATTGGCCAGCGCACCTTCCGACGTTTGTGCCACGGCGAGCATACCGATGGGTCCGCATCTTTGTGTGGTCCGGCATCTATCTGCGCCGGGCGGGTGGGAAATCAATGCGGCCAGTGCTTCTCCGGCAGCGAAGTAGCTGCTGGCGGTTGAGCCGGTCGTGATCTTGAAGAAGGCCGGTTCTTGTAAAGGCTCCGTCGCGGTGGGCCTGATGTCGGGTTTACGGCTTGGGATAGGGATACCGTTTTCGAACGTATCGGCCGCGCCACTCGGGCTTGCGGCCATTAGAGTGCATGCGAAAGCGCAAAGCCCGAAATAGGTCACCTTTTTGGGTGTTTCAAAAGTTCTTTGGCAACGCTTCCACATTTTGACTCATAGCCAATTTTCCGTCGGTGTCTGTTGGATATTTATAAACTGTTAACGATCTCAGGAACAACGCTCAATCGCCCAGTTATGATTAATTGTTTGTTGATTTTAAGTGGTCACTATGATCGTGCGTTTGAATTCAGTTCGCCCCAGAGCGAAAGGAGCGAAAGATCATGACCCTCTTAAAAGACAGCCGAACATCCCGGTTTGGTCGTTTGCGCAATCATGTGTCCATGCTGGCGGTCTGCGCCGTCTTGGGCGCGTGCCAGACGACGTCGAGCGGCAGCAATCTTTCCGATGCCTCGTCGGCCGCCCAAAGTCAGTTTCCGGTAACGGCCTTTGAGGGCAGCGCGGATGATTATGTGGCTCAGGTCGCTTATTGGGGCGCAATCCACGATGAAAAGCCATCCGATGTTGATGCCGCCATCAATTATGGGCGTGCACTGCGCAATATTGGCCAAACACGGAAAGCGGTTACGATTTTGAATCGCGCCGTTTTGTTGGATAGCGAGAATGCTGTGGCCCTATCGGAATACGGCAAAGTCCTGGTTCAGACGGGACGGGTTGCGGAAGGTGCGGACTACTTGTCTCGGGCCAGCATCCGTAAGCCGAATGATTGGGTGATTTTGACGGCGGAAGGTGTAGCGTTTGATCAGATGGGTGATCATGCTGTGGCGCAGCGCAAATATGACGCGGCGCTGCAAGTCGATCCCGGCAACCCATCTATTTTGACGAATAAAGGATTGTCCTTTGCATTGTCAGGAGATCTGGGTTCGGCCGAGCAATTTCTGCGGCAGGCTGTTCGCCAGCCTCAGGCGACACCGCAAATGCGTCAGAATTTAGCATTGGTTCTTGGACTGCGCGGAAACTTCGCGGAAGCCCGGCAATATGCGGCTGCTGACCTGTCAGCGGCTATGGTCGACAACAACATGGCGTATATTCGTGAGATGATCGCCAATGAATCGTCGCCTTGGTCTGAGTTGCAAGAGATCGAATAAGAATTCGTATTGAGAAATTAGAAAACAGCCGTCCGTCATTTGGCGGGCGGCTGTTTCTTTTTTCAAACGGGTCGCTACGATTTAGAGCGCCAGCAGCTTCATACTCGCCGGTCCCATAATAACGATAAACAAGACCGGTAGAAAAAAGACAATCATAGGCACCGTCAGCTTGGCCGGGAGTGCGGCAGCTTTTCTCTCCGCACGCTGTGTTCTGATGTCCCTGTTTTCTTGGGCCATCACGCGCAAGGCCTGTGCCAGAGGTGTTCCGTAGCGCTCGGCCTGAATGAGAGACGTACAAACGGCTCGGACGCCGTCCAATCCGGTACGTTCGGCAAGATTTTCATAGGCTGACCGCCGTTCTTGCAGATAGCTCAATTCAGCCGTCGTCAGGCTCATCTCTTCTGCCATTTCTACAGACTGTTGCCCGATCTCAGAGGCGACCTTGTTAAAAGCAGCTTCCACCGACATGCCGGCCTCGACACAAATCAGGAGTAAGTCCAATGCGTCCGGGAAGGCTTGCTCCAGCGACTCTTGCCGCCGCGCAATCAGGTTCTCGACAAAGATGTTTGGCAAGTAGAAACCGGCACATGCCGCACCGAAGGAAATCAAGACCTTCATGGCCGGTGTTTCGCCACCGACACCGAACGCAAATTGATAGGCTATTGCGGCGGCAAAAACGATAAACGGAGCGATCAAACGGAAAAACATGAAAGTGACAAGTGGTTTCTGACCACGAAGGCCGGCACGATAGAGACGGCCCTTCATCGCTTCGGCATCAAACAGCGAGTCGACGTTGAACTTCTCAACGAATTGTTTCATGTAGCTTTTGGGCTTTTCGCGCAAGTTGGCGCGGCCTGATGCTTCCAATTCGGCTCGTTGTTTTGCGCGCAGTTCCTCGCGGCGATTGGCAACGGATTTCAGGCGTGCGTTGAGCTTGTCACCCTTGAGAAGCGGCATGGCGATCGTCACGATTGTCGCGAATGTGGCGATAGCCACAATCAGCGTGATCATGAATTCTGAATCAGCAAGCTTGAGAAGAAAGTCAGCCATTGTTTTGGTTCCTTTGCACGCAGTCTCGGCGTTGCAATCAGTATTTAAATCTCACCATTTTACCCATCGCAAGGATGCCCGAGAGCATCCAGATGATCCCGCCGACAATCATGGCGTTGCCCATCTGAGTTTCGAATAAGGGCTCCAAATAGCCCGGCGAGGTGATCATGATAATCACCGCCACAATCGGGGGCAGGCTGCCGATGATCCAAGCGGATGCCTTGGCCTCAGATGAAAGAGCCTTGATCTTCTCTTTCATGATTTTTCTTTGGCGCAACACAACCGACAGATTGCTCAGCGTTTCCGCCAGGTTACCGCCGGTTTGCTGTTGAATTGTCAGGACAATCACAAAGAAGTTGAGCTCAGGGATTGGCATACGCTCATAAAGTCTGTCTAAAGCCTGATCGAAAGGAACACCCACTCGGATGTCTTTGGTCAGTTCTGTGAACTCTGTCGCCAGAGGTTCGGCGCTTTCATTTCCAATTATTTGCAGACATTCATTGATCGGCAATCCGGATTTGACGCCCCGAACAATAATATCGACCGCATTGGCGAACTCTTCCACAAATGCGGTGCGCCGTCTTTTGGCGAGAAACTCAATCGTCCATCGGGGAAGGCCGAGACTTGCGACAAAAAATGTGCCGGCGGCGAGATACTCATTCGGATAGGAGATCCAAACGCCGAAAGTCACAATTGTGCCGAAGATGAATGAAATAATGAAGAACGTGGTCATAGAAAAGCTGAGACCCGCCTGTTGAATCTTTTCCTTCATGCCGGCGGATTTACGTGTTTGCTTTTGCTCCGTTTCCATTTGTTGCAGTTTTTCTTGAACTGCCTTTTTGCGGCTCTTGGACGCGTCGTCATTTTTGGATTTTGAGCCGTTGCTTCCTGTTTTTAAGTTCTTGGAGACAGCCTTGATACGGCGATTGGCCCGTTCTTTGTTTGAAAGAGACGGCGAAAATACAGCGTATGCAATGCCAAAAATACTCAAAAAGGTTATGAGCATTGTGATGGCGATGATGGCAGTGTTGGACATCTCAGTTGCTTTCTTTGTTCGCCGGGATTTGCGTTACATCCTTAGACGTCGGCAGCTTCTAATGCGCTCGCAAGTTCCCTTTCCTTGCCGAAATATCTTGCGCGGTCCCAGAAGGCCGGCCGCGCAATTCCGGTTGAGCGGTGTTTTCCGATTACACGGCCCGCTTCATCATCGCCTTCAATGTCATAGACAAACAGATCCTGGGTGATGATCACGTCGCCTTCCATACCCAGCACCTCGGTGATGTTTGTGACGCGCCGAGAGCCGTCACGCAGCCGTGCGGTTTGAATAATCACATCGATCGATCCACAGATCATTTCGCGAATGGTTTTTGCCGGCAGGTTGTAACCACCCATGGTGATCATACTTTCCAGTCGGCTCATCGCTTCGCGCGGTGTGTTGGCATGGAGCGTTCCCATAGAGCCGTCATGGCCGGTGTTCATGGCTTGCAGCAGATCGAAAGCTTCCGGCCCGCGCACCTCACCGACAATGATGCGCTCCGGACGCATCCGCAGACAGTTTTTCACAAGATCACGCATGGTGATCTCACCTTGACCTTCCAGGTTTGGCGGACGGGTTTCGAGGCGTACGACATGCGGCTGCTGCAGTTGAAGCTCGGCGGCATCTTCGCAGGTCACGACACGCTCATCGTCGGCGATAAAGGCCGTCAATGTGTTGAGCAGGGTTGTCTTACCTGAACCGGTTCCGCCCGAAATCAAGACGTTACAGCGGCAGGCACCGATCACGCCCAGTACCGTTGCGCCTTCGGGTGTAATGGTCTGGAATTCGACCATATCGGACATCCGAAGCTTGTCCTTTTTAAACTTACGAATGGTGAGGGTCGGTCCGTCGAGCGACAGAGGCGGTCCAATGACGTTGACCCGGCTACCGTCCGGTAAGCGCGCATCACAGATTGGGCTGGATTCGTCCACGCGCCGGCCGACTTGGCTCACGATTCGTTGGCAGATATTCATAAGCTGCCCATTGTCCCGGAATCGGATGGGGGTCAGTTGAATCTTACCGCCCACCTCAATGAAAACACGATCGGCGCCATTGACCATGATGTCTGCGATGTCGTCGCGAGCGAGCAGGGGTTCCAGGGGACCATATCCGAGCACATCGTTGCAGATGTCCTGAAGCAGCGTCTCCTGCTCAGCGATACTCATCACCACATTTTTGATGGAGATGATTTCACTGACGATATCGCGGATTTCGTCTCGTGCGCTTTCGGAGTCCAACTGCGCCAGTTGCGCCAGATCAATCGTGTCGATCAGCGCATTGAAGATCGTTGTCTTGATCTCATAATATTCGTCGGTCTTCTGATTGAGCGCATAGTCCTGATTTGCGCTGCTCTCAGCGTCATCGACGCCGGAACTTTGAGGAGCCGGTGTCGATCCGCTTTTAGAAGGATTTGGCGTATTACCAGATTTTCCTACGGCCGAAGATGCATCGTCTTGAGGCGATGCCGCCCCCCCTGAGCCTCGTTTGCCAAACATTTACCCACCACTCCGTTACAAAACTTGTCTGTTCTATTTCTTGAGACCCAGCAGGCTCAGAATAGATTTCTTCTTATTTTCATTCGGGTTCGTCTTGCCGATAAGCTCGGATGCAAGCCTTTGCAGGTCGTCGACAATGGCTGACTTCTCGTCCACTTCGGCAAGCATTTGACCATTGTTGCTCGCCGTTCCGAAAAGCTGCGGGTCGAACGGGAACGTTGCAACAGGTTCGGTGCCGACGGCCTCCGCAAATTCCTTCGTTGGAATCTCCGGGCGCTTTGCAATGCCGGTTTGGTTCATGACCAGTTTTGCTGGTGCGTCATTCGGACGGACGGCTTTCAGCAACTCAAACAAATTTTTGGTGTTGCGAAGGCTTGCAAGGTCAGGTGTCGCCACGACGACGATATCATCCGCGCCGAACAGAACGGATTTACTCCATGCCGTCCAGATATGCGGTATGTCGAGCACCACATACGGAACTGACTTGCGAACGATATCCAAAACGCTTTCAAATGCGCCCGGATCAAGATCAAATTCGCGGTCCAATGTGCCTGGCGACGTAAACAGACTCAAACGATCTGAATGCTTGGTCAAAAGCCGGTCCAGCAAAACTTCGTCCACGCGCTCCGGAGACGTGATGGCATCTCCAATGCCTTGGGTGGGGTCTTCGTTGAAATCCAGACCCGTGGTACCGAACGCCAGGTCCAGGTCGACAATCACGGTGTCGTCCTTGATCTTCTCGGCAATCAGCCAACCGAAATTGTGAGCCAACGTGCTTGATCCGGCGCCGCCACGAGAGGATATGAAAGCAATATTTCGTCCAATCGGCGGTGCAGACGGATCCACATAAAGCGATGAAATCGACTCGATGATTGTGATTGGCGACAAAGGTGTGACGAGATATTCGCTGACCCCTTGACGTATCAGCTCGCGATACATGGTAATATCGTTTTGCTGACCGATGACGATCACCTTGGTGCTGGGATCACAGACAGATGCCAGCTCGGCCAATTGGTCGAAAATTGTATTGCCCGTTTCGACGGTTTCAACAATGATCAAGTTCGGTGTGGGGAGCTCCTTAAAATGCTCGGCGCCGCCCCAAATGCCTCCCATCTGAACCGTGACATGCGCTTTCGAAAGGCGCCTGTCTTCCGTTGCCTTTTGGAAGGCTTCAGCGGTTTCCGGCTTCTCGCAGAAAATGTGAATGCTGACACGGGGAATCTGCGCCGCCACGGTTCTGCTTTGTGGTGCCTGGGATTGCTGCTCGGCGCTGACCTCCGAGGCCGCGTTCTCCTTGACCGGGTTGCCGTCTGGTCCCAATACGGCATCGGACTCAGGTTGAAAAGATTCCGCTGTGTTGCTCATGATCGTATCACCTTAACTGGGTGTTTCCTTTGGATCTGTCCTAGATTTGAGTCTTGCATTTTCAGACTTCGAACTAGTCGACTGCTTCACTGATCTCTGCTGTTTCGCTTTCGGTTCTCTGCGCTGCTGTAGCTTCGCCTGCACGATATTTTTCAAGAATGGTTGACCGACGGTCCGGATCCACACCTGTCATGCCGCGCGGTTCGACAAGATCTTTCGGATCTTCCAGCATCGCCGCAAGATTGTTTTGTGTGGCGCAGCCGAAATTGTCCCAGGCCCCGTTGTTGTAGCTCGTCGCCAGATTGTCCGACCAATCGCCGCATTCTTCGACACTGGCGATGTATCTTGAGAAGGTCAGAGTCACAGCGGATCCGCCGCCTGGTGCTCTTTGAACCATGCTTGCGCCTTCGGCTTTCACGGCTCGCTCAACGGACCGTGACAGCTTGCTTGACGCGCCGGAGATCATGATTGGTCCGTGCCCACGTTGCTTGTACTCGGCAACAAATGCATTGATCATCGCTTTATTGCTCGCCGACAATGAGTCGACTTGCAAAGTGGCAGTCGTCTCCGAAACCTCAATCGGATATCGTTCTTCGACCGTCATGGCTTGCTCGGCACCATTGAATGTGCTGGTGCATGCCGTCAAAGCCGTTAAGGACAAGGCGGCGAGAACTGGTTTGATCGCTTTGTGGTACTGTTTCATAACACTCTTCCTCTTTCTCACGCTGTCCATCTATTTGACGATGAAGCCGACAGGCCCTTGAAGTTGCTTGTTTCCTGCAGGTTGGTCCTTGCGCCCATAAACCGCGTTCAGACGGCCCATGAGGATCGAATCCGTGTCGCTGGGTTCGGCAAATCCTTCGAGCGGCGTTTTGAGCTGGTCTTTATTGACCGGTCCCACCAGATAGGGCGTGACAATCACCACAAGTTCGGACTGATTGTTGCGGAAGTCGTTGCTTCGGGCGAGGGCGCCCAAAACAGGCACGTCTTTAATGCCGGGCAATCCTTCCATAGTCCGCTTGGTTTCTTCCTTCAGGAGACCCGCCATCACCATGCTGCCGCCACTGGGCAATTCGACAGTCGTCTCTGCGCGGCGGACCGTGAGAGCCGGGATGGTGAGACCGTCGATCGTGATGACATTTCCGTTGTCATCAATGATGGTTCCGCCGGAGGCTGTGATTGAGTTCTCACTGCTCAGCTCGCTGACTTCCGTTGAGATTTTCATGGAAATGCGGCCTTCACCCAAAACGACCGGAGTGAAATTCAAGCCAACACCAAACGGCTTGAACTCAATCGTGATGTTGCCGTCACGGTCGCGACCGACCGGAACCGGGAACTCACCGCCGGCCAAGAATTCGGCCGATTCACCGGTGATCGCTGTCAAATTCGGCTCCGCCAGTGTTTTGATGATTCCGGTACGCTCAAGCGCGCGCAAAAGCCCTTGCGTGCGGTCGGCACCGTCGGTGTTTTGGTAGAAAAGCTGGGTGCCGTTCAGAACACCGTTACCGACGCTGAACGTATTTTCCGTGAAGAGATTAAACAAGTTGTCGCCGTCATTGTCGATGACAGAGACATCAATACCAAACTGCTTGGCCACAGCCCGCTGCATCTCCACGATCTTGACTTTGAGCATCACCTGCTCGCCGGAATCGATGCTGAGCATGTTGACCACACGTTCCTCCTCACCGACAAACCGCTCGGCCATGTCGCGCGCCTTATCAGCTTGCACGGCAGAGGGCACCGATCCTGAAAGAATGATGTTGTCTTTCATGGCTTGGACGGAAATACGGGCATTCGGCATGTATTTGCGATAGGCGCTCATAAGAGGCTTGAGGTCGCGCTCAACGCAGACTTCCAAGTTCAGCAATTGCTCGCCTGCACCGTTGAAGAAGAATACGTTAGTTTGGCCGACGTTTTTGCCGAGCAAATAAGTTTGCTTCGATGTTTTGATCACGGCATCGACAACCTCTGGGTTGGCGACCAACACGTCGGATGCATCAATCGGCAGGTCGATAATGGTTGCCTTGTTGAGATTGATGTACATTCTCTTCGAGGTCGGCAAAACGCCGCCCGGATTGATTCTGGCTTGCCCAACTTTTTTGACTTGCGCTTGTGCCTCTTGGGTGGGGAAAGACCCGAAACCAAATATCGCGAGACCCAGACTTAGCGTCAGAGTGACAATTTTTCTTTGACTGATCATTGTGCCGTGCTCCTAACTGGACTGTTAGATTCTGCGCCGTATTTGAAGAACTGGACAGTTCCTGTTGAGAGCTTCGGACGCGATTTTGATGCTGAGTCCGGCCCTGAATCTGAGAGGCTGCGTAAGGCCAAAGAGAGATTGCCGCTCGCCTTGCTCATAGCCAAAAGCTCCGATTGGCTTGGGCTCAGCTCCAAAAGAGCGGTCTTACCGACAACGACTTTCTTTTTGTCGTCGCCTGTTTCTTCGAAGGTTTGGTCGATCGCCAAAACGCGGATGTTCTCAAGTACCGTTCTGGCGGTGCTCGATTTCGAGCTGCCGGAGCCTTTCGTTTCGGTCAAGATGAGGTCGACGTGATCGTTGGGAAGAATAAATCCACCGGCGCCTGTTTCCGCTGAGATCTTTGTGGAAACGGCGCGCATGCCGGGTTGAAGAACGGCGGCCATGAAGCCCGAGTCACCTGCGGCAACGATTTTGCCGGTGGTGATGGGCTCGCCCGCCGACAAAGAGACACGAACGGTTGCATCCAAAGCATCTTCAAGAGCATCCGGTGCCCGGTCCCGCGTAACATAACCTGCTGCAAGGGACTCTTCCGGCCAAGGCTGCCAACGAAGAGAATTCCGTCCAACGCGATCGCCCCGATTCAATCCTCTGGCGGCCGTCAAAACTTCCGTTGTTGGCATTTGGACGATATTTGCAGGCGCATTCGCGTTTGCCGATCCGTCGCTTGATATCATATTGCGAACCAAAAGAGCGGCAACGCCAGCGGCCAATGCTGCCACAACCAAGATTGCTATGCGCGCTATTCCCATCTTACCGTGTCCTTTGCTGAGTATTGTCCCAAAAGGGCTCCCCAATAAGATCTACCGATCAAACTTCCGGTAAATTCTCCTAGCTAATAGTGCCAAAAAGAAGTCAAGTTAGAGTTAAAGAAGTCAATAATCCGTGTAATGATTTATTAAGTTACCATTAACAACGGTTAATAGATTATGTATGGATGCCCGCCCGACATAATCAATGCGCCGATACCGCCGATCGCAATGGCGAGCCCATAGGGGATGCCGCTGCCGTGCATGTGAAGCTGCGTAACCCAGTCCACTTTGAGAACGCTGGCCGGTAATGGCATTTGCCGGAAGAGAAGCACGCCGAGCGAAAACAATCCCCCGGCAAGCGCCGTGAGAAACAGAAATATCAGCACGGCCTCCGGTCCCATCCAAACTGCGCCCGCGGCCAGAAGTTTTGCATCGCCGCCACCGATAATATTGAAGGCAAACAGAATGAAGCCGCAAATCAAGACGCAGAGACCGATACCCATATGTGTGGCAACCGAGCTTAACGTGAAGCCCTCTAATATCCCGACAAGTAAAAACCCAGCTATCAGAACAACGGAGATCCAGTTGGGAATCCGTCGCGTTCTAATGTCGCTGATTGCCGCTGCCATCAGAAAGAGCGGTAGAATGTATTGAGCAATGAGGGTCATTCGGTTTTCATTTTCGTTTCAGCTTGCGATCGAGAGCGTACGGCAAAGTACTACCTAAACATTTAATGGTGCGTACTTTGGTTGGACAGTTCTTGTGCTTTGAAGCTCACAGCAAAAAAGCCCCGAGCAAGTTTTGCTCGGGGCCTCTTCTATAGTGTCTTAAATTGCTAGCGTAGAAACTAACTTAGTTGTTTCCGCCGCCACCAAGGTCTGTTTCGACGCCTTCAAACGTGGTTTGCAGCGCATCACCGGCACCACCGGCAGCAACCACAATCACAGTGCTGATGAGAGCGGCAATGAGGCCGTACTCAATGGCTGTCGCACCAGAATCGTCTTTAAAAAAGCGGTTCAAAAGTTTAGTCATGTTTAGTGCTCCTAGGTTGACTAACACATTACAGCTCTAAGAGCTGTGTTCACATAGCACCCCGTGAACACGCCAACACTATCCAATCGGTGTTACCAAACGCTGAAATAAAATGGTAAAGTTTTAGGTAACAAGCCTATTTGAGATCGAAAAAGAAGAAAATCCGTGTACTGTGTTTCATAATGAAACGCGAATTCGAGTTTCTTGTGAATTGGTGTTACCTGTTTGATTGTAAGAATGATCTTTATAAAGAATTTAGCTTTCTTGTATAGAGTTTTAATGAGCCTGCGAAGCGAAAAATTCTTTGTGGCTCATCAACGGGTGTGGAAATCAAGGAAGATCGACATGAAAAAGGGATTACGCAAATGGCTGATTGCGCTGGCAGGCTCGGCTGTGATCGGCTTTGGCGGGCAGGCTAGTGCCGAGGAAATGATGGTCGCTATTGACCATACTGTGCCCATGAAGTTAAGCCGCCCGGCAGCGTCTATCGTTGTGGGTAATCCGTTTATTGCCGATGTAATGGCTCAGGCGGAAGACCTGTTCTTTGTGATCGGCCGGACAACAGGAACGACGAACGTTGTGGCTTTGGATGCCTCTGGAAAAATGATCGCGGAAACGACCGTGCATGTTACAAGAACGGGCACTAAGCGACTTTCTCTCCATCGCAGTACCCTGCGCCAAACATATAGCTGTCCCGATAACTGCGAAGTGGCGCCTGTCCCAGGCGACTCTCTTGACTATTTTGAAGCGGTGCACAAAAGCAACGAAGACAAAGTCAACAGTGCTGGAGTGGGCCGGGAGGCTTCGGAGTAGCCTCGCAACAATTCGGATCTCTCTGAAAGGCCGCCGAGATAATATCTCTGCGGCCTTTGTTTTATTGCTTCGGCTGCTTTCTTGACGGTGCCGGGCTTTGCAATTGCTTGGTCCCTATGGTTATCTGGGTCCCGGTTATGTCCTATTCGAACATTGGGGGAATCTGTTTTGACCGTGACGACATGGCAGTGGGTCTTTGAGCGCACCGTTGGCGTTTTGTTTTTGGTTTGCTGCACGTTCAGTGCTGCGATCGCTCAGGACTTTTCGGACGATCCTGAGCTTTTGATCGAAGAGATAGAGCAAGTGAAAGCAAAGGCGGACACGTTTATGGTGTCGTCTGCTGATGCTCTGGCGACCGAAGCCGGGTTGGACATTTTGCGGGCCGGCGGCACCGCCGTTGATGCGGCGATTGCCGTCCAGATGGTTTTGGGCTTGGTTGAACCGCAATCTTCGGGGATCGGCGGCGGTGCTTTTCTCGTCCATTACGATGCCGAGGCGCAAAGTCTCGAAACGTATGATGGCCGCGAATGGGCGCCGAAGGCAGCAACCCCCAATTTATTCTTGAAAGCCGACGGCAAATTTATGGGTTGGGGGCAAGCATTTGCGAGCGGCCGGTCGACCGGTGTTCCCGGCGTCTTGCGTATGCTTGAACTGGCTCATCAAGATCACGGGCGCTTGCCTTGGGCTGATCTATTTCAGTCGGCCATTGAATTGGCTGATAATGGCTTTCTCGTGTCCAATCGTTTGGCTGAGACGATTGCCCGTATGAAAGGGTCTCTGTCACGCTCCCCGGACACTGCAAGCTATTTTTTCGAAACTGACGGTGTGTCCTTGGCCAAGGGTCATCTTTTGAAAAACAAGGACTATGCCGATACTTTACGTTTGCTCGCCGCCGATGGCGCAGACGCGTTTTATTCCGGTGCGATTGCCGATGCTATTCGTGACCGAATTGGGCAAGCCATCGCATCGAGCGATATGGCCGACTACGCCGGTATCACACGCCAAGACTTAGAGGAATATCGTGCGGTGAAGCGCGAGCCCGTATGCGGTGCGTACCGTATCTATCAAGTGTGCGGAATGGGACCGCCCAGCTCAGGCGGTGTTACCGTTTTACAAATACTGACGCAATTGGAACCATTCGATATCGGCACGATGGGGCCAAAGTCACCCATGGCGGTGCATTTGTTTGCCGAAGCGTCTCGGCGCGCATTTGCTGACAGAAATCTTTATTTGGCGGATCCCGATCAAGTCGAAATGCCATTGCCGGGCATGCTGGATCGATCATATTTGTTTGATCGCGCGGCGACCATTTCGCTGAATCGCGTCACGGCTCAGGAGGTCGAAGCCGGGACGCCTGATTGGTCTGGGCTGCCACGCGCCGAGAATCTTGGACAAGAAGGGCGGGACACAACACATTTTTCAATTATCGATCGAGACGGAAATGTGGTCTCAATGACATCGTCTGTTGAAACCGTGTTCGGATCACGCTTGATGACAAAAGGGTTCATTCTCAACAATCAGCTGACGGATTTTTCGTTCTTTCCAGAGAAGGATGGAAAGCCGATTGCCAATGCACCGAATTCCCGAAAGCGGCCCCGGTCGTCTATGTCTCCCAGTATCGTTTTCAACTCGGATGGTGATGTTCGGATGGTGATCGGGTCACCCGGTGGATCGAATATCATTGGGTTTGTTGCCAAAACAATCGTGGCGCATCTCGATTGGGGTTTGAATATTCAAGAGGCAATCGATTACCCGCATATCATCAATCGAAATGGGGTCACCACCTTGGAACAGAAAGAGCCATTGCTCTCTTTTGAATCCAAATTGCAAGATATGGGACATGAAATTCGCTACGGGCGAATTGCCAGTGGGCTTCACGGTATTGCCGTCATGGAGGACGGCCTTTATGGCGGCGCCGATCCGCGCCGGGAAGGATTAGCGGCCGGTGACTGACGAAGCCGACATATGGTCCAGATAGACTTCGTAGAGTCTTTGAAGATGCTCTAACAAAGAGTGCGCCTGGAATACTTTTGTCCCGAGCATTGAGATCGCGCGAAGACCGATCAGGCTATTGCTCAAAAAGACCGCGTCTGCGCCCATCAGATCATCGCGGCTGATTGTTTCTTCCGCGCATGAAATCTCTTGTTCCTCGGCGATACGTAATATTGTCGCCCGGGTGATGCCCGGCAATACACCGTCCTCTATAGGTGGTGTGACGACTTGATCTCCCCGAATGACAAAGACATTTGCTGTGCTTGCGCAGGCGACGCAATCTTTGGTGTTCAGCATGATCGCTTCGTCTGCGCCGGCCAAATCAGCTTCCCGTTTTGCCAAGATATTGTCCAGATAGTTCAGCGTTTTGAGGCGGCTGAGCGGTGAAAACTCATTGCGTTTGATGGTTCCGATAATTGCCGTCATTTGTCGGGAGGCAATAGCCGCAGGCGCCACGGTCATCATGCAGGTGGGCTGAGGTGTCTCCGGAAATTGTAATCCCCGTGATCCTTCCCCGCGCGATACCGTCAAGCGCAGCGACGCGCGTTCTTGCTCCAGTTTTTGCAATGAAATCAAATTGCGTGCGGCATCGGCAATTTGGGAATCGTCATATGGAATAGGTAGTTCAAGTTTGCTGGCGGCATCACGCATCCGGTCCATATGTGACGAGAAGCCAACAATGACAGACTCTCGAAACAGCATGGTTTCAAACAGCCCGTCGCCTAATAAGAACCCGCGGTCGTTAGTTGCAATACAAGCTTTCTTCGGATCAACGAATGCACCGTTGAGCCAAATCCTCATTGTGCCGCTTCCGCGTTCATCTCTCGTACGCGGCGCCAACCGATCGCAAAATCAACGAAGTTGTGAATAATGTCGTTTCCGAAATCGGTCAGAATCGATTCCGGGTGAAATTGAATGCCGACTTGTGGCCGTGTTTGATGGGCCAGTGCCATCACTTCCTCTTGCCCGTCCGAAGCGCGTGCCGTAGCCGTCGCAACAAGGGGGCCACGCGGATCAAGATCTACCACCAAGGAGTGATAGCGTCCGACTTTGAGGGGCGTTGGCACATATTGAAAAATGCCTCGCTCGTCGTGGTCAATCAGGCTGGATTTGCCATGGACCGGTGTTGCGGCGCGGCGAACGCGTCCGCCATAGGCCTGTGCGATACATTGGTGCCCTAAGCAAACACCCAGCAGGGGAATTTCGACTCCGGCCGCTTTCACCAACTCAAGGCAAATACCGGCATCGTCCGGCGTGCCTGGCCCCGGCGAGATGATGATACCTTGTGGATCGGCAATCAGAACGTCCTCTACACTGAGCGTATCGTTTCGCACGACATCGCAGTCGACGCCCTCCCGGCGTATATAGCGCGCCAGGTTATGGGAAAAGGAATCGTAATTGTCGATCATCAGGAACACAGGCGGAGGGATCCCTTCAGCTCTTGACCAGCTCAAAGAAGGCATTTGCCTTTGCTAAACTCTCGTCATATTCCATTTCCGGATCTGAGTCAGCTACAATTCCGCCGCCGACCTGGTAGTAGAGAGTTTCAATTTGCCCGTCCGTGTTGTGCGGCATCACAAGTGTACGGATGGCAATATTGCTATCCATGTGACCATTGAAGCCAATATAGCCAATCGATCCGCAATAGGGTCCTCTTGCGAGCCCTTCTTGCTCCGCAATGATCTCCATAGCGCGAACCTTTGGCGCGCCCGTAATAGATCCGCCGGGGAAGCAGGCCATCAGCGCATCGACGGCATCCTTGTCGATCGACAGGTTGCCGGAAATCGTCGAAACCAAATGATGCACCGATGCATAGGATTCGATCTCACAAAGTTTTTTCACCTCGACGGAATCTTTCATGCAGATCTTGGAGAGATCATTCCGAAGCAGGTCCACAATCATGGTGTTTTCTGCCCGGTCCTTGGGGCTGTTGAGCAGCTCCTGCCTGTTGGCTTCGTCTTGCGCCGGCGTTTTTCCTCTCGGCCGCGTGCCTTTGATCGGTTTGGTTTCCACAGATAAAGCGCCCATTTGCGGAAAGATTTTCAAGAATCTCTCCGGCGAAATCGATGCGATGGATAGGTCCGGAAAACGACAATAAGCTGCGAAGGAAACGGGACTCACGGCGAGCAGTTGGGTAAAGACATCGTAAGCGCGAATGGTTTGGGTGGCCTCCACCTCGAAACGTTGAGACAAATTGGCCTGATAAATGTCGCCGCTGTAAATGTGATCGATCGCATTTCGAACGCGGGTCTCATATTCGGACTGAGAAACATTGCTCCGCAGTTTGTCAAAATGCAGGTCGACTTTTCTGTTTGGCTTGTCATTGGGCGCTAGCTTTTTCCTCAACCATTCCGCTCTCTCTTGAGCGCGCCCCAATCGCTGAATAGGATTGCGTTCAGGCAGGCCGGTGGAAAAAATCCAGGCGCTCTCTTGTGCGTGATCAAATGCGGCAATGACATCATAAAAGCCAAGAGACATGTCGGGAAGATTGAGATCGTCTTCGCCGCGGGGTGCGATACGCTCCAGATGATGCAGCAAATCATAGGAGAAGAGCCCGGCGCTGCCGCCGCAAAAGGGGATGTCTTCGTCAAGCTCATTGAAGAAGGCATATTGCCTCAAGCTTTCTTTAAGCTTCTGGAAGGGCGATCCTTGGCCGGTGCTATGCCGTGTGCGATAGGATTGATTCTTGGCGATCAAGTAGTCAAATGGATCGAGCATCAAAAACGAATAGCGCCCACCGCCGTCAGCACCAGGACAAGAGTGATAGAGTTGGGCGAACGGCGATTCGGAAAATGGGCTGAAGAGCTCAACAGGATCGCTGTAGGGAATCTCGATCCTGCAAATTTGGGTATTTTGAACCATCAAAATCCTTATTTGAGACCTAAAGATGGGGCGTCTCAGTGCGGTTTCCAAGCCCTGTCTTGGCATTTCTTGTCAAGGCAAAAAACTTGCTAAAATTAACCATCTTTCTGTTGACGGAGCGGGAGGGCTTGGCCACTATATCTTGTGGCGGCGGCTCCTGGGGGACCTTCATCTAGGGGCACACACCAGAAAATTTACTGTTCCAATACGGCCAATAAATCGGAAATCATAACGAAAACCGGCCTTAAACTGGGACAATTTCGGAACCGGAAATAAAAAATCTCTTTCCGGGGAATGGGCTTTCTGTGCCGCAACGAGGTCAAAGGATGACGGCTTTGACCAGATTTAGGGGTTGGCAAATGAAAGGGCGCAAGAGGCAACTTTGCTCCCGTCGCCGGCTCCTCAATTTGGAATGGCCGATAGAGGCAGAGGGAGATCTGGCCAAATGAGCGCATTTGATGCGGCGGAAGCTCAGCTCAATGAAGAGAATGCGAGCCACCTGGAATTCGAATCGGACCTAGAGGGCGCTGGCCCTGACATTCATGGTCTTCAAGTTGTTGATCGTGGGATCACCATTGATCGAAGCCGGGATGATCTTCTGACGGATTTTGGGAAGGCCACTTTGGAAGATCGCTACCTGCTGCCGGGCGAATCCTACCAGGACATGTTTGCGCGAGTCGCTTTTGCGTATTCCGACGATTCCCAGCATGCGCAGCGCATTTACGATTATATTTCGCAGCTCTGGTTTATGCCGGCTACGCCGATTCTCTCGAATGGGGGGACCAAGCGCGGATTGCCGATTTCCTGTTTTTTGAATTCCGTGTCGGATAGTTTGAACGGAATTGTCGACACATGGAATGAGAATGTCTGGTTGGCCTCCAACGGCGGCGGTATCGGCACCTATTGGGGTGACGTCCGCTCCATCGGTGAAAAGGTCAAGGATTCGGGTGAAACCTCCGGGATTATTCCGTTTGTACGTGTCATGGATTCGCTCACCCTGGCGATCAGTCAGGGCTCTTTGCGTCGGGGCTCAGCGGCCGTATATCTCGATGTGCATCATCCTGAGATTGAAGAATTCCTAGAGATTCGCAAACCTTCCGGCGACTTCAACCGCAAGAGTCTCAATCTGCATCATGGCCTCAATATTACCGATGAGTTCATGGAAGCTGTCCGCGACGACAAAGAGTTCGCGCTGCGCAGTCCCAAAACAAACGAAGTTTTGCGGACCATTGGTGCCCGGAAATTGTGGCAGAAAATTCTCGAAATTCGTCTCCAAACCGGCGAGCCTTATCTGATCTTCTCCGATACCGTAAACCGTCAGATGGCAAGCCATCAGCGTGATTTGGGTCTCAAAGTTTCCACGTCGAATCTTTGCAGCGAGATCATGCTGCACACAGGGAAAGACCATCTTGGAGAAGAGCGCACCGCTGTCTGCTGTCTGAGCTCCGTCAATGCAGAAAAATACTATGAGTGGTCGGAGAACGAGTCGTTCATCGAGGACATTATGCGGTTCCTCGACAATGTTCTGACCGACTTTATCAACACGGCTCCCGACTCCATGGCGCGCGCCCGATATTCGGCTATGCGTGAACGGTCCGTCGGTTTGGGCCTTATGGGTTTTCACTCACTGCTTCAGGCCGAGGGTGTACCGTTTGAATCAGCGATGGCAAAGTCTTGGAACATGCGGCTGTTTAAACACATTCGTCGCGGGGCCGATGCCGCATCTGTGAAGCTGGCCGAAGAAAGAGGGCCGTGCCTCGATGCTGAAGAGCGCGGCTTGATGGCGCGCTTCAGTCACAAAATGGCGATTGCGCCAACCGCGTCCATCTCAATCATTTGCGGCGGCACCAGCCCGTGCATTGAGCCTATTCCTGCCAATATCTATATTCATAAAACGCTATCGGGATCTCATACCGTTAAGAATCCGCATCTGATTAAAGTGCTTGAAGAGAAAGGTCAGAATACAGACGATGTATGGACCTCGATTTTGGAGCATGAGGGCTCGGTTCAGCATCTGGAATGTTTGAGTGAAGACGAAAAGGCGCGTTTCCGCACGGCGTTTGAAATTGATCAGCGTTGGATTGTGGATTTTGCGGCGGACCGCTCGCCGTTTGTCTGCCAGGGTCAGTCAGTCAATCTCTTCCTGCCGGGCAACATCGATAAGTGGGATCTTATGATGCTGCACTGGTCGGCATGGGAAAAGGGCGTGAAAAGCCTCTATTACTGCAGATCAAAATCTGTCCAACGGGCCGGTTTCGCGGAAGGCAAAAAAGATGAAGCTGGCGATGGCGCCGAAGCCATGATGCAAGCAGCCGCCAAGACCGATTATGACGAGTGTTTGGCCTGTCAGTGATCAGTTTGGCACGCGCCGATGGTTATCCACAATCTGTTAACAGGGATATCCACCGAAAATTGCTGTCAGCCGCGCTCTTATGCAGCAAAGCTGGTGTAGGGTTTTGATGTTTAGCCCGGCCTGAGTGCTTTAATATTGGAAGGTTCCATGAACGATTTGTCGAATGCCCCTCAACTGCCCGGATTGTTGACCTCTTCAGGAACGTATAAGCCGTTCCGTTATCCGTGGGCTTTTGACTTTTGGAAATTGCAGCAACAAGTCCATTGGATGCCTGAAGAAGTTCCCTTGGGCGATGATTGCAAGGACTGGGCAAATAAATTGGACGATGCCGAGCGCAATTTGCTGACGCAAATCTTTCGTTTCTTTACGCAGTCGGATGTGGAAGTTGCCGACAATTACATGGAGCGTTATGCGACGGTTTTCAAACCCACCGAAGTCAAAATGATGATGGCGGCCTTCACCAATATGGAGACCGTCCATATGGCCGCTTACGCTTTGTTGCTTGAAACCATCGGTATGCCGGAATCTGAGTTTTCCGCCTTCATGGATTATGAGGAAATGGCGGCGAAGCATGATTATATGCAGGCCTTCGGCATGGAAACGAATGCAGATATAGCGCGCACGCTCGCCATGTTCGGCGCCTTCACGGAAGGTCTGCAATTGTTTGCCAGCTTCGCCATGTTGATGAACTTCCCGCGGCAAAACAAGATGAAAGGTATGGGTCAAATCGTATCTTGGTCCGTGCGCGACGAAACATTGCACTGTGAAGCGATCGTCAAACTGTTTCACACATTCGCGAAAGAAACCGGTTGCCTCACCAAGTCGGTCAAGGACGACATCATTGACTGTTGCAAAACGGTGGTCGGGCTTGAGGACAAGTTTATTGATTTGGCCTTCGAGATGGGTCCTGTTCCGGGCATGACCTCCGATGACATCAAAAAGTACATTCGCTACATCGCCGATTGGCGTTTGGGTCAGCTTGACTTGCCGAAAATGTATGGCATCGACTCTCATCCCATTCCGTGGTTGGCAGAGATCTTAAACGGCGTTGAGCACGCGAACTTTTTCGAAACCCGTGCAACGGAATATTCCAAAGCCGCGACCACCGGTGAATGGCATGGATCGGAAGGGGTTTGGTCCATGTTCGATCGGGCCACTTCAAGTCGCCCGACATCGCCCTGACGCCCCAATTGCACGTTTTTGACCAAAAAGCAGGCTTTGCGCGGCACGCATAAGTTGATACTTGATTCAATTTAACGTTGAAAACCGATTGTTAACAGGATCAGGTTATAAATCTTATCCTGTCTACAAACTTGTTCACGGATGCGGGTCCATGACTGAATCAGAGTCTGTTTCTCTAAGTTCCCTGACCACACTGGTTGTTGAGGCCAATCCACACTGGCAAAAAGTGATCAAAACCTGCCTTCACGGCGCCGGCCTGAGAGATGTCACCGTGGTCGCCGAAATTGACGCCAAGATGGGCCATCTTTTGAAGAAGGCCAATCTTATTTTCATAGAGTGTCATTTGGGCGAGGGACAGACCGGGTTCGCGCTGGTCAAAAAGATTCGTTCATTGTCCGACGAGGACATGGCCGGGACGCCCATCATCATGATGAGTGAGATCACGACCCGTGAAAACATTATCGCCGCCATCCGTGCCGGCTGTAATGAATTTATGGAGAAACCCATCTCACCAGCCCGCTTGCTTGATCGTATCCGGTTGGTCACCGAGCATCCGCGTGAAAACATCAAGCTCGATGGTTACTTTGGCCCCGACCGTCGCCGGGGCATTGATTCCGATTATCAGGATGACGAGCGTCGCGAACAGTCCGCCGATTAAAAGCTCGCGCGCACGCCGATCTCAGCTGCGCGTTCTTCGCCCGGAAAATATCGTTCGGATCCAAAGGCAAAATCAGCTCGTTCGGCATAGTCTGTGTTGGTCAGATTACGCACCGCACCAAACACGCTGAGATTTTCAGTGATCTGCCAATCTGTTCGTAGATTCAGCAGATCGTGTCCGGGGTATCGATTGGCATTTGCGGGATCCGTGTAATACTCGCCCATGTGCACCCACTCCAGTTCCGCCCGAACGTTGTTTGTTGGGGTCCAAATCAGACGGGCATTGGCCGTCAATCGCGGTGCAGTATCGACGTCGTTGCCGTCCACCACACCGCTCGCAACGTTATCGAAGTCATAGACATTGCGGCTGTAGGCTGCGCCGACATTTACGGCAAACCATTTGCCGAGCTCTTTGCCCAGATCAGCTTCCAAGCCCCAATGATTTGTCTTGCCGTCCGTCACGTTGAAACCGTCTGAATCCCTAAAAAAGAAATTGTCTTTTTTCATGGCGTAGGCCGTAACTTGATAGTTGAAACCGGCAACCGCTCCGCGTGCGCCGATCTCAATACTGTCCAGTTTCTCTTCCTCAACTTCACCGACCTCTTGGGACAATTGGAGTCGATAGGCATCTGTGGTTTGCGGTGCGCGTCCCCCCCGCGCGTAGTTGGCAAAAATCATATTGTTGTCGTTGATGCGATACGTCAGCCCAAATTTCGGCGTCAGCGTGAAGAAATCATCGTTTCGATCAGCCGGCCTTATGAAACGCCCGAACGTGTCGGCGGCGATTTTGTTGTCGTAATCATATTCGGTTGCTTCAGCGCGCAGGCCCGCAATCAAACGCAACGCATCGGTGGCTTGCCATTCGCCATGGGCATATAAGGCGCCAACCCATGATTCCACTTCATAGTCGTAGTGCACGCCTTGGACAAAGCTAAACACATCGGGAATCGATTGTGTTTCCCTTAAAAATCCATCGCTCCACTCAATGTCTGCGCCGACAATAAGACGGTGTTCACCGAACGTCCAATCAAGCGTATTCAGCGCGCCGAAACTCTTATGGCCGTTTTCTTCCAGCGCTTTGCTCGGTAGGAAATGCAGTAAAAAGTCCATCTCATTCCAACGGGCATAAGGCGTGATGCTGAGGACAAGTTGATCGGTGAGATCGTGCTCATAGCGCATCGATGCCCTTAAGGCGCGGGTATCCCGGAATGCTTCCGGATTGGGATTGCTCCGAGCCAGGGTTGAATCTTTGTAGGCATCTGGACCCTCGATAAACCCGGCTGTCTCTTGGTTGAGATTGTGCCCCGCCAGCGTCAGCCGGAGCCTCTGATTGCCGCCGTCCCAATCCGTGCGCAAAGTTGCCTTCTGCTGATCCAAACCGGCATTTTGCCGATATCCGTTTTCATTGGTGAGTGTGAGTCCCGCGAAAGCACCGAACTGGCCGTCACCGCCACTCAGACTGGCATTCATTTGACCGCGGCCATAGCGGCCCCACGATAGGTCGATTTGGCCCCCCCGGTCTGTGCTCGGGCTTGGGGTCAAAACGTTGATGAGACCATGGACGGCATTGGAGCCATATAGAGCGCTCCCCGGTCCGCGCACCACTTCCACGCCCCCGGCAAGTTCGGTGTGTGCTTCGAACAATCCATTCACGTTTGCAAAGCCTGCCGCCCGCAGCGGAACACCGTCTTCCAGGTAGAGAAACGATCCGGCGCCTGCGCCTCCCGTCAAAACAGGCGAGCGAATGGCTGTGAGATGCTCTTGGCCGCTGCCCCTCTGAACATTCAGACCCGGTAACCTATTCAGGATTTCGGAGATATGGTCGGACGCCTGAAACCGAATATCCGTGCCGTCGATGGACGAGATGTTTGATGGCACGTCGGCCACCTTGGCACCGCGGCGCGTCGTCAAAACAACGATCTCATCCAGAGGTTTTTTGGATCCAACCCCGAGGCCATTCATGCCTTGGGGTTGGGCAAGCGATGTGTTGCCCAGCCCAACGGCGCTGACGCACAGGCAAATCATCGTGATTTGCAAGCATCGTTTGCCGGCAATTCTTGTTTTGGCTGTCAAAATCACTCCCCCGCAACTGGCATCGATGTGGCCCATCCAGCAATGTTTGTCCAGAGCGACAATGTACCGCCATTCGCAGTGCAGCCGGTTCGTCTGTGAGTTGCGGCTGGGGCTTTTGTGGCTTTGGATTTCCGGACAAATCACATGGTATTTGATTGAAAATGGGGCGGCGCGAGGGCGGTCTGCGCATGAAAAAGGTTAACGCGTTAATAAGTGTCGGATGGCTTTACAACGCGATTTCGCCGTTAACGATCTTTGTCTCTTTTGGGACCACCTTTGAGTCCATATTGATGCCCCAATTCAACGCTTTAACCTCTATAGGCAGTTGAATGGAGCTGATTTCATTGCTTGGCGAGAAAAATCAATAACCTTAACCGGGAAAGTGTCAGGTTGTTTTACACTTTTGTGATCAAATCTTAGCGCTTTGATGAAATTGGCCCTAAACTGCGAACGAATCAGGTTGGCACGGTGTTTGCTGTGTTAGTGCCGAGCGAGAAATCGCATCAGTATTTGAGTATTGAGAGGCTGACTATGTTTGTAAGCGTATTGCGTAGGTTGTCCAAGTTGGCGATTGCTTTGGGAATTGGCATCGGAGCCGTTCAAGTGAGCAGCGCGGAAGCGGCGGTTCTGGATATCTACCGGAACGGCAATTACAGCTCGGTTTGGAAAGAGTCCTCGACCCTTACGTCGAATAAGTCGGCTGCGGATTTCTATAATTATTCCAGCTTTTCAGGCCATCCTGATGATATCCGGACGGGCGCGTACGGTGCCAGCATCTGGGTCCAGGAAAATACAAGAACGGGAACCTATTCGCTGGGATTTATCGTTGGCAAGGATAACAGCACGGCGACAAACCGCGTGAATCTCAGGTTCAATATTCGCAACAGCAACACCAATACCTCGATTGCCATTGCCGACGAGGCCGACGAGGTCTTCCAAGTCGGAACCAACTCTTACGAAGCCACTTTGGGCACTCGGAATAATGCTGATGGCTTCATCATCGACGGGATCACCGGCACGGATTGGGTGATCGAGTTCGAGCTCATGGAGCGTGGTAATACCCAAGCATTCCATTCCGTTGGAGATGACGGGCGCGTAGGTCTGTGGCGCTATGGTCTTTATACGATTACTTTGGATGGTAACTCGCCTGTTGATCCGGTCAGCCCGACCATTCTCACAACTGATATTATGGAAGAGCCGGACGACGGTGACGACAACGGCGATAACGGCGTCAACATCGTCAGGAACGACGTCAATGATGATCCGGAGCCCGAAACAAACGAGGTTCCAGAACCTGCCGGATTGGCGATCATGGGACTGGGCTTGTTGGCTCTCGGCGCTGGACTTCGTCGCAGACAAGCTGCGTAAATCTGAGCATAGGTCTCAGAGTTTGGGGATGAGGGCGGCCGTTAGGCCGCCTTCTTTTTTGCAAGTTTTGAGATCAAGGCGTATCGGCCTGTGTGCCGGAGTTTAGTTCTGAATCAGTCACCAGGCTTGGAAAAGAGTCGCGCCAAAGATCCGGATCGATATCCGTCCGATTGACAATTTCAAAGGTCTTATTGTGACTGTGGGTTGTCTCCAAGCTGGCGATCAAGACGTCTGCCAAGTCTCCCCGGGTGATCGTGCCCCGAAAAATATCTTTCCAATTGTCTCCTTGATCGAGAAACACGCCTTTCTCACCTGACGGGTCATCCACCAATCCGGCCGGCCGGACGATCGTATAGGTGAGACCGCTCTCCCGAAGGTGCGTTTCGCCTTTGAATCGCCAGATCAAGGCATTGCCCAGGAGTTTGTTAAGGGGATGGTTTTCATCGGTGACGCCGATGGCCGTCAAAAGAACGAAATGTTCGACCTCCGCTGCCACGGCTGCGTCGACCAGATTTGCGACCCCTTTATAGTCGACGAATTCCGGACCGTTCGGGCCCTCGGTCTCGCGGGATCCGATCACGCAGATGACCATATCCATGCCCGAAATTAGTGTGTTCATCTGCTCGGCATTTCGCACATCGCCCTCGACCCAACCGATTTCCGAAAAGGCTGTGCCCAGACGTTCAATCGCGGCTTGCTTGTCACGTGTCATAGGGGTGAAATTGAGGCCACGGGCATCCAAGCGTTCGATAATGTAGCGGCCCGCCCGCCCAGAGCCGCCGGCAACAAAAATGGCTTTGTCTGAAAGGTCCACACCATCGGGTTTGGCATCCGGCTCGACTTCGGAGCATGCCATCAGTGAGGTGCAGACAATCAACACACTCAAAGCGAGCGCTGATCCTAAGTTTGACCGCATGGGTGTCCGTCCTTCCGCATCATGATTCCTATGGGTGGGATTGCGGATTGCGCTGTGGCAAAACCAATGGCGGAGAGAGAGGGATTCGAACCCTCGAGACGGTTCCCCGCCTACACACTTTCCAGGCGTGCGCCTTCGACCACTCGGCCACCTCTCCGCATTAGGTTAATGGGGAACGCCGTCCCCAGGCCCTCAGAAACGCCGGAATATAGCGTTTGTATCCCCTATAGCAACTATTTATCGCACGCCGCCCTAAGGGCTCCCGCAGGGGGTCTTCTCGGCGCTTTTCTTGGCGGCGATGGGTGTCCCGCAGACTTGGCAAAACTGTGCCAAAACGTTACTATCCAGACTGCGCATTGGGCGTATGGAATAAATCAGCGTGGCTGGGGGGCTGACGCATTATGGTTATTTTTCGAGTAATAAGCTTGGTTGTCATTTCGGGCGCTTTGATGCTGCTGGGTGCGGATGCATTGTCGTCTCTGGAAAACAATGAGATGACCTTGCGATCAACAGCGGAAGTCTTGAATCTCGTTGGTCAGGATAGTGGTGCGGTCCAGTCCTTGCTGGAAGGCTCCGTTCCGGCGGCCAGTCCGGTAATTGCGCAAACAATGGCCGCGCCGGCTTGGGTCCCACTGGGTGTCTTGGGCATGGTCTTGGCATTGATCTTCCGAGTTCGTGACTAAACAACCTCGATTTGGGGTTCAATCAATTCGGGTCGCTGCCTATTGGGGCGGCGACTTTGTTGTGTCTGATGCCTGATGTATTTCTGTGAAAGGTTGAACAACCTGACATGGGGATTTCTGAGGACAGCCTATGAAACGAAAATTTGCCCTCTGGGCTGTGACCCTTTTCACCGGTGCTTACGCCCTCTATGCGTTGATTTCAGACGTTTTCAGTATGTCGGACAGCGATGGGATGCAGTTTCAGCGTCTCGGCGAATTGCTCTATGAAGTCGATCCTGAGGGATTGAATCTCGCGCAGGCTGTCATCCAACGTTACGTCTTTGCATTCCTCTGGGATCCGGTGATCACGTCCATCTTGCTGACACCGGTTTGGATCGTGTTCGGCGTTCTGGCTTTGGTATTCGCAGGTCTGGCGCGCTGGCGATCCTAAAAGATCGGACGTCAGTTTTCATCCATCTTAAGAGCAGCAATAAACGCATCTTGTGGAATTTCAACCTTGCCGAATTCCCGCATGCGTTTTTTACCCGCCTTTTGCTTTTCCAACAATTTGCGCTTGCGCGTAATGTCCCCGCCGTAGCATTTGGCCGTCACGTCTTTGCGCATGGCGGCAATGGTCTCGCGGGCAATAATCCGCCCGCCGATGGCCGCTTGGATTGGAATCTTGAACAGATGTCTCGGAATCAAGTCTTTGAGTTTTTCACACATGGCACGGCCACGTTGTTCAGATCGCGCTCTATGAACAATGACGGAAAGTGCATCCACTGGTTCTGCATTCACCAGAATGGACATCTTGACGAGGTCCCCGGTCTCATAATCTTCGATATGATAATCAAAACTTGCATAGCCGCGCGTGACTGATTTCAGCCGGTCATAGAAATCGAAGACCACCTCGTTCAGTGGCAAACGGTATACCACCATCGCGCGGCTGCCTGCATAGGTCAGTTCCTTTTGAATACCGCGCCTGTCTTCGCAAAGCTTCAGAACCGATCCCAGATACTCGTCGGGCACAAGTATGGAGGCTTCGATCCACGGCTCTTCAATCCGATCAATTTTGACCGGGTCCGGCATGTCCGCCGGATTGTGCAGCTCAATCATGCTGCCGTCGCTTAAGTGAATCTTGTAAATCACGCTGGGCGCCGTGGTGATTAAGTCAATACCGAACTCGCGCTCAATCCGTTCCCTTACGATTTCAAGATGGAGCAGTCCCAGAAAGCCGCAGCGGAATCCAAAGCCGAGAGCGGCACTGGTTTCCATTTCATAATTGAAGCTCGCATCGTTGAGGCGCAGTTTGCCCATGGCCTCACGCAGGTCTTCAAACTCACCTGAATCCACCGGAAACAATCCGCAAAACACAACCGGTTGTGCCGGTTGGAAACCGGGCAGCGGTTCAACCTCGGGACCTTTATCGATTACGACCGTGTCGCCCACACGTGTATCGGCGACCTGTTTGATGGAGGCTGTCAAAAAGCCTATCTCACCGGGCCCCAACTGGGGGACATTCTCTTTCTTAGGTGTGAAGATGCCGACTTGATCAACCGTATACGCCGTATCGGTTGCCAGCATTCTAATTTTTTCACCCTTCTTCAGCGAGCCGTCGATCACACGGATCAGCACGACAACGCCCAAATAAGGGTCATACCAACTGTCGACAAGCAATGCCTTAAAGGGTTTATCCACGTCTCCCGAAGGCGCCGGCAGGCGCGTCACAACGGCTTCCAATACGGCGTCGATCCCCAGGCCGGTTTTGGCAGAGATTTCGACCGCGTCCGAAGCATCCAGACCGATCACGTCCTCAATCTGCCGGCGAATACGGTCCGGTTCCGCTGCGGGCAAATCGATCTTGTTGAGCACCGGTATGATTTCGTGATTTGCCTCAATGGCCTGATACACGTTGGCGAGGGTTTGGGCTTCAACGCCTTGGCTGGCATCGACCACAAGCAACGAGCCCTCAACGGCGGACATGGAGCGGCTGACCTCATAAGCAAAGTCCACGTGGCCCGGCGTGTCGATCAGATTCAACACATAGGTCTCCCCATCTTGTGCTTTATATTGCAATCGCACCGTTTGGGCTTTGATCGTAATGCCGCGTTCGCGCTCGATATCCATGGAATCGAGCACCTGCTCTTTCATCTCCCGGTCCGAGAGTCCGTCGCAGGTTTGGATCAACCGGTCGGCGAGGGTGGACTTGCCGTGGTCGATATGTGCGATGATCGAGAGATTGCGAATATTTGAAAGCTTCACCATGGGCGCCATTTAGCACTCGCGATTCAAAAGGGAAAGGGGGAGTGGACACGAATGCACGGTAAAAACCGCCAAAGTGCCGGAATTATCTGGGATTGCCGTTGTGGCTTCTAATCACTTGGCCCTAACGCCGATGTGATCGCTCGGCTTTGATCCCCATTCGAGCAGGAGCCGTACGTCTAATCAGTTACCGATGAAATCCTGGAAGTTGGCGGCATCATATCAAGATCCCCCCTCTTGTCCCCTCAAGCTGCTGCTGCTTCCAGGAGATCATCTTTCAGTCAGTTTGAGTTCGATCCGCCTGTTGCGTTGAAGCGCATCAGGCGTTTCTGATTGATCAAGTGGATGAAAGGCGCCAAATCCGGCGGCCACCAAACGCTCTCCTGGAACACCTTGTGACCTTAAAAACGTCACGACCGAAATGGCGCGGGCGGCGGACAGGTGCCAGTTCGACGGAAAGACCGGTGTTGAGATCGGCCGGCTGTCCGTATGGCCGTCGACGCGTAAGACCCAATTAATGTCATTGGGGATCTCCCGAGAGATGGCTAACAGGGCCACGGCAAGCTTGCGTAATTCTTGACGGCCAACGGTGTTAAGTTCTGCGGAGCCGGAATCGAATAGGATCTCAGACTGAAAAACAAAACGGTCACCGACAACTTCGACGCCGGCTCGATTGCTGAGAACCTCTCGTAGCCGGCCGAAAAACTCAGACCGATACCGCGACAATTCTTGCACCTTTTGCGCCAAGGCGGCATTGAGACGTTGCCCAAGGTCGGCAATCACGGCTTGTTGTTCTTTGTCGCGCGCCTCAGACGCCTCCAAGGCCGCTTGAAGCGCCGCCAGTTGCTGACGCAAAGCATTGACTTGTTGGTTGAGGAGTTTGGCTTCATCTCTTGCTTGAGACGATAGGTTGCGCTCGTCATCCAATGTGCCGCCCATCAAAGCCAGTTGATCTTCGGCTGCTGCGGCCTGAGCTTCGGCTTCGGAAAGGGCGGCCTGGGTCGTGGCGAGAGACGCTTGCATTTGTTCAAGGTTTTGTCGAAGCGTGAGATTGCTCTGCCGTTCTAAGGCCAACATGTCGCTGAGTTCCGCAACTTGAGCATTGAGCCGCTCCAAAGCTTCGTCACGTCCGGTGATGGCTTGGCTCAGAAAAAACTGGGCCAGCATGAACACGGCCAGCAAAAAGATAATCACCAGCAGAAGTGTGGACAGGGCGTCTACAAATCCAGGCCAGTAATCTGCCGTATTGTTGCGGGAGCGCGCGCGGGCCATAGATCCTGCCTGTCTTACTCGGATGAGATGTCGACGATGGTTTGTGTGAGGCGGGCAATTTCTTGCTTCAGTTCTTGGACGGCCATGTCCCGGCCTTGCGTTGCGTCTTGGGACAGGTTTAGCAAGGCCGAATCAATATTATGCAAATGTCCATACATGGCCTCGGCATATTGCTCCATCGTCACGCCGTCTTCGCGGACCGCCGCACCGCCCGCTTGCGCCACTTTCTCGACGATGGGCACAAGACCTGCTTGCGCTTGAGACAATTGGTCCATCATCGATTGTTGATTTTTCATATGAGATGACAGATCTGCCAACTGCGCCGAAAGCGTTCGAAGGCTGCTCATCGTGTATTGCATCATCTCCATCATCTTGGCCGTATCGATATCCGCTGATGCCGTTTCGCCACTTGCTTGAAGATCCATGCTTTGCGGAAGGGAGGCCGTGTTCTGCGATAACCATTCTTCGACATCATTGTAGAAGTGCGTTTGCGCCTGGCCCATTTGCAGATCCAGAAATCCAAGGATCAAAGAGCCGGCCAGTCCGACAAGAGATGAGGAAAAGGCTGTGCCCATGCCGCTGAGCGGGGCTTCCAATCCCAAACGCAAGTCCTCAAACGTATCTTCAACAGGCCCGACTCCCACAGACAAGGATTGAATGGTTTCGCCCACTGAGCCGACGGTTTTGAGCAAACCCCAAAAGGTTCCGAGCAAACCCAGAAAAATCAACAAGCCCACCATATAGCGCGCGATTTCCCGGGTCTCGTTGAGCCGCGCATCGATGGAATCCAAAATGGATCGCATAAGGACCGGCGACATTCCGATGGCCGCATCCGCACTGCCGAGCAACCGTGCCATGGGGACCAGCAGGCGCGGTTTGGCTTTGGTTGCTTCGCCGGATCGGTACTTGTTCAGCCAATTGATTTCCGGGCGCAGGTTTAAGACCTGGCCGAACGTGTAAATGACGCCCAATCCCAACACCACGAGGATAAAGATGTTGAGATAAGGATTGGCATCGATAGCGTCCCAAAGCGGATTCCAAATCAACCAGACGATAAAGGCGGTGAGGGCCAAGAAGCCGAGCATGCGCAGCAAGTATCTGTTTGGCTGCTTTATGGTCAAAGGCTCGTAGTCGACGGAACTCATAAAGATCACCCTGAATTTATGCCGCGGTGTTCATGGTCATGAGGAGGTTAGATATGGTTAACGTTTGCTTAACGTCTTGCCGTCCGCCAGGCCCGCCGGCCCCGCGCCCGCGAATCTTTCGTTGACCGCTAGTCTAAAACACTTCCGATTGAGATTCAGATGAAACTTGGACGCTTTTAAGACGCTTTTGCTTCACTCAGATATTTGGAGAGGGGACGGAACAAAGCCTCGTTGCTCGCCAATATAGACGACCCGTCAATGTTCAACGGTTTCCCGTCAATTCCGCCGACAATCCCCCCGGCTTCGCGGACCAACACAACACCGGCTGCCATATCCCAAGGGCTGAGGCCGCGTTCCCAAAAGCCGTCATAGCGGCCGGCGGCGACATAAGCCAGATCAAGAGCCGCTGAGCCAAACCGCCGGATGCCCGCCACCTTTTCCGTCAGCACCGCCAACTCCTGGCGCAATTGGTCGTGTCCGGGACGTCCCTGAAACGGGATACCTGTGGCGAGGAGCGATTCGTGCAAATCAGCGCGGGCCGCAACGCGCAATCGGCGGTCATTGAGAAACGCCCCTTGGCCTTTCTCGGCCGAAAACAACTCGTCTTTGATGGGATCGTAGATCACGCCGGCAATCAATTCGCCGTTTCGCTCGAGCCCGATCGAAATGGCAAAATGGGGGAGACCGTGTAGAAAGTTTGTTGTGCCGTCCAGAGGGTCAACGATCCAGCGGTGCGTTTTGTCGGAGCCCTCAATTTCTCCGCCTTCCTCCAGTAAAAAACCGTAACCGGGGCGAGCCGTCGCCAATTCCTCGCGGAGGATTTTTTCGGCTTTCAGGTCTGCGGCGGTGACGAAATTGGCCGGCCCCTTGCGCGAGACTTGTAAATGTTCGACTTCACCGAAATCACGCGCCAGACCACGCGCGGCCTTGCGCGCCGCCTTGATCATAACATTCATAAGCGCAGATCGGATGGCCATCGCTTGTGTCCCGCTGTTTGTTTCCGGCTAGTCGGCGCGTTTGACGTAAGTCACTTCGTTGGTGTCGACCACAACTTTCTCGCCGATTTGCACGAAGGGCGGCACCATGACACGGATTCCGTTATCCATCATCGCCGGTTTGTATGAAGCGGCGGCCGTTTGGCCTTTGACCGTCGGTTCGGTTTCCGTCACTTCCAAAACCACATGTTCCGGCAAGGTGACGCCAAGATTGCGGCCCTCGAACGACTCAACAGTGACCGTCATACCGTCCTGCAGAAAGGCGGCACGTTCGCCGACAAAATCCTTCTGAAGTTCAATTTGATCATAGGTTTCGTTGTCCATGAAAACCAGCATATCGTCGCTGGCATACAGGAACTGATAGTCCTTTTGCTCGAGCCGAATGCGCTCAACGGATTCCGATGCCCGGAACCGCTCATTGAGCTTGGAGCCGTCCACCAGGTTTTTCAGTTCGACTTGGGCAAACGCGCCGCCTTTTCCTGGTTTGACCGCCTGAATCTTGACGGCGATCCACAACCCATCTTTGTGCTGAATGACATTGCCGGGGCGGATTTCGTTACCGTTGATTTTCATCAATTCTCACTCGTCTAAGGGCTGTGATTGAAAGGTGCCGAGGGGGCTCCCTGAAATTCGCGCGGACACTATCAACTTGATCTTTTCCATGCAATGGCCTGGTAGGCCTCTGAGACCCGGAATTCAATTGATTCCTGACCTAAAATGCGATTTCTGTTGGCTGCTTTTTTGATCTTCGAGATTTTCCTATGACCGAAACACCTTTCAATGTGCTCATCCTTTGTACGGGCAACTCAGCAAGAAGCATTCTCGGCGAGGCCATCCTGAATCGGCTGGGTGCAGGGCGTTTTCGCGCGTTCAGTGCCGGAAGCCATCCTCGAGGATCTGTCCATCCGGGTTCCATCGCCGTTTTGCAGGCTGAAGGTTACGAGGTGGACGGTTTCCGTTCAAAAAGTTGGGATGAGTTTGCCGTCGCCGATGCGCCCGTGATTGATCTGGTGATAACCGTGTGCGGTGAAGCCGCGAATGAGACGTGCCCTGTGTGGCCCGGTGCGCCGATCCAGGTACATTGGGGTTTCGAAGATCCGGCGGCTGTTGAAGGCAACCAGGCCCGGCAGCAGGCAGCCTTTCAGGAGGCTTTCGATGATATCAAAGGCCAAATTGAAAAGTTTGTTGCGCTGCCGGTGGAAGATTTGACCGTCGAAGATCTGCGCGCCGCCGTAGGAGAGATCAGCCCGTCTTAGCTCGGGTCAGTTTAGGCCGGGGCCTTGGGGTGTTTGACTTGCGGTCTCTTTGCGCGCAAGGGCTCTTGCATCTGCCCGCTGGGTTTCGCTGAGCGCTGCATCCAGCTGGCGTTTGAGTTGCTCATCGCCCGCACCTTGCGCTTCCGCCATGACCAGCCATTTGTAAGCCTCGACAAGATCGCCTTTGACGCCCTCTCCTTTGGCATAGAGAAGCGCCAAGAATAATTGTGAATCTCCGTGTCCCTGCCGGCCGGCCTTTTCAAACCACTTAGCAGCGGTTTTGCTGGATTGCTTAACGCCTTCGCCTTTATACGCCAGCAACCCTAAGCCGCCTTGGGCATCCGCATGGCCGGCATTTGCAGCACGGGTCAGCCATTTGATGCCGTTCGACATACTGACATCCAAGCCGATCCCGTTCAAATACATGACACCAAGATTATATTGGGCATCGGTATTGTCTTGGTCTGCCGCTTTGCGGAACCAATCACCGGCCGCTTTTTCGTCCTTCGGGACGCCCCGGCCTTCCAAGTAAAAAATACCCAAATTGTATTGAGCATCCGCAATGTCTTGAAGGGCTGCGTCCCGAAACCAACGTGCCGCATCGGCATCGCTGCGTTTGACGCCGAGACCGTCTGAATACAACAGGGCCAAATTGATTTGGGCTTCGCCGTGACCTTGGCGTGCGGCGGACTCATACCAATCCGCGGCGGTCTCATAACTCTGTTCGGTGCCGACACCATATTGTGCCATGCGGCCCATCGCATATTGTGCGTCGATCTGATCCTGTTCCGCGGCCATTTTGTAGTAGCCATAGGATGTTTCAAAGTCTCGCTCGACGCCGCGTCCTTCGCCATACATCAAGCCAAGATAGGTCTGTGCATTTCCATCCCCTCGGCTTGCAAGATCCTTGAATCCTTTTATTGCCTTCTCATAGTCACCCCGGTCATAGGCTTCGATGATTGGATCAATGGACGGGTAGTCTTCTTGGGACCAGACAACGTTGCTGTGCACAGCCGAGGCCGCAATCAAGCATAGGATTTGGATTGTTTTCGGCATATCTGAACTCAACTCACGCCTGTTATTTGCCGGTTAAACTCGGACACGGCCTGTTGGGGGCCTTGCGGATGATCCCAAACACCCGAGCTTACGGCGATAAAATCTGCACCGGCGGCGATCACGGGTGGACAATTCTCGACCGTAATGCCGCCGATGGCCACAGCCGGAACTTCAAACAATTCGTTCCACCACGTCAAGAGGTCGAGATTGGCCTGAGATTTAGGCGTTTTGGTGGTGGTTGGAAAAAACGCCCCGAACGCCACATAGTCGGCGCCGGCTTCGCCTGCTTCCATGGCCAAATGCCGTGAATCATGACAGGTCACGCCGACAATTTTGTCCGGCCCCACCAACGTCCGCGCGTCTTTGTAAGACATATCATCCTGGCCGATATGGGCGCCGTCGGCGTCCATTTTTGCAGCGATATCCGGTCTGTCATTGATCAAGAAGGCTGTTTCATGGGCGTGCGCCAACGGCATCAGCGTTTCGATTGCGCGTTTGAGTTGATCATTGCCGGTGTCTTTCAAGCGCAATTGAAGACATGCCACGTCGCCGCCCTCAAACGCGGCTTTGAGCAGATCTGGGAACGTCTTCAAATCGATTTGAGGCGGGGTGATCAGATATAGACGGCAGTGATCGGTCATGGGACCAAAGTGCAGAAATTTATCTGTTTGAAAAGAAAAAAGCCGCCGGAGTGTTTCACTCCGGCGGCCAGCATTTTGAAACCGACAAAATGGTGAGAGCTTAAGCGGCTTTTTCCATGTCCGATGCCCAGCGGCCAAGGGCAGCCAGACCGTTCATTTTTGCACGATGTGTGAAAGCGGCTTGGCCGGCCGCCACGTTGGCGGCGTTGCCGCCCCATGCTTTCAATGGGGCTGCTTGCAATGCCCGGCCGTAGGAGAAGCTCAATGCCCAAGGATATTTGCCGGGATTGGCGTCCTTGATTTTGTTCATCGCATCCAAATGCGCCGTTGCATCTTCGTCCGATTGGCCGCCCGAAAGAAAGACGATGCCCGGAACCGCAGCCGGGACGGTGCGGGCGAAAACATCCAATGTTCTTTGGGCAACCGCTTCGACACCGGCTTGACTGCTGCAGAGTTTGCCGCTGACCACCATATTCGGTTTGAGGATGGATCCTTCTAAGGAAACGCGCTGCGCATAAAGCTCGTCATAAAGCGCTTTCAATGTGGCTTCCGTCACATCGAAGCAACGCTCAATGTCGTGATCTCCATCCATCAGCACTTCAGGTTCGACAATCGGAACAATCTTGGCGTTTTGGCAAATGGCGGCGTAGCGGGCCAAGGCGTGTGCATTGGTGCTGAGACAATAATCGCTTGGGATGGATATATCGCCGCCGCGTCCGATATCGATCACCGCACGCCATTTGGCAAAGCGGGCTCCGAGATCATAATACTCGGCCATACGATCCGGCAGACCGTCAAGTCCTTCGGTGACCTTCTCTCCAGGTGCGCCGACAAGATCCTTAGCGCCCTTGTCGACCTTGATGCCGGGAATAGATCCTGCGTCTTGGATCAGTTTGACCAAAGGTGTTCCGTCCGCTGCCTTTTGACGGATCGTCTCGTCGAACAGGATGACACCGGAAATACATTCGCTCATGGCCTCTTTAGACCGAAAGAGCATCTCGCGATAGTCGCGGCGATTGTCTTCTGTCGAGTCAACATTGATCGAGTCGAAGCGTTTCTTGATCGTGCCCGAGCTTTCGTCTGCTGCCAGAATGCCTTTCCCCGGTGCGACCATGGCATTGGCGATATCTTCTAAAGATTGGGTCATACTATTTCCCTCCAAATAGAGAGCCTACGGATCTCAAGTTATCATGATTTGAGCGCTTTGACGCCCGGCAGTTCTTTGCCTTCCAGCCATTCCAGAAATGCGCCCCCGGCTGTCGAGACATAGGAAAAGTCATCCGCCGCGCCGGCATGTTTCAGCGCGGCAACGGTGTCTCCGCCGCCCGCAACGGAAATCAGCGGGCCGGCTTTGGTCAGCATGGCCACATGGCGCGCCGCAATGTTGGTGCCGTTGTCAAACGGCTCAATTTCGAAGGCGCCGAGAGGGCCGTTCCAGACAACCGTCTTTGACGCTTCGACGCGCGTGGCGATATCGGCCAAACTTTTGCTGCCGACATCCAGGATCATATCGTCATCGGTGACATCTTCGATGTCGACTGTGCGCGATGGTGAGCCGCCCTTGAACTCAGCGGCGACCACAACGTCTGTTGGCAGAACGATTTGACAATCTACAAGTTTGGCCGTTTTCAGAATTTCGTGGGCCGTATCCGCAAGGTCGTGCTCGCACAAAGATTTGCCGATCGGGTGGCCTTGTGCGTTCAGAAATGTGTTGGCCATCCCGCCGCCGATGACCAGCGTGTCGACCTTTTCCGTGAGATTCTGCAACAGATCCAATTTCGTGGAAATTTTAGCGCCGCCGACAAAGGCGATGACGGGCCGGGATGGCGAGTCCAGCGCTTGACCCAGAGCATCAAGCTCGGCTTGCATGGATCGTCCCGCATAGGCGGGAAGCTTGTGTGCGAGGCCTTCCGTGCTGGCATGGGCGCGGTGAGCGCACGAAAAGGCATCATTCACATAAATGTCGCCATTGGCCGCCAAAGCGTCGATAAAGTCGGCTTCGTTGGCTTCTTCGCCTTTGTGGAAGCGAACATTCTCCAAAAGACCGATTTCGCCGGGCACAAGTTGCTGAGCCAGGTTGGCAGCGCTCTCACCGATACAATTGTCGGCAAATTTCAAGGGCCCAGTCAGGCCTTGCACGGCCGATACGATTTGACTCAAGGAAAACTCAGATTTGGCCTCGCCTTTGGGCCGTCCCATATGAGCAAGCAGCAAGACCTTTGCCCCGCGATCTTTTAAATCTTCAAGAGTGGGCAGGGCGCGCTCGACCCGCGTCAGGTCCGTGACCTGCCCGTCTTTCATGGGAAGATTAAAATCAACGCGGACTAAGACACGTTGACCTTTGATCTCCCTCAAATCGTCGAGTGTCTTATACGCCCCCATAACCTTACCAAATTTACTTTAGAGCAATTTGCTCATCGCGACGGCTGTATCCGACATGCGATTGGCAAAGCCCCATTCGTTATCGTACCAGCTCAGGACACGAACGAGTTTGCCGTCCATAACTTTTGTTTGTGTCGCATCGAATGAAGACGAATGCGCATTGTGATTGAAGTCGATTGAGACAAGCGGTCCGTCCACATAAGACAGCACACCCTTAAGTTTGCCTCTGGCGGCTTTCTTAATGGCTTCATTGATTTCTTCAGCGCTTGTTTTGCGCTTGGCGGTGAAGGTCAAATCAATCATGGAGACATTTGGCGTCGGCACGCGGATCGCTGAGCCATCCAACTTGCCGTCCAATTCCGGAAGCACCAAGCCGACCGCGCGGGCGGCGCCTGTTGATGTCGGGATCATGCTAAGCGCGGCACCCCGTGCGCGACGCAGATCTTTATGCAATGTGTCAAGCACCGGTTGGTCGCCAGTATAGGCATGAACCGTTGTCATGTAGCCGCGTTCTATGCCAACGGCCTTATTCAATACATCGGCGACAGGCGCCAAGCAATTGGTGGTGCAGGAGGCGTTTGAAACGACTTTGTGGCTCTTGCGCAATTTGTTGTGGTTGATTCCGTAAACCACGGTCAGGTCCGCATTTGTTGCCGGTGCAGACACCAAAACGCGCTGGGCACCTGCGGTTAAATGAGCGGATGCTTTCTCTTTGCTGGCAAAAATGCCCGTGCATTCCAATGCAATATCCACTTCCAACTTCTGCCACGGCAATTTCGCCGGATCACGTTCTGCAGAGACGGCAATGGAATTTCCGTTCACGTTGATGGCTTTTTTGGTTGCTTTGACTTTCGCATCCAAAGGACCGTGCACGGAATCATATTGCAGCAGGTGAGCATTCGTTTCCACATCACCCAAATCATTGAGTCCGACGACTTCGATGTCTTTTCTGCCGGATTCGATGATGCCTCTCAAAACCAAACGGCCAATTCGGCCAAATCCACTAATTGCGACACGCACTGCCATTTTATTCTCTTCTCCTATGGGCGGTTTCCCGCCGGGCTTTCTCTATCCAATATTCTCAAAGTTGGGCGCGGGCTGCATTCGCCACCGCGTCCGCCGTGATGCCAAAATGTTCATAGACATCTTGATATGGACCACTTGCGCCGAAGCTTGTCATTCCGATAGTGGCACCGTCCGCACCCACATATTTTTCCCATCCAAAAGTGGACCCGGCTTCGACGGCAACAATGGCCTGTGTATTGCCGATCGTTTTATCCCGATACGCTTGATCTTGGCGGTCAAACAGCTCCCAAGACGGCATGGAGACAACCCGCGTGCCGATATTATCGGCCTGCAGCAAATCCCTGGCTTTCAGCGCGATCTCAACTTCCGATCCGGTGGCAATCAAGGTGACTTGCGCATCTCCGTCGGCCGCACGCAATTCATAGGCGCCTTTTTCCGATCGGTTTTCGGCCGCATAGTCCAACCTGACGGCCGGCAAGCCTTGCCGTGTCAAGGCGATGACACTTGGGCTGTCGCTCGATTCCAATGCGATCTGCCAACATTCTGCGGTCTCCATGGCGTCGGCAGGACGCAAAACCAAAAGATTGGGCATGGCGCGCAAACTCATCAGATGCTCGACGGGCTGGTGGGTCGGGCCATCTTCTCCAAGTCCGATGGAATCATGTGTCATCACATAGATGACGCGCTGATTCATGATGGCGGACATGCGAATGGCAGGACGGCAATAATCCGTGAAGACGAGGAAGGTGCCGGAATAGGGAATAACACCACCGTGCAACGCCAACCCGTTCATAGCGGCGGCCATGCCGTGCTCGCGTATGCCGTAATGAATAAACCGGCCGCTATAATCGTTCGGTGTGATGGCTTCTGTGGTGCTTGTTTTTGTATTGTTGGAGCCTGTCAGGTCGGCGGATCCACCGATCGTTTCCGCGACCGCCGTATTGATCACTTCCAATGCCATTTGCGAGGCTTTCCGCGTCGCGACTTTCGGCTGATCTTCCGCAAGCTTTTTGTAATAGGCCGTCATGGCGCCCGAGAAATCTGAGGGCAATTCGCCTTTAATGGCGCGCCGGAATGTGTCGGCATTTTCATGGGCCGCCAATCTGTCGCGCCATCTGGTATTGTCTTGTGTATTTTTTTGGCCGATTTCGCGCCACGCAGTCAAAATGTCCTGGGGCACGTCAAAAGCCGCATGTGGCCATCCTAGAGCCTCACGAGTTCCGGCAATTTCGTCTTCACCCAGTGGCGAACCGTGAGTGGCGGCCGTCCCGGCCTTGGTTGGCGCGCCATAGCCGATCGTGGTCTTGCACGCGATCAAAGTGGGCTTGTCGTTTGTTTTTGCTTTGGCGAGTGCGGCAGAGATCGCATCAGGATCATGTCCGTCTACGGAGTCTGTCGCCCATCCGCTTGCCTGGAAGCGAGCAATCTGATCGCCGCTTTCGGTCAAGTTCAAAGGACCGTCGATCGAAATATCATTATCGTCCCAAAGCACGATCAACTTGTTGAGGCGTAAGTGACCGGCCAGACCAATCGCCTCTTGCGAGACACCTTCCATAAGGCAGCCGTCGCCTGCCACCACATAAGTATAGTGATCGACAAGATCGCCGCCGAAGCGTGTTGCCAGGATTCGCTCCGCAAGCGCCATGCCGACGGCGTTCGCAAGACCCTGCCCCAGAGGGCCAGTCGTGGTTTCAATCCCTTGGGCGTGACCAAATTCCGGATGCCCAGCGGTTTTGCTGCCCAATTGGCGGAAGTTTTTGATCTGATCGATGGTCATGTCCTCATAACCCGTCAGATACAACAAAGAGTAGAGCAGCATGGATCCGTGGCCGGCTGACAGGACAAAGCGGTCGCGGTCCGGCCAATCCGGGTCAGAGGCGTCAAATTTGAGATGTTCGGAAAACAGAACCGTTGCAACATCCGCCATGCCCATGGGCATGCCCGGATGGCCGCTATTGGCTTTTTGCACGGCGTCCATGGACAATGCCCGGATCGCATTGGCTTTTTGCTGATGTGAAACCGTCATTTCCGGCCCCTGCGTCGCCACATGGGCGGCATTGTTTTTATTTGATAAATATGGCTGTGCGAATGCGGCGCACAATGACCGCGAGACCCGGATTCGTCAAGCCTCAGCCCACGTTTTTTGAGGGATTGTCTGTACAGAATCAATCTCGGGGCGTTGACCGGCTTGATCTTGATGCCTATTGTCGCCTCATGGGTCGGCTCCGGCACCAGGGACTTGCAGCAATAGCAAGCCGGTCGGAAGTCTTAGGGTGTCTTTTGCAGTTCGCAACGGATTGAACATCATAGCTAGGGATACTGCGTCAACCATGAGCAGACTTGACACAGCCATGAGCACTTTTGCGAAAGCGCTTGAAGAATTGGAGCGTACGGTGAATCGCAATCTTCAGCGCCACACGGCCGCAGAGGGTTTAGAACGCGAGCTTGCCGCTTTGCGCCAAGATCGCGCCCGGCTTGCCCAAGAGCTCGACACGGTCAAGTCTGAGGCCAAAGCGTTGGAAGGTGTCACAGACGAAGTTTCGGATCGTTTGGATACGGCCATTCGCGACATTCGCAGCGTTTTGGGTCAATAGGAGAAGGCAATGGGACAGGTTTCGGTATCGATCAACGGCCGTAACTACACGGTTGCGTGCGATGACGGACAAGAAGATCACGTCACGGAACTTGCCGCTTATATTGACGGGCATGTGGTCGAATTGTCGAAAGATGTAGGCCAAGTAGGGGATGCACGGCTGCTTTTGATGGCAAGTCTGCTCGTGACCGATGAGCTTTCGGAAATGATTAGCCGTGTTGAATCCCTGGAGGCCGAAGTGGAAGGTCTTCGGGATACACAAACGGATCATTCGCGCCGTGCCAATACGGCCGAAGCCAAAGTGGCAGAGATTCTAGATTCCGCGACCCAGCGGTTGACGGACGTGACCCAGCGGATTGAATCCTTGGCGAAATAACGCCGCTATTCATCGTTAAAATTGGGTTCTCTTGCGCATTTCGCCCCCCGATCTTAAGTTAGGCCTGCGGTCGCTGCCTGGTGCGTGAGGCATCTGTATCCCGGGGACCTTAAATTCTCGTGAGGGAGCTGTCCCTGTTTAGGATCGTGGTCCTTTGCATACGGCGCCCACCTGGTTATCCAGGTCTGCGGGGGTTCAAAATTGTCCACGGCTTTGGCGGCACCGCAACCAAG